>Ga0213822_1001252_pt1 | contig 15027 bp, 13 predicted proteins | sample MC6MC0908MG_FD_179872 | JGI IMG/M metagenome (GOLD analysis project Ga0213822, IMG submission 179872) | Enriched soil aggregate microbial communities from Iowa State University, Ames, United States - MC6-MC0908-MG | ecosystem: Environmental > Terrestrial > Soil > Unclassified | place: USA: Iowa...
CCGTTCCGACTGGGCGCTTTGTAGCTGTCGCTTTGCTTTCGCTACAGAAAACATTTGTTGCTGACGCTACGTTAAGCACTACGCTTTCGCACAGAGCAAAGCTTCCTGGGGGCGTCCGATGAGCCGCTTGGGCCTACACGATGTAGGTCACGAAGGCGTTATCACAGGACGTGATGCTCTTAGCCTTCGTTCCTCTATCGCTAATCCCCAAGGAGTCGCCCAGTCTCCACTCCAATCAACCCAATTTATATAGCGGGCATCCTCTGATACGATGCTCAAATTTAAGTGATAAAACGAAACATTTGCATAAGGGTTTTGTCTGTGCAAAAGTGTAGGGACTGTAATAACAGATGTACAATCACGTCACTGATAAAAGTCTATTCTGTTCGATTAAGGTGCGTTTTCATAGCGTCCACTTTTGAAATGATTATAAAAGTTTTACGCTATTGTTGATTGGAGTGGAAGGCTACTCGACTCCCGTGGGAAAGCGAGTAGCCTGGAACGGAAATCACCCATTCGTTTTGCCAAAGAGAGATTCCTTGATCATTTCATTTTCATTTAAACAACAATATACACATAAATATAAAGAGAGAACATAGTTTATTGAGGTAAAACGATGTTGAGAGTAATTGATTTAGGAGGGAAAATATGCGTTTCTCGATGTTACAACAAAAGGAAGTTATTGAAGCAGGCAATGGACGCTTTTTAGGATTTGTGGTTGATGCAGAGGTATCCAAAGAAACAGGCTATGTAACGGCATTTATGATTGCAGAGCCTCGCAAATATCTGGGTTTTTTTCGTGGAGAAGAATCTGTTAGGAAAGTGTATATGAAAGATGTACTTGTCGTTGGCAAGGATGTCATTTTAGTAAAAGCATTATCCTAAAGTGCGCAGTTTTTACGCTTATTAAAACCAAAGCTGTTTTTAAGCTGCAAATGGTTAAAATGTAATTTCACTTAGGTCAGGCTATTCATTGATAATTCAAGCATTGCTTGTTACAATAAAAGAAACTATTGTTGTAAAGTTGGGAAAAACAGTGACAAAAATCATAACAAATTTGAATAAAATTAATGATCTTATACAAGCAGCAAAAAAACGTGCTAATCGAGAAGAAAACAAAGTCCAAATTATTGCAGTGACAAAAGAGGTTTCAGTAGAAAGAACACAAGAAGCAATTGATGCAGGACTGATTCATTTAGGAGAAAACCGTCCTGAAGGCTTAAATCGTAAAATTGAGGCGATTCAAGCTGATGTACATTGGCATTATATTGGGTCTTTACAAACACGTAAGGTAAAACAAGTCATTAACAGCATTGATTATTTGCATTCATTAGATCGTTTGAGTTTAGCAGAAGAAATTGAAAAAAGAGCAGACAAACCTGTCAAATGTTTTGTACAAGTTAATGTATCAGGCGAAGAGTCAAAACATGGTTTAGCAATCGAGGAAATTCTGCCTTTTATTGAATCATTAAAGAGTTTTACAAAAATCCAAGTTGTTGGTCTAATGACAATGGCACCAAATACAGATGAGGATACAATTATTCGCTCTGTTTTTAAGGAATTAAAACAATGTCAACAGCAAATAGCCGAGCAAGGATTCGTACACGCGCCTTGTACCGAGTTATCAATGGGCATGTCTAATGACTTTGAAATGGCGGTAGAGGAAGGGGCTACATTTGTTCGAGTTGGAACGGCTCTTGTTGGAAATGAAAGAGGGGAAGAGGATGAGCATGAAAAATAAAATTAAAAATTTCTTTTATCTTGAGGAAGAAATAGAAGAAGAAATCACGCAAGCTCCTGTTCAACAGCAACAACCCGTACAACAACAGCAACAAATTCAATCAGTGAAGCCAAAAAAAGTTATTAAGGAGCGAAAGGCACCTGTTCAGGAAATTTTTCCGCAGAGTACAAATACTACAAACAACATTGTAAGTTTACAGGCAGCTATGAATTCTAAAGGTGCAAAAGTTGTATTAGTTGAACCTAGAGTTTATGCAGAAGCACAGGATATTGCTGAACATTTAAAAAATAAACGCGCAACAATCCTCAATTTGCAACGTATTGAGCGAGAACAAGGTGTACGAATTATTGATTTTTTAAGTGGCACAGTTTATGCACTTGGCGGTGATATTCAAAGGATTGGAAAAGACATTTTCCTATGCACACCTGATAATGTAGAAGTGTCTGGAGAAATTTCGAATTTTATTTTAGACGATAATTAATAGCGAGGATTGTAGTTTATATGACTTTATGGGTAATTCTAGGTTATGCATCATTAGCATTTAAGATATATTCTTATATGTTAGTTGGATATGTTTTACTGTCTTGGGTACCTGCTGCCCAAGATTCAGCAATTGGTCGTTTTCTTAAAAAAGTATGTGAGCCTTACTTGGGGATTTTTAGGAAATTTATCCCTCCAATTGGTATGATTGATATCTCGCCAATTGTGGCAATTTTTATGCTTAATTTTATTCAAAACGGACTTTTTATTGTTATTGAAAAAATATATGAAATGTTCATCTAAAAGAAATCCTCACGAACGGTGGGGATTTTTTATTTATGGGGAATACTATATTTAACAAAAATAGTTGCTAACAATTTAGTGATGATTCCCTAGAATTCATAAGCGTGAGTAGGGAACGGTGTTTTGGCTAAAGCAAATCCAACTGAAATTGAGGATCAATACTAAAATCTGTTCTTGATTAAAAAGTATTTGCTCATCGGACGCCCCCAGGAAGCTTTGCTCTGTGCGAAAGCGAAGCGACAGCAACAAATGTTTTATCTGTGCGAAAGCGAAGCGACAGCAACAAATGTTTTATCTGTGCGAAAGCGAAGCGACAGCAACAAATGTTTTATCTGTGCGAAAGCGAAGCGACAGCAACAAAGCGCCCAGTCGGAACAAAAATCAACCACACGATATAGTGATGAGTCAAAACTAGGGTTATTTTATAAAAATAACCCAATAACTAAGTTACTTGCATAATTTTAGTAATTACTGCATATAAATCATCATATTGTTTTTGGGGGCGATGGGATGAATGTATTAGTGACAGGTGGTTATGGTTTTATTGGCAGTGCAGTGGCAAGGCGTTTCTTTAAGGAAGGTGCAAATGTTTATATTATTGATAATTTAAGCACAGGCCATTTACGTAATGTCGACTTTGAGCATAAATCGTATCTTTTGAATGTAGAAGATGAGGTTTGTGAGCATCTCTTTAAGGAAATATCATTTGATGTGGTAGTCCATTGTGCTGCGCAAACAAGTGTCCGAAAATCGATACAAGAGCCAGTGAAGGACGTTTTAACGAATATTGTAGGGCTAAGTCAGATGCTCTTCTTATCGTCAAAATATAAAGTAAAGCATTTTGTTTTTGCCTCGTCTGCGGCTGTTTACGGTGATAGTCACTATCCACCACTAGAAGAAACGGATGTTAGTGAGCCCATTTCAATGTATGGATTAAATAAAAGCATTGGTGAAACATACTGTGAAAAATGGCAAAAGGATTATCGTTTACCAACATTAATTTACAGATTTGCTAATGTATTCGGCCCAAGACAATGTATGCAGGGGGAAGTGGCGGTTATTCCTAGCATGCTAAAAAGCAGTATTGAAGGAAAGCCCTTTACGATTTATGGAGATGGAGAACAGACACGAGATTTCATTTATGTAGATGACATTGCAGATGCTATTTATGCCGGTGTGCAAGCTAAATTACAAGGCATTTATAATGTATCAACGAATGAGGCGTGGTCGATTCATCAAGTCATTTTATTATTACAGCATTTAAATCATCCTTTAGAAATTCAATATGCTCCTGCAAGAGAGGGAGATATTGAGCATTCGTTTTTAAATAATGCCAAGTTGGCAAAAGCAATGGGGTGGAGACCAAAAACTTCTTTTGCGGAAGGCATAGAGCGCACATTGCAAGCATTACAAAATGAAAAAATCGTTGAAATTTAAGTACAGAACCTCGCTTAGTTCATTAAATATGAAGATGAAGATTTGTAAGTGTAATATTTGACGATTTACCCTACTCCAAAGGGAAAATCGTCTTTTTATATTTACAATAATGAATTTAAGTAAAACTTTTGATTCCCAGCATGGGCGAACGCTTTTATTTAAATGACAAAATCTAATTGCATCGTAAAGGGAAGACACATCGAATCCTTGCCGTTTACAGGTTTTATGAGTATATATTGTTTGAAAGGCCTATCTAAGACGATTTACCCTGCTTTAAGGAGAAAATCCTCTTTTTATATTTTCAATTACTTATTGAGAGAGGGAAACTAATCATTCATCAGCAAATAAATATAGACCCTCGTTCAAGCGTCAAAACCATGCTTGATCTTTCATTGCTATTTAGTAAATTGACATATTTTGTAATTGGTATTACACGGGTTAAAAATAGTGTTTTCTTATGTCTATAGTATAATTATTTTTCAACACACCTGATTATTTTTAAAGGAATGCTGTGGAATTGAACGGGGGGCTTACACATGTTAGTAGATTTTAGAGTGAAAAATTGCTTAAGTTATAAAGATGAAACATTATTTTCTATGGTCGCGGGAAACCGTATTCGAAAACTAAAAGACACACATACAATGAATTTTGAATCGTTTCGTCTCGTGAAAAGTGCTTTTATTTTTGGACCAAATGGAAGTGGAAAATCGAACTTATTCACAGCTATTAAAGTGTTACGTTCTTTGTTGTTTAACTTTGAAAACCTTAATAATGTCAAACAACTGCGCTTGCCCTACCAACCGTTTAAGCTAGGAAGTCAGCAAGGGCAACCGACAGAATTTATGATTTCATTATTACTAGATGGGGTACTGTATGATTATGAGGTACAGTATAATGCATCGCAGGTTCTTTATGAATGCCTCACTAAAACGACAACGTCCATGAAAGAGCAGCTCTTTATCAGACAGTGGGATGGGACAGAATATTTGTATGAAACTGCCCAAAACACAGCGTTAGAGCTGACAAAATATACGCGTAATAATACGGCTTTCTTATCAGTATTAAATGTCTTTAATGACCCCGAAGCTACGAAAATATTTGATTGGTTTTTACATAAAATTCTGTTCCTCGATGAAGCAAACCGGTTATCAAGTCATCCACTGATTCGTAAACTTGAAGAGGAACCCTTTAAGAATGAAGTCATTAAGCTACTTAAAATTGCAGACTTTTCTATTCAAAATGTGACAGCAAGACGTGTTGAGCGCAGAGAGAAAAATACTATTTATGAGTTTGACACTTCGGAGGTTATTCAAGAGGTGGATATTGATTTGCACTATTTATCGTTCGATGAAGCAGGTGCGCCAATCGGTACAGAGACGATTAATTGGACGATGGATTCAAAGGGAACAGTAAGGATGCTACATTTAGCATGTGTTATGGTAGATGCATATAATAAAGGAAAAACGATCTTTATAGATGAATTTGATACTGCTTTTCATGTATCGATTTGTGAATTTTTAATGGCTCTAATGAACAGCAAACGTAACGCCAGTAATCAATTTGTTGTAACAAGTCATGAAATTGATTTATTAGATCAGCCATTACGTTCCGATCAAATTTGGTTTGTCAATAAAAGCTTTAAAAATGAATCCGAGTTATACTCCTTATTTGATTTTGTAGATTTGCAGAAGAAACGAGGAGATATTTCCTATGCCAAGCGTTACTTAAAGGGCGAGTTTGGTGCAACACCGGTTATTAATGAATACTTATCCAATCAATATTTAGATAAAGTGGAGGTATCTGAGCTGTGAGAGTACGTCAACAAGGAAACCGAACACTACGTAAAACTATTTTAATTTATTGTGAAGGTGAAACTGAGCGCATTTATTTTGAGCAAATGCGTATTTTAAAGCGCTCAAAATTGGTAAGTGTCAAAATTAAAAACGTGAAACGCTCAGCTATTAAGCTAGCTCAGCATGCCTATCGAGATTCGAGCTATCAATATTTTGATGAAGTTTGGATTGTATTTGATAAGGATGATTTAACTGAAAAGCAGTTAGAAGAAGTGAATGACTTTTGTGAGGAGAAAAATATTCATATTGCTTACTCAAATGAGGCATTTGAATTATGGTTACTGTTACATTTTGAAGAGGTCGATATTTCGGAAAAATATCCTCGTGCTGTTTTAAATGATAAGATGGAGCAACATCTAGGGATAACTCGTTATTTCCGACATAAAGCGGATGAGTCAGTTATTGCACCCATCGCATTACGGCATGAGGTCGCTATAAAAAACTGCACGGAAATGATGGCACTTCGCAAGACAGAAAACCGTGACAACCCATATTGCAACATACATGAAATGATTCAATACATATTTTAATGTCAACAGCAGATTTTCTGGGGATCTAATAGAGGACCAGCCGTGTTGTAGATTTTCATCAAAAGCTGGAGGTAGTCTTTTTATAGTCCTCTAATATTGATCATCCTGTAGATTAACAACCTCTGAAATTTTTAACATGAATTTTTAGTGTTCGGGAATAAATAAGATCAGAAAGCTATGACAACTGAACTGAACATATGATACATCTTGACCCCCATAAATGATTGAAAAGTATATTTTTTAGTCGTTATTCTTCCGATTATCTAACTTGCATTTCCTATTTAAACACACTACAAGTTAATAAAAGTTTTGAGCGACTGAGAGACCATTAAAAACATTTGTACATTTCGTGCATATGCTTTTAATGGTCTCTTTTTTCGTTCTTAATAAGGAGGAAATTCATTATGAGCACAGCTTCAGCAATACAACGTCAACAATCGATTGAGGAATTACAAAGTAAAGAATACGATTTATTGGTCATCGGTGGCGGTATTACAGGATGTGGTATTGCACTTGATGCAGTTGCCCGCGGTTTATCTGTAGCATTAGTTGAAATGCAAGATTTCGCCGCTGGTACTTCTAGTCGCTCGACAAAATTAGTACACGGTGGGCTTCGTTATTTAAAACAATTTGAGATAAAAGAGGTTGCAGATTTAGGAAAAGAGCGTGCGATTGTTTATGAAAATGGACCTCATGTAACAACTCCTGTATGGATGCTACTCCCGTTCCATAAAGGAGGCACATTTGGCAAATTCTCAACGAATATTGGCTTACGTGTCTATGACTTTTTAGCAGGTGTTAAACGTTCTGAACGTCGTTATATGTTAAATGCTGCAAAAACCATTGAAAAAGAACCTTTGGTCAAAGCTGAGGAATTACGTGGCGGGGGAGTATATGTAGAATATCGTACAGATGATGCGCGTCTGACAGTCGAAGTTGCCAAAGCTGCCATCGAAAAAGGAGCTACACTTATAAACTATACAAAGGCAGAAAACTTTATATACAATGACCAGAAGAAAATTAATGGAATCGTAGCACAAGATTTGATTGCCTATAACATGTTTACGATTCGTGCTAAAAAGGTAGTTAATGCTGCTGGTCCGTGGGTAGACGATGTTCGTCATATCGAAGGAAAACAAAATGGTAAACATTTAATTTTATCGAAAGGTGTGCATATCGTTTTTGATAAATCCAAATTCCCATTACACCAAGCTGTATATTTTGATACGTCTGATGGCCGCATGGTATTTGCGATCCCTCGTGATGGGAAAACATATGTTGGAACGACAGATACATTTTATCAAGGCGATGCACGTAAAATGGATATTCATCAAGAAGATCGTGATTATATGATGAAGGCAATTCATTACATGTTTCCAAAAGTTAAAGTTACTGATGAAGATATCGAATCAAGCTGGGCAGGTGTTCGTCCATTAATTCATGAGGACGGTAAAAACCCTTCTGAAATTTCTCGTAAGGACGAAGTATGGGAATCTTCTTCAGGACTTGTGACAATCGCTGGCGGTAAATTAACAGGTTATCGTAAAATGGCTGAAATTGTCTTAAATAAGATTACGCAAGATTTAGAACAACAATTTGGGGTTACATCTAAACCATGTTATACAAAGCATATTCATATTTCTGGTGGAGATGTTGGTGGCTCCAAAAACTTCCATGCATTCGCATCTAAACGAACAAAAATGGGCATTGATATGGGATTATCTGAAGCGGAAGCAAAACATTTAGCACATCATTACGGGTCAAATGTTGACATTGTTTTTGAATATGTAAAAGAAAAACATGCTGTTTTACCTCAAATGCTCTATGCTCAGTTACTATATGGGATTCATCATGAAATGGTTGTTCATCCAAACGATTTTATAATTCGTCGTACAGCCTATATGTTCTTTAATATCGCGCTTGTGAAGAAGTACAAAGATGCAGTAATAGATGAAATGGCAAAACAATTAAATTGGTCTACTGAGCAACGTGAGCAATATGAAAAAGATTTAAATACAGAAATAACAAGAGCCACAACTGCATTATAAAAAAATGAGGAGCTGTCCTAAAAGTAGATATATTTTGGTGGAAATCCACGTAGACTTTTGTATGTGCGACAAAGCATGAGAGAAACGTAGCGGCAGGAGTACAGCGATGTGCTTTTGCCTTGCCGCGGAAAGTAAGAAGGATTTTACCGTATACAAATAGGCTAGATATTTTATGACGGACTTTTTATACAGAGGGGTAATCAAATGAATTTTAATAATCAACAAATTATTCCCGCTGCACGTACAGTAAAGCAATTTGAGGAGGTATTAAATAGTCGATTCGAATACATTGTTCTACTAGAAGTGCATATTAGTTTACTTATGTCAATCAGGCGCGAGGCAGATCGTAACGCTACAAAGTTAATTATTCATGCAGATTTAATTAAAAACAGATAATTTTGCAGCTGATTTTTTTTGCAATGATATCCGTCCGGCAGGCATTATTTCCACTCAATCGAATATGTTAATAAAGGCGAAATCTAGTGGAATTATGGCTATTCAGCGTGTCTTTTTAATTGATACGATTGCGTTTGAAAAAAGCCTTTCAATGATTTCTGAAGTTCATCAACGTACAAAAATCCCTGTTATTACAGGTGGACTAGTTCGCACAGTGGAAAGTATAGAGGAGGCGCTATCAGCTGGTGCAGTGGCCATTACGCCATCAAACAAAGATTTATGGGAAAATTTTAAACAATAAGTTGATTATGTGGGTTACTTTTTCTAGAATGTACGTAAGTTCAAGCGCGTGGTTAGGAAAAGGAACCCACATTTATTCAACTGCTAGTATGCAGTTTGTTTAAGTGTGGGTTTGTTTTTTTAGGTGTATTAAAAACAAAGGGGGTTTTTATATGTCTGTATTAACAGCGGAACTTGTCGGCACGATGATTCTTATTTTATTCGGTGGTGGTGTTGTTGCGGGTGTATCACTGCACAAATCGAAAGGTTTTGGCGGTGGATGGGTGGTGATTACATTCGCTTGGGGTCTAGGTGTGGCGATGGCTGCATATGCTGTTGGTGGTATTAGTGGTGCTCATTTAAACCCTGCTTTAACAATCGCACTTGCTACAATTGGTAATTTCCCGTGGGAAGACGTACCTGCTTATATTGTTGCACAATTGATTGGTGGTTTTTTAGGTGGGGTACTTGTTTATTTTATGTATTTACCACATTGGAAAGGTACGAAAGATTCAGATGCAAAACTGGCTGTATTTTCTACAATGCCTGCCATTAAACATCCATTATCAAATTTAGTTTCCGAAATGATTGGTACATTTATACTTGTTTTAGGTATTCTAGCATTAGGTACAAACACAATTACAGATGGGCTAAACCCGTTTCTAGTTGGTATGCTAATTGTAGCTATTGGGATGGCATTAGGGGGGCCTACTGGTTATGCAATTAACCCTGCACGTGACTTAGGTCCACGTATCGCTCACTTTTTCTTACCAATACCAGGAAAACGTGACTCGGGATGGTCATATGCATGGGTGCCAATTGTTGGTCCAATGATCGGTGGTACATTCGGTGCCCTATTTTTCCAACAAATTTTTGAGGGGAAAAATAGTATTGCATTCTGGTTGCTTGCTATTATCGTAGCTATTATTTTTATCGGTGCTCAAATGACAGTGAAAAATGTTAAAAGTGAAGCGTAAATCATTATGCCTCAGCATAATTGCGTCCGAAATCGCCTTTGTGCTTAGGCCTGCACGAGGGCCGACACGATGTCGGTCATTTCGGTAATGCCACAGGACGTGGCGTTTTTACCGATGCAGGTCAGTTAGCCGTTATCGCATGGATGCGATGATTTTAGGCTAACATCCTTTAAGAACTCCTTTCCGATTCCGTGACATCCGCTGAAAAGTAGCTTAAATCCGCATTCATCTCACCACCTATAGAGGTAGGGGACTTTTGTAGCTGACGCTTCGCTTTCGCTACAGAAAATAATTGTAGCTGACGCTTCGCTTTCGCTACAGAAAATAATTGTAGCTGACGCTTCGCTTTCGCTACAGAAAATAATTGTAGCTGACGCTTCGCTTTCGCTACCAAAACACTTGCTGAAAGAAATTAAAAAATATTTGGAGGTATGACCGATGTCAGAAAAAAAATATATTTTAGCTTTAGATCAAGGTACAACAAGCTCACGTGCTATTTTGTTTGATGAAAAAGGGAGCATTCTCCATAGTGCACAACAAGAATTTCAACAACATTTCCCACAATCTGGATGGGTTGAACATAATGCAGAAGAAATTTGGTCATCCATTCTGTCTTGTATCGCTACAGCGCTTTCTGCAAAAAATATTGATTCAAATCAAATTGCTGGGATCGGTATTACAAACCAACGCGAAACAACAGTTGTTTGGGATAAAACTACAGGGAAGCCAATCTATAATGCAATTGTATGGCAATCACGCCAAACGAATGCTATTTGTGAAGAATTGAAAGCAAATGGTTACAATGACTTATTCCGTGATAAAACAGGTTTATTAATCGACGCATATTTCTCAGGCACAAAAGTAAAATGGATTTTAGACAATGTTGAAGGTGCTCGTGAAAAAGCAGAAGCAGGGGACTTACTATTCGGCACAATTGATACATGGTTAATATGGAAGTTGACTGGTGGTAAAGTACATGTAACGGATTATTCAAATGCTTCTCGTACATTAATGTATAACATTTATGATTTAAAATGGGATGAGGAGTTATTAAATATTTTAGGCGTTCCTGCTTCCGTGCTTCCAGAGGTTCGCCCTTCTTCAGAAGTATATGGTTATACAGAAGAAGCTCTGTTCTTCGGTTCTGCTGTTCCGATTGCTGGGGCTGCGGGTGATCAACAAGCTGCTCTATTTGGTCAGGCTTGCTTTGAAGAAGGCATGGTAAAAAACACTTATGGTACAGGCTGCTTTATGTTGATGAACACTGGTGAAAAGGCAGTAAAATCAGAGAATGGCTTATTAACTACGCTAGCTTGGGGCTTAGATGGTAAGGTTACTTATGCTTTAGAAGGAAGTATTTTCGTAGCTGGCTCTGCTATTCAATGGTTACGCGATGGCTTACGAATGTTCCGCTCTGCTACTGATTCTGAGCAATATGCTGAACGTGTGGAGTCGACTGATGGCGTTTATGTAGTTCCTGCATTCGTTGGTTTAGGAACGCCTTATTGGGATTCTGATGTACGAGGTGCTGTCTTCGGTTTAACTCGTGGTACATCTAAAGAACATTTTGTACGTGCAACATTAGAATCATTAGCTTATCAAACAAAAGACGTACTTAGCGCAATGGAAGCAGATGCAAATATTCCACTAACAAAATTACGTGTAGATGGTGGCGCTGTTGCAAACAATTTCTTAATGCAATTCCAAGCAGACTTATTAAATGTTCCCGTTGATCGTCCGGTTATTAACGAAACAACTGCTTTAGGTGCTGCATATTTAGCGGGGATAGCAGTTGGCTTCTGGAAATCAACAGATGAAATTAGTGAGTATTGGAATTTAGAACGTCAATTCACACCTGATATGGATGAATCACTTCGTGAGGAAATTTATGCAGGCTGGAAAAAAGCTGTGACAGCTGCTCAAGCGTTTAAATAATTAGATTAATAGGTTGGATTTAAAAGATAGCTGAATAGTGATAAAAAACCTTGATAGGCTAATTTGAGGCAGATCCCGGATTGTTAGACAAACAATTTAACTTTTGGGGTTACTTCATTTGCCAATCAAGGTTTTATTTATTAATAGAAATTATTCTATAACCACTTCGATAGTAACTTTAAGTCACTGTTTAGCGGACTTTTTTTGAAACCTCCACTTTTCGGCATGCCCTTAGTGCCGGTCGTATTTCTGCTATAGCAACAATCTTGAAGCATGTTTATTCCAAAAAAACATATAGTGTATATTGAGAATTATGAGTATTGGAATGAAAGGGGATTGCGTGGATAATTCTAATTCGAATCAGCGCAAAAATTCAGATGAGAATGTAAAGGATCAGCAGCTGGAGCCGTTTCGTGTCGATAATGAAGGAAAAAAGATGACAACGAATCAGGGGTTAAAAGTTTCGAATGATGAGGATTCGTTGAAGGCTGGAGTTCGTGGGCCAACCATTATGGAGGATTTTCATTTTCGAGAAAAAATGACACATTTTGACCATGAACGTATTCCAGAGCGTGTTGTACATGCGAGAGGCTTTGCTGCACATGGGGAATTTGAGCTGTATGAGTCAATGAAAGAATATACAAAGGCGGGTTTTTTACAGGATCCAAATAAGAAAACACCTGTTTTTGTCAGATTCTCGACTGTAGTTGGCAGCTTAGGATCGATGGATACTGCACGAGATGTTCGTGGGTTTGCGACGAAATTCTACACGGATGAAGGCAATTATGATTTAGTTGGTAATAATATACCTGTCTTTTTTATTCAAGACGCCATTAAATTTCCTGATTTAATTCATGCGGTAAAGCCTGAGCCTCACAATGAAATGCCACAAGCAGCTTCAGCGCACGATACATTTTGGGATTTTGTGGCGAACAATCAGGAAATTGCACATATGATTATGTGGCATATGTCTGATCGAACAATACCTAGAAGTTTTCGAATGATAGAAGGCTTCGGTGTTCATGCTTTCCGTTTCGTCAATGATAAAGGAAAGTCCAGATTTGTGAAATTTCATTGGAAGCCTGTGCTAGGTGTTCATTCACTTGTTTGGGATGAAGCGCAAATTATTGCTGGAAAGGATCCAGATTTTCACCGACGTGATTTGTGGGAATCAATTGAGATTGGCGATTATCCAGAATATGAGCTTGGTATACAGATGCTTGAGCCAGAGGACGAATTTAAATTTGATTTTGATATATTGGATGCAACGAAGCTTTGGCCGGAGGAGATAGTGCCAGTTAAAAAGATTGGGAAAATGACCTTGAATCGCAATGTAGATAATGTTTTTGCTGAAACAGAGCAAGTCGCCTTCCATCCCGGCAATGTTGTGCCAGGCATAGATTTTACGAATGACCCACTTCTACAAGGAAGGCTATTTTCTTATTTAGATACACAGCTCATACGATTAGGTGGACCAAACTTTAGTGAAATACCAATTAACCGACCTGTGTGTCCAATTCATAATAATCAACGCAATGGCTTTAGTCGACAAACTATTAATGTTGGGAGAGTAAGCTATCATAAAAATTCTCTCGCAAATAATACACCTTCTACCTCTACTGCAAGGGAGGGCGGCTATGTCCATTATGAAGAAAAGGTTGAAGGACGGATTACACGAGCACGCAGTAAATCTTTTGATAATCATTTCTCACAGGCAAGGCTTTTTTGGAATAGTATGTCACCTCCTGAAAAACAACATATCATCGATGCCTTCAGCTTTGAGGTAGGGAAGGTGAAAAGTAAGTCAGTACGCCAACAGGTTGTTGATATGTTCGTTCGAGTGGATAAAGAAATGGCAACAACTGTAGCTGATAATATTGGTGTTAATCGGCCAAAAGGGGAGCAAATAAATGTCACGTTATCATCACCTGCACTTAGCCAAGCTAATACAGTAAAAGTGCCACAAACACTTAAAGTAGGTGTACTAATAGGTGATGGATTTGACGCAAATGAAGTCGGAGAAGTGCTGAAATATTTAACAAGACAAGGTGTTCGGTACAATATTATTTCTGACAGATTAGGGGTCGTTACTAGCAGTGATGGCGTACAGTTAACAGCAAGTGACACATTTATTACGACGGATGCGGTACTATTTGATTCATTATATGTTGTAGGTGTAAAGGCAAACAATCAGGCAAAGTTTAATTCGTATATTGTAAATTATATTAATGAAGCGTATAGACATTATAAACCGATCGGCATTGCCACATCTGGTACTATATTTTTTAATATGTCCAATGCTAATGTAGGACCAGGAATTGTGTTGGCAACTGGCAACAAAGATTTCGCTAAAAAATTTGTAGATGCCATTGCCCAGCAACGCTTTTGGCAACGAAATATTTATTAACCCGCGGAGCAAGGGAATATCCGCGAAAGCACAGTAAATATCCGCGTAAAGGTACGGTACCCTATCGAAAACCTTTGCTTTAGATTTTCTATGAAATACTTCATCCATCATGGTGAAAATTTAAGTCTCTCGTTGTTCAATAAAGAATAATGAGAGATTTTTGAATGTTGTACCTTAACGTTTTAACAAAAAACATCTGTTGGACTCATGCCTTCAGCCGATTCCAGACGCAATGATGCTGAGGTATGATTGATTGACAATAAAAATATCTGAGGCCATACAAATTTTCCTTTTATGATAACAGCTTGAAGTAGATAAAATGTTGCTAAATTTCCTGCAAATTATATGGCTCATCACTAAAAGTTGTGGGTGACATTTGTTAAGACGTATGCCTTGTATATAAGTTGATTGGAGTGGAGACTGGGCGACTCCTTGGGGATCAGCGTCAGAGGAACGAAGGCTAAGAGCATCACATCCTGTGATAACGCCTTCGTGACCAACATCGTGTTGGCCCGAGACCCTGGAGCGAGCAACGCGAGTGAAGCGGCTCATCGGACGCCCCCAGGAAGCTCTGCTCTGCGCGAAAGCGAAGCGTCAGCGGCAAATGTTTTATCTGTGCGAAAGCGAAGCGTCAGCAACAA
>Ga0213822_1001262_pt1 | contig 14952 bp, 16 predicted proteins | sample MC6MC0908MG_FD_179872 | JGI IMG/M metagenome (GOLD analysis project Ga0213822, IMG submission 179872) | Enriched soil aggregate microbial communities from Iowa State University, Ames, United States - MC6-MC0908-MG | ecosystem: Environmental > Terrestrial > Soil > Unclassified | place: USA: Iowa...
CACCTATCGCATACCCATTCGCTGGAACGTGACCGCAAGGCACGCGCTGGCTACCGAATTTCTTGACGACCATAGAGCATTGGAACCACCTGATCCCATCCCGAACTCAGCAGTGAAACGATGCATCGCCGATGGTAGTGTGGGGTTTCCCCATGTGAGAGTAGGTCATCGTCAAGATTAAATTCCGAAACCCCTATCTGCTGATGCAGGTAGGGGTTTTGTTTTTGTGCTAGAAAAAGCCTGTTCCAAAAAAAGATGACCTTTAGGAGGTCATCTTTTTTTATCCGGGGTGGTTAGGCCTCGGGTACAGGGCAGCTCAAATCGCCCTCCTTGCACTTGAGATAGGTCTTGAATGCCTCGACCCGGGCCTTGGTCTGGGCTGTGATGCAGTTGCTGTAGATCAGCGGATAGACGCTGCCACCCTCGACTCCGGACGCGGAAAAATTGCATTCGGCGTCACGGAAGTCGATCCAGGCCCGTTGTGCCTTGACCAGCATTTGCTTGGCCTTGGGGTTGTCTTTCAGGCGTGCTGTGATTTGCTTATACAGGCTGTTCAGCTCGTTGTCGGCGGCCTTGTTTTCTTTGGCCGCGCACTGGTTCATCTCTCCCTGAGTAATGGCATTGGCACAGTCGTCGGCTTGGGCCGCGGTGATAAAAAACAACGGCGTGAGGGCCAGAAGCAAGCGTGGTGGCATGGTCGATCTCTCCTTGAGGGGGGGACAAAATGCCGGAGGAGTGTACCCAAACAATGGACTGATACAACTTTCCGGTTGGCCGCGTGGTCTTACAAGCCTACTGTTGAACACAGGAGGTGACCCATGTATTCATCCGATCGCATTGAAAGAAAGATCCTGCTCAAGGCGCCGCGCTCTCAAGTCTGGCGTGCCCTGGCCAATGCTGAAGCCTTTGGCCAATGGTTTGGCGTCGCCCTTGAGGGCAAGCGGTTTGTGGCGGGCGAGCGTACGCAGGGACAGATCACTTATCCAGGTTACGAGCACCTCATTTGGGACGTGGCGGTGGAGCGAGTCGAGCCCGAGCGGGTGTTCTCGTTTCGCTGGCATCCATACGCCATCGAGCCCCAGGTTGATTACTCTCAAGAGTCCGAAACACGAGTGCAATTCGAACTCGAAGACATGGATGGCGGCACCTTGCTGAAAGTGGTGGAGTCGGGGTTCAACAATATTCCTGAGGCGCGCCGACTCAAGGCCTTTCGCATGGACAGCCGTGGCTGGGACGAACAGATGGCTAACATTGAAGCGTTTCTGAGCAAGGCCGATCTTCTCCGCTGACGCAAATACTGCGATGCCTGGCGAGGCTAAGGGTTTGCGGAAGCGCTGGTATAGCGAATGTCTTACACGAGATAGTAGCTATATCGTCTATTGCACTTTGGATCCGAGGCGTAATCTGGTCTCATCCACTGAAGCACAGGAAGTGCTCAGGATCAGGGACGATCGACCTTGCAAGGATGGCTACCGACAGGGAGTCGTAATGGTCTTGGAAAAACCCGCTTCGGCGGGTTTTTTTTCGCCCATCAAAAAGGCCCGAAGGCGCTGTATAGCGAAACGCTTACACGTTGGCGCTGCTTTCTCGTCTTTTTCCAAGGCAGTGGTGGGACTAATCTATGTTCATCCATTGAGTACAGGGAGTGCTCGGGGTCATGGATGATTGGACCAGGCATGGAATGCCGGACAGGGAGTCAAATTGGTCCTCAAAAAACCCGCCTAGGCGGGTTTTTTTTCGTCTGTGAAAAAGTGCTCCCGATCATGCCAGACGCCGAGTCATCGTACGATCCGCGCCATCAGCAGCCAGGGTTTGCCCCGCCGGCGTACGATCCGCGCCATCAGCAGCCAGGGTTTGCCCACCCGGCGTACGATCCGCGCCATCAGCAGCCAGGGTCTGCCCACCCGGTGTGCGATCCGCGCCATCAGCAGCCAGGGTTTGCCCAGCCGGTGTGCGATCCGCGCCATCGGCAGCCACAGGCTGTTGATATTCGGAGACCTGGGTAAAGAAACGGTCTTGCTGCTGGCTCGGCAAGGCAAACGCGCCAGCGCTCAGGGCAAAGGTGGTAGCGGCGATCAAAGTACTGAAAGTTTTCATGGTAAAGACTCCGGTCATATCAAGGGTTGAGTGCCGGGTCGTTCAGATGTCGTGATCTGCTGAACCCGTTGCAGCGCGGACGGTTGTCTTGCTGCATGGGTTCAGAGTAGGGCGCAGGAGGGGGCGATCGTTAGACGGATACTGCCCGCGGTTTGCCTGATCCTGTTTGTGTGCAGGATCAGGCGCTGCTGGCCTGCAGCGCCTGGGCACGCAGGCGAGCGATATCCTTGCTTGGAGAAGCGCCAAATAGACGGCTGTATTCGCGACTGAACTGTGAGGGGCTTTCATACCCCATCTTGTAGCCGATTGACGAAACGTCGCTGTTCTCCGCCAACAGTAACCGTCGGGCTTCTTGCAGGCGCAGCTGTTTCTGGTATTGCAGCGGGCTCATGGCGGTCACGGCTTTGAATCGGTGATGCAATGCCGAAGGGCTGAGGTTGATCATTTGCGCGAGGCTGTCGATGCTCAGCGGCTCGGCGTAATGGGTATTGAGCCACTCGATGGCCCGGCTGATGCGATGGGTCTGAGTGTCGGGAATCGCAATTTCGTGCAAGCGCTGGCCTTGGGCACCCCGCAGCAGCCGGTAGAAAATCTCCTGTTGGGCCAGGGGCGCCAAGGTCGGGATATCATCCGGACTGTCCAACAGCCGTAGCAGGCGCAACATCGCATCGAGCAGCGACGCATCGATGCGGTCCAGGAACAACCCACGTCCGGTCCGTTGGGCCGGTACACCGATAGGGCTGGCGTCGGCGATCAGACGGCAGATCTGTGCCGGGTCAATGTCCAGGCGAATGCACAGATAAGGACGCTCGGGACTGGCTTCGATCACCTGCCCGGCCAACGGCAGGGTCACCGAGACCACCAGGTAGTTGAGCGGGTCATACACGTAGCATTCATCGGCCAGGCGCACTTCCTTGCGCCCCTCGATGATCACGCACAGACCGGGCTTGTGCACGACGTGCAGGGCTTCGCTCGGCTGATCGCTGCGGATCAGGTGCAACGCCTCGATGGCCGTGGGGTGGACGCCGTATTCCGGCGCGAAACGCTTCATCAGCGCCGCCAGTTCGGCGCGACGCTGATTGACGCCGTCATCAGGCGCAATGTGGATGGACGTGGATACCGACATGCCGCTCAATCTCCCTGGCCAAATGCGTAGATCGCGCTAGTAAAGCCGATTGTGCGGCTGGCGACTAGAGTCCGTTTTCTCGCTACAGGATCGTGCAAGCGCACAGGAGGATCCGGCTAACCCAGTCATCGACCGGTTCCCTAATCTGAATGTGTCCAAACGCTCCCACCGGGAGCCAACACATCCAGACGAGGAATCCATCATGTCCGATATCCAAAACAAAGTCGTAGTCATCACCGGTGCCAGCAGTGGAATTGGCGAGGCTGCCGCACGGCTGCTGGCGGCCCGGGGCGCTCGTGTCGTACTGGGGGCACGACGTGTCGAGCGCTTGCAGGCGTTGGTCCAGGAGCTTGAAGGCGCCGGCCAGCAGGCCGTCTGCAAAGCCGTGGACGTGACTCGTCGCGAAGATGTCCAGAGCCTGATCGATTTCGCTGTCGAGCGTTTCGGCAAGGTCGACGTCATCATCAATAACGCCGGGGTCATGCCCCTCTCCAAACTCGAGGCGCTGAAGGTCGAGGAGTGGGACCGCATGATCGACGTCAACATCCGTGGCGTGCTTCACGGCATCGCCGCGGGCTTGCCCTTGATGCAGCGCCAGCGCAGTGGCCAGTTCATCAACATCGCGTCCATTGGAGCTTATGCGGTCAGCCCGACCGCTGCCGTGTATTGCGCCACCAAGTATGCCGTGCGGGCGATTTCCGAAGGCCTGCGCCAGGAGGTCGGCGGTGATGTGCGGGTGACGGTGATTTCCCCCGGGGTCACGGAGTCGGAGCTGGCCGAGAGCATTTCCGATGAGGGTGGCCGTGCCGAAATGCGCGAATTCCGCCGAATCTCGATTCCTGCCGAAGCGATCGCCCGGGCGATTGCCTACGCCATTGAGCAACCGGCAGATGTGGACGTCAGCGAACTGATTGTGCGGCCAACCGCCAGCCCGTTCTGAACCGAGCCAAACGACAGGAGATGCTCCATGAGAAAGGCATTTGGAGACCAGGATAAATTCGTCGGCCTGTGGGTGACGGCCGATGGCGTGATCCGCCATCGGCTCTTGCCAGGCGGACGCTACGACGAAGCACGGGGTTTGCGTGAAAGTGCTTATCAAGGCGACTACTGGCTGCAGGACGACCATATCGAATACCACGACGACACCGGTTTTACCGCCGACGGGGATTTTCGCGAAGGCGTGCTCTATCACGCGGGAATGGTGCTGTATCGCCAGGAGGGGTGATGAACCGAAGATCCTTTGTGGTGAGGGGATAAGCCCCCTCACCACGGATCGGGACTGATCGTTACGCCTGTTCCAACCGCGCCGCAGCGCGCTGGGCGATCTGCGAGCGTACCCGGAACGACTCCGCCGCGCGCCGCTGGGCTTCTTCCAATACTTGCGCGGGTGCAGTGTCCGGGCAACCAGCGTTGAACGGCGGGGCAGGGGCGTATTCGAGTTGCAATTGGACCAGTTCGGCAGTGTCCTGGTCGAACAATTCCGCCGCCAGGGTCAAGGCGAAATCGATCCCGGCGGTAATGCCGCCACCGGTAAGCAGGTTGCCGTCGCGGACCACCCGTTCCTTGATCGGTGTCGCGCCCAGGGTGGACAGCAAGCTGTGGTAGGCCCAGTGGGTCGTGGCCCGTTTCCCTTGCAACAGGCCCGCCGCACCGAGCACCAGTGAACCGGTGCACACCGAGGTGATGTATTGCGCGTGGCTGGCCTGTCGCTTGATGAACGCCAGGGTCTGCTCGTCTTCCATCAAGGGGCCTACGCCGGTACCACCGGGGACGCAGATCACGTCAAGCTCCGGGCAATCCTCGAACGTGGTGGTAGGCAACAGCCTCAACCCGGTGCTGGAGGTGACCGGCGCCAAGTCTTTCCAGATCAGGTGAACCTTCACGTCGGGCAACGAGGCCAGCACGTCATAAGGACCGGTCAGGTCCAGTTGCTGAACCTGGGGGAATAGCAGCAAACCGATCTGCAGCGTCATGGTGATTTTCTCCTTAAGGATGCCCGAGGGGTGGACGGCTTTACTTTAGGCTCGTAGGATTTGGCGCATACGCCAATAAGCCCACGAATTACGCCAATATGCCCAATACTCCGAAAACCGTTCACGTCCTGGCCTTTGCCAACGTGCAAGTGCTGGATGTCACCGGGCCCTTGCAAGTGTTCGCTTCGGCCAATGACCTGGCCCGCCAGCAAGGCTTGCCGTTGCCGTACGCGCCGACGGTGATCGCCTCTGGCGGCGGGGCGGTGATGTCGTCGGCGGGGTTGGCGCTGATGGCCGAGCCGCTGCCGAGCGAAGACAGCGACACCTTACTGATCGCCGGCGGCTGGGGTGTGTACGAAGCAGCGAAGGATCCGACGCTGGTGGCCTGGGTCAAGGCGCATGGCCTGCGCTCGCGGCGTGTGGCGTCGGTGTGTACCGGGGCCTTCCTGCTGGCCGCCAGTGGTTGGCTGGACGGACGGCGCGTGGTGACGCACTGGACCCGTTGCGAGCAATTGGCCGAGCAGCATCCGCAATTGCGGGTCGAACCCAATCCGATTTTCATCAACGATGGCCCGGTCTGGACGTCGGCTGGCGTCACCGCCGGTATCGACCTGGCCTTGGCACTGGTCGAGGAAGACCTGGGCCGTGCCGTGGCCCTGGAGGTCGCCCGGCATCTGGTGGTGTTTCTCAAGCGGCCTGGCGGGCAATCGCAGTTCAGCGTGACGCTGTCGCTGCAGAAACAGGGCAGCCGTTTTGACGACTTGCATGCGTGGATTGCCGAAAACCTCACCCGTGACCTGGGCTTACCGAGCCTGGCCGCCGAGGTGGGCATGAGCGAACGCAGTTTTGTCCGCCACTACCGCGCCGACACCGGCCAGACCCCGGCGCGGGCGGTGGAGTTGATTCGGGTGGAGACCGCTCGCCGCCTGCTGGCCGACACGGCGGTGTCGATCAAGCGCGTGGCGGTGCAATGCGGCTTTGGCAGCGAAGAAACCCTGCGCCGCAGCTTCCTGCGGGCCATGGGGGTGACGCCCCAGGCGTATCGCGAGCGGTTTGCGCTCAGCCCTCAAGCAGATCCAGCAATGCCTTGAGCGTGGCCTCAGGGGCTTCCTGGGGGATGTTGTGGCCTACACCGGCCAGCACTCGGCGCTCGTAGAAGCCGCTGAAATGCCTGGCGTCTTCATCGTGTTCCGGCGCAGGCCCCACGCCATCGTCGGCTCCGCACAAGGAAATGCTCGGTACACTGATGACCGGTTGCTCGGCAAGTCGTTCTTCCAGCCATTCTAGCGTCGGGTCGCCCGGTGCGTACATGAAGCGATGACGGTAGGAATGAATCACCACGTCGACAAAATCCGGGTTGTCGAACGATGGGGCACTGAGGGGATAAAGTTCGGCGCCGCGCTTCCAGGTCGGTGACCACAGGCGCCAGAGCAGTTCACACAGTTCGCGTCGATTCTGTGTCAGGCCCTCGACGCCCCGCGCCGTGTGGAAATAATACTGGTACCACAGGCGATGTTCGGTTTGCGGGTCCAGCGGTTGTTTGGATCGGGGAATATCCTGCAGGTTATAGCCATCCCCGGTCACCAGGCAGCGCACGCGCTCGGGCCACAGCGCCGCGACGATACACGCGGCCCGACCGCCCCAGTCATAGCCGCACAACGCCGCCTGGGGGATGGAGAGGGCGTGCATCAGGTCCAGCAGGTCCTGGGCCAGCGCCGCTTGTTGGCCGGAGCGCAGGATGGCCGGGTTGTTGAACCGGGTCGGGCCATAGCCGCGCAGGTAGGGCACGATGACCCAATAGCCCCGTTGGGCCAGAACCGGCGCGACTTCATCGAAAGCCCTGGGATCGTAAGGGAACCCGTGCAGCAGGATCACCGGTTCGCCCTTGGCGGGGCCGTGTTCTTCGTAGGCGATACGCAGCAACGGCGTCACTGCGAAGTTGATCCTGGGCTCAAGGTTCATGTTGGCCTCCGGCATTGCGTGGTTGCGCTCAGGCAGGTTCCTGATTCACATATTTGGCCCGATCCGGCGTGAACGTCACGATCATGTTCGTGTTCGAGCAGGTCAGGGTGCGTTCCTGGGTCAGGTCGATGTCCAGGTCTTCGCCGCGCAGGCCCTGCCATTGGGCGAGATATTTGAGACAACCGAATTTTGCGTTTTTCTTCAGGCTGCGGCTGACGCCGCCTTTCCAGCCGAGCACCGGCAATTCACCGGCCAGGCAGCGTTGCGCCAGTTCCGGAAACTTCAGCGCGCGGTCGCGACCGATTTCCCAGCATTTGATCAGGCCCCGGTCCTGGCCTTCCCAGAGGTCTTCCCGGGTCAGGCCTGTTCGGGGTGGGGTGGTGATGGGGCGTTTGATATGGGTCATGTCAGGTCCTTGAGTCGGGTTTTTATCGGGCAGCTCCGCTGCACCCGTGAGAGCATCGATCTTAGGAGGGGTTTGGGGGGCTGGCAACCTGTAACGGGGAGTGGCGATAAATAGGGAAGTGGCGGTGATCGCTTTTGTAGCGAGGGGATTTATCTGTGGCGAGGGGATTTATCCCCGTTGGGCTGCGCAGCAGACCCTCAAAAGAACAACCTCAATTAACCTGACATACCGAGTTGCCAGATTTTGGGGCCGCTTCGCAGCCCAGCGGGGATAAATCCCCTCGCCACAGTGTGTTCACTCGAAAGTGCTGGCGACCTCGCTTACGGCTGCCAATGATTCTTCTCCCCGCTCAACTTGCGATCCAGAAAACTCGCCGCGCTGATCAACGCCAAGTGGGTCAGGGCCTGCGGGGTATTGCCCAAGTGATATCCGTGGCTGTCGAACTCTTCGGCGTACAGCCCCAGCGGGTTGGCGTAGCGCAGCAGCTGTTCGAATTCCAACTGGGCTTTTTCCACGCGACCGGCGCGGGCCAGGCATTCGACGTACCAGAACGAGCAGGCGGCGAATGAGCCTTCGGTGCCGCTGAGGCCATCAATGGGGCTGTCGTCGTTGCGGTAGCGGTACACCATGCCGTCGCGCACCAGGCTTTTTTCAATGGCGTCCAGGGTCGATAACCAGCGTGGATCGCGGGCGCTGACGAAACGCACCAACGGCATCAACAACATTGAACCGTCCAGGGCGGTGCTGCCCTGGCGCTGGATGAAATGTTGGCGTTCCTCGTCCCAGAAATTTGTCCAGATGTCTTGGTAAATGGCCTGGCGAGTCTCGTCCCAACGGGCGAACGGGGCGGGCAGGGAGCGTTTTTCGGCCAGGCGGATGGCGCGGTCGACGGCGACCCAGCACATCAGCCGCGAATGCAGAAAATGCTGCTTGTCGCCGCGCATTTCCCAGATGCCCACGTCCTTGTCCTGCCAGACCTCGCACACCTGGTCGACCACGTCGACGGTATGTTTCCAGCCTTGATGGGAGATGGCTTCGCCGTATTTGTTGACCAGGTACACCGCGTCCATCAGCTCGCCAAAGATATCCAGCTGCACCTGTTGGTAGGCGAGGTTGCCGATGCGCACCGGCTGCGCGCCACCGAAACCACTCAGGTGGGGCAGCTCGGTTTCCGGCAACTCCAGCCGGCCGTCCAGGCCGTACAGGATGTTGAGCTTGGTCGGCTGGTCACAGCAGTCACTGACTCGATTGCGCAAGAAGCGCATGTAGGCGTTGGCTTCTTCGACGAAGCCCAGGCGCATGAATGCATAGACGGTGAACGAAGCGTCGCGGATCCAGGTGTAGCGGTAATCCCAGTTGCGCTCGCCGCCCCGGGTTTCCGGCAGGCCGAAGGTGGCGGCAGCGAGGATGGCGCCGTGTTTGCGCGAGGTCAGCAGCTTCAGCGCCAGGGCCGAGCGGTTGACTACTTCCCGCCAGCGCCCGCGATAGTTCGATTGGCCGATCCAGCCGCGCCAGAACGCGAGGGTGCGTTCCAGGCAGATCGCGCTGACGTCATCCTGGAGTCGCGGATCGTCGATGCCGCCCAATAGGAACTCGGCGGTCTGGCCCTGTTCCAGGGTGAACTCGGCCACCGCCGCGTTGCCGTCCAGCGTCATGGCCTGGTCGGAACACAGGCGCAGGCTCGGTTGCCTCGGTGCGTCGAAGCAGATGTGGGCACCGTCCTGGCGCGCCGTGGTGGCGGCCCGGGCGTAGTCGTGGCGCACCGCGCAGCGCATGCGAAACGTCGCGCTGCCAATGGTCATGCGCACCCGGCGCATCAACACCGGCAAATCATCCTCGCTGTCGCCGATGGGCAGCAGGTCGGTGACTTCCACCACGGCGCCGTCGCTCAGCCAGCGGGTTTGCAGCACGTTGGTGTCGGGCAGGTAGATTTGTTGGCGACGGGCATCGAGCAGGTCGGGCGCGAGTTGGAAAATGCCCGCTTCGGGGGTGTCCAGCAGCGAGCAAAAGATCGACGGGCTGTCGAATTCCGGCCAGCAGAAAAAGTCGACGCTGCCGCGGTCATTGACCAGCGCGGCGGTGCGCATGTCGCCGATGATGCCGTGGTTCTCGATGGGGCTCTGTGGTTCGTCATGATCAGCCATTGCCGCGAAACCCCGGATAAAGGCTCATCCCGCCATCGATGAACAACGTGGTGCCTACCACGTAATCGGACAAATCCGACGCCAGCCAGACCACCGCGTTGGCGACGTCTTCCACGTTGCCCACACGACCATAAGGAATCAGCTCCAGCAGTTTCTGCTCCTGTGCGCCTTCGGTGGCGTCGCGGTTGATGGCCGTGCGGATGGCGCCGGGGGCGATGCTGTTGATGCGGATGCGCTGATGGCTGGTTTCCTGGGCCAGGCTCTGCATCAGTAGATCGACACCGCCCTTGGACGCGGCGTAGTTGACGTGACCGGCCCAGGGAATGCGTTGGTGCACCGAACTCATGTGAATGATCTTGCCAGCGGCCCGGGACACGCCCCGGCGAATGCCCTGGCGGGTGAAGATCCGCAGGGCGGCGCGGGCGCAGAGGAACTGTCCAGTGAGGTTGGTACCGATCACGGTGTTCCAGTCTTCCAGGCTCATGTCGACGGCCGCAGCGTCTTTTTGCAGACCGGAATTGGCCACCAGGATGTCCAGCGTGCCAAAGGCTTCGAGGGTCTGGGCGAACAGCCGCTCGACGTCCGGCTCTTTCGACACATCGGCCCCGACGGCGATGGCGCGGCCGCCGTTTTCATTGATTTCACGGGCCAGGTCTTGCGCCGGGCCGGCGCTGGAATGGTAGTTGAGCACCACGGCGGCACCAGCGTTCGCCAACGCCCTGGCCGAACCTGCGCCAATGCCCGAGCTGGCGCCGGTGACCAGGGCGACTTGTTGCGCGAGGGATATCTGCATGGGTCTAGCACCTTGAACTGAGGGCCTTACCTGCTGACTGGCGTGAGGCGTGCAGAGTTCATTTGGGTGAAGTGATCTTCACGATGGAGCGACACGCCCCATGCCGAATACAAAACCTGTGGCAAGGAGATTTATCTGTGGCGAGGGGATAAATCCCCTCGCCACAAGGGCGGTGTTCGAACTCCGGCGGCTACCAACCCCGCCCCGAGTTCACCCAGAAATTCACCGACAACGACGTGGACACCGACTCCACCTGATGGAACCAGCCTTCGGGCAGGAACAACAGATCCCCGGCCTCCAGCGTCACCCGCAGGAAGGTCACGTCCCGGGCGTGGGGGAAGCGCTGGTAGTCCGGCGCGTCGGGGTTGAAGTCACAACCGTCCAGCCCGCCTTGGGGCGCTGTGGACCACGTACCCAGCGCTTCGCGGTGATGGGGTGCGGCGAGGGTGAAGATCTTTTGCCCCCAGACCTGGGCAAACAGGTTGTCGGTGTCATCGCGGTGCAGCGGCGTCAGGGTGCCCTTGGGGCCGATCCAGATGCGCGGTGGGATGAACAGCGACGGGTCGAAATAAGGCGGGTATTGGATCTGCTCCATCAATTGCGCCGGCAGGATGTTGTTGCCCATGTAGGCCGGTGGTTCGCCGTCGGCGCCCTTGACCGCCGGGCTGTCCAGGGAGGCGATGAAGTCGGCCATGGACGTGGAGCGGAAATCCCGTTCGGTAGAGAAGGTTTTCTTCACGTAGTCGCCATGGCGGGTGATACCTTGCAGCTCGGCAAAGTGCACCAGGGACTCCTCGCGGCTGAGCTTGAACAACGGCCAGTCCTGCAAGGCATCGCTGATGACCACCGGAATGCCATGGGGCAGGTAGCGTGCTTGAAACTCCTGCACCGATAGCTCGCTACGCGGTCGTCGTTCCACACTGTATTGGGTGGGCAGGCTGGCGGTGAGTTTTTCGCTGAAACGCGCCGGGGTGGGGTAGCGCTTGTTCATGTCGACCTTTTCCACCACGCCACCGCCATGACGGGCATGGTCGATGATCTGCGGCAGCAACGTCGCCAGGCCCATGTTGCCGCCGATCTTCAGCCGACCGCTGGCAAACAGTTCTTCGACATTGGCCATGCCGGCCATGATCCCGAGAAAATCCTTTTCCGCCACCTCGATGGTGACGTCGGGGCTGGTGTGCCGACCGGCCTGGGTGCGGCTGCTGGCCTTGACCTCGGACCAATACGCCTGATGCGGGCCGAACACGAATTGGAAGACACCTTCGATACCGACGGCGCCGGCATTGGCGAACAGTTTGCCCAGGATGGTTTGCAGGTCCACGGCGGTCACTCTTGTGGGTTTTGGTCTTAGCAGGTAACGAGGGCCTTCATCAGAAATTTAGCCCTCGCTGCTGACCATCGCCTTAGCGCGTCGCAACCATGAACACCCGGGGAAACGGCAGCAATACCGTGCCATCGTCCAACGCGGGATAAGCCTGTTCGATCGCCTGGAGATAACGCTCCAGATACTGCTCGCGCTGCGCCTGATCCAGCCGCTCGAGAAACGGCCGCAAAGCGCTGCCCTTGAACCACTCCACCACGCCCTCGGCACCGCCGGCCAGTGGATGGTGATAGGTGGTGCGCCACACGTCGACGCGGGTGCAGTGGGACTTGAGGATCGCGTAATAAGTGCTGGTGTCCTCGACTTTCGTACGCATATCAGCCACCCCGGCCAGTGGGGTGGCCCAGGGGCCGTTGGCGGCGATTTCCCGCATTAATTGGTGGGATGGTTGGTGCAGGTTGTCGGGCATCTGGACCGCCAGGCTGCCACCCTCGGCGAGTTTGTCCACCAGCGAAGGCAACAGGGTGGCGTGGTCGGGCAGCCATTGCAGCACGGCGTTGGCGAAAATCACGTCGAACGGCCCGGGTTCGTTCCATCGGCCGATGTCCGCCGTGTCGAACGTGACGGCCGGCAAGCGCTGGCGCGCGGCTTCGATCATGTCGGCGGAACTGTCCAGGCCGCGCACCGTGGCGCCGGGGAAGTGTTCCACCAGCAGCTCGGTGGAGTTCCCGGGGCCGCAACCCAGGTCGATCACTGAGCGCGCTTCCACGGAGGGAATGGCGGCCAGCAGGTCCCGGGCCGGACGGGTGCGTTCCTGTTCGAAGGTGACGTATTGCTTGGCGGACCAGCTCATGGCGTGCTCCTTTGTGGTGGAGTGGTCGAGGTGCCGCCAGTATAAGGGGGCGCATGGAAGATGTAGCGAACGTAACGTTTTTGACTAATTCTGTGTGCTGTTCCTTCGTTATTTTCCATACACGACCGATCGGAGAAAACCGCAGTGACTCAACTGACCCTGCTGTGCTTGCCTTATTCTGGCGCCAGCGCGATGGTTTACAGCCGTTGGCGGCGCACATTGCCGCAGTGGCTGCACGTGCAGCCGGTGGAGCTGCCGGGACGCGGAGCACGTTTCGACGAACCGCTGCACACCGACATGGGCCCGTTGGCGATGCAGTTGGCGCGAGAGCTGTTGCCCTCGATCAAGGCCCCTTACGCGCTGTTCGGTCACAGCCTGGGTGCGCTGCTGGCCTGTGAAATCGCCTACGCCTTGCGCGAACTCGGCTGCCCGGAGCCGGTGGCGCTGTTTGCCTCGGGCACTGCGGCGCCGACCATGCGGGCCGATTACGACCGTGGTTTCGCCGAGCCGAAAACCGACGTCGAACTGATCGACCAACTGCGCACCCTCAACGGTACCAGTGAGGAAATATTGGCCAACGAAGAGCTGATGGCCCTGACCTTGCCGATCCTGCGGGCGGACTTCCTGCTGTGCGGACGTTTCCAGCCCCGGGTGCGACCACGGCTCAACTGCCCGGTGCATGTGCTTGGCGGCACCACCGACAAGGCCACCACCGAGCAACTGATTGGCTGGCGCCAGGAAACCACGGGCAGTTTTTCGGTGGACATGCTGGCCGGTGGGCACTTCTTCATTCACCAGCACGAGGCCAGGGTGCTGCGACTGATCAAGGATCAGTTGAGCGTGCATCATCGGCGGCATGGGTTGGCGACTGTGGCGAGGGGATTTATCCCCGTTGGGCTGCGCAGCAGCCCCGAAAATGGTCAACCCAGTTTGTCAGATTGATTGAGATTGTTCTCCTGAGGGGGGCTGCTGCGCAGCCCAGCGGGGATAAATCCCCTCGCCACACTGTGGGCGGTCTGTTGCATGTCGGGATGCTCTTCCTGATACCTGTTCTCAAACGCTAATTTTTCCGGTCTGCATTCGTTTTATAGGGACGACTTGCCTTTGTGCCTTGTGCCCACTGATTCCGGATACCCCAGAAATGAATGCTGAAGACGCCTTGAAACTTGCTCGCCGGTTTATCGGGTTGCCCCTGGACAAGCGCCGGATGTTCCTCGCGGCGTTGGCCAAGGAGGGCGTGGAGTTCAGCGGTTTCCCCATTCCCCAGGGCGTCGAGGCCGAGGATCGCCAGGCCTTGTCCTATGCCCAGCAGCGCATGTGGTTCCTCTGGCAGCTGGAGCCGGACAGCGGCGCCTACAACCTGCCGGGGGCGGTGCGGCTCAGCGGAGTGTTGAGCCTGCCGGCCCTGGAACAGGCCTTCGCCAGCCTGGTGGCGCGGCATGAAACCCTGCGCACAGTGTTCCAGCGCCAGGCCGACGACCGTCTCCTGCAGGTGCCGGCCAGCGCGCCGCTGGTGATCGACCACGCGGACTTCAGTGCCATGCCGGCCGACGAGCGCGAGCAGGCGGTTCGCCTGGCTGCCGAGGCCCAGTCGATGCGGCCCTTCGACCTGGCCTGCGGCCCGTTGCTGCGGGTCGAATTGCTCAAGCTCGATGAGCAGGAACATGTGCTGCTGCTGACCCTGCACCACATCGTTTCCGATGGCTGGTCCATGAACGTGTTGATCGATGAGTTCATCCGTTTCTACGACGCCCATGAGGCGGGCGTTGCACCGCAGTTGGCCGACTTGCCGATCCAGTACAGCGACTACGCCCTGTGGCAACGTCGTTGGCTGGAGGCCGGCGAGCTGCAGCGGCAACTCGATTACTGGCAAGCGCAACTGGGCGATGAGCATCCGGTGTTGGAGCTGCCCCTCGATTACCCGCGGCCGGTGCTGCCGAGCTATCGCGGTTGCCGTCTGGAGCACGTGGTGGAGGCCGAGCTGGTCGAGCAACTGCGCGGCGTTGCCCGGCAGCAGGGGGTCACTTTGTTCATGCTGTTGCTGGGCACCTTCAATATCCTGCTACACCGTTACACCGGACAAGCCGACCTGCGGGTCGGCGTCCCGGTCGCCAACCGCAACCGCCAGGAAATCGAAGGGTTGATCGGTTTTTTCGTCAACACCCAAGTGTTGCGGGTGCAAGTGGATGGCCAGGCCCGCCTTGGCGACCTGTTGCGTGACATCAAGGAAACCGCCCTCGGCGCCCAGGCCCACCAGGACCTGCCCTTCGAACG
>Ga0213822_1001268_pt1 | contig 14874 bp, 22 predicted proteins | sample MC6MC0908MG_FD_179872 | JGI IMG/M metagenome (GOLD analysis project Ga0213822, IMG submission 179872) | Enriched soil aggregate microbial communities from Iowa State University, Ames, United States - MC6-MC0908-MG | ecosystem: Environmental > Terrestrial > Soil > Unclassified | place: USA: Iowa...
TAGCTTTCGCTGTTAAATCTGTATCAATTTTCGCTACTTGTTGACCAATTGTAGCCATGTTTTGTTTTAATTCGAATAATGTCGGCATATAAATGCCCTCCTTTAGATTAAATTTAATGATTGTAAGTAGGTAAGATTCGCCTTAGAATCCGCAATAATGTTTTGTCTTTCTTCTTCTGTTAGAACATCTTCTTTAGGATGTAATAACGCTTTTGGAAGGTTTTTAAATTGCTTTGAATGTTCATTTGATAAACAAGCCACAGATTTATTAGCGCCTTCCACAACATCGCACAGACCAATTTCATACGCTTGCTGTGCTGATAACCAAGTTTCTTCATTCATCATGCGGCGAAGTTCTTCTTCAGACGTTTTGTCTCCGATTTTCGCCATATATGTTTCAATTTGAACCTCATTAATACGATCTAAATCATCTGCAACTTTTCTTAAATCAGATGCATTACCAAATGCACCGTTCATCGCATTGTGAATCATCAACATGGCATTAGACGGCATACGGACTTCATCACAACTAGCTATGATATTACTTGCAATGGATGCAGCTAAAGCTTCCACATAACCGATTACTCGCGCTTTATGACGTTTCAACATATTTGCGATAGCAATTCCTTCAAATACTGATCCACCACCACTGTTTACGTATAAATTAATGGTGCTCACATCTCCGATTGCATCAAGTTTCTCTTTAAAAACTACTGAAGACATTTCGCCATACTCTTCCCATGCCCATGGAGTAATTTCGCCCAAAATAAAAACATCCGCTGATTTACCATCAACCGATGCTTTAACATCAAAAAATGTTTTCTTTTTATTCACCTTTTCCCACCTCCTTCCACTGGAGGAATATAAGTTACTGGTATTACTAACTTTGCAAATTTGCTAAAGTTCTCTATAAAATTGGCAGCATTTTTGTTTTGCCACCAATAACCACAAAGAAAAACAATCGAATCTGTAAAATTCAAACCGTCCATACTATAAGGTTGATTGGTTATTTTTCTGATTCGTTTGTTCAGTTTCACGTGTCCTAGAATGCGTTCCTCATAAAGACTGGACGATTTTAAATTCCCCGAAATAATGAAAATTTCAGATTCAGGACATTTTTCAATTGCGTTCTTAACCCTTATCAAGTCAAAATCATCATTCTTATTCATTTCCCTTACCTCCTTCCACAGTTGTGGTAGTAGTAGAAGTACCTTTCCGTTCTTCAATTGGCATATCAATTGGATAAAGGTCACCACTAATCCATAATTTATTTGCTTGTTCGGCTTTATCTGGTGGTAGGTCTTCCCAACCTCTAACTTCATTTTGAGTAAACCAACCATTTCGAACGCCTTGCTGATAGAATGCTGAGCGTGTAGCCGTATCACCTCGTAAAAGTGAATTAACAGTAAATTTAAAGTAAAATCCAGCTATTCTTTGATCTTGTGTAAGTAATTTTCGATTAAATTCCTGTTCATATTGACGAATAATCGGTGTAAGTGTCATTTGTACAAACTGAATCATCATCTGCTCATTGTTTGCAAACCCTCCGCCTTGTTCATTTAAAAAAGAAAGTGGAATGTTAAACACGTTTGCAACTCGAGTACGGGTTACTTTTTCAGATGAGATTGTTTCGCCTGGTGTATATGTTTTTGGCATTTTATCAATTTCAACACCTGGTTCTTGGAATAAAACACCGCCATTTTCATTATAAAAACGTTTAAAATTCGCTATAACTTGCTTCTGTTTTTCTTCTGATACGTTAGCTCCATATTTCAAAATGAATGATTCTTTCTTTTCCATTTCAGAAAGAGAAAATTCCTGAACTGCTTTATCGTATTGAAGAGTATTTTTTAATACATCTAATGGTGAGATACCTTCTATACGATTGGATCCAGTGATATGTTTTACATGAATCATATTCATGTTGTGAATATAACTTGTTTTGTTATTTCCTCGCACTTCATACCACAATTCACCTGTTACATCATCGATTAGCGGTTTAACTTGTACATTGTCCAGTACAACAAGCGATTCCGGTTGCATTAGATAATTACGTAAAATAATTGTATATCCATTACCATGTTCATTACGTGCTACTTCTAGTTTATTAATCAATTCCCAACCACACATATTTGGATTTGGATTCACTAGTAAATCACTTAAATTGTTATTTTCAACATCAAAATGTTTATATAATTTAATTGGTAAACTAGAAACGGTATTTGAAAGCCTAGTAATTACACTGAAAATCGTTTCATTTGTAACTAATTGCGAATTATCTACACCCCAAAACGTTCTTCCTTGCCATAACGAAAAATCATAACCTTGCCCTTTCCACGTTGCGTAAGCTGTGTAGAGAGAGGCTTTAACTTTGCTCCATATATTCATTTGTTCACCTCCCTCCAATCACAAATCATTTAATGAAATAAACTTAATATTGCCTTCACCTTGTACAGTTACGAATTTCTTCATAACCTCAACATGAGCATTTAAAAAAGCCGCAAATCCGTCAATTTTACGGTAGCGACTTTGTTTAGTAGGCATTTTATTTTTGTTTCTGTCTTCCACAAGAATTACATTATTTGTGTACCATCTAAATAAACGGTTGTTGTTGAAGACTACATTTCCATCAATGAACCGTTCCTTTGCATCATCTAATGCCGGACCAAGTGTTATAAATCCTTGTCGAACAACTTCTGTAACGAAACCATAGGCTTGTAACATTTCAACTAAACCAAATGCTTTTGCTGGATCGTACATTATTTTTTCGATTGAATACTTTTTAGATTGTTCAACAAACCAATCGTAAACATATTCTTTCTTTACGTATTCTCCAGGAACAATTGTTAATAATCCTTCTTCTTGCAAACTGTGATAATCAATCTTTTCATTATCAGCATCTACTTTCGCTTGCGGAACCCAAGTATGTCCCAATAAAGCAACTTGTCCAGTTTCGTGTATTGGCCATTCAAGATATGCACTTGTATGGTCCTCACTGTCTGATAGGTCGAAGCCTCCCACAGCTGCAGAGGAAATTGTGGAGTAGTCTATTGTTTTATCATTACGTTTCAATACCTCGTAATCTAAGAAAGATGCTTCGTTACTACTCACGAACTTGTTAAAACGCTTTGTTATAAAGTCATTACGCTCTGATGGTGTGCGTTTTGCTTTCTCCCAATCTTCAATCATGTCATTAAGTTTGATTGAAACACCCATATTCGGATTCGCTTTAATCCACATCTCAGGTTTATCAAATTCATCAACACTATCTAACTCAGCGATATAATAAAACGTTCGCTCATCAACTATGTCACCATTTAATACATCTGCACCTTGTTCGTAATAGTTCACAAGTGGACCATCTAATTGATATCCTGCAGTTGTTATATAAATAAGTAACGGCTGTGTACGACTCTGACGACTGTTCTTAATAACGTTAATTAATTTGTAATCTTTATACTCGTGAATTTCATCGAATACTCCTATATGTGTGTTTAAACCGTCCAACTTTTCGCTATCGCTTGCCTGTGGCTCAATCTTACTGAATGTAGCATCAAAATGAATTGCATCCCGTAAAGGTCTAAAACGTCTTGCTAGGGCTGGAGAAGACTTAACCATCGCTTTCGCTTCATCGAATAATAAACGAGCTTGTTTCATACTGTTTGCAAGTAATACAACATCAGCGCCGTTTTCTCCATCTTTAGAAGCCCCGTAGATCGTCACTCCAGCAATTTTAGTAGTTTTCCCTTGCTTTCGGGCAACAAAAATAAGCGCCTCTTTGAAGCGCCTTACCCCTGTATCTTTATGAACCCAACCGAAAATAGAACCTAAACTAAAATGCTGCCAAGCTTGCATTGATAATTGTTTAAAAGCACCTTTGGAAGGTTTACAAAATTTCTCAATAAATTCTATGGGCCTATGTGCTAGCTCTTCATTGAAAATCCAAGGAAAATCATCTGTGCCTTGACGTTCTAAATCATTTAAATGACGTTCGCATGCTTGTATAACCTTTTTACAGGCTACGATTTTGCCCTCCACAACTTGCTTGGCATACCAGGTTGTTAACAGAACTGGAGAAGGCTTTACAACAATAAATAAACCATCAACTTTAGAAATTGTCGAATCCATCATCAGTATGACCACCACCCAACTTAAATTCCTTACGTTGAGCAGGCGTCAAACCTAAAGATTTTAGCAAATTGTTCAATGTTTGAACCGTTTTAGTTAATTCAATCGAAAGAGGATTCTTGATGTAATTTGTTGCATTTGCTTTATTGGTGTGTTCCATCATCAACGGCATCTCTTTTAATTCAGTTTGCATACGTTTGTAAAATTCAAATGTCTCGATATATAATGTGATCAATTGTTCATCAGATGGTTGATAACTATCACCTAAATAGCTACGCAACAATTCTCTTGTAACTTCTTCCATCCGTTACCCCCCTTTCATAAATTCATCCGCGTTGCAAACGAAGGGCCATCACCGATTCCAAGCCATCGCACTAAAAAGTTTAATGGTAGGGGGCTATACCCTAAAACATTTCTTTATTTTGTTTGTTTACCACAACATCAATCTTTGAAGAAATCTTTGGTTGTTCTTTCTTCGATTGACCATGAATTTGATTGTGATGCATGTGGCAAATGCTTGAAAGATTATCAAGCTCTAATGCTTTTGTGAAGTCGTCTTTCACTTCAATGATGTGGTGAACAACGTCTGCTTTTCGTATTCTCTTTTCTTTCAAACATTCAACGCATAGGTAGTTGTCACGTTTAAGTGCTAACTCTCTAGCCTTTATCCATGCTGTTGATTGATAGAATAATTGTCGTTCGCGATTACGTTTGTGTTTGTTGTAATAACGATTGCGTTCATACATTTCTTGATTAATCGCTGCCTTCTAATCGATTAGGTAACTCTGCTTCACTTATCTTTAATCCGCACTCAGAGCAGTATTTAGTTTCATAAGTAGTTTCATAAGAACATAACGAATGCGTTTCTGTTTCGATGCAACCACATCTATCACAAGGTTCTGAGTTATCAATCCTATCCAACTCATCAGCCAATGCTTCAGTATGTCTTGCTATCGCTCTTAACTTCAATTGTAGTTTGTCGATATCAACAGCTACTTCGATTGTGATACCTCGGTTTTGTTTAGGTTTAACTGAGCGAGTAGTTAGTCCAACATCAGTTAATTTCTCATCTATCTCCCTCATAAATTTACGGAAGAAATCTGTATAATGTACACCTCTATGGTCTTTGTATTTCATAGCGTCGAACTTGATATTGATAGGTTCACGATTAGTCAGTAGTAATTTAATGACATAAACTGTTGTTCTCCCGGATCTTCGTTCTGTAGGTTCTGCATAAGATTCTCCTAATAGATAAGCCCGTTGCCAATCATATAATTTGAAGCCTAATGCTTTTTCAATTAACGGAATCATACTTTCTGTTGTCTTCATCCTTTATCCCTCCACAATTAATCTTTCGAAATATTAAGTAGTTCAACGTTACCTATAGCACAAACTGATGAGACTTTAAGTGAATACAGCAGAATGAAATCTTTATTGTAAAAGATGTATGCACCTTCTCTAACATCAATCGAATCAACATCCTCAATATAAACCGATTGGTGAAATCCTAAGTGGTTAATAAAACCTACCTTGTATTTCATTTGTTATATGCCCTCCACAATTCATAGTAGATGCTCATTAGCTTTTATAGTCTGTTTAGCTTTCGACTTTATATCTTCAAAACTGCATCAAACTCCGCCCTATTGGTTACTAGTACATGCCAGCGCTCCTCGGTATCTAATGTTCCTGAGATACTTGGTCATCCGTAAACTAGTCCATCATTATTTGTATGGCTGTTTGATACAGTCTTCAAGGCATAATAAAAAGCCACATCATAATTGATGCGACTTTATTTACTATCTATTTTCCATTCACCTATCCTGAGGAATTTCATTTGTTCAATAGGATTACTACTACAACATTCTTTGCAACCGTACTTCAAACATGCTTCGGCACCACCTAATGATAAGCCCATTAGACTGAATAATTTGTGTAGCCACTTCATCGTATTCCCTCCGTCCTTATCGCTAATTGTATAATAAAAAGCCACACCTTGTTAGATGTGACTCATTGATTGTTTCTTCACAAGACGTACAATCAAACGTCTATATGCTTGTTTGCTAAACACACGTACAAGCGAACGTGCTTATTATGCAATACATTTTTATTTACGCATTTCCGTGCGCTTTTTGAAAACTATCACAATATCAATTTACTACATATTTTTGCGCAATTCACTATGTGACACTATTGCGCAAATCATTTAACATCTAACCAATAAACATAAGGTTTCAGTTTAATAGTCAATTTCGAAACAATATTGCAATCATCGCACTTTGAATCAACTTTAGTTTCCTTATCGAAGTCTTTCATGTTAATATCTGTGTTATTTTCACTACCACACATCGGACAATCCCAAATAACTTCACTCATCATACCCACCCCAATCTTCTAGCTGTTTCATCAATCAATGCATTCCGTTTCCTCAACACTTGCCATTGCGACATGAATAATTCATCAGCAATATGCTTCCACTCGTAATCACCTAACTTGTCTCGATAACGCATATCCACAATGGTTTTTTGGTCATTATCCAATTCTTTATATAATGCTTCAATTGTATGAACAATACGCTTTAAATTCTGCAACATCACATCGTCAGCAAGGATAGCTGCTCTGTTCCCTGTTGTATCTGATATACGGTTGGTTTTACCGCCACCTATATTTGTATCTGTCTCGCACCAACCTTCTATCAAGTCGCGTTCACGATGGCGTAATTGTCTTTTGTAATCTTCAAGATTAATCCAGTAATCTTCGAGTTTCTGTATATCATTTCTTGATAGTTTGCTCATATGTCCTCCACAATTGATAAATGCCAATTCTGTATTTCACTACGCGATAACGTAGGCATGTGCAGCACCTACCTTGTTTGTTTATTTCACTCGTATTCTTCTGTATCACTCACACAACCCATACTGACTTGAGCATACTGGTACTTCCTCCATCAACTTCAAAAGGTCGTATTGTACCCCCCCGCGAGTTGTTTTGGACCATTCTACAACATCTTCAATCCCATGCCCTCTGTGGTCACTAGTGAAAAATGTAGCCGATCCACGTTTAGATGCTTTCGAAACTATTTCTTCCCACTTAGACACACGTTCTATTTCTTCAGGAAAACGTCTAGCAATCTCGTATAATTCTGCTTTTTGTGAATTGATACATGGCATACAACCGACTCGTCCCATACCTTGTTTATACAGTGGGTTTGGTTCAATACCGTGCTTATCATGCTGCTTAAAAACATCGTAGACATCCCAATTGAGTATTGGTCGATAGATTGTGTACCCTTCTGGTGTTTCCTCTGTCTCAGTCATTTTAGATCGGCTCAAACTTTCATTTGCTCTTATACCTTGCCAACTTACAACATGATTTCCTGCCTCGAAAATTGGTACATATACTTGGTCAAACATCGGTCTTACTTTTAGTTCAACGGTGCAAAATCGTGCCATTGTTGAAGGGAAACGTCCTTTCCACATACATAAGTCTAAAAATGGATTTCCTGTAGGTTGCAGTACTTCTAAAGCTTGCTGGATAATCATTTCTGATACGCCTTCTTTTCGCCATTTCGTATCTACAACTTCGCGTTTACGCATGATTTGTTTGCTAAAGTCAGGTTTAATTCTTGTAATAGGCCCTAACTCTTTTTCAAGATAATCAATATATTTATAGGTTTCAGGATGTTCATGTCCAACATCGCTAAATACTACTTTTAAATTTGGTGTATCTCTTTCGAGTGCCAGAAGCCACATTGCTGTACTGTCTTTACCACCACTGATTGATATTACATTTACTTGTTTCAAGTTCTCACCCCTTACTTCACCGTATCTACACGCTTTTTACTATCCTCAACGTTAAAGCTTTCCGGATAACGCATTTTTAATTTATCGATGTTCATTTCACAGATTTCTTCAAGCGATGAATCATATTTTTCAGCAAGAACAATCAAATTTTTGATTAACATTTTTAATGCTATTTTAACTTTACTTGAATTAAATTCATGACGATGGAATATAAATTTCTTAACTTGTTCCGAAATGTCACCTGATAAGATGATTATTTTATTGATTAATTTTTCCTTTGAGCCTTCCACAAAATAATTATTTAACTCCTCGTATGTTTCTCCCAGGAATGTTAATATCCCAAAAGCGTAATGTGAAACGTCACCTATCTCTTTCAGAATTGCTTCACGATCATTAGCAGCATTCAACACTTCTGTGCATTCTCCAATCAATCCCATAGCGTAGTTTGTTAAGCCATTTTCAAAATGAATAGGGTTTTTAGGTTCACCACCGAAAGGCATTGTTCGTTTGGATAACTCTTGAAATTTATTTAATTCCATTTTGTAATTCCTCCAGTAGTTCAGGGTTTTCGTAAATGTTGCCTATTACAGTAATTTTATTTAACTCTGACCATAAAGGAATTGCATCACGTCCGTTATCAACCCACCAACGACCTTCCGACATTTTTACTTGACCGATGAAATCCTCATTAACTGAAACAACAGGTATTTCGATTTTTACAATATCGCCCTCAAAAATCTCCTTGCCGTTCTTGTCCTTTAAGCCTGTGTAATCAATAAAATCAACTTCACTAAAATGGAATTTATAAATCTCTCCATCAATTTTGATTGTTATAGACTGTTCAATGAAATCTATTGCTTTTACTGATTCAAAACATGCTATTCTTTGTAACGATTTAAACGGATGTTTGATTAACACTCGAAATTCAATCTTTTGCATTCTGCATTTCCTCCATTTTCTGTTTTAAAACCGTCAAATAAACAAGTTCGTCCATTAACTCTTGTCTTGCGTGTTCAATCCATTCGATAGTTGTATAATCCATTGGATTGACCGTTGTTCCATACTTCGCTAAACCTTTTGCAGTCTGTAATTCTAATAAATTTTGCATATCTCGTAATATTGGATTTGCTAAGATTTGTTCTTCAATTGTCATTTGCATCGCACCTTCCGTTAAGCTACTTACTCCTGATTTTCTTAACATTATTTTCTTTCTTCCATGTAATTAAAGTAGGTGAAGAAACGCCTATTTTTTTAGCAATATCCTTATCCCACATATCGAAGGATTTATAATAGTAATACTCATCTACTGTAATTTTCGCTTTGTTTTTAAAAGCTGTTTTATCTTCTTCTGAATCGAATAAAACTACATCGTCTAATAACCCTTTATTTCTATTATTCAATAATCCTAAAAGTATTTTTCCGTACTGTTCAATTTTTCTGCAATGTGAGCAAGTAGTCTTTTTTGAGTTATTATTATTGCATTTGCACAATAACAATAATTTATCGATTTCATGCAAAACCTCTTTACGTCTTTTAAGCGTGTCTGCGTTCATCTACATCCCACACTCCTCTCTCAATCCAACCCTCATTTAAATACTGCTGAACAAATTCAAAATCGTAAGGTATGGAAATACTCACTTCGCATCCATCTACCGTCATAAACAACTCGATATATTTTGTAAATGGATTGGGTATTGCCGTCCACAATCTATCCTGCGGTTGTTTCAATTTCTTCACCGACTGAACAATAGGAATCCCATTGCGCATGTTCATGATTGTTAAAACACCCCGTTTTTTAATAAGTCCCTTGCCTGGTAATAGAAATGGTAATAAATAAAGTTACCACTATACTTTTTATCCAAATAGACAATTTCGAAATTGTAACGTGCTTTGAAACTATTAATCGTACCCAGCAAAGATAATGGCTTGTACTGACTTCTATACTCGCCCCGTATCATTTTTCCGTAGCCGTCAGGATCTTCGCATAAAAGCGTGAACGGAATATCTTTCGCACGTATCAATTCATTTTCAAAAGCCGTTTTCGTATCTTTTTGTAAGTTGCCAGTGATTTCATCCATATGAGCTTTACGTTCAATCCGACTAGATAGCCAAATATCGCGCTTGATACCAAGTTCTTCATTGGCTGGAATCATTGCAGCGTAATCACCTGTTTTAATTGCACGATTAACGAATGGAATATCGTGTTTTCGTAAATATTGCAATATATGGTCATTGACCTGTTCACGCGTATCGATAACGATTGTTAATGTTTTTAATACGCTATCAATCTCTTTGTCTGTGTATTTATAGTGAATCAATTTGAATCACCCTCAATAACGTCAGTAGTTACACGAACAACCTCACTCATACGTACATAATGCCCACCGTGACCTTCTTTTCCGAAAATAATACAAGCATCAATACCTTCTCGCATTGCGGTTTCTATCGTTTCTACAACATCCAAAACTGCTAAGTGATTTTCTTCTGAAATAGGTTGTTCAAAAGTTTCAATAACACCATTTTTATATAAAAATTCGAATTTCATAATCATTGTTCATTACCTCCTTGTTCCGACTTGAAATAAGCATCGTACAGACGTTCTAATTAAGAGTTTGATATATTTATCACCCTACTTCTAAAACGTCTTAAATCGACTGCAAATCACTTATTTTGATTAGCGTATAAAATAGCCCGTTCATATATTTTTTGTTTCATTACATTTGATTCATCATTTTCGTACTGACGCCAATCTGCGTAAATATCCTTCCAGCCATTGACCGCCAACTTTGCCTGGTAATCACAAAACAGATTTAATGCAACTTCATCGTTGTTTAAGAAATTGCTAATCGATTCATTTTTCTGCCAACCGCATAACGCAACGATCATTTTCCATAAAGTCATATCTGCACCTTTCATACCCTCCACAGAAATGAGGTATGCATCTATTTCATCAAAAATCGGCTCGGATGCTTTTAAAACTTCTGCCGGAATATTTTTAGAATTTTTTAATTCAAGGCTGCCGTCCATTTCATCCCGTTCAATGACACCACCGAATTTCCAAATTTGCGACAAAACATATAAAACCATTTATTTACATAACCACCTTTACAATTGGTTACTGAAAAACACGTTAAATAACTAAATAACTCTAAATAATTACCGAAAGTTACTTTAATAACTCTCTGTTCAACCTTACAGCCACAAGGGATTGAATGATTTTGCACCCCAAAAAGTTAAGTTAGTTACTCGTAAATGGGTATTACGCTCTTATATATACTTATATATTTATTTTTTATTTTTTTATTTAACTGATATCCCAATAACAAAAATAACTAAATAACTATAAAAAGTACTCTAAACCCTTGGTATGACTGATTTTTCGGTGGTTAGCTAAAATAGTTACTAAAGTAACCGCGAGGTACTAAACGAGCTTAAAACCGACTTTTTCGGCTTCCTCAGTAACATTTTCGTTCTGTTGAGTAACCCCTTCCGGCGCCCTCTCGAGTAATGTAATTCCGTAAACATACAATTTATTGCCGGCGCCTCGTTCCTTTTTATAACCCTTTGTTTCCAACATCCGATAAAAACTACGATTACCTAATGTTCGTTCACCAGATTTGTAGCAAAAGCTGTCATATACGTTATAAAGCTCTTTTGCTTCGATTTTAATTTGGTCATTGTCTTTATCTTGGTAGCAGCACTCAATTAAGAATGGGTCTAAAATATCCATATCCGCTTTGTATAACCCTGTAGCTTTCGTAACGATGGTAGGCTCTTTCAATCCATCCTTCTGCCACTTTAAACACCCTTCAATCGCCCAATTTAGAATTCCCGGCATTTCGAGCGATAACTTTTCTGGTAACTTTTTATCACGTTGATGAGCTGGCAAATTTAAATCAAATGGAATTAATTTAACTCGGCGCCATATACCTTCATCAAGACCGCCAATTATTGGCTTATGATTCGTTGTGAAGAACACTTTAAATTCAGGAATGTATTCAAAGTATTCTTGTCGTAAGAAACGGGCCAATACTGGCTCACCGCCCGTGATTTGCTTAACGAATGATTCTGAAAGTTTTTCTCCTTCTTCTGATTCGATTGCACTTACGAAACGTGATCCAACTAGTCGAGCGATGTCGTTATTAGCTCCTGTATCTTTTTTCTTAATGAACGTGTCCGCTTTTGCCTGTTTGCCATATTCGCCTACCAAATCCTTTATTGTATTGATGAATGTTGATTTACCGTTACTACCACCACCAACAAGAAACATCATGATTTGCTCGGATATATCGCCTGTTAACGAGTAACCTATTAAACGCTGCATATACTCCGCTAAATCCTTATCGCCTAAAAATATTTGGTCAAGGAACGCAAGCCACGTCGGGCATTTTGCGCCTTCCACAAATTCAACATTCGCCATTTTCGTTAATCGCTTTTCTCGGTCGTGAGGTTGTAACTGACCTGTTTGCAAATCAACAATACCGTTCGATACGTTAAATAAAAATTTGTTCATATCAAATTCACTCCTATCTCCTGGTACTAAAATTTTTAAATCCTTAATCGCGCTTTCACGAACATTATGCTTTTCGCAATGACGCGCCCATTTCTTCTCTATTTCATCTTCTGATTCGCCTAGCTTGCGAACGACCTTTGCAACTAAACGGTGCAGCTTACCTTTATCGTCAAACTCCCAATACTTGCCGTTCCATACATACCAACCGACGGATGGAATATAACGAATGATGTGACCGTATTCGTATGCAATGCGCTCGGCGTTTCCTAAATCGGTCAATTTGAATTTACGTGCTGGCTTTTGCTCGACTTCTTCCACCACATCATCACTGTGGATGGCAAATGAAAATTCACTGTCGTTTTTATGATCCAATATGGTTGTGGTAGTAGAAGCGATAGCCTTTGCAATGGTACGTTCGCCATACGCTTCACCTGTATCGCCGTATGTGATTCTGTCCCATTTATCACGCATTAGCGAAGTCTCACGGAACATACTATCCATACGTGTAGCGCTTTTACCTGTCCAAAAGGCTAAATGGTTTGCTAATGCCATATCAGATGATGAATGGTCGTCATCGATTAAATGTCCGTTGTATAATGCGCGAATTTCATCACCGTTACGGCTATTGAACATCTTCTGCCATAGCTGCTCATTTGATAATTTAATTTCATCGTTTTCGTATTCGGAAATATTTACAACACGACCTCGCAAATCACTATCATCAAAATACTTTTCAAGCAATTCGACAAGTTCGTCTGTGCGATCAAAAATTTCATTTGAATTTTCGCGGTTGCCAGTCATTGTGAAGTAGCGTCCGTGTTGATAAATCTCTAAGCCTAATTTGGCATTTTTACGTCCTGTACCACAGATTGATTGTGGTAGGCTGCCGCGCACGATGATGTGAACGCCTGTACCACTGACACTAAATTCCGTGTAACTATCAAGCATTTCGATAACATCTTTAGCAAAATCACTAATGATTGGATTTTCGTACCTTTCATCATCACTGGCATAGGTAACGCATTTATCTATATCGATACCGACAAAATTATCGCGACGACTGAATACAAAGCCAATTCCATCTGCATTAGAATCTCGATAAAATTTCGCTGCAGTAGGAAATGATGACCATGTACGCGCATCGTTTGAACGAGCTTCATTACCGTCAATTTGATATGGAATTTTAGTGATTTTACCGTTATCTTTTTGTTCTGCTTTCCACAATATCCAGTTCGGCATATTGCGAAGTTCAGCAGGAATGTCGTTAAAGTTGTAAGAGATTACTTTCATGGTGCCACCCTCATTCGTTGATGCCGTTGATTTTGATGTCTAATACATCTAGTACAAATGTCATTCCATCTGTGTACATATCCCAGTCAATATGCTTCATTCGGTTAAACTTATCTAAAATTTTTTCTTCTGGCGTTACTTCAATTTCATACCCATTGATTAGAATTTCTGCTAATCTTTCAACACTTAGACTATTAAGCGCTGATGCACTTGTACTAAATTGTTGTTGTGAAACAGCTGCTTTCATAAAATCTTTGAATGTATATCTGGAAATACGTTTTCTATCTTCGATTGCTTCTGCAACTTCATGACTAACTTTCACTTTTTCAACCATTCTTTTCAACCTCCCTTAATGTTCTCCTTGCTAAATCAACACGTTTACTAAAATCCATTAATTCAGATTCAATGCCGAAGAATTTCAATAAATCCACTAACATTTCAATTTCTTTATTGCGGCATTTAATGCATGCTTCTAACGCTCTGTTTTGATTTCCTAATCTATTGTTGTGAAGATCAATAGTACGGATAACGTGATTTTTCTTTTTAATCGTTGCTTTTAAACGACCATTCTGATTGCGTAATTTTGATTCAATTTCAGTCACTTTGGCACCTCATTCACTGTTTTTGGGTATAAAAAAGAGAAGTCCGCCTAAAACAGACCTCTCTATGAAATTTTATTTACTAATCAAAATGGCACGTCATCCTCATTTACTGTAATTGGACCACTACCTTGTGGCGCGCCTGCTGTTGATTCTTTGAATCCAGTTACTTCTGGATATGTTTTGCCGTTATGCTCACGATGGCCAACTGTTACAACTAGGTGTTTACCAACTAACGTGTCTGCCCACTCTTTGTATGATTTGAAATCCATACCGTCTGGGAATTGTGCTGCTTTAGAAATTGCTTGTAAACGCCACATTGCTTTTTCTGTAACTGTGAAGTTGTCAAATAAGATTTTTTGGCCTTGATGCGGCTGGTTAACGTCACTGCGAATTTCGTAATCTACAACAATACGGTTATTGCCTGATGATTCGGCTTTCTTTAATTCGTAATTGTGTACTGTAACTTCGTAATCACCTTTAGCGATTAATTCGAATCCGCCTTTTGCTTCTTCATGATTAATTTTGAACATATTATTTTCCT
>Ga0213822_1001272_pt1 | contig 14848 bp, 12 predicted proteins | sample MC6MC0908MG_FD_179872 | JGI IMG/M metagenome (GOLD analysis project Ga0213822, IMG submission 179872) | Enriched soil aggregate microbial communities from Iowa State University, Ames, United States - MC6-MC0908-MG | ecosystem: Environmental > Terrestrial > Soil > Unclassified | place: USA: Iowa...
TGATTCTTTAAAAATACCAAACATACAACCACCCCCGTCTAGTTTTAATACTACGAACGAAGAAGGAAATCCTTTAAATTTTTGATAATATACGGAAAATTACCAGTCGGAACAGAAATCACCCCCTCGTATTGCCGAAGAGTCATAATTTATTTAATTGGACAAATATCATTGACATAATATAGTTTTTTAACAACATGGCACTAGATTTTTACCTCAAGGTAAGAACCTAGTGTTTTTTGTGAATTAAAAAATTATTAAATTATCACAAAATTCCTTATTTTTTGTTAAGAAAAGTATCGTTTATGAAGAAATATGGAAATAGCATTTACAAAATAAAAATATATGTGTTAACTTTAGAAATGTAACTAGTTAACTTAAAGGGGGAGGTTAACAATGCAACATTTTTGGGTTGTTGGGACAGATACAGATGTCGGTAAAACGGTTATCACCACATTACTGATGCGACAATTGCAGCAGCATGATCTACAAGTCACGCCTTACAAGCCTGTGCAAACTGGCGAGGTACATGAGAATGGGCATTGCTATTACTACGATACAGCAATGTATGAAAAGTATTCATTACAAAGACTGGAGCCAGAAAATTTAGATGGCTATTCGTTTAAGGAAGCCGCATCACCACATTTTGCTGCGCAACTGGAGGGCCAGCAAATTAATGTGGAGCATTTATTACAACAAATTCAGAAGTTACAGCAATCAAACGATGTCGTGATTTGTGAGGGAGCAGGGGGACTTTTTGTTCCATTGGATACATTTGGAGAAAATACGCTCCTTGATGTAATCGTTCAAAGTAAGCTTCCAGTTGTTATTGTCACACGAACAACACTAGGAACGATTAACCATACATTGCTAACTCTTGAGGCTTTACATACTCGAAATGTTGAGGTTCTTGGCATTGTATTTAATGGAGACACAGGCAGTAAAATGGAACAAGATAATGTGAAAACGATTCTACAACATCATGATTTACCATATGCGACGATTCCAAAGCTTCAAGATATTTCACAAGCTGTTGACTATTCCATTTCACGTACATCTTTGTTTGAAAGGCTGGTCAACTATGAAACAAGCATTAACTGAATTGCAGAAAAGAGATTTACAACATGTCTGGCATCCGTGCTCACAAATGAAGGACTATGAGCAATTTCCACCTATTGTACTTAAAAAAGGACAAGGTGTTTGGCTTTACGATGAAAATAATCATCGCTATTTAGACGCTGTATCTTCTTGGTGGGTTAATTTGTTTGGACATGCGAATCCTCGTATTAGTCAAGCATTAAGTGATCAAGCATTTACATTAGAACATGCGATTTTTGCGAACTTTTCACATGAACCTGCGATTAAGGTGGCAGAAAAATTAGTAGCCTTAACGCCAGATGGTCTAAATAAAGTATTTTTTGCAGACAACGGCTCATCGGCTATAGAAGTCGCATTAAAAATGAGTTTTCAGTATCATATGCAAACTGGAAAAACAACGAAAAAGCGGTTTTTAGCTTTAACGGATGCTTATCACGGTGAAACACTTGGTGCCTTATCTGTTGGAGGAGTAGGGTTGTATAACGAAGTGTATCAGCCACTTTTATTGGATACGGTGCGAGCACAAGGGCCAGATTGCTTCCGATGTCCTTTCAAAGAGAAGCCTGAAAGCTGTCATGCCCAATGTATACAATTTGTTGAAGAAGAGCTTCATCAGCATCGTGAAGAAATTACAGCTGTTATTATTGAGCCACTAATTCAAGCGGCAGCGGGTATGAAAATGTACCCTCCAATTTATTTGAAGCGATTACGAGAGCTTTGTACAAAATACGATATTCATTTAATCGCAGATGAAATTGCAGTTGGTTTTGGACGTACAGGTACATTATTTGCCTGTGAGCAAGCGGATATTGCTCCAGATTTTATGTGCTTGTCAAAAGGTTTAACAGGTGGATATTTGCCACTATCCGCTGTATTAACGACTGATGATGTTTATAACGCTTTTTATGATGATTACGGCACGATGAAAGCGTTTTTACACTCTCATAGCTATTCTGGTAATACCCTGGCTTGTCGAGTAGCTCTGGAAGTTTTGACAATGTTTGAAGAGGAGCGTGTGATCGACATTGTACAAAACAAGGGTGAACGTATGCGGAAGCTAGCTATGCAGGCATTTGAACAATTGCCATTTGTTGGCGAATATCGACAGGTAGGGTTAGTTGGCGCTATTGAACTAGTCGCCAATCGTGAAACAAAGGAGCCACTTCCAAGTGAGGAACGTATCGGTTATCAAATATATAAACGTGCTTTAGAGAAAGGCTTACTGATTCGTCCTCTTGGCAATATATTATATTTCATGCCTCCTTACATTATATCTGATGATGAAATGCGTTTTATGATTGATACAACAAAAGAAACGCTTATGCAATTTTTTGAGGAGTGGGAGGGAGTAGTTTGTTCAAACGACAATCAACACTGTCACTTGTCATGATTGCGATGTTTGCCGCTTTAACTGCAATCGGGGCGTTTATTAAAATACCACTACCTGTAGTGCCCTTTACATTACAAATTGTCTTTGTTTTTTTAGCAGGTTGCTTGCTCGGCAGTCGCAATGGATTTCAAAGTCAGCTCGTCTATATAGGCGTTGGTTTAGTTGGTTTGCCCGTTTTTACACAAGGTGGAGGCATCACCTATGTACTGCAACCAACATTTGGTTATCTGATTGGCTTTGCACTGGCAGCTTTAGTCATTGGTTTCATCATTGAAAGAGTGGATACTCCAACGAAAAAACATTTTATCGGTGCAAATATTGTCGGGCTTATCGTTATTTATGCGGTGGCCGTTCCATATTTATATGTGTCTTTGAATTTCTGGTTACACATGGAAACTAGCTGGTCACATATTTTCTTAGTTGGCTTTTTAAACAGTATTGTTGCAGATTTTTGCTTAGCAATCGCTTCTGCACTTCTGGCTGAGCGACTTTACAAAGTATTTAATTCAGCAAGAGCAATAACTTCTTTCAGCGGAAGTCTCCCACCTCTATAGGTGGAGAGATAAATGCAGATTTAAGTTGTTTTTTAGCGGATATTCAACGTTAGCTGAAATAAGTTATAGCCTCCGGCGGATGTCATGGAATCGGAAAGGAATACTTAGGGGATGTTAGCCTAAAATCATCGCATCCATGCGATAACGGCTAACTGACCTGCATCGGTGCTGCTGCCGCTTCGCTTTCGCGCAAAAAACATCTGCAGGCCTAAGCACAAAGCCGATTCCGGACACAATTATGCCGAGGCATAATTGATAGATTGTACAAGTAGAGAGGGAGAATGTCTAATGAATTGGTTACAGTTAGCAGAGGAAGTTATTGAGGGGAAGATCATTAGCAATGAGGAGGCTCTTGCTATTTTAAATAGTGACGATGATGAGCTTTTGAAGGTGATGGACGGAGCCTTTGCCATTCGTAAGCACTATTATGGGAAAAAAGTAAAATTAAATATGATTATGAATGCTAAGAGCGGTTATTGCCCAGAGGATTGTGGCTATTGTTCACAGTCATCTAAATCAACAGCTCCGATTGACAAATATCCATTCATTACGAAAGAGGAAATTTTAGCGGGGGCAAAACGAGCATTTGACAATAAAATTGGTACTTATTGCATCGTGGCAAGTGGTCGTGGTCCGACTCGAAAGGATGTCAATGTAGTAAGTGAAGCTGTGTCAGAAATTAAAGAAAAGTATGGCTTAAAAGTATGTGCCTGTCTTGGCTTATTAAAAGAAGAACAGGCACAGCAATTAAAAGAAGCGGGGGTAGACCGTTACAACCATAACTTAAATACATCTGAACGACATCACTCCTATATTACTACGTCCCATACGTATGAGGACCGTGTGAATACGGTTGAGATTGCGAAAAAGCATGGAATATCACCTTGCTCAGGTGCCATTATCGGTATGAAAGAAACAAAAGAGGATGTCGTGAATATTGCACGTGCACTTCATCAATTAGACGCGGATTCTATTCCTGTCAACTTCTTAAACGCGATTGACGGTACGAAACTAGAAGGAACGAAAGAATTAAATCCACGCTATTGTTTAAAGGTTTTAGCGTTGTTCCGTTATATTAATCCAACAAAAGAAATTCGTATTTCTGGTGGTCGCGAAGTCAATCTTGGGTCACTTCAGCCACTAGGTCTATATGCAGCAAACAGTATCTTTGTAGGGGATTACTTAACAACTGAAGGTCAAGAAGCAAACAGTGATTATCGTATGCTTGAGGATTTAGGCTTTGAAATTGAATTATCAGCAAAGCAAGAAGAAGCATTCTGCTAAATAAAACTTATGAAATAAAATTTACTACTACTACTTAATTATCATCGAAATTAAAAAGCCGTATGTGCGTCGTGGAAAAGGCGTACATACGGTTTTTTGTATTGGACAGATAAGAAAGGAGAAAGTGATCGATAGAGTACCCCGAACGACGGATAGAAAGGGTAAAGTGACGGAAAGATCTCAAGTGACGGATAGACAATATTAAAATGGTAGAAAGATTGTTTTTATGCCTTGAAAATTCAGGTTTTCACAAATTGTTCAATGAAAGCGTTTTGAAATTGAACAGTTTGTGAAGGGCTTCACATAATACTTTCTTTTTAAAAAAATCGGCGTAAAATAAGAATTGAGCAAGAGGTTATTGTGAAACAGTTAGAAAAAGTAGCACGATTTTCATTGGTTGTTATATTACAAAAACAAGTTGGAAGGGAGATTTTATTAATGTGGGTTATTACAGTATTTGATAAAAAGGACGTTCGAATTTTTGAGTATACAAACAAAAATGAGGCAACACAAGCTTTAGCTAAATTTAAAAAAAATGCCGTTTTAACATATACAAAATAATATAAGTAGTGAAAGATCAGCAACCCTCTTTGTGCGCTATCGCGTCGAAGAGGGTTGCTTTTTACGTTGTACAAAACTATGGATGAATGAGAATTGAAAGGGCACTATACACTAATAAAAGCGCCATCGAATCTAGGGATACTTTAACACGATTAAGTATGACCATCTATTATCCTGAATAATGTAGAAAACCGTATGAGCGTTATGCAGAACGCTCATACGGTTTTCTCTTGTCTTGACTATAAAATACTACCTAAACGTTTAATACCTTCACGGATCACTTCTGGTGTTGCATTTGTATAGTTTAGGCGCATTGTATTCACATTCGTTTTCGAAGTGTAGAATGGGTCGCCAGGTACGAAAGCAACTTTTTGCTCCATTGCTTTATGGAAAATATCTACGGATGATGCTCCATTGTTCATTGTAGCCCAAATGAACATTCCACCTTCAGGTCGTGTGTAGTCCACATGTGCAGGGAAGAACTCTTCCATCGCATCTAGCATTGCCTGTGCTTGATTTTGATATAATGCTTTAATTTTTTGGACATGCTCCGTATAGTCATTGTTTGCTAAATAATCATAAATGACATATTGAGAGAAAATATTTGTGTGTAGGTCAGTTGCTTGCTTCGCTGTTTCGATATGTTCCATTAATTCTTTATTTTTTGTAATGATAAAGCCAAGACGCATTCCTGGTGTGACTGTTTTAGAGAAAGAACCTAGCAAAATACTATTTTCTAATTTACCAGCCCCGATGTATGGTAGTGGCTCACCTTCGAAGCGTAATTCTCCATATGGGTCATCCTCGATTAACGCTACATCGTATTTTGAAATGATTTCGTAAATTTGCTGACGTTTTTCTTTAGAATACGTTAGTCCTGTTGGGTTTTGGAAGTTTGGTACTGTATAAATGAATTTTACATTTGGTTGCTGAAGGGCTTTCTCTAACTCTTCTAAGTTTAAGCCATCATTTTCGAGAGTTACTCCATAAAATGTAGGTTCACTTAATGTGAAGGCTTGAATGGCGCCTAAATAACCAGGTTCTTCAATAATAATGCCATCACCTTTGTTAATCAGTACTTTCCCAATTAATTCAAGAGCCTGTTGTGAGCCTGTTGTAATAAATACATCGTCAGCATGGATGTCTAGTCCGTGTACACGTTGATATTTTGCAGCGATGTATTCACGTAAAGGCGCGTAGCCCTGCGTAGATGAATATTGGAATAGACGACTGCCATTTTTAGCAATGGCATTGTTCGCAGATGCCTGTAACGCATCAATCGGGAACGAGATTGGGTTAGGAAGACCCCCTGCAAAGGAAATGACATCCTCTGCATCAGTTACTTTCAAAATATTTCGGATGAATGAAGATGGGGTTTTTAAAATTCTTTCTGAAAATTGCATAATGTATCGGTCCTTTTTTCTGATTTTTTAAAAATTATATCATTGTAATCATTTGCATACAATATTATCATTGTATGCAAGACAATTAAATATTGTATGCAATCAAAGAGAGAGAAGGGGCTGTGCTAATGCCAGTAAATTCATTTGAAGAATATCCGATGAGTTGGAAGCCAGATATAAGCAATATTTCGGCTCCGTTATATATAGCAATTGCCGAACAGCTTGAACAAGATATAAAGGATGGGAAATTATCTCCAGGAACTAAGCTTCCTCCACAGCGGGAATTAGCTGACTTTTTAGACGTTAATTTAAGCACGATCACAAGGGCCTTTAAGCTTTGTGGGCAGAAGGGGCTTATTTATGCCTCGATTGGAAGCGGAACATTCGTTTCATCAGACGCCGCGACGAATAAAATTTTATTACCGACTAGTAATTCTTCTCATATGATTGAAATGGGGTCTGTATTACCAGAAAATCATGCAAATGAGGACATTACACGGTATATGAAAAAGATGATGAATGACCCGAGTTTTAGCAAATTATTTCAATACGGACGCCCTGAAGGCAATGCGTGGCAAACGGAGGCGGCAATGAAGCTTTTGGAAAAAGTCAACTTTCAAACGGATCAACCTGTATTGCTTGGGGCGGGGGGACAAAATGCCATTGTTGGAACGTTAGCTGCATTGTTTCAGCCAGGTGATCGAATTGGTACAGATCCCATTACATATGCTGGTATCAAAACAGCGGCAAATATGCTTGGTATCCAACTCGTAGCAATCCAACAAAGAAACGGAGAAATGACAAGAGAGGGGCTATTATACGCTTGTAAAAATGAGCATATTAAAGGTCTTTATGTTATTCCTGATTTTCATAACCCTACTACCCATACAATGTCGATGGAAACAAGAAAAATGATTGCGGTAGTTGCAAGGCAGACAGGCTTAATCGTCATAGAAGATGCGATATATAGTTTTCTTAAGGAGCAGCCATTTGCACCAATAGCTTCCTATGCACCAGAAAAGGTTATTTATATTGCCAGTGTGTCAAAAACAATCTCGCCTGGCTTACGACTATCCTTTATTGTTACACCTTTAACGCTTCGAAAGAAAATAATGGAAACACTGTATAATATAAATATCTCAGTGTCTCCGATGATGGTGGAGTTAACAGCGAGGATGATTCATGATGGTGTTGCACAATCCATTTTAGAGAAACATCGATTGTATGCAAAACAACAAAATTCACTAGTCAATCAATATTTAGGGGATTATAACATTTTAGGGGAAGAAGAATGCATGTTTAGATGGCTTATACTTCCTGAAAAATTTACTGGTGTGCAGTTTGAATTGCTTGCATCAAAAGCAGGTGTGCAAGTATATGCAGCTGAACGCTTTGCTGTCGGAAATGTGAAGCCGATCAATGCGGTGCGTTTGGCCATCACTGCTCCGGAAAATCAGCTTGAACAAGCACTAATTATTTTGAAGGATTTACTTGAAAGTGATGGGGATTATTCATTTGTTGATTGAAATATTTTAGGACAAGTAGAGATACGATAGCGTCAACAAGAGGCTGGGACATAAGTATATTTTTCAAGCGAAATTAAAAAAATTCACATCAGAAAAGCGAGGGAAATCAACGTTTCTAAAATTGATTTCCCTCGCTTTTTAAGGTTTTAACCAGTTATGTCCCAGCCTCCTTATTTTGTTGCTTTTTCTAAAATACTAAAAAAATCGCTATCATTTACGATGGCATAGTTTTGGTTGGTACTAATGATAGTTAGTGATTTTTTATCTGAATCAAGGTACATTGAATAACCTGCATTTAATGTAATGGTGATTCGGTAATCGTAATTACTAGAGTTTATGGTTGTTTTTTTAAATTTTGCTTTTTGAAAAGCCTTTGTAAGCTCTTGTTGTGTTTTTTCTGGAATTTCAATTTCCGTAAATATTTCTTTTTTGTCCATATCAATACTAAAAATAGTTACAGTTGGATTTTCCGCATTAAAATCAGCGTTTTCTAATATATCTGTTGCAGAGTCGTTATGGTCTTTCATTGCAATAAAAAAAACAACAGCAATAATGATTATGAGTAAAGGTAATATAATTATAAATTTTTTCATATAGACCCCTTCTTTATCCTTTTTTAATAATTGAATTATAGCAAATTTTGGTAATTGAAGGGCTTTTTAAAGGTATAATGAGTGTTATTTAAGAAGGATTTTTTTGTTGTTATTTTGCCGATATATTCCTATTTTACTGATTTCCGCTACGGTCTACTCGACTCCAGTGGAAATCAGCATCTTCGAATTTAATTCGAATGTATAAAAATGGCTAATCAACACACCTGTTTTTTTCATAACAAATGATGAATTAGTTATATCGAAGTAGCTTGAGGAAGTCATATATGCTGCTCAGTGCAAATATATAAATAGAAACAAACAAAATTAGGACATGCCCATCCTTTTGTTTTATTTTCTCGAGCGAAATATTTCTGGTTTATTTGTAATGTGCAAGAGGATCTAGTTGATAGGTTTGATTTCAAGATAAGAAGGAGGTCGTTCAAAAATGGGTTTAAACAAAGGCTTTGATACTACCTTTTTAGGAGAAGAGTTTCCTATCCCATTTCCACGTTTACGTGAAGATATAGGGCAAGTAGCATTAGAAGGAGGTAAAGTTTATCCATTTACGCACTTTTCAATTGTGATGAATAAAGAACGGAAATTTGCCATTTATGGAGCGAACAATACGGATAAAGAACGGGATATACAACTTAGGAGATGTAATAATTGGCATACTGACGATCGGATTGGAGAGGAAAATCAGGTAGGTGGATGGTTATATGAAGGAGGACAAGCAGATTTGTGGGATAGAGGTCACCTTGTCAGAAGAGATGATGTAGGTTGGGGAGAAAGAGATGAAGCAAAGGATGGAGATTGTGATTCATTTTGCTTTGCAAATATTGCCCCTCAACATAAGGAGTTTCATCATACAAAATGGGGTGATATCGAAGGATGGATTATTAATCAAACTAAGAGCAAAAATAAAAAATTCTCAATTTTCACTGGGCCGATCTTTACCGAAAATGACAGGGAGTACTGTGGATATCAAAAACCCTTAGGTTGCGGTATAAAGATACCGGCCGGATTTTGGAAAGTAGCTTTTTATATTGGGATTGACGATAGGCTCCGTTCAGTCGCATTTAAAATATTACAGGATGATTATTGGAGACATAACTTAAAGGCGGAATTTCGTTCCTCGACAAAAAATCGCTTACTGGAGAAAATGGATGTACTAACACAATACCAAGTTCCTTTAACAACAATTACTGAAATTACAGGAATACAATTTGATGATTATCTATATGAGACAAATCCCTTATATTATCATGCTAACGCTTTGACTGAAAGAGCCAATATCGCTACTCCAGAAGCATACATTATTCGAGATCAAACAGATTTAATATTAGATCGGACCAAATGATATGCAGTGTTGGCTTTCTGAATTGCTTACATCCTAACACGTCCACATGGAGCATCTTTTGGCGACTACTTGTCACAGTCTCGCGAAGCAGGTGGTCGTAATCACCTCTGGTTTCCGTAATGCAAAAAAGCTGAGAGTTTTCATTTAATTGAATACTCTTAGCTTTTTAATTTTTACGATATGTTTCAAAAATATCACTAGTAAGTCTTAGGATTAGACGCATTTCTTTAGCGATTTCAAACATCGAGATAAGTTTTAATGTTCCTGTGGTATTAAAATAAAGTTTGATAAGAAATCCTATTAGCTTTCATGTTAGTAGGATTTCTTATAGTTTACTAACGAAGCGGAATCAAGAAAATGAAAAAAATTTTGTTGTCTTACTTTTGTTAATTTCAGTTGGAGCTGTCGAGAAAGTACCTGCTTGTTTATTAACTGAAGCTCATTTGAAGTCGATGTACACCAAGAATGATCAATAAAACAAGTGATTGAAGTATCTCCACCTACTTTGAAATGGAATAAAGTGTCATAAAAATGAATACTGCGGGCTTTAACGCTTTAACAGGAGAATACATTAAACCAAGTAGCTAACGTGGACAGTTTCCAATGAGAAAATGGTGAGGAATGTCGGTTAGTGATAGCCAAAACATCCCTTTTGATGATAAAATAAGAACAAATATTCTTTTTTTACGAAGCCTAGAATCTATGTTATTCAACAAAGCCTAGCGTTTCGCATCTCTCTAAACAAGAAATACACATCATCAAAACGATTAGATGTTGCCGAAAATACGTTATTTATGGAGGGAATATTATGGTTAATAAATCAAGAATCATTCTCCATATTGACATGAACAGTTTTTATGCTTCAGTAGAACAGATTTATGACCCGAGTTTAAAAGGCAAGGCCATAGCTATAGCAGGGAATCCTAAAGAGCGAAGAGGTATTATAATTACTTGTAGTTATGAAGCAAGGGCAAGAGGTGTTTATACAACTATGAATGTCGGGGAGGCGCGGCGAAAGTGCCCGGAGTTAATTGTACTACCTCCTAATTTTGAACGATATAGAGATGCGTCCAAGTCTTTTTTTAATTTGTTAAAAGAGTATAGCGAAATTCTTCAACCAGTTTCAATCGATGAAGGTTATTTGCAACTTCCTATAGTTGATGGCCAAAATGTATTGCAACACGTACAAAATATTCAAGATAGAATCTGGAACGAACTGCAACTCCCTTGTTCAATCGGCATTGCGCCAAATAAATTTTTGGCGAAAATGGCAAGTGACATGAAAAAGCCGATGGGTATTACAATACTCCGTAAGCGAGATGTACCAACAATACTATGGCCAATGAATGTAATTGAGATGCATGGGGTTGGCAAAAGTACAGCGGAGAAATTGGGTAATTTAGGTATTCAAACAATTGGAGAACTAGCTGTAACTGATGAATATGTATTAAAGCAAAACTTCGGTATTAATGGTCTAAGGATGAAACAAAAAGCAAATGGCGAAGATGACAGACCTGTTGATCCAGAAGCAATATACGATACGAAAAGTGTAGGGAATTCTACAACACTTTCTTATGATACAACAGATAGAGATGAATTATATAAAGTAATCGCAACACTTTCTGAAAAAGTAGCGGAAAGATTAAAGGCTAAGAAACTTGCAGGGGTAACTGTAAGTATCATAATTCGTTCAGCAGACTGGGAAACATGTACACGGAGTAAGTCCATCAATAACGCGATTCATTCAAAAGAGGATATCATTGAGCTAGCGTGGTATTTATTTAATAAGCATTGGGGTGAAGAGCCTGTTCGATTACTAGGTGTTACCGTATCGAATGTCAGTGATATTAAAGAAACGACACAGCAGCTAACGTTATTTAACTTTGAAGAACATATAAAAGAAGAACCAATCATTAAACTCGTTGATCAAATAGAACAAAAGTTTGGAAAAGGAACGATCGTTAGAGGGTCAGATATTGCCAAACCAGTTGGGAAATATCATGCAAATACGAGTTTCAGTAAGGACTTTTGGGAATAGAGAATTTAGTTTCTTAAGGAATACTATATAATCATGGCACCACTTACGTCTTATTAAGCTAACTAGTGCTTGTTTAATTTCATAAAGAAATAGTTATATAAAATCAAAAAGAAAACCGTCATTTCGATCAAGCTTTTTTCGAAATAACGGTTTTAATTTGTAGTTTTCTATATCATAATTAAATATCTTTGTCGATGAGTAATGTTTTAACTTAAATTATTTTAGCTGTTCGTAAAGTGTTCATTTTCCTTTTGTCCATAAGTTTCGCGGCGATTTTTGATTTTTTGTAATACGCTGTCTAGAACATTCCGTTCAGACAGCGTTTGATAAAGGACATTCTGTACCTCTGCGGCTTCCTTGTTTTCTTCTTGGTTACTTAGAAATTCACTATATGTTCCCATATATTCATAATAGTCTATATTGGAAAGTGTCTTAGCAGCTACTTGTTTGTGCTCTGTTAAAGCAGAAGTAAACTGTTTACGTGCCTCATCTGGTTGGGCAGGTATTATTTTGATTTTACCTCTTGTATCTGAGTCTCCTGTGAAGTCAAGGAATTGATAATCGAACGCCAATGGTTTAGCAAGAGCGATATGAGCGTGAAGAGCAACAGCATGGTCAGGAAGTTTTTCTGTTACCTCACGAAGGATATCGTTCCCTTTTTCAAAAAAACGGCTGCCGTCAAATGCAAGGATACGGCCGACTTCTTCAGAGAAATAATCTTGAGCAAGGAATTCCTGATCGTATCCGGTAGGTGGTAAAACTCGTAGCCTTAAGTTGTTAGATACGATGTTATTGCCGTTTATTTGCAGGGCTACTTGAATGTTATAGAATCCTGGATCATCAATTAACCAGCCATTTTTCCCTACGGAAGCGAAAATGGTTTCATACAGTGATTCACCAGGCATAATTACCTTGTTCTCTATGTTCCTTAAAAATTGAACATAAGGTAGTAGCCGACGACCTTGTTTGCCATCTTTTTTAACCATTACAGACATTCCATATAAATCGGACAAGATATGTTTATTTATTGACTGAGGTTGATTTGAAGTATTAGTTAGTTTGATTTCAATAACTGTAGGTTCTAACCATTGGAATATAGGTGTTTTACGGTTAACCCTCAATTCAAGATTAAAAGAAGGGTGAATAGAATTGATTGGTTGTTCAAAACCATGATCTACAGCCCAGTCAGCATTACCCATTTGTACGAAGCGCTCAGGAGCGTGTCGCAAAAATAAAAGCTCTTGATCACTAAAACGATACTCAAAGTGTTTAAAGAACTCCTGTTGGTTGCCATCAAATTTGAAAGGATAATTCATAAAGCTTAGAGCCTTTGGTTCTGGGGTAAGAGGGCGCTCCAACGGTTCCCAAGGATGACCTAGGTGTTTTTGCCAAGAGTGCAGGAGATTGAAAGCATGTCCCATCTCATGGCAAGTACACCAAAAACGATAGCGCTGTACCCAAGCTTCTGGGGAGGCGTCACCTTTAGGAGGATCTGAAATAAATGAATTATTAAAAATTGCTGTCCCTTGACGATGATTCGGACCTATGCTATCAAACATAATACCGCCTAGACCATGGCCTTCTTCAGCTTCCGAATTTGCAAAGAATGTCCACATGGACCATTGAGGCTTATTACCAAAGTGTGACCAATATACTTGCATGGCATCATGCATCTCTTGAGTGTTCCACTTTTTATCAGTCCCTGTATAGTCTTTGGAAACAATATTATTACCTTCTGATATTTTCACGTCAAACCCAGTGCGTTTAAAAACTTCTGAAATTGACAAAGTTTCATCCGGCAAAGATGTTGGCTTGTCTGGATGTGCGTGTGTTTGATAGGTCGTGACTGGCGTTGTACCTTCTTCAGCATCGAATTCAAATTCCACAGGGTGGAAGTGGGGAGATTGAAACTGGAAAGTGCTAGTTCTGTCTGTCTCCCCTCCGATAAGAAATGCGACTTCTGCAGTATGTTGTTCAGGGATTGAACCGCGTGTTACCTGTATTTTTACATTTGTATAAGGAAATGATTGTATTTCGTCTAGGTATTTATTTCGAATATTGCCTATCCAAGTATTTGGACCATTAGCTGTTAACTTGGCAATCCAATGAATAGTAGAAGACGTGTTTGAAATAATAGTTCCGCTTGCTACCATTTGTGGGTAGTATCCGTCTACATCAAGGCGAAGTTCCTCATGGAATTGCTGTTCGCTCCATGCATATAAACCACTAATTGGTGAGAGGGGAAATTCTCCTAAACTGGAAGGGCTAATGGCTTTTAATAATTCTTTTGGTTCGTTTGTTTTGTTTTGATCCATCTGTATTACCTCCATGTTTATTATTTTTTGTCTTTCTTCCTCAATCCCAAGAGCCACAATGCTTCATTAAAAAATGCAAAATGTTTTTCAAGTATTATATATGCAACAGTAACTATAAATATGACACTAAAAATAGTAAAATAAATACAGTGTGTAAAATAAAAGAATAATCTAATTATTTCCCGAGAAATACAACAACGAAGAAAGAAGGTGTGGTAATGCATTATAAGGAGTACGGTGATCTACATAAGCCACTCATGATGTTGATTCATGGGGGTGGTGTTGGAGGGTGGATGTGGGATAAACAAGTCCAATATTTTTCCGATTATCATTGCGTTGTACCAGAATTAATCACTGATGACGCTGATTTTTCAATTGAAGATTGTGCAAAAAAACTTCTAACGATAATCGAGGAGAAAGCAGAAAATAAACGTGTCATGGTGATCGGTTTTTCATTAGGTGCACAAGTTGCTATTCAAATGATTAGTTTAACTTCATTCAGCGGAAGTCCAAACAACCGCTGAATGAAGTTAAAGCCTCCGGCGGATGTCACGGAAATCGGAAAAGGAATTCTTTGTGCAAGCACAAAGCCGATTCCGAACACAATTATGCCGAGGCATAATTGATAGAAGCATCTAATAGATTATGCCATCATCAACAGTGCCTTAGTGATACCTTCTCCGATCGCAGAAAAATTGATTAGACCGTTCATTAAATTATCTTTTC
>Ga0213822_1001274_pt1 | contig 14782 bp, 14 predicted proteins | sample MC6MC0908MG_FD_179872 | JGI IMG/M metagenome (GOLD analysis project Ga0213822, IMG submission 179872) | Enriched soil aggregate microbial communities from Iowa State University, Ames, United States - MC6-MC0908-MG | ecosystem: Environmental > Terrestrial > Soil > Unclassified | place: USA: Iowa...
TGAAAAACTATGAACATACCATTGTAGTGGGAAGTGGGGACGTCATCAGTGACGATATAATGAAGCAGTTGAATGACCCTGCTCGATATGGGGGATTGACTCGCTTTGAAACCAATTACAATATTGTCAATTCTTTCTTCACCGGCGAAAACGGAAAGGCTTATATTGCAACAGGCTATAATTTTGCAGACGCATTAACTGGGGCGGTATTGGCAGCGAAGAACGACGCACCGCTCCTATTAACTTATCCTACACAAGTACCTGATCCAATCAAGAACGCAATCTTGACCAAAAAGCTGCATTCCTACAATTTCCTTGGAGGAAGCGAAGTAGTAGGCGTAGAGAATGAAATAGCTGACATTTTCCAAATGGTAGGATACTAGGGTAGCAAGGGGGACGGTTCATATGTATCAATATTTCACCTAATTTCATAGTTCTTGTTTCGATTATTTTTGGACCGACAGTTTATTAACGTTAAAAGCCCTACTCAACCGAGAAGGGCTTTTTCATTTGGGCTAAGAGAACTTAGAATATTATTCCAGATAGGTCTATTGACAATTCCGGATGAATTAGAAATAACCTATTGTATTGGGAGGACCGTATATTGATAAAATTACCTTTGATATGATAAAAACTATATAATAGAATAGAATTTTATAATTCTAGGTCTAATATTGCCTAGGGTGGTCATTTAGAGGCAATTTTGCACAATTAAAATTTTTTTTACATAGGAGGTAATTATGTCTTTTAATGAAGTAATGGCATTGGTAATGCCCGCAATAATAGGAGTATTATTTTATTCAAAAATAATAGGAAGAAAGTTAACTTTTTTTGATGGTTTATGTCATACAGTTTTTTTTATGCTAATTACAAATTGTATCTGTTATGCTATTTCAATCTATTTGAAAAAGACGCTAGAGTTTGTTTTTTCAAATAGCTTTACTTTAAAATATAGTATAATGGCAACATGTGTATCAATAGTGTTTGTAATACTATATCGATTTATAGACTTAAACATAAGCATCTCACTTAAAGTGGTGTCAAAAGATGAAGAAAAGTAAAATAATTATTAGTATCTTATCTATATTTATTTTATTTATAACGTCCATAATATTTTCTGCAACTCTATATATAAACGAAAATTTTGCAAATCAAAGTGTTGATGAAATGATTTATTATCTTTTTAATGGATTGGATGGTACTTCCTCTGATGTTTTTATTAATGCGATTGGGAAAAGTTTAGTTCCATTTTTATTTTTATTACTTTTATTATTATTGCCAATTATGCCTCTAAGGAAAAGAAGTAATATTATTGAAGTAACATTTAGAGGTAAAAAAATTACGTTAACGATATTACCAAATAAATTATTTTATAAGTTTAAATTATTCTACGCTTTATTCATGTTAGTTCTTTCTGGAGTTGTTTGTTACAATTTATTAGGAATAAAGGAGTATTACAACCGTTTACTTAATTATTCATCGATAATAAATGACAACTATGTTAGTGGTACTGATGTTTCAATCACTTTTCCTGATAAAAAAAGAAATTTAATTATTTTATATATTGAATCCGGTGAAAATACCCTAATCGATAAGGAAAATGGTGGTGGCTGGAATTATTCTGTCACTCCAGAATTAGAGAGTATTGCATTGGAAAATATTAATTTCTCCAATTCCGATAAAATTGGTGGTGCTCTCCCAATAGTAGGCACCGGATGGACTGTAGGGGGACTTGTGGCAACTACATCAGGAATACCACTGAAAATTCCTGTAAATGGAAACGATTACACTTCGTCCAATAACTTTTTAGCAGGTGCATATACTTTAGGCGATATTTTGCATAAAGAAGGATATAACCAAGAGGTTATGTTTGGTTCAGATGCTGATTTTGGAGGGCGTAGTAATTACTACATCAAACATGGTAATTATGAAATTTTTGATGTTAAAACCGCAATAAGCGAGGGGAAAATGGATGAAAGTGAACACGTATGGTGGGGATTTGATGATACTCACTTATTTGAATGGGCTAAAGAAGAAATCACCGAATTAGCGAGTTTAGACAAACCATTTCACTTTTCCTTTTTAACAGCTAATACACATTTCCCAGATGGTTTTGTTGAGAGTGGCACGGAAAATTTATTTGAAACCCAGTATGAAAATGTATTTGCATTTTCAGCTAAACAAATATCTGACTTTGTAACTTGGTTAAAAAATCAGGAGTTTTATAAAAATACAACGCTAATTATTATGGGGGATCATCACAGCATGCAAGACCCTGATTTCTTCACTTCCCATATGTATGATGGCTACGATAGAACTATTTATAATGCAATAATAAATTCTCCTGTAAAGCCTATTAATTCGAAAAATAGATTATTTACATCATTAGATATGTATCCAACAATCTTAGCCAGTATAGGTGTTACAATTGAAGGGAATCGTTTAGGTCTAGGTACCAATTTATTTTCAAATAGAAAAACATTGGTAGAGGAACTTGGACATAGTTATTTTGATGAAGAGTTAGCAAAAAACTCAAAATTTTATAATGAGCGTATATTACGAGATGATTACTTAGATCTAATAAAAAAAGCGAAAAATAAATGATTTATGGAATATTTGAAAGGTAAAAGTTTCTATGATTACCCATAATAGACCGGTAATATAAAATAGAATATTGGAAATCAAACATGTTGGGCACTTGTGTATTATATTAGTACGGTTTGGTTTTAAATGAAAAGACGATCACAAAGTAAAAACTGCCTATTTTTTAGGCGGTTTTTACTTTATTTTCATTAGGTGTAGAGTAAATCTCTCTTTACTCAAAAATTATAGATTACCCAAGTGATGAAATGGCTAATTGATCACGCTAGTGAATAAAATAGACTATATAGAATTTTGAAAAATAACATACTTGCTTGCTGCATAATTAACTATAACCACTACTATATTTGCAAGGATTTTCGCAATTATATCTTTCACACTTATCCATTCCACCAAAACAATCATCATCCCTATATCAATTAAAAAGGATACAGACCGAAAAAATATAAACGACAAAAATTCCCTAGTTAGTGTATGGAGCCCCATTTCCTTACTATTAAAAACATATATTTTGTTGGTAATAAAGGCAAAGACTACAGAAACAACCCATGCAATAGTGGTGGCTATTTTATAATCCCAATTCATTGCTATTGTTATGAGAACATAGCTAACAATGTTCACAACTGTCGTTAGTACTCCAAATGCAAGGTAGCTGATTATTTCTTTTTTCTTATTCATTACTAATCTCCAATTGCATTGTCTTCTTCAACATACCTTCCATTGTGTCCACAATAATGAAATAAGTAACCTATTTGATAAATTTTTTTACATTCGTCACACTTATTAAAAATCCTCTATTTTATTTTAGAATTTAAGGTTCATTTTTATTTGAACTTCAGATACTAAAAAAAAAGCCGATACGATGATTGTCTAAACAAACAACGTATCCACTTTGTAACTCGGTATATGTCCTTAATATTTACTTACAGCTATGAATAGCTGGTCTTCCAATCGAATAGTACTGAATTCCGTATTTTTCGGCCTCTTCGAGAGGAAAGCAATTTCGGCCGTCAAAAATGATTGGTTCTATCATTTTTTCTTTTATTGCATCAAATTTCAAATTCTTGATTTCATCCCATTCGGTCAAGATGAAGGCCGCTTCAGCACCCTCTACTGCCTGTTCAGAAGAGACAGCATAACAAATCTTGTCGCCGAAGAGTTTTTCCACCTTTCGCATCGCAATAGGATCATAAACCGTCACTACTGCACCTTCAAGCAGCAAATCCTGAATAATCCGTAAGGAAGCTGCCTCACGAATATCATCCGTGTTTGGTTTAAAGGTTAACCCGAGTATGGCAGTTTTTTTGCCTGCTAACGATCCGAAATGTTCCTTTGCTTTAAAGAATAGACGATCCTTTTGCCTGTAATTCACATCAATAACCGACTGTAAAATTTTAAAGTCGTAATCAAATTCTTTCGCCAAATGATTCAATGCATGGATATCCTTTGGAAAACAAGAGCCGCCAAAGCCAATCCCAGCTTTAAGAAATTGTGTGCCGATTCGCTTATCCAGTCCTACGCCGGCAGAGACTTGATCGATATTCGCACCAATTTTTTCGCAAAGATTGGCGATTTCATTGATAAAACTAATTTTTAAAGCGAGGAAGGAATTGGATGCATATTTGATCATTTCCGCACTACGAATATCCGTTTGCACTACTGGCAAGTGAAAAGGCTCGTATATATTCTCAATTTGCTTTCCAGCTTCTTGATTGTTTGCTCCAATCACAATTCGATCTCCATGAAAGGTATCATAGATGGCTGTGCCTTCTCGTAAAAATTCAGGATTGGAGACCATCTCCATTTTTATATTTGGCGATATCCGCTCATGTATTAAGCGGCCGATTCGTTCGTTTGTCCCAATAGGTACGGTGCTTTTAATGACGACGATGATATCTTTTTTTATCTGTTCAGCAATTTGAATGGCTGCCGCTTCAAGAAAGCTTAGATTAGCAGAACCGTCTTTATTGGCAGGAGTTCCCACGGCGATAAAAATACAATCTGCATCGGAATATGCCCCCTCTGGATTTGAGGAAAATGTGAGACGGCCATTTGCGATATTACGCTGAATGAGATCATCTAGACCAGGTTCATAAATGGGAGAAATTCCTTTGTTTAACATGGCGATTTTTTCTTCGTCAATATCATAGCAAGTAATTTGATGTCCTACTTCTGAAAGACAGGCTCCCGTTACAAGACCAACATAGCCTGTTCCCGTAATCGTTATTTTCATAGTTATCCCTTCTTTGAGTCCATAGTGTCCAAAATCAACAACTCTTTTATTATAACTTAAAAGATTTTAGTTAAATAATATTTTATATTATTTGGTATGAACCTGTTAAAATAAGCGATTTTATTTTTATTCATGAATAATTATTGGTATAATGGCTTTATGTGATTTTTTTTGCGAAAATACGACAAATTCCGCCTAAAAGACGGCCATTGGATCGATGTATATAAGGTGTGGAAGAAATGAATCATAAAAAAATTCTAGTGATAACAAATATGTATCCCAGCAAAGGACATAAAAGTTTTGGTATTTTTGTCAAGAATCAAGTCGATGCTATAACAAGGAGAAATTTCCATGTTGATGTAATCGCGATTACCAACCCAAACAATGGAAAAGTGAATGTCTTTACAAAGTATATAATCTGGTTTCTAAAAGCCATTTGGACTTTAGCAATAAAAGGACGTAAATACGATATCATTCACGCTCACTATGTCTTTCCAAGCGGCTATTTAGGGCTCCTTTTTAAAAAGTTATTTAAGATAAGGCTGATTGTCACTGCCCATGGCGGTGATATTGATAAAATGGCGAAAAAGAGCAAAAAGCTATTTCAACTTACGAAATCTATTTTGCATCAAGCAGATCATGTGATTGCTGTGGGGAATGAGCTTCATCATGAGATCGTGACGAATTTTTCCGTAAAGCAGCAGAATGTCTCTATTTTAAACATGGGTGTGAACCGTGAAATATTTAAGCAGATGAATAAGCATTCCGCAAGAGAAAAATGCGGGCTTGAGAAAGAGTCAAGAATCATTCTGTTTGTTGGGAATTTCCTTGAACAAAAAGGATTATTGGACCTGGTTGAAGCGATGAAATTGGTTCATGAAAAAGATTCAAATGTTCAGCTTTTTCTAATTGGTGCCGAGAAGGATCCAAACTTCAGACGGATATTAGAAAATAAAATAATGGATTATCATTTGCAACATACTGTGATATTTCTCGGTGCAAAAGAACAGTCGGATATAGCTGTATGGATGTGTGCTGCCGATTGCCTTGTACTGCCATCGCAGATCGAAGGATTTGGACTCGTTGCGTTGGAAGCGATGGCATGTGGAACCCCGGTTATTGGCACAAACGTTGGCGGGCTCAAAACCTTATTGGCGGATGGGGCAGGGGAAATAACACCTGTGAAAAATTCAAGGGAATTGGCAAAATCAATAAGTAAAGTCCTGTCATCTGAAGAGATAAGAAGCAGTTTAATAAAAAACGGATTTAAAAAAGCAGAGGAAAACGACCAGGAATGCATACTCAATCGGGTAATGGAAGTCTATTTTCCTACTGGAGGGTAGGATATGAATGATCAAACTGGAAAAAGAAAAAAAGTATTATTTATTTCTTCATTAGGTGGACATTTAACACAATTACTCCAGTTAAAACCACTTTTTGTAGAATACGATTACCATATTGTTACAGAGAAATCGATAATTACAGAGGATTTAAGCCAGGAGTACAACATGTCGTTTTTGGCATATGGCGCAAGGAATTATTTATTTAGATATATCTTTAAATTTAGCTATAATATTTTTAAATCTTTCTATTATTTTTTAAGGGAAAACCCAGATGTAATCGTAACGACAGGAGCCCATACGGCAGTGCCAACCTGTTACATCGCTAAGTTATTTCGAAAAAAGGTCATTTTCATTGAGAGCTTTGCGAAAACGTCCACGCCAACGCTATCAGGAAAGCTTGTCTATCCAATAGCTGATTTATTCATTGTCCAATGGGAGGAAATGAAAAAACATTATCCTAATGCTGTCTATGGAGGGTCAATCTATTGATATTAGTAGTTTTAGGAACACATGAACTTCCTTTTTGCCGCTTGCTGAAGGAAATAGACAAGCAAATTGCTGCGGGGAATATTAAAGAGGAAGTTGTTGTGCAGGCAGGTCATACGAAATATAAGTCAAAAAACATGAACATCTTTGATTTTACCACCTATGAGCAGATGGCAGAATTATATAGGAATGCAAACTATATCATAACGCATGGTGGTACAGGTTCGATCACAATGGGGATGAAAATAGGGAAGAAGGTCATTGCTGTCCCAAGATTGATTAAATACAGTGAGCATAATGATGACCACCAGCTGGAAATCGTCAAACAGTTTCAGGAAACAGGACACATCCTGTACTGGAATGAACCCATGGATTTAACCGATGTCATCCGCCTTGTTGAAAGCTTTCAACCTGCCCGATTTGAAAGTGGCAACAAGAAAATCTTATCTCTCATAAGGGATTTTATTGACGGGGTATAGAGACCTAGCGTGTAATACCGAGAGAGGAAATACGAAGATGAATAAATTTGAAAAAATATTGTTAACGATTTTTTTTATTGAAATTTTTGTTGGCGGTGGAGGGCGATTAATTGATTTTGGCATTCTTTCCATTCGTCAAGTCTTATTTATTATATTAATCCTGACATTTATTTTCCGCATTATGAAAGAAAAAGCCTATACCAAGACAGACATTAATACATTTTTTCGTAAAGATTCTGTTACAGTCGGAATCTATCTGCTGATTGGCTGGTTTGTCGTCAGTGCTGTCATTGGGTATAGTAACGGAAATTCTCCTTCCTATATTGTCACGGACTTTTTGAGGGTGTCTTTTTTTGCAGCGTATTTCCCATTAGCCTATTATGTTTCGGATAAAAGATTTTCAAAGCAAAGAATCGTCACCATCATAAAATATTGTGCCCTCATTGTTGCCATTTTCACAATTTTGCTTGCTTTGTTAGGTAAGACGATTTATAGTTCGGATTTTGAATCGTTTAAACAGTTTTGGATCGGGCTAATGAATGATGACTTATTGTTTAGACGGAGTCATAGTGTGTTTTATAAGAGTCATTTCTACGTGTTTGTTGGGCTGGTTCTTTCGTTAAATGCTGTATTATCAAAACAGTTTTCAAAAGTTGATATTCTTAATATTCCGCTATGTTTTATTTCTATTTTTTGGTCAGATACAAGAGGGTTTTTTGTTGCTCTCATGGTAAGTATTTTTATGATTGTCGTCATTGATGTAAAAGTAATTATTGATCCTGTTAAAGGAATCGCTAATAAATTCAAAACAATAGGAAGAAACTCGCAATTATTAAAAAAATCAACGGTGTTATTAGTGATTACTTTCTCTGTTCCTTTCTTATATCAATATTTGACTTTGGAACGATTTGAACAAACTACAAATGCTGCCAATAATGGAGCAATAAATGATACAAGTGTAGGTGCAAGGATCGATTTTCTTAAAGACTCAAAGAATATTTTATTGGAGAATCCTGTTCATTTTATTTTTGGTAAAGGCTATGGAACATCGATTGCCGGTCGAGTTGAAGGAATTGAAATGAGCTTCCTTGATATTTGGGTAGAACAAGGAGCGATTGGCTTAGCAATTTGGTTGTTTTTATGCATTCTTGTTGTATTTAATTATTATCGTGCGTATAAGCAAGGGAAAAACATCTCAACTATTGACCGCTCGTTAATAGGCGTGTTTGTCGGGGTTGTGCTTCTAACGAATATTAATCCTTTTCTTAATAATCCGATCGGTATTACCTTTTTCTTATTAATGCTTATTTTTTCTCGAAAAATGAAAGAGCAAAACAGAATGCAGCTAAACATGTGATTTGCCGCATACCATAAAAAAACTCCTTTATTATTTATTTAATAAAGGAGTTTTTTATATTTCCTATTAATTATGATAAGAAGTTGGAATGCTTGCTACTGTTTCTTGCTGTAAACCTAATTGTTCACGTAATTCATTTGAAATGCTTTGTCGTGTTTCATCTTCTACTAGGAAATACCAGCCGCCATTTATCATTTTTCCATCGCCTTTAATTTCAAGCTTTTCAATTGTTTCAGCAGCGGGCTTATAAGAAGATTGAATACCAATCATATCATTTAAAGTAAGATTTGTTTTTATATTATCTTCTAAGGCAGTGAGAATGTCATCGTATTTGGTTAAGGTAGAAAAAGATTTGCCCTTTTCGATGATCTTAGAAATTACTTCGCGTTGTCTTTCCGCACGGCCAAAGTCACCTCGTGGGTCATCTTTTCTCATCCTTGCATATTGCAGAGCTTTTGTCCCATTTAAGTGTTGCGGGCCAGTTTTAAGCGTTACACCATCTAATTCAAATGCATATTGATTATCTACATCAATTCCACCGACAGCATCTACAATGTCTTTGAAACCTTCCATGTTTACTTGAACATAGTAATCAATCGGAACATTTATGAAGTTTTCAACTGTATTTATGCTCTCCTCAATTCCTCCATAGGCGTAGGCAGCATTAATTTTATCAATCCGATTCTTGTTTGGATTGTCTTTATTAATTAGTTTCGTACGCGTATCGCGTGGGATACTTAATATTTTCGTAGTTTTCTTTTCAGGATTAACCGTAATAACTAACATAGAGTCTGTTCGACCTTTGTCACCTTTTCGTTCATCAACGCCAACCAATAAGATGGATATGGGATCCAATTTCTTGAATTCCACTTTTTCCGCTCTTTTTTTCGATACTTCTCGTGAAATGGGATTGTGCATTTTATCGACAGCCTTTGCAAAATTGCTATAGACGGTATAAAAATAAACACCACCCCCAATTAATAAAATTAGAAAGGTTAATAGGGTGATGCGGAGCCATTTAACTTTCTTTTTAGGCTTTTTTTTTCGGTTTTCTCTTGTCATATTCATATATATTCTCCTTTTTTAGAGATATTTGGATATTTTAAGGACACTTATAATCAAAATTATAATATCGAAAGTAATTAAGTTCAACTGGAAATAAAAAAATCATATCATAAAAGTACAAATTTTGTCACGATAATGCTATAATTTATATTTGTTATGATTACGAGAAAGTGATTATTGTCGATTATTGTTGATTATTTGAGGGGATATATATTAATAAATGAATGATTGGTATGGCAATGTTAAAAAATATTCATATTGATGAGCTGGAATTGATTTCCCTTTTATATAGATTAAAAAACTGTAAAATTCGTTACAATTTTACTCAATATGTAATGGAAGAGTGTGAAAAAATGTCAAATGCAAAAGTTGCAATAAGTATTGTGACATACAACAGTCAACACATTTTTAAGGTGCTTGAAAATCTAAAAAATGAATTTGGTCAAGAAGATCAATTTCGCTTTGTTATTTTTGATAATAATTCAAATGAAGCTTATAAAAATCGTTTAAAAGAATATCAGGATATTGCTGATATTACATTTTATCATGAAAACAATGGCTTTGGTTTTGGGCACAACTATAATTTATTGAATGCAAATGAGAAATATTTTTTAGTATTTAACCCAGACATTATTTTAGTAAGGGAAGATTTATTAAAAATGCTGGAAAGAATGGAACAGGACGAATCAATTGCATTATTAGTACCTAAAGTTTTAAATTCAGATGGGACACCACAGCATTTAATGAGAGACCGTGTCTCTGTTTTTGACTATTTCTTAAGATTTGTTCCATTTAAAATTGTGAAAAAAATGTTTGATAAACGATTGGCATCCTATGAGCTAAGGGATATTCCAAATGACCGGGAACTAGATATTCGGATTGGATCCGGCTGTTTTATGTTATTACGAGGTGACGACTTCAAGGAAGTAGGAGGATTTGATGCCCGCTATTTTATGTACTTTGAAGATTACGACCTCTGTGTTGAGTTAAAAAAACGCAAAAAACGGATTGTTTATACACCGTTTTCTCAAGTGGTCCATTATTATGAGCGTGGTGCCCATAAAAATTCAAGATTGTTTAAGATTTTTATGAAATCGATGTATCAATATTTCAATAAGTGGGGCTGGAGATGGTTTTAAGTTCTCTAGATAAATGGAAAAAGCTTATTTCATAAAAGTTTCAATAATTAATGATAATAAAGAGAAAATATATGTTGTTTTTTAGGACAAAGTGGTGAATAGCCAAGAAAATGACATGAGAGGTATTAGGAGAGGGTTACTTTCATGAATAAATTTGAAAAGATATTATTGACGGTCTTTTTTATCGAGATTTTTGTAGGTGGAGGAGGAAGGCTGATTGATTTTGGCGTGGTCTCCATTCGTCAAGTTTTGTTTCTGCTTTTGTTAGCAACGTTTGTATATCGAATTTTGAAAGAAAAGGCGATTTTTAATAAAGAAGTAAATACGTTCTTTCGGTTTAACCCAGTTACGATTGGGATTTATGCATTAATTGGCTGGTTTATTGTCAGCTGTATTATTGGCTATTTGAATGGACATCCCCTAGGGGCGATTGTAACGGACTTCCTTAGGGTTTCCTATTTTGTTCTCTATTTTCCTTTAGCCTACTATATTTCAAAGGAACGCTTTTCACTACAGCGAATCATCATTTTGTTAAAGTATAGTGCGTTAGTGGTGGCGATTTTTACAATTGTCGTATCTTTACTGGGGAAAACAATTTTTGCAGCCGATTTTAAACCGTATTATGACTTTATGAACTGGCTGATGAACGATGATTTATTCTTCAGACCAAGTAAAAGTGTGTTCTATAAAAGCCATTTCTTTGTGTTAGTCGGTCTCATTATTTCATTAAATGATTTATTGAACCGAAATTACAGCAAACTGAATGTTGCTATTATCATATTTGGTTCTATTTCTGTGCTCTGGTCAGAAACAAGAGGCTTTTTACTCGCCTTTATGCTAAGTGTGTTTTTGATAATTATTCTGGATATTAAAGTAATCGTAGATCCAATCAAAGGTTTAGCAAGTAAAATTGAAAAATTAGTCCAATCCCGGCAGTTTATTAGAAAGCTTGCCATTTCCTTAATCGTATTGGTGGCAGTACCATTCTTATTTAAATATATGACGTTGGAGCGCTTTGAGGTAACAGTTGTTGAGGAAGTTCCTTCGATTGAGCATAATAAAACTGGTAATAATTCAGATTTTAAAACAAACAATCATAAAAGTGGGAATGTAAAAACAGAAGTGAATGATGTCAGTGTTAATGCTCGTATGGAATTTATTATTGCATCAAAAGAAATATTAGCACACCCAACTAATCTCATCATTGGAACAGGGTATGGAACTGAAATTGCTGGTAGAATTACTGGTATTGAAATGAGCTTTCTCGATATTTTATTGGAGCAGGGGTTAATTGGATTCGCAACTTGGGGATTTCTATTTTTTAAAGTTTATTATAATTACTATACCGCTTATAAAAAAGGTCAAAAGCTCACATCCCTAGATATTTCGTTAATGGCGGCGTTTATGGGCATTTTATTATTAACCAACATCAATCCATTTATTAATAATCCCATTGGAATCAGCTTCTTTTTAGTTGTGCTCGTGGTTTCTCAAAATAAGAAGGACTTAAGTCTAAATGAGGAATTACAATGAAAATAACGATAATCGTTGTGTTTTATAAGCAAAAACCAGAGGAAAGTAAAACGTTTCAAACGTTAAAGACAACGTTGTTTACTAAAAAAGAGTTGTTAAACGATATTGAACTTATTCTATATGATAATAGCCCGGATAAACAAGACTTCACCCCGCTCCAATATGAGGGGATACGTATCTCCTATAATCATGACCCGCGAAATTTAGGTATTGCTGCGGCCTATAATCATGCCTGGACAGCGGCTAAAGAAAATGGCAGTCAGTGGCTCTTACTGCTTGATCACGATACGGTTATAACGGATGAGTATATTATTGAGGTTCAAAATGTTTTTGATTTATCCGAGAATATCGCAGCCGTCGTACCTAAAATTAGTAGTGAAAATAAGATGATATCACCAGTCTACAGTCATTCTTTACGTCCTTTGCAGGAAGAACCACCTGATTTAGGACTTCAAGAGAAGCCTGTGATGGCGATTAATTCTGGGACGTTAATTAGGGTTGATTTTTTAAATGAACTGAATGGTTTTAATCAACAATTTCCTTTAGATTATCTGGATCACTGGTTATTCTTTGAGATTTATGCAAAGGGGAAAATGGTTTATGTTCTAGATGTCATTCTTGGACACGAATTGTCTGTTATGGATTATAGCAGAGTCTCATTGAAACGTTATCAAAGTATTTTGGATGCAGAATTTAATTTTTATCAAAATTATAAAAAAGAATTGTATCCATCATATCGAACTCAGCTGGCTAAACGCTTTCTTAAACAAGTGCTAACTGTGAAAAACAAGAAAATTGCGATGTATACACTAAAACGGCTTTTTTCGATGTAAAAGGAGATTTTGCAAATGAGGATTTCTGTTTGTATGGCAACATATAATGGAGCGCAATTTGTTGTTCGACAGCTTGATACAGTGTTGAAGCAGCTCGGTCCAGACGATGAAGTAATTATTGTTGATGATCGCTCAAAGGATAACACAGTGCAAGTGATAGAGAAAACCTATGGCAGCAAAGTGCAGGTTCATATTAATAAAACAAACTTAGGTGCGATTAAGAGCTTTGAAAAGGCGATATCTTTTGCAACAGGAGATATCCTTTTTCTATGTGACCAAGATGATTTGTGGGAGGACAACAAAGTCCAAGTAGTATTAAAAGCATTCGAAGAGGAAGAAGCAGAACTTGTGATACATGATGCTGTAGTAGTTGATGGAAATCTAGAAGTCCTTAACCAATCCTGGAACAAATATAACCATAACAACATAAACCAAGGAATACTTGGGAATATTTTAAAAAACGCCTATACTGGAGCCTTTATGGCTTTTAAAAAGGAATTAGTTTCTGTTATTCTGCCTTTTCCGACAGAAATTGAAATGCACGATCAATGGATCGCCCTTGTTTGTATGATGAAAAAGAAGAAAATTGTTTTTATTGATCAGCCATTAATGAAATATGTACGTCATGGCGGTAATGTCACGGGAATGAAAAAACGCTCATTATCAACACAGGTAAAAGGGCGGATGCGAACCATTTCTGCTATTATCGGCTTCAAACGTTAATTTATTTACATTTTTGTTACGGTTTGTCTTTTGTTTGTCTTTTTGGTTGATCGTTCTTTATAATAGTGTAGGTTAAAGATATGAAAAGAGGAGTTGGCTTAAATGAAAGGTATTATATTAGCAGGTGGTAGTGGTACTAGACTTTACCCGTTAACAAAGGTAGTATCGAAACAGTTGTTGCCTGTATATGATAAACCGATGATTTATTATCCATTATCCGTATTAATGTTAGCTGGTATTAAGGATATTTTAATTATTTCCACGCCTGAGGATACAGCGCGATTTGAACAAATCCTAGGTGATGGCTCTGATTTAGGAATGAACTTTACATATAAAATCCAGCCGCATCCAGGCGGTTTAGCACAAGCATTTATTTTAGGTGATGAGTTTATCGGTGATGATAACGTTGCATTAGTGCTTGGTGACAATATTTTTTATGGACATGGATTAACAGATTTATTAAGAAAAGCAGCAGATCGGGAAACAGGGGCAACTGTTTTCGGTTACTATGTAAACGATCCGGAGCGTTTTGGTGTCGTTGAATTTGATGCTGCCGGCAAAGCGGTTTCGATTGAAGAAAAGCCAGACGTACCGAAATCGAACTATGCAGTTACAGGACTTTATTTCTACGACAATCGCGTTGTTAATATTGCGAAAAGCATTCAACCATCCCCGCGTGGTGAGTTGGAAATCACCGATATCAATAAAGCATATCTTGAAATGGGTGAGCTAAGTGTGGAACTTCTTGGACGAGGTTATGCCTGGCTTGACACCGGCACACATGCATCTTTATTAGAAGCATCTCAATTTATTGAAACAGTTGAAAAAAGACAATCATTAAAAATTGCTTGTCTTGAAGAAATAGCTTATAAAATGGGTTATATTACAAAAGAAAAGCTAATAGAGCTTGCCGAGCCATTAAAGAAAAACCAATATGGCCAATATCTAATAAAAATTGCTAACCAAGGAAATTAATCCTTAAGTGAGGTA
>Ga0213822_1001276_pt1 | contig 14751 bp, 16 predicted proteins | sample MC6MC0908MG_FD_179872 | JGI IMG/M metagenome (GOLD analysis project Ga0213822, IMG submission 179872) | Enriched soil aggregate microbial communities from Iowa State University, Ames, United States - MC6-MC0908-MG | ecosystem: Environmental > Terrestrial > Soil > Unclassified | place: USA: Iowa...
CTGCAATCGCAGCTCGAAGGCACCGAGAACCGCATCGCCGTGGCCCGCCGGGACTTCATCCTGGCGGTGCAGAAGTACAACACCGAGATCCGTACGTTCCCGGGGCGTCTGTGGCACAGCGTGATGTACAGCAACCTGCCGGTGCGCGAAACCTTCGAGGCCACTAGCCCCGATGCCGAGAAAGCGCCGGAAGTGAAGTTTTAATGGAGCAGCTACAGGCTTCAAGCTACAAGCCTCAAGCACAGGCCATGCGCACAGCTTTTGCTGGCAGCTTGAAGCTAGCCGCTCGCAGCTGCGCCTTTATGCTATTGCTCTGGGTATTTGCAGTCACGGCCCAGGCCGAATTGAAGTTTCCGGCGCTGACCGGGCGCGTGGTGGACACCGCCCAGATGCTCGAGCCGTCGGTGCGCGGGCAGCTGGATGCGCAGCTCAAGGCCCATGAACAGGCCACCGGCGAGCAAGTGGTGGTGGTCACGCTGGCGGACCTGCAAGGCACCAGCATTGAAGACTTCGGCTATCAGTTGGGTCGGCATTGGGGCATCGGGCAAAAGGATAAAAACAACGGCGCACTGCTGATCGTCGCCCGGGATGACCGTAAACTGCGCATCGAAGTGGGCTACGGCCTGGAGGATCGCCTGACCGACGCCCAGAGTTCGGTGATCATCAATCAGGTGATCACCCCGGCTTTCAAGACTGGCAACTTCAACAAAGGCATCAGCGACGGCGTGGCGGCGATGCTGGTGGTGTTGGGCGGCAGCCCGCTGGACGAACCGGCCCCGGCATACAGTGCGGACGGACAGCAGGAAGAGAGCGATTTCATCGGGCGTCATCCATGGTTTTTCGTGCTGTTGGTGATGCTGTTTATCATCACTGTGATGGTCTGCCAGGTGCTCGGTATCCTGCCGTCCGGAGGTGGCGGTTCCAGCAGCTCCGGCCGGGGAGGCTTTGGCGGTGGCGGGGGGGCCAGCGGCGGTGGTGGTGGCTTCAGTGGGGGCGGGGGCAGTTTCGGAGGCGGCGGTTCGTCGGGCGGCTGGTGACAATAATAATGAGCGGGCGTTTCTAACCATGGCATTACTGACTGAACACGAACAACGCAAGGTCGCCGAGGCCATCGCCCGGGTCGAGCGGGACACCGACGCCGAACTGGTCACGGTGCTCGCCGCCCGTGCGGACGACTACGCCTATATTCCCTTGTTGTGGGCCAGCCTGCTGGCCCTGGTGCTGCCCGGCGTGCTGCATTACCTCACCGGCTGGCTGACCCTGCACAGCCTGTTGCTGGTGCAGTGGGTCAGTTTCATTGTGCTGTGCCTGGTGTTTCGCATCCCCAGGATTACCACGCATCTGATTCCCCGTTCCGTGCGTCACTGGCGGGCCTCCAACCTGGCACGTCGACAGTTTCTCGAGCAGAACCTGCACCACACGGTGGGCAGTACGGGAATATTGATCTTCGTTTGCGAGGCCGAGCGTTATGTGGAAATCCTGGTGGACGAAGGCATTTCCAAGCGACTCGACAACAAGAATTGGGACGCCATCGTCGCCGCGTTCACCCAGCAGGTTCGCCAGGGGCAGACGCTGGAGGGGTTCGTGACCTGCATCGAAGCCTGTGGCGAATTGCTCAAGGTGCATGTGCCGGTGACTCACGAGCGCAATGAGCTGCCGAATCGGTTGGTGGTGTTGGGGTAAGCTACAAGCTACAAGCTACAAGCTACAAGCTGGACAACTCACTAACGCTTGCAGCTTGTAGCTTGCAGCTTAAACTACCGCCATTCCCGATTCGCCCGCCCCGAGGCCGCTTTTTCATGTCCGCCACCGCAACTCCCGCCCGTCCCGCGCCGGATCACCACGCCCAGTTCATCGCGCTGTTGCAGGCCAGCCTTGAGCAGAATGCGTTTATCAAGCTGGTGCTGGCCAAGTACGTGGGTGACGAAGCGGACCTGCAACGGCTGATCATCAAGCAGCTGACGGTCAAGGAGCAGGCCTGCCTGTCTTTCGTCTATCGCTACAAGACCCGCGACATCACCAAGAATTTCCCGCTGGCCGAGGGCGTGGAAACCGTTGCCGCGCTGTTGCCGGCGTCGTTCAAGAACGCGCATTTGCTGGCGGTCACCGACGAGGCGCAGCTGGAATACAGCAAGAAAGGCAAGAGCTCGCTGTTCAAGAGCAAGCCCCAGCAACTGCGCGAAGTGCCGTCTGCCGAGCACAACCGTGAGAAAAATCGCTATCTCGACCTGACCCGGCCGTTCCTGGCCGATTTGGGGGTGACCAACCACAAGCACGAGCTGATTCCGGCGATGTCGCGCAAGTGGAAGCAGATCAACAAATTCATCGAAGTCTTCAGCCATGCGCTGACGTCTTCGCCACTGGCCCTGGACAAACCGGTGCGGGTTTCGGATTTCGGTTCGGGCAAGGGGTACCTGACCTTCGCCATCCACGATTACCTGCGCAACACGTTGCAAGCCGAAGGCGTGGTGACCGGCGTCGAGCTGCGCGAAGACATGGTCAAGCTGTGCAACGAAGCCGCCGCGCGCTTGGAACACCCGGGCTTGAGCTTCCAGCATGGCGACGTACGCAGCGTGGCGCCCGGCGCGGTGGATGTGATGATCGCCTTGCACGCCTGCGACATCGCCACTGATTACGCGATCCACATGGGCATCCGCTCGGGCGCCTCAATCATCATGTGCTCGCCGTGCTGCCACAAGCAGATCCGCCTGCAGATCCAGAGCCCGGCGCTGCTCAAGCCAATGTTGCAATACGGCCTGCACCTGGGCCAGCAGGCGGAAATGGTCACTGACAGTCTGCGGGCGCTGTTCCTGGAGGCGTGTGGCTACGAAACCAAGGTGTTCGAGTTCATCTCCCTGGAGCACACCAACAAGAACAAGATGATCCTGGCGGTCAAGCGCGCCGAACCGACTGATCGGGCCGAACTGCTGGCGAAGATCCAGGCGCTCAAGGCGTTCTACCACGTCACCGAGCATTGCCTGGAAACCTTGTTGCGGGCTGATGGTTATCTCTAGCACTGAGCCCCCTGTGGGAGCGAGCTTGCTCGCGATGGAACGATGACGCGGTGTGCCTGAGAGACCACATCGCCTGAATCGCGAGCAAGCTCGCTCCCACAGACTGTCCTGCCCTTTCTTTTTTGTGCAGCCCGTCAGGTAATGATGGGTTGTCGCTCATCCGCCGACTTACCGGACTACCTTTAATGCGTTCACCCCTCACGCATTTCCAAAGGAGCCCAACCCATGGCCGCCAAGAAAATCCTGATGCTGGTCGGCGATTACGTCGAAGACTACGAAGTCATGGTGCCGTTCCAGGCGTTACAGATGATCGGCCATACCGTGCACGCGGTGTGTCCGGATAAAACGGCCGGGCAGACCGTGCGCACGGCGATCCACGACTTTGAAGGCGACCAGACCTATAGCGAAAAACCAGGGCATCTGTTTGCCCTTAATCATGATTTTGTCGGTGTCGAAGCCGCCGACTACGACGCGTTGTTGGTGCCGGGTGGTCGGGCGCCGGAATACCTGCGCCTGAATGAAAAAGTCCTGCAACTGGTGCGCGATTTCGACTTGGCGGGTAAGCCGATTGCCGCGGTGTGCCACGGTGCGCAATTATTGGCGGCGGCGGGCATTCTGGAAGGGCGCGAATGCAGCGCCTACCCGGCCTGCGCACCGGAAGTACGCCTGGCGGGCGGGACCTACATCGACATTCCCGTGACGGAAGGCCACGTCCAAGGCAACCTGGCGACCGCGCCGGCCTGGCCTGCGCACCCGAACTGGCTGGCGGGATTCCTCACTCTGTTGGGCACCGCCATCACCTTGTAGCGCGCTGCGGGGCCGACTGGCAGAACAAGCGCAGCGGGTCTTTACTGCTTGAGCGACATTTTGCGCGCCCAGAGGAGAACCCCTATGTCTGGATGGTACGAAATCAGCAAAAGCAGCAATGGCCAGTTTCGGTTTGTACTCAAGGCGGCCAACGCCGAAACGATTTTGACCAGCGAGCTGTACGCCACCCGTAGCGGTGCTGACGGTGGCATCGCGTCGGTACAGAAAAACAGTCCGCTGGCTGAACGCTATGAGCTCAAAAGCACCAAGGACGGCCATCCGTACTTCAACCTCAAGGCCGCTAATCACGAAGTGATTGGCAGCAGCGAGGCCTACGCCTCGGACGCCGCCCGAGACAAAGGCATCGCCAGTGTCAAGGCCAACGGACCGACGACGGTGATCAAGGACAAGACCCTGGCAGCGCTTTGAGTTCATCCCTGTGGAAGCGAGCTTCCAGTGGCGAGGGCGCTAAACCTCCACCGGCACCGACAACTTCGGATTGCCCAGCGGATGGCTCTTGGCATCGAAGAAACGCAATTGAACATCCAACCCCTGGAACACCTTGGCGTAATGGCGCTTCTGGTGCTGGATAAACGCCTGGCTGCGCGGATAGATCGAAATCGCCACCGTTTTCGGCGCTGCCTGCCGCAAGGCTTGGACAATATGTTGGTCCTGCTCGCCCAGGGCGTGGCCGAACAGGCACAGGTTGTCGCCGTGGTGCAGTAACTGGTCATAGCAGAACGACAGGTAGTCGGAGCTGCGGATGGTCTTGAGCTTGTCCGAACTCGGGCCTTCATTGACGAACAGCGGCACGTCGTCGAGGGTCTTGATCGTGTTGTTGATGGCGAAACTGCCCAACAGCGTGCCTTCGGTGGAGGTGAGCTTGCGCGCCGTGCCGTCCTGGTTGCGCACCAGGTGCAGGCCACCGTGCAGGTACAGCAGGCGCGGTTTGTCCGTGGCCACCTGGCTCAGATCAAAACTGTGGTCGACGCCGAAGAACAGGTCGGTGAGGGCCTCGGGCGCGTGCTGGATCGCCCAGTAGTTGAGCAAATCGTAGTTGGTGGTGAACACCGTGCGGTAGTGGCTCATTTCCTGGTTGAGCGTCGCCAGGGTCGATGGCTGCACCAAGCGCCACGGGATATGCACCGCGTGCACGGTGTTGATCAGCGCTTCCTTGATCGCGTAATAGCGATTGCGCGGCGCGGCGGAGCTGACGGCCAGGGCCTTGTTGACCCGGCTGGTGGTTTTCAGCGCGCCGAGTACTTGTTCGAAACTGCGCGTCTGCATCGCGTCAAACACACTCAATTCAGACGGGCTCAACGGCTTTTCTTCAACGGTGCGGGCGTTTTCGAACAACGAGTCGTAGCCGAAATCGTCCCATACGGCGCGGCTGGCACCATTGCCCACCAGCAAGCCGCTGAAGGTGATGTTGGCGCGCAAGGCCTCCCAGTCTTCGAGCCGGGCGTCATGTTCCTGGAAATCGGTCATTGCGAAGCTCATCTCAAAATGTGGCAAAAGGCAGGGCGCGACTTTATCACGACCCAATCTTGAGCCAGATCAAGATACGCCGTGACTACTCGGTCATTCTGTAGGCCCTGCCGATCCGGCCTCTTCCTGGAGCATGACCCCATGAGCAGTACTTTTTTCATTCCCGCCGTGAACATCATGGGGCTGGGCTGCCTCGATGAGGCCATGGTCGCCATCCGTAACTATGGCTTTCGCAAAGCACTGATCGTCACCGATGCGGGGCTGGCCAAGGCCGGTGTTGCGAGCATGGTGGCCGGGCAACTGGCGTTGCAGGACATCGATTCGGTGATTTACGACGGTGCCAAGCCCAACCCGAGCATTGCCAATGTCGAGCTCGGACTGGGGTTGCTGAAGGAGAATCAGTGCGATTTCGTGGTGTCGCTGGGCGGTGGTTCCCCCCACGATTGCGCCAAGGGCATCGCCCTGTGTGCCACCAATGGCGGGCAGATCCGCGACTATGAAGGTGTCGACCGCTCGAGCAAACCGCAATTGCCGCTGATCGCCATCAACACCACGGCCGGCACCGCCAGCGAGATGACCCGTTTCTGCATCATCACCGACGAGACACGTCACGTGAAAATGGCGATTGTCGATCGCAACGTGACCCCGCTGATGTCGGTGAACGACCCGGCGCTGATGGTCGCGATGCCCAAGGGCCTGACGGCCGCCACGGGCATGGATGCGCTGACCCACGCGATCGAGGCCTATGTGTCCACCGCCGCCAACCCGATCACCGATGCCTGCGCGCTGAAGGCCATGACCCTGATCAGCAATAACCTGCGCCTGGTCGTGCGCGACGGCACCGATCTGACGGCGCGGGAGAACATGGCCTACGCACAGTTTCTCGCGGGGATGGCGTTCAACAACGCTTCGCTGGGTTTCGTCCACGCGATGGCGCATCAACTGGGTGGTTTTTACGACTTGCCTCACGGCGTTTGCAACGCAGTGCTGTTGCCTCATGTGCAGAGCTTCAACGCCTCGGTGTGCGCTGCTCGCTTGACCGATGTGGCCACGGCCATGGGCGTCGATACGCGTGGGTTGGGCCCGGAAGAGGGCGCCCAGGCTGCCATTGCGGCGATTCGCAGCCTGGCCCTTGACGTGGAGATTCCGGCCGGTCTGCGTGACCTGGGCGTACGCCTCAACGACGTGCCGGTGCTGGCCACCAACGCCTTGAAAGATGCTTGCGGCCTGACCAACCCGAGAGCGGCGGATCAGCGGCAGATCGAAGAAATTTTCCGCAGCGCGTTTTAAGCCACCCGGGCCGGCATGAACCGCACGCATAGCGTCGCCGCCGCCCCCAGCAGCGCGCACAACGCTGCCAGCGGCCAGGCCTGTTGACTCAACAACAGGCTGGCCATGGCGCCGATGCCCGCCGCCATCAATTGGTGCAGGAAACCGCTCAATGCCATGGCGTAAGCGCCGGCTACCGGTGAACCCTCGTTGGCCAGGGACAGGCTGATGGGGTAGTTCAAGGACTGGCCGAACACTGCGAAGCAATACGGCAGCCAAAAGAGCAACGCGATGCTGCTCAGGGTGAGGCTGCCTGCCAGCATGGTCGCGCTACCGCCCAGCACCAGTGCGATGCCCCAACCCATCATCCGCCGTTGACCGGTGCGCAGCACAAACGCGTTCACCGCCAGCGCGCCGAGCAGATACGCGGCACTGATTGGCCAGCCCAGCAAACCGTACTCAATGGGCGACCAGTGAAAGCTCCCCTGCAGAATCAATGGCGCTGCGGTATTGAAGGCAACGATCACACCGTAACCCAGCCCTCCTGCCAAGGCTGGCAGCAGAAAACTACGGTGCATGAGGATCTGCCCGTAAATACGCCACGCCGATTGCCCATTGCTGGTTTGTGCCAATACCGCAAACCTGGCCCTGGACACTGCCGCCGCCATGGCCAGGCTGACTGCGCCCACGCCATAGAAAATCGCCTCCCAGCCGAACGCAGCCTGGATCAGCGAGCCCAGGTACTGGCCGATGCCGAGGGCAATCACGAAGGCGATCGATATCCAGGACAGTGCCTTGGCCAACAGGTCACCGCTGAAACTGTCGCGAATCAACACTCGCGCCATCACCGAAATACCGCTGGCGCCGATGCCCTGGATCAACCTGAGCGCCAGGAACGCCTCCACGGTCGTACCCCATGGCAGGGCCAGGTTGCCCAGGCCGTACAACCCCAATGCCGCCAGCAAGACCGGTTTGCGCCCCAGGCGCTGGCTCAGGCTGCCCCACAGCAACATGGGCAGCGCCATGCCGATCAGGTACACCGCCAGACCCCAGGACACCCGGGACGCGTCGGCCCCGAGATCCCGGGCGATATCAGGCAGGGCCGGCAAGTAGATGCTCATGCCCAGTTGCGCCAGGAAGACGGTGGTGCAGGTAACGATCAAGGTTGTACGGTTCTTCATCAACGACTCGTTTCAAAGGCGGATGTCACGCCCGCGTGCCAGCAGCAGCTCGGTAATCCGTTCGCAAAATGAACGAATCACGTTCGGCTCCATATCGGCGCGCAGGGTGACGCGGATGGCGGCCTTGCCTTGTGGTACCACGGGGAAAAAGACCGCTGAAGTAAAATACCCCAGCTCGGCCAGTTCGACTGCCACGCTGCTGGCCAAGGAGGCTTCACCGCAGGGCATCAGACGGATCGCCATGGGGCTGCCGTGCTGTTCGGTACGGACCAGGCTATCGAACAAGCGAATATTAGCCTGCAAACGCTCCTGCAAGGCGCTGAATTCTCGGCTGCGGTGCAGGCGGATCGAGGCCATGCCTGCGCCAATCGCTGCTGCGTTCAGGCTTTGGGACCAGTTGCTCGGCCCTCCATAACGCTGTACCAGCGCCTTGTGCCGTTCACTGCCAAACATGGCCACTCCGCCACTGGCCCCGAATGATTTGGCCAGTGAGGCGACAATCAGGGTGCGCTCGTCCACCGCATGGAGACGTGAACGAACCAGACCGGCGCCGCATGACCCTACGGTGGACAACGCATGGGAGTCGTCCAGATAGAGGAACAGGCCATAACGATGCTTGAGGTACAGCAGGCTATCGAGGTCCGCCACCCCACCCATGCTGTAGGCACCATCGGCCACATAGGCCACGTTGCGTTGGTGTTTGCACACGTCTTCGAGGAAGTCCATGTCGTTGTGCGGGCCTGTGATGACCTGGGTTTCATCGGCGCAGGCGGCCTTGAAGTGGTTCATCGAGTAATGGGCATGTTTATCGAACACCATCACCGGCGGTCGATTGCCCGTCAGTACGCCGCTGGCCAGCAACGGTAGAATCCCGGCGCTTGCCGCGCTGCAAGACAAGGCACTGAGGCAACTGGCGCCAAACAACTCTGACAATTGGGTTTCGTACTGGTCCAGGATCGCCAGCTTGCAGCGATTCTTTGAATTGGCGACACGCAGGGTGCCGGTTTCCCACAGGGCGGTCATGGCGCCATCGAGCAAAGCGGGGTGGTAATCCAAGCCTAGATAAGACGTGGTACAGAAGTGCTGGAAGGTCCGGCCGTATTGGTCGACCAGGACATTGGGCGTCTTGACCTCGACGTTCAGCCCGGAGATTTTCCCGACCTCCGCGCTTTGCCAGTCCGGGTCCGCCAGGGAGATGACCTTGCGGTAGTTGGTGAAGTGATGAGGTGATTGCGCAGTCTGGTTCATAGTGCGATTACATTCCTTGGTTGAGGGTTGCTGTCCGTGGGTTATTTCACTCTGTGTGTGTTTCCAGACTTTACAGATCGTTGTGCAGGGCTTTGAATCGGCCGTTTCCGGTGTGTTTGAGTGTTACTGGAGACTTCTGTGTAGGATCTTGCCTAAGAGCTTGGGCGGAGAATCCATTTGCGGCGTCGGAGCCCTGGCCCGCTACGCTTTAGCCCCAAGCCCAGCGGGTTTGGCTTATCCATATGTTCCCAAGGTTGCCTGTCGATGCTCTCTGGCCTCAACCATCTGACGCTTGCTGTCACTGACCTGGACCGAAGTGTGATTTTTTATGGCGAGCTATTGCAGCTTCGTCTTGAGGCCAGGTGGGACTGCGGGGCTTATTTATCGTTGCCCGGGTTGTGGTTGTGCCTGTCTCTCGACCCGTTGCGCAAGGCCGGGCCGGCGGCGGACTACACCCATTACGCATTCAGTATCAGCGCCGAGCATTTTCCGGTGCTGGTGGCGCGGCTGAGCGAAGCCCAGGTGGCCGCGTGGCGGGACAACCGTAGCGAAGGTGACTCGTTTTATTTTCTCGACCCGGACGGGCACAAACTCGAAGTCCACGTGGGGGATCTGCTGTCTCGGCTGAAGGCCTGTAGGCAGGCGCCTTATGCCGGGATGGTATTTTTTACCGGTCCGTGAGGCGTGATGGGGAGCCACGTCGGATCGAGTGATCTCCTCCAGCTTTGCTCCTGATCGCCTACGCTATCTTCATGGGTACCAGGCTGTGTGTCTCGTACCGGCCAATACGTAAGGTTTTGCTCACCGCTGCATTATCCGGATGACCTCCAGCCCCATGGATACTTCAAGTTCCGCGCCGCTGGCCAGCTACATCGACCTTCTGCTGGATGCCGTGTGTGCTGTCGACGGCCAAGGGCGTTTCGTGTTTGTCAGTGCCGCCTGCGAACGCATTTTCGGCTACACCCCGCAAGAGCTGATCGGCCAGCCGATGATCGAGATGGTGCACCCTGCCGATCGCCAGCGGACCCTGGAAGCCGCTCGGGAGATCATGGACGGCGAGCCCAAACTCAACTTCGAGAACCGCTACCTGCGCAAGGACGGTGGGGTGGTGCACATTCTGTGGTCGGCGCGCTGGTCTCCGGTGGATCAATTGCGGATCGCCGTGGCGCGGGACATTACCGAGCGCAAGCAGGCCGAGTCCCGCCAAGCGGCGCTGTACGCGATTTCCGAGGCGGCCCATGCCGCGGCGGATCTGCTGGCGTTGTTCAAACGTATCCATCTGATCATTGGCGAGTGGCTGCCGGCGCTGAATTTTTCGGTGGCGCTGTATGACGAGCAATGCGCGCAACTTAATTTTCCTTATCACGTCGACGACTCGGAGCGACAGCCCGAACTCCCCGGCACGATCACTGGGCGTCTGTGCGCCGAGGTGATTCGCAGTGGCCAACCCATCCTGTTGACGCCCGGTTGCAGCGAGCCGACGCCGGGGTTTTGCGACCTGGTGGCGCAGCCGGACGCGCCCTGTTGGCTGGGCGTGCCGCTGAACTCGCAGAACGGCACGATCGGTGCTCTGATCGTCAAGAGCGCGCCGAACAACGCCCGTTATACCGAGCAGGATAAAGAACTGCTGCAATACGTCTGTGCGCAAATCACTATCGCCATCGAGCGCCAGCAAATGCACGCCCGTTTGCAGCACATGGCGCAGTACGACCAGTTGACCCAGGTGCCCAACCGCGAATTGCTGCGTGACCGCTTCAAGGCGGCGCTGGCCACCGCCCGCACCGCATCGGGGCGCATGGCCCTGCTGTACATCGATCTGGATCGCTTCAAGCAGATCAACGACACCTACGGCCATGGGGTGGGCGATATGCTGTTGCAAGCGGTGGCCAGTCGGCTCAAGGGCTGTGTACGTGACACCGACACCGTGGCACGCATTGGTGGGGACGAATTTGTGGTTCTACTCCACAGCATTCAGGTTCTGGAAGATGCCCACCGTGTGCAGGAGAAAATCCGTCATGCGTTGGCCCAACCGCTGCGCCTGGACGGGCATTGCCTGAGCATTGAGCCGAGCATTGGTGTCGCCTGTTTTCCCGACGATGGCACCGAAGACGTGGCGCTGTTCCGTCACGCTGACGCAGCGATGTACGCCGCCAAACGCCATAATCACAAGGCGTTCGGCATCTGACCGCGCGCCACCGTTCGTCGTGGCGCTGGAGATTTTTTCAAACCTTGCGGCCCTGTTCTTTTCGGATGTCAGGTAGATCCCGCTTGCCGGAAACATCGCCCATGATCGAACGAAGGTGTTTGCAGCGGGTCGCAAGGGTGGGAGAACCATTCTCACGACTGTCGCAGGAGACCCGAGGCAAACCGGGTTAGAGGCCTCGCAGATTGTCGCGGATGGTTCTGATTCAGCGGCGGAACCCCGCCAGAACCTTTATCAGAGGAGGGCGCGATCATGAGCCGGATGGCCATCTTTTTTCGCACCACCAGTCTTGTTGTGCTGACGGGCCTGGGTGCCAACAGTGCCTGGGCCCAATCGCCTGCCGAATTCATCAACGATGCTTCGGCCAAGGGCATGGCCGACATCGAAGCCAGCCGCATGGCCCACGGGAAGGCCGAATCCAGGGAGGTCAAGGACTACACCATCATGGTGATAAACGACCGCACCACCGCCAATCAACATCTGGCGAAGATCGCGAAAAAGCTCGACTTGCCTGTCGCGCCAAGGGAGGAAGTGGCTGACAAGGCCAAGGCCTTGATGCCGCAGGTACAGGAAGGAGAGTCCTTCGAGGCTGCCTATGCCGCCAGCCAGGTCAAGGCCACCGAGGAAGCCATCGCGCAGATCCAGCAGCAGGCCCAGACCACCGAAGTGCCGGAAATCAAGGCGTTTGCCGATGAAACCCTGCCTAAGTTGCAGACCCACCTTGAGATGGCCAGGGCGCTGCAGGCCAGTCGCTGATTCGCAACACTTCTTACATTTGGACCAGGGCGCTCGCGCCCTGGCTCATCTTGCCCGCCGAAAAGGAGAAGTTCGATGTCCACACGCCGAGAACCCAACCAATACGCGATGCAGAACCCACTGACCCAATATCCGCGCCCACCCTTTCCCGACCAGCCGCAGTCGCCACCGGGCATTGACCAGGACATGGTGCCCAAGCCCGATCATGGTGAAAAAAGTTACCAAGGCTTCGGGCGTCTGGAAGGGCGCAAGGCACTGGTCACCGGTGGTGACTCAGGCATCGGTCGTGCCGCCGCCATCGCCTATGCCCGCGAGGGCGCGGATGTCGCGATCAACTACTTGCCCAGCGAAGAGCGGGATGCGCGGCAGGTCATCGAACTGATCGAAGCCGAAGGCCGCAAGGCGATTGCGATTCCCGGCGACCTCAAGGACGAAACCTTTTGTGTGCAATTGGTAAAGAGTGCCCACGAGCAATTGGGCGGCCTGGATATTGTGGTGAACGTTGCCGGTAAGCAGGAAGCGCAAAAAGACATTGCCGACATCACCACTGCGCAATTCGACGACACCATGAAAACCAACATCTATGCGATGTTCTGGATCTGCAAGGCAGCGGTGCCGCTGATGCCGGCGGGGGCGACGGTTATCAACACGGCGTCGATCCAATCCTACGATCCGTCCGCGACGCTGTTGGATTACGCCACCACCAAAGCGGCCATCGTGGCGTTTACCAAGGCGCTGGCCGGGCAGGTCATCAGCAAGGGCATCCGGGTCAATGCCGTGGCACCGGGGCCGATCTGGACCGTGCTGCAACCCAGTGGTGGCCAACCGCAGGAGAAAATTCCTACCTTTGGCGCCCAGGTGCCGATGAAACGTCCAGGCCAACCGGCCGAATGCGCGCCGCTCTATGTATTGCTGGCATCCCAGGAATCGAGCTACATCACTGGGGAAGTGTTTGGCGTGACGGGCGGTAATCCGTTGCCCTGATAAGTGTTGCCGACCGCGCGAGTGGCATGTCGCCCACTCGCGCATCTCTCAGCACTGGTTCAAGTCGATCTTGCTTTTCGCTTCCAGGCCTTCAAGGCTTTTGACCTCGTCGTTGCCCATGGCTTGGTAGTGCTTTCTCAGGGCTTCCAGTTGCTTGAGGTCCAGGGATTCGAGTCCGAGCATGGCGTTTTGTGCCTCCTTGGTCGCTCGCAACAACTCATCGATCTTCAGGTGCAAGATGTCTGTATCGCGGTTCTGCGTGTTCTGGATCAGGAACACCATGAGGAAGGTGATGATGGTGGTCGAGGTGTTAATGATCAATTGCCAGGTGTCGTTGAAACCGAAGAAAGGTCCGCTGGCTGCCCACAGTGCCAACAACACGATGGCCCCCAGGAATGTCTTGGGGCTCCCCGCCCAGAGGGCCAGTTTTTGCGCGATTTTTGCGAACGTCATTGCCGTGTTTCCTTATGGGATGCACCTGTCTGGTGTGACAGCAACGAAGCGGTGAAAATTCTACTTACATTTCAGTCGCCAACCTCCGTCGACGTTCATCGTCCGGCACGATGACAGTCGCAACCATTACCGCTCTCGCAGGTCACTGCTCAAAGCCCTCGGCATCGGAGTACATCATGAATCTCGCCCGCACTTTTTGCCTTGCCTGCTGCTTGTTCGCCCTGCAAGGCTGTTTCGACAACTCGGAGAACGAGACCAAGGACAACACCGACGGCACCAAGTCTTCGGTGCAGATGCAGGAGTCCGGGGCGGAGAAAAAATAGACGGCCCGCAGCCATCGGAGGGGTGATTGCAAAACCCCTGTGGGAGCGAGCTTGCTCGCGATGGCGTCAGATCACTGCATCCCTGCTGGCTGACAGGGCGCTATCGCGAGCCAGCTCGCTCCACATCCGTCACCGCCCTTAGGACGTCAGCGGCACGCTACGCTTCCCTGGGGACCGGACCTCTTGTGTAAAGAGATATTGTTGTGCTATCACTCGCGCAAGGACGCTCAGTGCCCAGTTAACTTCCCAATAGGGAGAAGGGCCTTGGATGGAGCTCAGCATGGATCGGCTGCGCCAGCACGCAATTGATCGTAAAAAATCAAACGTATCCCGATTTTTCAAATTGGGCGTTATGTCGTGCCTGAAATTTAATAAATGACACCTTAATTACCCATTTTTCTAGGCGAAATCTCCGCTCAAGCTTCAGTGGCCACAGCCGAAAAACACCGCAGAGATTCTTGTAAACAAACACTGTTTTTACGAGCCTCCTCTACCATCCTTAAGCAGGGAAGAAAAAATGGCAGTTATCAATGGAACAGCTGGCGCAGATGCACTAATTGGCACCGCAGGGGATGATGAGATCAACGCTCTGGGCGGGAACGATGTAATCAAGGGCACCGCTGGCGCAGACAAAATTGATGGCGGTGCTGGTACAGATACTGTTGATTACTCAGCATCGACTGAAGGTATCAGTATAGATTTGCGCCAGGGAACTGGACTTGTTGGACGGGGTGGCGATGCAGAGGGGGATATTCTCACTGGTATCGAAACCGTCATAGGCTCTGCCTTCAACGACGTGCTCTCCGCTGGTCCGTACACCACAGCCGCAACGTTACGGCTGGAAGGTGGTGCTGGCGATGACATCTACACCATCGGCATGGGCTACACACCCACCATCATCGAACAGGCCGGTGGCGGCGACGATGAAGTCCGCGTGTCGGTGATCAATGCCAGCGGCACGGTCCTGGCTGCCAACGTTGAGCGTTTGACCTATGTCGGTACTGGCGCATTCATTGGTTACGGCA
>Ga0213822_1001284_pt1 | contig 14631 bp, 9 predicted proteins | sample MC6MC0908MG_FD_179872 | JGI IMG/M metagenome (GOLD analysis project Ga0213822, IMG submission 179872) | Enriched soil aggregate microbial communities from Iowa State University, Ames, United States - MC6-MC0908-MG | ecosystem: Environmental > Terrestrial > Soil > Unclassified | place: USA: Iowa...
ATACACAGTCCTTATATTCATCTCTAACTTTTCTGAAATTTGTTTCGCAGTAATTTTTTCACCTGAACGAAGCATCCATAGAATTGCTAACATATTGTCAATTTTAGGCATATAATTCCACCTCTATATGAATTTTTTCTATTATACATTTCCGGTTTTTGGTATAACTCATCAACTGTTCCTTTCCGATAGCTTTCTATGTAATGAGGTCCTAGACACGTTTGTAATTTCACAAATTTGATTTACAGTCATATCTCCTTCCTGCATGATTTTTATGGTACTTCTTTAACCGACCTTTAAACTTTCCTTCTTTCTTAGCCAGTTCAATTCCTTCACGCTGCCGCATACGGATAAGATCACGTTCTAATTGGTTTACACCCGCCATAACTGTAATTAAGAATTGACTGTAGGGATTATCTTCTGATAAATCTAGCCATGTATCTTTTAAGGATTTTAAATTTGCCTTTTTACTCCGTATGTTATCGATTAATTCAAATAAATCTTGTGTACTACGAGTATGAGACGCTCTTAACTATGATTTTATCAGTCTCCTATACTTGCATCAATAGATTACACTCTATTGATATGCAATCGAACTAATTAACTGAATGATCACATAAATGAGATGATACTGTATGAAAATTGCTAGAAGTAGAGACTTGCTTACACCAGAACAGAGGCAGGCCCTTATGCAAATTCCTGAAGAAGAGTGGGTGCTAGGAACCTACTACACTTTTTCCAAACGAGATTTAGAAATTATAAATAAACGAAGTAGAGAAGAAAAAACGTTTAGGGTTCGCCGTTCAATTAGCCGTTCTTCGATATCCCGGTTTCAAAAGCCGACAGGTAGTTTTAATGAAGAATTATTGCACCATATGTCACCTTTAGGCTGGGAACATATTAATTTGCTAGGGGCATACCATTTTAATTCGGAGAAAGTGATCTCATTAGATTCTTTAAGACCACTGAAACTTTCTTAACGTTGTTAAAAACGGGAGAATCGTCAGGGAAATAGGATTAGCGTTGTAAATCCGCATTTTCCTGACGGTACCCCTGATTAATATGATTTATTTGTAGACACCTATCCGCTAAAAAGTTAAATGTACACTACCCATACTTGCAACTATGGATACTCTTAGTACACATAAACAGAAGGAGAAGAACATTGGTGAGTTCTTCTCCTTTTGTTTATGTTTTTCATTAAATTGTAATAAAATTACAGTATGTGAAATTATATTACTTGAACTTTAAAAGCGAAGTGAAAACAACATTTACTCCGCTTTTTGCATTTATTTAATCGGTTTCTCTGTTTTTAAAACTAATGAACTTAACGCAGGAACTTTAATTTTATTATTATGGACAACATAAAGTGTTTCACTACCTGCCTGCTTACCATCTACTAGTACTTTCCAAGGACCTTTCGATGGAAGCGTTATGTCAACGGCTTCTCTATTTGCATTGTGAGCCACCATAAAGTATTCGTTTTTATTCCCATTGTTCTTTCTATTTATTGAATAAGCCACAACATTTTTTGGAACATCGATAAAAGCTATATACTTTTTAATTTGCTCCGCAGATGTCATACGAAAAGCTGAGTATTTTTTACGTAAATCTATTAAGCCCTTCATGTACTCTACTTCATTATTAAATGCTACACGTCGTAACCAGTCCATCTGATTAATTGAATCAGGAGATTTGTAACTATTATGATCACCATATTTTGTGCGCATAAACTCTTGTCCTGCATGTAAGAATGGAATACCTTGTGACGTTAATAAAATAGAAGAAGATAATTTATGCATTTGTTTTCGCACTTCTTCACTGTCACCTGGATTAGTCAACTCAAGTTTGTCCCATAATGTATGATTATCATGTGCTTCCACATAAGTTAGCACCTGATCCGGATCTTGATAAGTAGACGAATTTATATCATAGTCAATACCGGCCGTAATGCCTTTTTTAATACGGTCTTCCATGTTTTGCTTTCCAGTTACAAAACCATTTTCTTTCTCCTCAAATACACTACCTTTCAATCCATCACGTATATTATCGTTAAAATGAGCAATCCCTTTCATTTTCTCCGCATTTTTTTGATTTGCTTTCAACTCAGCTGCAAGAGGTGTATTTAAATCCCAGCCTTCCCCATGTAGAATAATAGAAGGGTCAATTTGATTTACAGCTTTACGTATTTCATTCATCGTTTCATAATCATGAATACCCATTAAATCAAAACGGAACCCATCTAAATTGTATTCTTTTGCCCAGTATGTGACGGAATCTACCATAAATTTTCTCATCATCTTTCTTTCTGAAGCGGTATCATTCCCTACTCCAGTTCCATTTGCTAATGTTCCGTCTTCATTGTAACGATAATAGTAACCTGGAACTAACTTATGAAAATTAGATTCAGCGGCGTTATACATATGGTTATACACTACGTCCATCACAACACGAAGATTATTATCATGCAGTGTTTGAATCATTTGCTTTAATTCAGTTATTCGAACAGTTGGCTCATATGGATTTGTAGAATAGGATCCCTCTGGAACGTTGAAATTTTTCGGGTCATATCCCCAGTTATATTGTGGTTCGTTTAAATTCTCTTCATTTACTGATGCATAATCAAATATCGGTAAAAGCTGAACGTGAGTAACACCAAGATCTTTCATATGATCAAGTCCTGTTTTTACACCTTCAGGCCCTTTTGTTCCTTTTTCTGTTACACCTAAATATTTTCCTTTTTGCTTAATACCACTTTCAGGTTGAATGGAAAGATCACGTACATGCAATTCATAAATAATAGCATCTTCCGGATTTTTAAATTTTGGCTTTTTGTTTGCTTTCCATTTTTTCGGATTTGTTTCTTCTAAATCAACAACTGCACCTTTATCTCCATTTACAGAAGCAGCACGTGCATACGGATCAACTACTTCAGTCCACTTATCACCAATTTTCACCTTATACGTATAAAAGAGATCTTTTTGGTTCCCTTTAAGTTCTGCTTTCCAAGTGCCTTTTTCACTTTGTTGCATGTTTATTTCAGTACCTATTTTATCGTTCCATTTCTTATATGTAACTAACTTCGCTTCACTCACAGTAGGAGCCCATACACGGAACTTAGTATGTTGTGGCGTATATACATTCCCTAAATCGTTACCACCATAATAAAATAAATTATCAAATTCCTCACTACGAATGACTTTACCGATTTCAGTATTCGTATCAGCTAAGTTTTCGATTTTAACTTTGTATGTCTGTTTTAAATCAATTTTCTGTTCCGTAATTATTTTAACCTTATTAGTAATATCTCCACTGTTTATATCATCCGGACTAATATTCTTAATTTTAATGCCTTCAATTTCAATTTTCTGTTCCTTAATATTAAACGGGACATTAGTCGTTACAGTAATTTCATTGAAACTATCAATAGTGGCCTTTTGAATTGAGAGATCCGACGAAGGCTTAGAGTTATATACTTTTTCATCACCCGAAAGGATCCATACTTCAGCACGACCATCCCTTATATTTTCAACCCAGTGATCACCTCCATCTTTTTCCCATTCATTGGTACGAACTTTAAATCCTACACGACTATAGTCACCATCTATTTTTATCTTAGCGTATTTTCCAAATTCATCTTCACCAGTAAATTCATAAGATTTACCGTTTGCATTTTCTCCCCATACCCAAAGATTCCAGTCTTTTGTATTTCCAGTTTTCTCTTTGTAATGAATGATAACTTCAGTTGTTTTCGAATTTGAAATTGCCTTCACATTCTGAAAAGAAAAAACAGATGATAACATAACGATTATGGCAAGTAATAAAAATGATTTGTTAATTAATCTTTTTGTCATTTGCACCATATACACCCTTTCTTTAAATAGTACGAGCGATTTATTATGCTCGTACTAAATTACACTGCTTAAATTAATGTAGAAATCTCTTTTACTTCACCCCCATATTGGCTATTTTCACATATGTATTTCAATGATCTTTTAATACGAAAACGTTTGCATTAATGCTTAAAAAAATAGATTTGTTTATGTCTTAATATATTTGTAAATACTAAAAGATCAGGGAAATCATTTTAAAGCAATCGTTTGTTATCGCTTTCATTCTATAGCACTTTCTATCAAGAGGTCAATATATTATTAATTTTCTGTTTTTATATACTTTAAACCTTATATATTTATCGCAACTTCATAAAGATAGAGCGCCTAATTATTGCTTAGTAAGTTTATTTTCACTAATATATTGCTGCGTAAAAAAACAGCTAATATCTTTAAAATGACATTAGCTGTTTTTCATAATGTAATAATATATGAATGAAAATTATATTTCTAACTTACTTAATTTTTGCTGCATCAAATGCCTTTTGAACTGCTTGAACTTCAGCAGTATTCGCACCATATTTATTAGTTGCCACTCGAATACATGCTGATTTCAATTCTTTGAAATTAGATGTCATGTTTAATTCATCTGTATTTGCATAATAGAAAATATCAAACATTTTATCTTCACCAATTCCTTTAACAGTTACTCCGTTATGAGTTCCGCCTTTTGCAATGAGATACGCAACTTTATTAATAATACTTGAATTAAAATGAACGCCGCCTTGATCCCATCCATTAAAATCGTTAAATTCACTGTAATCATCTGGATAAGGTACTCCAAGTGAAGATGGAACAGAAGCTGGGTTTTCCATATCACGGAAAACAGATCCAGTTTGTTCTCCCATTGTCCAGTTAAAGCTTCCATTATTTACGTATTTCTCAATAGATGTTCCCATAATATCAGATAGCGCTTCATTAATCGCACCAGATTCACCGTAATATTCAAGATTAGATTCGCTAGAAGTAACAGCATGTGTAAATTCATGTCCAGCTACGTCATATGCCTTGACAATAGGATCGCCATATACAAGCATACTTCCATTATTAGCACTTAATGCATTTTGCCAATTTTTCGGATCGTTCGTATCTTCAGAATCCCAAGCATGTACAACTGAAACTACCTTTTGTCCCTTATTATCAAAACTATTACGCTTATATTTATCTTTATAAAAATCAAATACCTTTGTTGCTAAGTAATGAGCACTTACTGCTTTTGGATCGTTAAATGTTGTTGAAGTGCTGGTTGCTAGTGTACCAGGATAATAGCTTTCTTCTTTAGTAATATCTCTGTAATTCACATCATATGTTTCAATTCCTTGCCCTCTTGTATAATCAGCAAGTGCATATTTGCCATTACTTTGTTTAGAAATACCAAATGAACGAGATATACCTAAATCATCTTTTCCTGTTCCATTTAATGATGTAAGACTACTTTTTTTACTTTCCTTTAAAGCTCCAACTAGTTTTTCACTTGCTTTTAAGTTAGATTCTTGTACCATATTTTTTAACATATCACCATTTTGTGCATTTACTAAATAAGTTCCAGAAACATAGTTTGGTGTTGCAGCTTCAAATGTAACTTGGTATGCATTTGAAGCTTGTCCATTATTTTCATCAACAAAAATAACTTCCTTAACTTCTGGCTCAGAAATAAACTTGATATCGTTCCCGTACTTCGTATAAATATATTGTTTCGCTCCATCTTTTGATAGATTAATAGGCTTTTTCAATTCTTCTTGTTTTAAATTTTGCGCGCTATCGCCTGAAACACTTTTAATAACACCCTTATTATCTACGTGTGCAGTTAATTGATGGCCATATACTTCTTTTCCTTCGTATGTTTGCTGCATACGCACAAGTGTTGTTCCATCATAAGAACTACGTTTTTGAAGAACTTTATAATCTACTCCTGTTTCTCCATTGACTTGCTTTGGAGAAAGAGCTTGTTCTGTTTTCTCCTTAAGAGCATCTTTTACTACATTCTCTGGTGCCTTTTGTGACGGTTGTGTAAGTTCACCCGAACGGAACGATTCCTCCTGAATTTGAACTTGTAGTTGATCTGTTTCCTCTGCATGACCTATTCCGTATGGTGCCACAGCTGTTAAAGCTAATCCTGTTGTTAATGCTACTTTAGTTAATGTCTTTGTGTTTTTCATTTTTTCACCTCGTATAATTTTTGAAATAGAAAGCTTGTACAAAGTATACTTTCTAATCTTGTCGAAAAAAAGGAAAAATACAAAATTTATGTAAAATTATGCAAAATTACATATATGTGGTCGATAAAATAAAAAATGAGCCCTTTTAGGTGCTCATCCAATTGGTTAGTCGTTAATTATCTATATTCATTCTAATCAAAGTACACTTATATCTTATTAACAACATAAAAAACCACTCTTTACTATTTTAAGAATAGTAGATAAATACTTTAGTGAGGCAACGCATATACAAGTTAGATTTTTCAATATAATTTTGTTATTTATGTCTATAGCTGCATGGATTGTAACGTTTTGAGACTGCTGAAGTCTTATATGAGTTTCAGGCTTTTTTATCTTGTCAAAAATATCTTTCAAAGATATTTTTGTCTCCCCATTTAAATATAGAAAAGGACATATCTATTGCATGTTATTAACTTAAGGTATGTTCTTTTAAAGCATATTATAAATATACATAGTGAGAAATGAAACAATAATTATTCAAATGAAAAATCCCCTAAATTTTTAAAGCGATTCAGGGGATTTTTTACCGATGATTCTCTATATTTCCATACCGATCACAAACTTTTTTAGGATAATGGTATGTCCAAGTTTAATAGTTTTTTGCACGAGAGCCATCTTTTTTATATTTATTTAATTATCCTACTAAGTTTTTTGTAAAATTCACCTTTTCTTTTTACATGATTAAACTGATTTGGATTAATATTAGCTTTTTGTGAGAGTGCTACAATCTCTTCTTTTGTAATTGAATCTTTAGTATTTATAGATGCTATATTTGTATATTTTCCATCTTCTGTTTTTGGGATTTCTAAAATCCCTTTATTTACAAGATCAACTACAGCCTTATGCTCTGAAGAATGTGTATCTACACCAGTAATTTTCCAATTATGCATAACTTTTGGCGTGTATACACCGTTCTTTACCTCTTTTAAATATGTAATAGCAAGGTTACGAATGGTTCCACCTGTTTCTCCGAATGCATTCTCTTGTTTAGATGACCAAGTTTGTTCAAATTTACGTCCCTCTAAAGCTCCCCCTTTTGCCTGAAGAGCCTCCATTCTATACGCATTCATTCCTAGCGTCATAACATCGCTCATTTTGATTGGTTTATTTGTACGAATAGAGCGTAAATTTGTAATTCTACTACCATATGGTTTTGTTAAGTCAATTTCGTATTTTACGCCTCCAAAGAAATCGTTCGTACTGTATTTAGACGCACGACGATTTTTATCAAAGCTAACTGTTACATCTCCGGCACGAGATGAGTTAAAATATCCTGCTACCCATTCCATATAGTCTTTTAAATCTTTTCCGGTTATCTTATATACTGTAATTTCTCCCAAAGCATATTGATAATTATAAGCAATATCTTTCTTCTTTATAGGACCTATATCCAAACGGGCATAATCATTATCAATTTGATGGGCTACTACATCCGCCTTACTGTAATGGAGCATGACTTCATGAAAGAAATCTGATAAAGGTGTCTCTTGAATCTGCACACTTGGAATACCCTTTATTTCATTTTCAGGAACAAGGTTTCTACCCTTTAATTGGGCGACTGCAACATTTGCATCTCCTCTCGCATACTCATGAAAAGGTGTTAGTGTTTCTTCAAGTGTAGAATCAGATAATACTGTAGTTCCATCAGCATTTTTTACAGGTATAGCGGTAGCTGTTTTATCTTTTAAAACAAGCTTCCCATCTTGCTTTGTAAAAGTAAGGTCAATACGTGAAATATGCGTTCCGTATTTATCTGGTTCTGTAATAATTACGCCATTTACAACTTCTTTTTTTACAAGTTTATGCATATGAGCCGCAAAAATAGCGCTTAGTTCCGGACAAGCATTCGCAATATCTTGAACACCAGTACCTGGGATTCCATTCTCATTTTCTAGTCCCATATGCATAACCCCTACCATTACATCTACTTTATCTTCTAATTCTTTAATAGCCTTTTTTGTCTCTTCTACTGGATTTTTCACTACTAAACCATCCAAATGATCTGTCCCTTTTTCAAAATCACTAATCATTGGTGTATTCATACCAATAATCCCGACTTTAATTCCACCTTTTTCAACAATCGTATATGCAGGAAGAAAACGCTCTCCATTTTCCTTATAAATATTTCCTGCTAACGTCTTTCCCTTGTATTGCTCACTAACTTTTTTCAATGTATCTAATCCAAAGTTGAATTCATGATTTCCAAATGCCCAGGCGTCATATCCCATTGTATTCATTGCTACCATCATTGGCGATTGTGGCTTATCGTTGAATAATTCTACTGAGTTTCCTTGAATTGTATCCCCGGCATCTACTAATATGGTATTTGGATTTTCTTGACGTACCTTCTTTATAACCGTATAAAGCTGCGTCAAACTTCCACTCATATTTGCTCCATCAAGCGCATAATCCCAAGGCATAAATCTACCATGAATATCTGCAGTACCTAACAATGTAATATTAACATTAGATTCCTCAGCCTTAGAAATAGCTGGTTTGACTGTTACTGCTGTTACAAGAAGCATAAGAATAATAAAATTGCATACATAGTTCTTCCATTTCATTTTTTGCATAATAACAATATTTCTCCCCTTTTTGTACTGTCATAAAGTTGCTTGAACTTTAAAAATGTAACTTATTATTCAGATAAATTCAACTACAAAAGATAATTTTGTAGTTGGTTTTGCTGTGAAAATATAGAGAATAAAATGCATATATCCCCTAACAGAATAGTATTTTATCATTTTCTAATAAAATACTTCTTCCTCCAACGTGTGAAGGGCGCTAAACCAACGGTAGATGTATATGTACTTTCAAAATTTTGGACATGCAACTCATTTTCGGATTTTATTTCTAATTTTTTCCTTCTATATGAAAATACTGAGATCACTTCCAAAAATAATAACCCCGCTCTTCATTTAAGACGGGGTTACACTTATACAGCAAATCGGATTCAGATTTTTTTCAAATGTTCGTTTCCTCTTCAGGAATAAAATCTGCTAGTTTCGTATTTTTTTCTGCTTATTGGTTGCTTTCAACTAAATTCATCATAATTTTAATCAGGACTTGTATTTTATCACTCGAACCCTTGATGCTATCCCAAATCGCTCAATAAATAGATAATGATTTTTACTTTTCAACTCCACAAAGCAATTTTATCTCTTTAATTTGTTCTATATGACGCTGTTCATGCAAATAGATCAGTTCTATCCACTGATTAAGAAGTAATTCTCCAAGAGCTGGATGCGTCACTGATTTTTTCGCTAATATAGATTCATCTTCTATTGTACTCAGGAAACGCATCAATTCTTTTCTAGAGTCGTTTAACAAATCAACCATTTGCTGCACTTCAAATGGTTCTATACTTGGTTCAATCATTTCTGGGGCTATAAATTTTATCGATCTATCTAATAAAATAGTGTGAATTTCTTTACGCTCATTTAAGATACTATCCATCTTTTTTAATCCCGATGAAATAACTGTTATAACTCTCTCATCTAATAAAACTAAGTGATGACAAACTTGTGCTATACTCCATTTATCCTTATCTGGTTTCCTATTAAATTGAGCATCACTTAACAAAGTAATTTCCTCAAATAATTGATTTCTAGTTTCATAAAACTTGTCATTTACAAATGTATTCATGTGAATTCTCCTTTCGCTAGAACCTACATACTTAAATTCCTACGCTAGAAATATTCTCTATGGAAAAAAGATTTCCCTTCACTATTATTCCAATCCAATCTTTTCTTTCTTTAGTAGGTTCTCTAATTCATGCTGAAATGTATGAGTTCTCTCAACATCCTTGAAGATTTCCTTGAGGTTATTATGCGCTACAGCTACATCATAATACTTTCAACGGAATCCTTTCAATATAACTACATAAAACGTTCCTAATTATCAATCTAGCATTAAATATATGTAAAAAATCAACCTATTCATTCATTTTTAATGCTTATGTATGTACATTTGTTAATTTATTAGTTATATTATGGGTATTGAATGATTACGAAAAGTTAATAAATCGCTTGTATAACACCTTATATTTTTATATCCGTGAAAACTACAAAATGTATAAAATTCCATTTGTCAAATGAATTTAATGCGGAAGGAGGTTTGTGGTTACTTCATCGGGATATAATAATCAGTTTTGAACTGATAAAAATATAGGAGGCGACATAATGTTTCGTACGATTTCAAATTTCATGAGAGTAGCTGAGATAAGAAACAAAATTCTTTTTACACTAGCGATGCTAATTGTTTTTCGAATTGGCACGTTTATTCCAGTTCCTCATACTAACGCAGAGGTATTAAAAGTACAAGATCAAGCCAACGTTTTAGGCATGCTGAACGTATTTGGCGGAGGAGCACTGCAACACTTCTCAATCTTTGCTGTAGGTATCACACCATATATTACAGCTTCTATCATTGTACAATTACTACAAATGGACGTTGTACCTAAATTTACAGAATGGGCAAAGCAAGGAGAAATGGGCCGTAAAAAATCAGCTCAATTTACTCGATACTTTACAATCATTCTCGCATTCATACAATCCATCGGGATGTCTTATGGTTTTAATAATATAGCAGGTGGACAATTAATTACAGATCAAAGCTGGACTACATACTTATTTATTGCGACAGTTTTAACTGCAGGTACTGCATTTTTACTTTGGTTAGGTGAACAAATTACCGCTAACGGAGTTGGTAATGGTATTTCGATGATTATCTTCGCAGGACTTGTCGCGGCGATTCCGAATGTCGCTAATCAAATTTATTTGCAACAATTCCAAAACGCAGGCGATCAGTTATTCATGCACATAATAAAAATGGTTTTAATTGGACTCGTAATTTTAGCGATAGTTGTTGGTGTTATTTACATTCAACAAGCAGTTCGAAAAATACCGATTCAATATGCAAAAGCTGTTTCTGGAAACAATCAATATCAAGGAGCAAAAAATACTCATTTACCTCTTAAAGTAAATAGTGCAGGTGTAATTCCTGTTATCTTTGCTTCAGCCTTTTTAATGACGCCGCGTACAATTGCGCAGCTCTTCCCTGATTCAAGCGTATCTAAATGGATAATTGCGAATCTTGATTTTGCACATCCATTTGGAATGACACTATATGTGGGTCTTATCGTTGCCTTCACATATTTCTACGCATTCGTTCAAGTAAATCCTGAGCAAATGGCCGATAACTTAAAGAAGCAAAACGGATACGTACCTGGTATTCGCCCAGGTAAATCAACTGAACAATATGTAACAAAAATTTTATATCGTTTAACATTTATCGGTGCGATTTTCTTAGGAGCAATTTCAATATTGCCACTTGTATTTACAAAAATCGCTACATTACCACCATCTGCTCAAATCGGTGGTACAAGTTTACTAATCATCGTAGGTGTTGCATTAGAAACGATGAAGACGTTAGAAAGTCAACTTGTGAAGCGTCATTATAAAGGATTTATAAAAAAAGTGAATTAATTACAAAAACACACTAGAAGTCACAATAGCGACCTAGTGTGTTTTTATTATAAAAACTTATAATAACGGAGGTTTTGTCTTATGAGTCAAAGAATGTCTTATTATGATATTTCGCCTGATGGTATGAAAATTATGATGGATATGGAGAAATATACGAAGAAATCCTCAATTAATCGTGCTGTTAGAGAGCTTATAAAAATTAGAGTCTCTCAAATTAATGGCTGTGCTTATTGTATCGATATGCATACTTCTGACGCCCGAAAATTGGGTGAAACCGAGCAAAGAATTTATTGCTTAAATGCTTGGGATGATTGTGATTTTTATACTCCTGAAGAAAAAGTAGCTTTGGAACTATCGGAGCATATCACTCTCATTCCTACTAAAAGAGTTCCTGAAAATCTATACAACCGAGTACGTGAATACTTCGACGAAAAACAATATGTTGATCTTGTGTTAATCATTAATCAAATAAATAGTTGGAATCGAATTTCTATTGCGATGGGTAATACCGTAATAAAAAAATAACACTTATCCACCAAACAATATGCGATTGATTTAGTTAAGTGTAAAATTAAATACACCCTATATAAAAACACAGTTGGTTATTTCTCCAACTGTGTTTTTGATTTTACTATCTCTAATCTGTATTCTAATGTGTTAATTATTTTCTTCAAATTAAATATTTTTCCTTCTAAATTTCGAATACGTTTTCCGCTGTTTTCCACATCATTAAACTTTAACTACATCTCTTTTTTTAACAACCTTCCTTGCTTAAAATAAACTCCAAGTGTAGAACGATTTGCTAAAAATACACCAATCAAGATTAAACAAGCACCAATTCCCATTGTAGGATTTAATGGTTCTCCTAATACAAAATAACCTACAATAACAGCGATTAACGGAGATACATATAACCACGTTGATGGAAATACAGGATTTGTTTTTGATAAAAGCCAGTAATATAAACCGTGTCCACCGATAGACCCTACAAATATGAGATATAAAATTGGCCATTGTACATTCCAAGATGTTAAGATTGTTAGATTAGGCTGTTCCATTACGATAGATACAATTAACAACAAAACTCCTCCATAGAACATTTGAATGCCGTTAATGAGAAATGGTGATACGTTAGGTAAATCTGAAAGTATTTCTTTTGAACGAATAGAACCTATTCCATAAAACAACTCCCCTACTAATATAACAAGGCAAGCGATACTCCATATGAATGTAAGTTCTTGATGCATTCCAGGTAAAGAAATGCAAAAAACACCTATAAGTGCTATAACTAAAGCAACAAGTTGTTCTTTTTGCAATTTTGTTTTATTTCTCTTTGATTGCAATAGCAAGATCATCATTGGACCCGTAGCAGATAGAATTGCAGCTAATCCAGAAGAAATATATTGTTCAGCCCAGTAAAGGGTCGCGAATGTCATAAATGTTAAACAAAAACCAGCATATATAATACGTTTCGATAATAAGTAAGGCATAATATCCTTTCGCTTTAATTTAAAAATAATAATGAGAATAAGGCCCGCCAAAAAGAAACGAATTCCAGCTGAAAATAATGGTGGTGCCCCCGCTTCTATTCCAATTTTTATCGTTAAAAATGTCGTTCCAAAAATAACACATACTAAAATATAATTTAAAATGACCATTTTGATTCCTCCTTTTCACTCTTGAAACGAGTATAGAGGATATGGTGTATAACAGTGTATCAACGCATATAACAGTTGAATAAAAATATAGTTGATTGCCAGAATATTTTTCGCTTTAATTAAATTAAAAAGAAAAACAGGTGATTCTATGAAGATATTACTGCGTAAAGAATCCAACATACCATATTACCAACAAATATATATGCAAATTGTTGAGAGAATTCAAAACGGGATGCTTTCACATGGCGATTACCTCCCTTCTTTACGTTCTATGGCCGATGATTTACAAATTAGTTTATTAACTGTTCGTAAAGCGTATAAGCAGTTAGAAACGAAAGAATATATACGCATTGAGCAAGGAAAAGGTGCTTATATACATAAACGTGTGAATAAAGATTTCAAACCAATTCCGTATCAATGGCAAAAAACGAAATCCATTAATGTTATGCGTTCTCAATATGTAATGAACCAACACCGTAAATATTTCGATTTTTCACAGGCGGTCCTTTATCCACGTTTATTACCAAATCCGTTTCTTTCAGATGAAATGCACAAATTACTTAATAAGGATCAAATGATACTTGCAACATACGGACCTGTTCAAGGTGATAAAGAACTTAGAGTGGAAATAACAAACTACTTAAAAGAACACCAACAAGTAGTTACAGATTCATCTCAATTATTAATTACAAGTGGTGCCCAGCAAGGAATCGATTTAATCGCCCAAACATTATTAAAGCCTGGAGACATAGTGTTAGTAGAAAGTCCGTGTTATGGAGCGGCGCTTGATGTATTTGTTAATAAAGGAGTTCAAATTATCCCCGTTAGTCTTGATAACAACGGCATTCGCTCAGATTTAATCGATGATATTTGTCAAAGAAAGAATCCTGTTTTGTTATATGTGAATCCTACTTTTCAGAATCCAACGGGCACAGTAATGAGTAAAGAAAGAAGAATGGAACTTGTAGAACTAGCAGAGCTTTATCAATTTTTCATTTTAGAGGATGATTCTTTCGGAGAGATATATTTTGAGGATTTTAAAATTCCTCCTCCAATAAAAAGCTTTGATACAAATGGTCACGTTATATATTTAAAAGGATTTAGTAAAACGTTAGCACCAGGTCTTCGCATCGCGGCGCTTGCAGCTGAAGGTCCTATTTTTGAATGGTTATATGCCGTGAAAGCTTCGATGGATATAGGTAGTCCCTTATTAACACAAAAAGCACTACTTCCTTTTTTACGAGCGGAACGAATGAAAAATCATTTAGAAAAATTACGTACTGCTTTACAAATTAGACGTGATTTAACAATTGATATATTATCTCCATTAAAAGAATTAGAATTTATAATACCTAATGGAGGGTTTAACTTATGGGTT
>Ga0213822_1001289_pt1 | contig 14576 bp, 12 predicted proteins | sample MC6MC0908MG_FD_179872 | JGI IMG/M metagenome (GOLD analysis project Ga0213822, IMG submission 179872) | Enriched soil aggregate microbial communities from Iowa State University, Ames, United States - MC6-MC0908-MG | ecosystem: Environmental > Terrestrial > Soil > Unclassified | place: USA: Iowa...
GGGTAGCTGCCGGCGCGGGAGTAGAGCATGCGAATCAGGCTCGACAGGGTGGTGACGCTGCCCACTGACGATCGAGCGCTGGGGGTGCCGCGCTGTTGCTGCAACGCCACCGCCGGCGGCAGGCCCTCGATGCTGTCTACATCCGGCACGCCCACCTGGTCGATCAGGCGTCGCGCATAGGGCGCGACGGATTCGAAATAGCGGCGCTGGGCCTCGGCGTAGAGCGTGGAGAAGGCCAGCGACGACTTGCCGGAGCCCGACACACCGGTGAACACCACCAGGGCATTGCGGGGGATGTCCACGTCGACATTCTTGAGATTGTGTTCGCGGGCGCCACGTACCCGGACGAAACCGGTGTCTTCAGGCAATGGGGTGGTGGGAACGGAGCGTGGGGGCATGGAGCGATCCTTGTTTGCGTCTGCTCAACGCGTTGAGGCTTTTCTGGCGAAACGGTGTCACTCGGAGAATGGAACCTGAGTCACAGCATTGATATTTATGCGACCGGGTTCGTCGATTCTCGTGCAATAAAAATTTACTCCGAAGCGAAGAGATGAGAAAAGCTTCGCAATTGTCATGGAAACGGACCCCCTGATGCCTCGATCAAAGCTGTTCACTACTCTGTTTGTCGCGCTGCTGGGCGGCGCTGCGCTGTGGTACATGTGGATGATAACCAGCGCCAAGCTGGAGTGGGGCGGTGACAGTCCTGACCAGCAGCAAGTGGGCGCCGTGAAGGATACCCGGTTGCGGGCGATGACCCAGTATTGCACGGGCGTGGTCGTGACCAAGCAGGGCACCTGGCTGGTCGGGCGGCTGGAAGGCGACGCCAGACAGCTGGAGCCTTCTGCCGACGTGGTGGACCTGGATGCCGTGGTCTATGGCAAGCCGGTCGAGGACAAGGATAAAGAGGCACAGGAGCCTGGGGCCTTTTCCAGTTTTCTCTCCCGTGGTGACAACGAAACCTCATTCATTTCTCGCCTGGATGCCCAGGGTCAATTTCAACTGGTGGCGCATGTCAGCGCGGCAGCCTGCCTGGTGGCCAGTCCGGATGAGGGCAGTGTGTTCCTGCTCACGGGCCTTGATCGGCCCGAAGCCCCAACCGCTGACGGTATCAACCAGACCGTGGTCTTTCGCAGCGACGATCAAGGCAAGCGCTGGACCTGGTTGGCGAAAGGCTGGTTTGCCGACGCCGATCAGCTGGCCTGGAACCTGGAACCGTATTTCCATGGAGCGGATGAGGTCTGGGCCTGGGGGCGGCCGAGCGGCGCCGACGATGACAATGGCGCGGAGACGACGGAGGCCATCTCCACGGGGATTTTCTATTCGGCTGATCGCGGTGCGACCAGTACCCCGATATTCTCCACCGAGCCGTTGCTGGTGTCCGCCGAGTACCTGCTGGACAAACGACCGGAGATTACCGAATGGCGCACGAGCGAAGGCGCTTATGGCGAAGTCCGGACGAATGTCCTCCAGTTGGATGCCCAGCACGCGTTTATCTGGGTGTCACAACAATTTTGGGGGAGCAATCCCGATGGCGTAAGCGACAGTATCGCCTTCAACGTCACGACACGGGCTCGACTGCTGCGCAAGGCCGGGCAGTGGCAGGTGGTGGATGTCCAGCGTGACGACGACCTGTTCATCAATGCATTGGTGCAAAACGATGCTGGGCGGGTGATGGGCCTGATCGACCAGGGCGAGCACGGGCAAGACGTCGTCGCCGAACTGGATACAGCCGCGTTGGCCTGGCGTCCCATGGGCGAACTGCCCAGCGTGTTCGATCCGCTGGCTTCGGACACTCGGCTGCGCGGCGGGAATTTCTGGGTGGGGCACAACAGCCTGTTGATCAATACCACCAGCGAACACAGTCCGTCGCGCTGGCTCTACGGGTGGTCGGATGCGAGCATTTCCGCCGATGGGGTGTTTTATTCCAAGGATTGGGGACGTTCCTGGCACCGCCTCGCCATCGACGGCTACCTGGGCATCGTCGGCTTTCAAGCAGAGCAGGATCGGGTGATCTGGGCCAAGGGCAATTGGTTCGACAACAATGACCTGGGGATTTACTCCTATGGCTTGCGCTGAATATCAAGCAGTGAACCTGGCGCCCCTGGGGCACCGTGTTTCCAGTCTGCCGCGCCGATCAATCTTCCTCGACCGCACCCGGCGTCCCACCAGATTACCCGCAGCAAAGGCGCTTGCTGCGCGATCAGGATCGCTTGTGTCGGGTCGCTTTCAACGAAGTGCGTGCATCCCAACTGTACGCATGCGCGGGCTTTGTAGAGGGCAACCTGTTCCGGGCTGTCGTTGCACGAGCGCGTATCTCTCATGATCAGCGGTGTCCCGTCATGGCCGTGCTGGCTTAGCCAGGCTTGTGTACGAAGGCGATCCATCTCCGGGCGCCCGGTGATAATCGCCTTCACTCGCCCCAGGGGCGGCAGCTGCTTGAAGGGCTCGAGGCGGTCGCGCTCGTCAAGCGCCGCGCTCAAGTCAGCCGCATAGCGTTGGAGCGGGATATCCGCAAGCAGTATTCCGTCGAGGTCGATGGCGTACACGTCGTAATCATGGTCATGGGCCATCCTGCCGGTACGCCCGCCACCGGTGTCGTTCCAGCGATCGCGATAGGCGCAGGTAAGGGCTTGGCGCTCCCAAGGGAACTGCAAGAAATATCCTCGCCCGTCCAGCCCGTAATCGGGGCGAATGCCGCTTAGATCGTCGAAGCCGACAGTGAAGATCCTGACGTTCAAACCCCGCTGCTGCAAAAACGCCACGCAGTCCTTCAGGGTATGCCCGGTGCCGGCGATGTCCTCACAGAGCAGCACCTTGCTGCCTGGCGGAGGGAGCGGGACCGATGAGTCCCAGGTCACGCTTCGATCCGGCCGGTAATAACGCAAAAAGGCCAGTTCTACGCCAGTGGCGTGCGAGACCATCAACGCCAAGGGGGCGCCGCCTCGCAATATGCCGATGATGCTGCTGAAGGCCTCTTCGAGAAGCGTCGGTTGTATCGAGGCGACCCAGCGATCCATTTGCTCATATGTGACAGGCAGTACGGGTTTATTCAAGGGCGCTTGCTCGACAGGCACTGTTTTATCCGGTGATGAAGCGACTCGGTTGGCGGGTGCCTGTTGCTCTTGACGGCGCTTCGGAGCCATTGCGCAGGACGATGGGTGGCTACAAGATTACTGGCTCACCACCGTCGGTGGCCACGAAGGAAAGTCGGGAGGACAGCTCGCGAAACTCGTTGAGGGAATGTCGTGCTTCTTTAGAAAGGTCTGGCAATGCGGCTTCTCCATGGTTTTCGATAAGCTCTAAAATCGCATCTAGCGCCGCACGTTTCTCTGAGGAGAGTGCTTGATAAGCCTCGGCGCCGGCCTTGATCGTCAAATCATCCGGGGCATCGGGCTCGACGCGACTCGGTCTTGTGGATAGCCTGTTGTCTGGCCCCAGTGATACATCACTAAGAGCCAGCGACTCCAGGCTATCTCGCTTCGGACGCGACGCGATGACCCCTTTGTTTCTTTCACTAGGTAATGAGTCAAGTCTGCGTTTTTCTTCTTGTTCCTTCTTGTCGACGTTTACTTGTTTGGATGCAAAGGCTTTGCGTGCAATACCGATAGGGACGTGGAGGACACTCAATGCCGCCCTTGCTTTCGCTTCCAGAGGACCTCTCCCCTCACGAAGTGACATGCGATGGCGGGCAGAGAGGCCAGAGCGCTTTAAAAGTGCCGCCCCAGTTATTGCGCTTTTCCACATTTCTTCTTCTGTTTTTCTTTGTGCAGGAGGCAGTTGCCGGTTTTCCTGTTCAAGCTTTTGATAGCGCTGACGAACGTCTTCTTTATCCACCTTCTCGCCGACGAATTGAGCATCTCTTTTCTGAATCTGCTCTCGAGCATACTCGCTCAGCCTGGGAAGATTCTGTTTGTGAAAACCGGCGCCCAGCTTCGACAGCAAGGAGTTTATTTTTTCCGATTTTTCCATCGCCTCTTGTTGAGGGGTAGCCGAACGGACGGCTTCATGCGACCGCTCCATGAGCACGACGGTTTCGGTGGGGCCCGATGCATAGGATTTATGTTTGAGTTCAAAAATGTCGTAGCGCTGTTGCTCATTCTTTCTTGCATGCACGAGCAATTCGCCCGGGCTGGTATTTCCTTGACTTAGCAATAGCTTGAATGTTGCCTCGTTGTGCTCAGTTGAGTAGAGATTCAGCGTTCCATCTGCAATGGCGTCGGCAGCCATATGGGTAATGGCCGACTGTATCTTGTCGGGGGAGGTCTCTTTGAAAGCATCAAGGGTCTTTTTACTCAAATGTGCGGGTGAAAGTTTAGCGACGTGCTCGGATTGAGCCGAAGTCTTGGCAGGCTCGATGGCTTGCTCCTGCCGCAAGTGACCACGGAACACGTAAGAGTTACTTGCAACCGGTATCATTTGATTCTCTCCTCATGCGCTTGTGCAAATTGGTTCGATCAGATGAGTGGTCAATAGTGTTATGCCGGTTCCCACGTCAGCCCGATGAATTTGCGCCATATAAGTCGGCGAGGATTTACTGCCTTCGTCCGAGTTCCCGAGCGATTTGGTTCCGCAAGCCTCGGGAATTTGCTCCTGAAGGTCAGGGGCGGACCGTCGAGGCCGCCCCACACTTCTTATGACGTCGTCGGAATGGTGCCGCCATCGATGACAAATTCGCTTCCCGTGATAGATGCCGCGCGAGACGAGGCCAGGAAGACGATGAGGTTAGCCACTTCGGCAGGTTTCGAGGGGCGGCCGAGAGGAATGCCGCCTAGTGCGTCCATGATTATCTGCTTGCCGCCTTCATAGTCGGTACCTGCTTCCTTTGCCAGGCGCTCGGCCAATGCGACCGACGCCTCGGTTTCAATCCACCCCGGCGATACCCGGACGACACGCACGCCTTTGGGCGAAACCTCCTTCGACAGGCTTTTGCTGTAAGTCGAGAGCGCAGCCTTGGCAGCCGCGTAAGCGGTCGTTGCTTCAGGCAGCGGCAGCCGGTTTTGAATGGAAGTCACATGGATGATGACGCCCTCGTTTCGTTCGAGCATGTCCGGCAGCAAGGCACGATCAATACGCACGGCGGGGAACAGGTTCAGATCCAGCTCACGTTGCCAATGCTCCTCATCCAGTGCCGCAAAACCGCCACCCGGCGCCGATGAGCCACCCAATACGTGGATGATGATGTCGACGTTTCCCAATATCCGCCTGGTCGCGGTCACCAGCGTCGCGCAACCCTCGCGGGTCGACAGGTCAGCCGGAACGCACAAATCCGGCGGCATCTCGGGGGTCGCCTGGCGTGCCGAGGTCAGCACTTTTGCGCCTTCTTCGAGCAGCAACTCGACGACTGCTTTGCCGACGCCCTTGGTGCCGCCGGTGACTAAAACGCGCTTGTCTTTCAAACCAAGATTCATGGGGTAATCTCCAGCGCGCGGATCCGGCCATCCGCTAGCGTGAACAGGTGGTTCAACTGGACTGGGCTGCCTGGGAAATCACCGGTCACCCGAGCTGTGACGTTCAACGTGCCCGAACCCTGGATAACCTCGAGTGGCTCGACTTGGAACGCGAAGGCTTGTTGCGTCTCGCGCCGCCAGGCCTCGATCGCATCGATCCCCGTGTGTGTCCGATTTTCGTCAAGCACGGTGGCGTCTGCGCTGAAACACGTCGCCAGGCGTGATGCATCGCCGCCATTGCTGATGTCGAAGTACTGCTCGACGACGCTGGGAAGTCTGAATTTCATAAGCGGCTCCTTTCTGTCGGGAATTGATTACACCCAGCGATCTTGCGGCCTACGGGATAGTTTGCTCAACTGGCATAAATGTAATGACCAATCCCGATAAACAGGATAATCAGATGGCGGATCTTCGTGTCGGGCTCAATGAGTTGGAAGCGGTAACGGCCGTGGCGCGGCGAGCGTCGTTTCGACAAGCCGCTATCGACCTGAGTGTTTCCACCACGGCATTGAGCAATACCATCGCCAAGGTCGAGTCGAACCTTGAAACGCGGCTGTTCAATCGCACGACACGTAGCGTGTCGCTCACCGAGGCCGGCAGGATGTACATGGAGCAAGTCGGGCCGGCGCTACAAGATGTCCGCGCGGCGCTCGAGGCGGTGCGCTCGCACAATGTCGGACCTTCGGGAATCTTGCGCATCAATGCGTTTGCAAGTGCCGCTCGAACGACCCTGATGCCACTGATGCTGGAGTTTTCGCAGCGCTACCCAAAGGTGCATATCGATCTGGTTACCGAAGGGCGCCTGGTGGATATCGTTGCTGACGGCTTCGACCTTGGCGTGCGGTCTGCCAATCTGGTACCCAGCGACATGATCGTCATCCCCCTAGGCCGCCCGCAACGTTACGCCATCGTGGGCTCGCCAGCGTACTTCGAGGTGCACGGCCGACCTCGGACTCCCGCCGATCTTCTCACGCATCACTGCTTACGGATCCGCCTACCCAACGGTGCTATTTACCCGTGGCACCTGGAACGTGACGGGGAGGTCATCAGACTGGATGTGCACGGGCAGTTCACTCTGGATGAGTCTGGCCTCGCCAAAGCTGTAGTAGGGACAGGCGTGGCCCTCGGTTTTTTCATGGAGCAGGATGTCCAGGCTGAAATCGAGAGCGGAGAGTTTGAGCGGATCCTGGAGGACTGGACGCCGGCGCGAGACAACTTATGCCTGTATTACCCGAACCGGCGTAACCCTTCTGCAGCGCTCAAGGCGTTTACCGACATGGCCCGGGCCAACCTGGCCGGCAACGAGAGACTGGCGCGACGGACCTGAGCAGGCTTTCTATGCGGCGTCATGCTTCTGGTCGGAAACCGTGGGTGATGGCACCGAAAAAAACGCGCCCCGAAGGAGCGCGTAAAAAATTGGCTGGATGCGGCCAACCAAAGGAGCTCATGACTGGACTTGCGCGGCTGTTTGATCGGCGGGGTCAATGCAATCGCACGCGTGTGTCCATCAATCTCTGATACTCAGAAACGTGATTTCCGCCCTTTGCTTTCAACCAACGGCAGCAGGGAACGGACGGCATTGCTGCGCAGGTAAAGCGAAGCCCAGGCCGCAATGCCCAACAGCGCACTGATGAGCTGCGAGGCAGAGCCGAATTCTCCCAGGCGCAAATGGGTGCAAATGGCACCACCCAGGAATCCGGTCACCAGTATTGCACCCAACACGGCGGTTCTCGGAATCACGTAGAGCACCGTGCAAACCAGGATGATGCTGCCAATGACAGAGGAGAGGTGATCGGGGAATCCGGTCAGCTCCATGTTTTTTGCGAGGACTTGGGGCGCGAAAAGATTCACACCGGCGTCGGCAAGTAATGCCAACACCACCAGAGCGCCCAGGACTCTGCCCGTCCAGTGCGCGACGCTGGGTTTTTTACGCATATCTGAAATCATGATCAGGACCGTGGTAAAACTTATTGGGTGGGTTGACGCACACGTATTCAATTCAAGCAAGGCCTGGTTCTCTCGCTGAATTCGGCTCGAAGCAGCCCTCGGCGGGTGGCTGGTTCGAACCGAGTCGCCGGTGCCTGCTGATGCTCAAATGTCGTAAGTGGACCGTATGGCTTCCACGGCCCGCTCACCGATCACGACGCACGGGGCCATCGTATTGCCGCTCGTGACATGCGGCATGATGGAGGCATCGGCAATGCGCAGGCCCTGGACGCCGTAGACGCGCAGTTGACTATCGACCACGGACATCGCGTCCTGGCCCATTTTTGCCGTACCGCATTGGTGCCAGTAAGTAACGGCAGCGTTGCGCGCGTAATGTTCGAGCGATTGGGTGTTGAGTTTTCCAGGCAGGCTTTCACGTTTGACCAAGCCCCTGAAGGGCGCCTGTGCGCCCAGTTCCTGGACAAAACGGATGTTTTCCAGCGCGTTGCGCCGATCGGTGGGATGCGACAGCGTGTTGGGCTGAATGATCGGGGCATCGGTCACATTCGGGCCGCTGAGCTTGACCCTGCCGCGGCTTTCCGGATGGGCAAGGCCTGCGAACATTGTCCAGCCATGTGCGGGAACGCCGAGTGAGGCGGTCTCTGCGCTGGGCACTGGAAATTCAACTTGGCAGTGGAACATGTCGGGGAGATGCAAAGCGCTTTCGCTGCTCCAGTAGAGCGTTGCCTCCGAGCCGCCATAACCCACCGGTTGTGGAGCCGCGTATTCGAAAATAACGGCAAAGGAAACGTGGTCCTGATGATTGGCACCAACGCCGGGCAGATGCTGGACGAGCGGAATGCCATGGCGCTGCAATTCCTCCTCCGCCCCCACGCCTGATTGCATCAGGACCTTGGGTGTGTTGACCGCCCCCAGCGAAAGAATCACTTCGTGATCGGCGTAAAAGCACTCGGTCTGTCCATTGTTTATGGTTTGCACGCCGATGGCGCGTTGGTCCCTGAACAGCACGCGGCTGACAAGCGTATCGGTCAGAACGGTGAGGTTGGGCTGGCCGCAGCGTGGAGCGACGTAGGCGCGGTAGATGGAATTACGCCGGCCGTCCTTGACGATGAGATCGTTCAGGGCCGCACCTCCGCGGCCCTCCATCATGGCGCCGTTCGGGTTCTCGAAAGTCGGTATACCCATGCCGGCAGCCGCACTGATCATGGCGTTGGCAATCGGTTGGGCGTCTCGCACAGGCGCGACATGAACCGGTCCGCCCTTGCCGCGACGCACCGGATCGCAGGTGCCCCGATAGTCTTCCACGCGTTGATAAATTTTCTGGACCGACGCGTAGTTCCACGCTGGGTCGCCACTGAGTGCGGCGAAGTCTTCCCAGTCGTTTTTGTGGCCGCGGGCCCACAACATGACATTGACGCTGGACCCACCCCCCAAGCCGCGGCCCATATTCAGCGGGATTTTCCGGTCATTGAGATGAGGGTTCGCGGCGCCCACGAAGTTCCAGTCGCGCTCGGTGCCCAGGTTCAGCGGCCAGTTCCCCGGTTCCTGCACGTGGGGATGGTCATCGCTGCCTCCTGCCTCGATGAGCAACACCTGCACCTCGGGATTCTCGGCCAGCCGTCCGGCCACGACGGAGCCAGCGGTTCCCGCGCCACAGACGATAAAATCGAAATGATGCTTTTTCAGCTCGGGATTCATAGGCATGAGCGAGGTTCCTTGGTCGGTGTGGTATCGCTCGCCAGATTCAAGCGTCGATCGAGGGGCAAAATCATTGCTGGGGAGAACATGCGGTGAATCTCACTAGGGTATTGATGGGTGAAGCCGGGCACGGTGACGGGTCAATCGACTGCCGTTTTGTTTGTTGGGCAATGAGTGACGGCAGGCGGGCAAAAGGTTCCAACGGATGTTTGCCGTCGGCTGGGCAGCAGGAGGCGAAGCTCAATCTCGCCGGATGCGACGAGCGTTGCGAGGGAAGTGCGTTGCGTCCGAGCTTCCGGCCATCCTGTCCTGAAACCGGTGGCAATCCATCCAGACGCAGCACTTCCCTCGATCCCGGCGCTGAAGAGGCCCGAAATTATTGGCCCTTCTGAACGGCCTGGATGATGACTTTTGCGACATCAGCTGGACGCGATTGTTGTGGCACGTGGCTGGCGTCGATTTCGGTGACCTTGGCGCCGATTTTCTTGGCGAAGGCCCGCTGCAGATCCGGCTGGATCATCCGGTCTTCCTTGGCCACGACGTACCAGGTCGGCTTGCCTTTCCAGGCGGCGGCGCTGGTCTTGTCATCGAATGCCGAGGCGCGGATCGGCCCTTGCGTCGCGGCCATCACCGCGGTTTGCTCGGCAGAAAGATCTTGGGCAAAGCCGGTGGCCATCCCCTCGGCGGTCATGTACAGGAAACCGTTCTTGTCGGCAGCGATGTCTTTCACGCCGGACGGAGCGGGGTAATCCTTGCCCAGGTCTTTGCTGGCTTGACCGGCGTCTGGAGCAAACGCGGCGACGTATACCAGGCTGCGCACTTTCTTGTCGGTGCCGGCTTCACTGATGACGGTGCCGCCCCAGGAGTGGCCGACCAACACGACGTCGTTCTCCTGGTTGTTCAGCACACGCTGCGTGGCGGCGACATCGTCAGCCAGCGAGGTCAGCGGGTTTTGTACCACGGTGACCTTGATGCCTTCCGCCTGCAGCAGGGGAACGACCTTGCCCCAGTCGGAGCCGTCGGCGAAAGCGCCATGGACGATGACGACAGAAGGTTGCTGCGTCGCGGCATGGACCGCGCCGCCGAGCAATGAAAAGGTCATGGCGAGTGTGAGGGCAAGGGCCTTGGGTTTGAACATGATGCGATCTCCTGTATGGGGTGAGCGCAGTTTCAGCGATACTCGCCGGCTGAGGTATCGGTCATTTATCCGAGGCCATCAACCATGTTCAATCGGATGTTCGGAGGGAACGACATGTCGGCAGGTGATTGCATCGAATCGGAAGACGCCATCCTGGCGTTGTCCATGGTGGGCGATTTGAGCATGGGCCAGCCATTCGATCAGTCGCGCCGCACCGCCCGCCTGGTGCAGATGCTCGCGCAGGCGTGCAACGGCGCTGGCGAGCACGCCGAGATCGGACGCCAGGTGGCCTTGCTGCGCTGGTCAGGGTGCACCGCCAATGCAGAGGGTTTTACCCGACTGCTGGGCGATGACGTCGAGGGCCGCAACGCAATGCTGACGCACACCCTCAGCGCGGCGGGCCAGCGAGCGATGCGCAGGTCCACGCCGTTGGCGCAGATTCATTGCGAGGTGTCCGGTGATATTGCTCATACATTGGGCTTGAGCGCCGAAGTCGAACACGGGCTACGTCATGTGTTCGAGCAATACGACGGCGAGGGAAGACCATCCGGCCTGCGTCATCCGCAGGTGCCGGAGGTGGTTTATCAGGTGTTGCTGGCAGGTGATCTGGAGATCCTCTCCCGCAGGCACGGTCTGGAGGCGGCCTTGCAGTGGATCGCGAGCAAAAGCGATCGACGCTATCCAGCCGCGCTCGCCGCCGAAATGCTGCAGCACGCCGAAGATTGGCTCGCACAACTGCGCGTGCCCCAGGTTGCCGCTTCGCGGCAAAGCGCACCATCGGTGCCGTTGACCCTGGTCGGCGATGTGATCGATCTCAAGCTGCCGTGGCTGTCTGGGTATTCGCGGCGCTCTTCGGAGCTGGTTCAACAGGCCGCCAGACTTTCCGGACTATCAGAGGCATCGGTAGACCATCTCGGCCAAGCGGCGTTGGTCCATGGCCTTGGCCGCGCCGCGGTGCCCAATCGGGTCTGGAACACCCCGGGTGCGTTATTGGAAGGTGATCTTGAGCAGGTGCGGCTGGTGCCTTACTGGACGTCGCGGGCCTGTAGCCAGATACCAGCGCTGGCGGTGTCGGGCCAGATAGCGGCTCACGCCTACGAGCGACTGGACGGCAGTGGTTACTTCCGCAGTCTCAACGCTGACGCGCTGCAAAGTGAACATCGCTTGCTCGCCGCGGCCCTGGCCTGGCAAGCGTTGCTGAGCGAGCGACCGTGGCGGCCGGCCTTCAGTCAGGACGCCGCCACCCGCCTGTTGCTGGACGAGGCAGACCAAGGACGCTTTGAGCCTCGAGCCTGTCAGGCGGTTATCGCGGCGGCGCGCGGGGATGCGACGATGACGGCCTACAGGCCGAGCGGTGGTTTGCTTTCCGAGCGGGAAACGGAAATCCTGCGGCGCATCAGCGCGGGGGGAAGCAACAAGGAAGTGGCGCGCCAATTGGGCATCAGTCCGAGTACGGTCCGCACCCATGTGGAAAGTGTGTTCCGTAAGCTTCAATGCACCACTCGGGCGGCTGCGACGCTCAAAGCCCTGACGCTAGGGTTGATTTGAGGCCGAGCAACATTGGCTAAGATGTCCTGCCGGCAACGCGCCCTGAAGTAGGTTGAAGCGTCGGGAAATTAATCTTTTGATTCAATTGCTTGAGCGTATTTTCGGTCTCGGCAGGTGCGCTTGCTCGGAGTCGGAAAAATGCCTGGGTAAGCGGGTCATTACTTTTATTGCGTTCAGATCAGTTTGCTTGCAATAAAAATAGTTTCTTTGATTATCGGGGGAATATTGTTTCGTATTTGGCAGAAAAGATGCAACACGCTTTCTGATAAATATACTTAAGATTAAGCAGCGGACCTGTCGACCCAGCGTGAATAATAAATAATCAGGAGCTGAGCATGATGAACCTGAACGGTTTTAGTTGCCTGTCAAGCGATGCCGAGAGCCATGCCATGGCGGCTCATCATGTCTGGCTCATCCCCGGGGCGCTTCCAGACGACGGTAGGGTGCCTCATTGGACCGTCGGTGCCTGCGGCCAGCCCGATGGACGTTCGTTGGCAGCCCAGGCATTGGTCCAGTCTTATGATCGGCTCGATGGCCGCGGCTATATCCGCGGCTTCGAAGGCGATTCAGGGCTGATTCGCTATCGACTGCAAGTTGCAACATTGACTTTGGAGGCATTGCGCAGCCAGCAACCGCGGCAACCCGACTTGAGCGCCGAAGACAATCGCGTCATGGCGCAATCCAGAACACACAGCAGCCCGCTCTCCGAGCGTGAAGCACAGATATTGCGCTGCATCAGCGAGGGCGGCAGTAACAAGGAAGTGGCGCGTCAGCTTGGAATCAGCCCGAGCACGGTGCGCACTCACGTTGAAAACATGTTCCGCAAGCTGCAATGCACCACACGCGCAGCGGCCACGCTCAAAGCGCTGAGCCTGGGGTTGATCTGATTCAGGGCGCAATATGCGGCTGGATGCAGCGGGTTTTAATATCGGTTCCGGCCAAGCTGGGAAACAGCCATGGGGGGCAAGGACAGCGGCAAGCCTGTTCCGTAACGGTTGAAAGAGTATTGGCGCGGGAAAGATCAGAGGGCGAGTCTGGCGACAGGTTTGCTGTGCAAATAAGTACAGATTAATGGGAGTGGGTGCGATGGATGTGATGTCACAAGCAGCAGCCTGGATCAAGGAGCCTTCGGCGGATGTCGGGGTGGTTATTGTCATCAGCGCGTCGTTACCCAAATACATCATTGATCAGGTGCACGTCGCCTTGGACGATTGGGACCAGGTTGCGTATCTGGTAGTCCAGCGTCCAGCGGAATTGATGCTCGACTGGCTGCAGACAGGGGCGAAGCCGACGCAGTCGGGGACGCCTTCTCGCGGTCAGGCGAAGCAGCTGCTAGGTCCTGTGTGTCCAAATTGCTTTTTGTTGGATGTTGAAGTCGAAGCGATCCCAAGCCTCGCCTGGCTGGGGTCGGTCTGTGGTCACAAGCTACGAGTCCTTGAACTGAGCCTCGATGGGCTGTCCAATGTGGAAATGGACCAACAGGTCGAGCGGATTCTGTCGGCTGCCCGGACCCTGGCCCGGTGCCTGCTGCAAGAGCGGTGCGCGCTCTAGCGTAGGACACGTCGATAAAACTTCAACCGGCACCACTGGGGTGATGTGTCTGCCGGCTGAAGTGTCCAGTTATCCGGAGGCTATCGAGCCGCGTCACTTTTGCGGAAAAGCTCCGGGTGGTTGTGGGTCCGCCACGTCATCAGAGCCCTCACCCAAGTGTGCGGCAACTTTCTTGATGGCAAGCTCGGTGAGTTCCGTCGGAACCTGGGACGCGACTTGCAATCCCCCTCGGACACGATGGTAAGTATTTTCTGCAGCTCTGCCCCATGTTCCCGGCATGGACCCGTGCGGTAAATCGGCCCGGTCGGGCGACCGGATGTTCTGCATTGCCGTTTGTGTGCGTGGGAAGTTGGACGCCGGTACTTGAGCGGGGGCGCCTGGCCCGGGCAACTCTTGCGTTTTTCGCTCCTTTTCAAGCGCCGCCTGATGGGCGTCGGTTTCCGCGCCCGCCTGAAAGCTTGCATAGGCCGGAATAAGTAGCGCCGGCGAGCCCAACGCAGCCAGGAGTACCTGACCGAACTGCTGCGTCGGCGTGTCTGAGCCAAAGGCCCGTGCCGCTGAGCTGACGGCCATGGCACTGCCCAACCCGACGAGTGAACCGTAGGTTTTACTGAACAGGCTTTGACGGACCCCGGGATTGCTCGGGTCGCTGGCCAGCACCGCGTCCGAAGCCGCTTTCGCCAAGCGATTCGCCAAAGGTTTGTCGACGCCCTTGAAGGTGTGGGTCGGCAGCTCGCGCCCGCGCCGATCAGGAACGCTGCTGCGTAGCTGTGCACCCGATTGCACACCTCCCATGAACAGGCCGCCCGCCATGGAGGCCAGCGTACGCGGCCCAAATTGATCTACTGGAATATGCGGCTTGGCTAGCCCTATGCCTTTGCGGATAGCTTGTGCCAGGCCAAACGCGCCGAAGGCTTCAGCCTCGCCAATGCCGGTTCCATTCTTGTTGGCTTGCTGGGCGTTGAGATGGCGGCTGCGCAGTTGTTCAACCTCCTGCATGGCGGCGTCTTTTTGTTCTGCGGGCAGGGGCTTGAGCTCGCCATCGACAATAACCCGTGGGTTAGGGTTTGGAATCACCTCTGACGCACTCACTGGTTTAAGCGACCAACCGCCCATCATCTCTTGACTCATGGGTTTGAGCAGGTTGGCCCCGATTTCATGTGCCGCCGCCATCACGGGTGCGGTGGCGAATGCCTGGGCCTTGAGGTTGGGAACCGCTGACTCCACGACCGCCCGCGCGAAACCGA
>Ga0213822_1001290_pt1 | contig 14575 bp, 19 predicted proteins | sample MC6MC0908MG_FD_179872 | JGI IMG/M metagenome (GOLD analysis project Ga0213822, IMG submission 179872) | Enriched soil aggregate microbial communities from Iowa State University, Ames, United States - MC6-MC0908-MG | ecosystem: Environmental > Terrestrial > Soil > Unclassified | place: USA: Iowa...
TCATTTAATTCATGTTGAATTTCATTAACTGCACCAACAGTATCCTTTTTATAATCTGTTTCCAGCTTACTTGTATCACCAATTCGTGAATCGAGATAGTTAAACTTTTTGTCTACATACTCCTGACTAGCAATAATCACAGTAGGATCAATATTTAACTTAACAACATTGGCGTTATTTGTTTCGATAACAAAATGAATTATGGTTTCTTCTGCCACACCCTCAATTAGTTGTGGTTTGTATTTTTCAGGATATTGGCCAACTGCAATCAAAAATCCTTCGTTATCAAATACGCCAATTTCACGTATAGTAAATCCTCCGACAGTTACTGGAATAACTGCCTTAACAGTAATCCTGTTGTTATTTTTCGGATCAATTGATACGTCAACAACAGGCCCCCTCCATACTTCATTAACTAGAGCTGTTTGGTTTTGCGTGGGTACATAATGTGCACCGTTTCCATCACCCAGTGCGATATTTTCTAAACCTACTTTTGATTGGGTAACTTGTGCATTTGCTATTTTAGCTAGCCCGATATTGGTGATTAATGTTCCATATTGTGCTTGAACCACAATATCACTCCTTTCTTAAAATGGTGTAAGAGTAATTGTCGATGCTGTTTGAACACCTACTAAACTATTGCTTTGTGTATAAGATTCTAGATTATCGATATTCATTGGGTATAAAGTTATCTCTGAACCTGTTGAGAGGTAACTTGGCAAGAATAAATTTGTCATCAAACGTCTTGCAACTTTTAAATCCATATTTAATGGAATAATCTGTTCAAGTGTTAAATCAATTTCTCTATTTAAAGTGGCATCCGTCGCATCAAAAACAAAAGTGGTTGTACAAATTTCAGCATCTAAATATTCTTCAAAATTTGAATGCCCTACTAGTTCTGTTAGGATTTCATGAACCTTTCTTTGAGTAACCGGTAACCTCGTTGACTGTCTTACTATTAATCGTCGTCTACGGAAATCTAATGACTCTGTTGTAGGATCGGCAAGAATATCGTATCCTCGCTCACGCAATCGTAAGAACTTTTCACTGGCTGTCATAATAAATTGTTCGATTTCTACTTGTTTACGTGCGACATCCAAGTTGTCTAATTCAACTGCTACTGTCTCTGTAAGTTCATCTGTTTCTTTAATGCCATCATAAATATCTGGCAAATTTCGTGCGACTCGATTATCAAGCATCCAAAATCACCGTCCCAAGTACAGGAACTTGATTGTGAGCTAAATTGAAATTACTATCTTGTCCATTAATTGTTGATTCCAATACATCGCCAATTCCAACAATATCTAGCAATCTAGATTCGATTTGTAGCTGCCTAACAATTATAAAATTCGCATTTTGCCAATCTTTTCTGAGTGAAAAGAAATAATCTCTAATTGCATCTTCCACCTCATTTTGAAGTTGCCCTATTGTCACATTGGAGATGACTAATTTTAAATAAATATCAGTAGTAACTGTTTCAATTCCACTCACCGTTACCCGATGACCATATGGAGCAACTCCTAGCCCTTCTCCACTATTCACAACTGGATCTAATATCGTTTGCACTTCCTCAATTAATGAAGCTGTTGGAGGGTTAAAATCTGAATTAATAATGGTTATTCCGACTGTACCTCCACCTGCTGGAGTACGATATGGCTTAACACCTCCAACACCATGAATGCTCATAACTTTTTGGATATAATCATCCCGATTGCCTCCATACGGTATTTGCTTTCGAGTGAGGAAAAAACGTCTACGGAAATCCTCCGTAGGCTCTTCATCTTCACCAGGTATGAATAGCTCTGTTAGTTCTGCTGTCTCAAGACCATCAATGTATTCAATTGGAATTAAGGCACCGAACTGTGTATTACCGATCACGCCTGTTGTCTCGCATTGCATTTCATAAACACCTGGAGCAATTCGCTGGATGGCTATATAATCTAATTCGCCAAGTGAAAATCGAGACCCAATAGGAATATCTTTGCTGAACACACCTTTCAATATGGCATTGGTTGCTTTATAAGGATAGACACCGTATTCTTCTGCTCTTTTTATTAAATTTGGACGGGATGCTGTTTCAGGAAATGTCTCTAAAATAATACTGTCTAACGCTATATACATCTCTTGAAGTTCTTTCGCTGTCATTGCTCCTGTATCATAGATAATGGCACCTTCCCGTTTATCTACATCATTACTGATTCGCTCTAACATACGTTCAACAATCACTTCAAAGCTTTGATGCTCAAACATTATGCAACCACCACCTCTTTTGTAACTTCAATTTCTCCCACAATCGTATGAGCTGTTAATTGAACATATACTTTATGCTTCACATGACTAAAAGAAAAAGCATCAACACTATGGATGCGATCATCTTGTGTTAATGCTTCTGTTATCAAACTTTTTAGTTCGCTATACACATAGGGTATAGGCTGGCCGAACAGTTTTGCTATTTCAGCACCGTAATTCCATGAATAAATTAAATGGTCATAACGCTCTGTACTTAACGCTTTATATATAGCCTGTTCAATGGCTTCTCGTCCATCTGCATAGCCGATAATGCGCTTTCGTTCTAAATCCAGTTTGTAGGTACGAGAGGGTTGAACCATTTCCTCAAAATCTGCTGTTAATTCTTCTTCAAATCCATTTTGTGGAATCATCAAACCACCTCTTTATCTATGATTAAAAATTGTTGTCCTCCATGAACACGGAACATCGTCACTTTGTCACCTTGTTTTAGGCCGTTATAAACTTTATAAATCTGCTTAGTTCCACCATTCACACTCATTTCTACCTCATGATCCATTACAGCGCGAGTTAGTTTTAGGTGTTCCTCTCTAAGTGTCAACTTTTGATCAATTTGGACTTCTAATGGGTTTATACTTAAAACAGTGCCATAAACAACCGTAGTGAGCTTTTGAGCATTGATAACACCCAAAACTAGCTTTTGGATTTCTTTTAATATGTCCTCCATACTATGCAATGAAATCACCACCAATCAATTTTAAATCCATGCGATGATCAGACTCTTTGAAGGTATGCCTCACTGTTTCAACCATCATGAAGTTGGCCACAGTTAAGTCTCCAACGTACAACTGAACAGCTACTTGACTACCACCTCGTATAATTGGATTTCCAAATACTTTATTGATGTGTAACTTTCTTGTTTTTTGGTTATAAAGCTTTAACATCCCATCAGCTTTAGCTTTGCCGTTATCCTTTTCTCCAAGGCTATCAGTTAGTTGAAGTACACCCCATTGATTAATATGGCTTCCATCTTTAACGATGTAGACATCACGCCTACCTGTCTTTTTATTCTCGCGTACTAATTTAATTTTGTTGTACGTATTTTCGTCAATGGATGTCGTGTATTCAAATGACTCACCTGATTCTTGATCTATCAGCAAATCTGTTTTAAGTGTCCTAGCTTCACGTAAATTCAAAACTCCGAAGTCATCATACAGTACATATAACCTTTTAGTATTGAGCGTTGTTTCAGCTAATGCATTTGCCATGATGGTAAAAAGCTCTTGGTTATCCTCGACCATAGCAGGGATAACATGCTTTGTATTATCTACCGTGCCAGTCTTTAACCGAAAGTCTTTTGCAATCATTTGAAGTACTTGGGCAGCCGTCTTTTTGGAATACTCATACGTGTTTTTATTTTTAAAGTAGCGCAGCTGATCGTAGCAAGTAACAGTGATAACCCTATTATTTGTACGCTTCTTGGTAAAAACAAATCCGTAAAATATCTTATGACCATCATATTTGAAACGAACTTCATCACCCTCATGAAAACTAAGTACATCATCTTTAATCACATTGAACGTTAATTTACCTGGTGTACCTTTCCGGTGTGTTTCCCATACAATTCCTTCCTCTACAGCACATTCATACAGTTGCCCTTTACTCGATATATACAATTGTGATTTAGCCAAGTTTTATCACCTGCCCTGCTCTAATAACGTTAGGATTGCTGATATTATTGATTTTTGCTAATTCAGTGTATTTAGAGCCATCACCTAAATACTTCTTAGCAATGGCCCACAATGTTTCGCCTGATTTTACAGTATGTGTTTTTGGTGTTTCTTTGCCTGTTGTTGGCCTTTTCTGCTCTACTACAGCTTTAGTTGCCGTCTTTGTACTACTATTGGTCTTTGTAGCAGCTTTCAAATTGATTTTTTTATTACCATAATCTCGATACTGCTTTAACTGGATTCGTACATTGACATCAAAGCCGTTTTCAGCAGATTCTAGTATTTCATAATCTTCAAGTGTCACGATCATATCGGTGTCAAAAAGTAGATTGCCATTTGGCATCATACGATTAACTACAAACTTAAAGGGTTTGTCGGAGTTTTTTAATTTCTTTAGTTTATCCAGATAAAATGCCGCTGGTTGAAAACTACTCGGATAAACAGAAAACGGATATTTGACGTTAGGCAGTAATACCTCAAAATCTATATTCGTTAGCCCAGTTTTTTTTATGACATTTACTTCTCCTTCATTCATTAACACAGTAGTTTCGTTTCTTCCATTAATCTTCAGAGATAGTTCAGAAGGTGCAATAGGAAACTGTATACTGTCTAGAAAAAAATTATACATCTTCAATTGAACCTCCTTCTGCTAACATTCCTGAAACTTCTTCAACACGTTGACCAAATCTATCAATAATACCATCAATATCTAATTCACTGCTAATACGGTTTTCATTTTTCATATCTACTTTGATTTCTGCCGTTGTATAACGATTGATTGCTTCACGTTCAGCTATATCACGAAGATACTTTAAATCCTCATTCATTATTTTAATACCTTCAGTTGCCTTCTCGGTATTGTCTGCTGTTTTCTTACCTAACTCATTACCTTTATCAAGTTTGTCACCTAACGCTAATGCTTTATCAATGTCATTTTTTATCTTATCTTCTTGATTATTGTCTTTTTTTTCTTCTCCAGATTTAAATAAATTTTCTCCCCAATTGTAGCCTGTATCCCAAGCCTTACTTAAATTTTTAAATTCCATTTTAGGAGCTTCCCAATAATTATCAGGAGCTTCACCAATCCAGTTGTCTAAAACTCCTTTAAGACTTTTTAGATCACTTGTTATGGACTCACGATGGCTAAACTCAGTACCCATTTTTAAACCAACGTAAGATACAACACTATCTGGTAATAAACTTATAAACCAATTCCAAGCTTGTATGGCCCAATTGACTGCATCTATGATGGCATTAACGAAATTTGTAGCAAACTGATCCCAACCTTGTGACATGGAAATAGCAAGGTCTAAAACCAAAGTTGCTAGATTATAAAATAATCGTTTTACAGAGTAAGTTGAATTTTTCGTACTATTAACAAGAAATTCATTAAACGAAGCAAAAATATTCCAAAAAAAGGCGATTATATTATAAATAAAAGCATATAAAAACATGAATGCCCCAGCTATTATTCCTGTAGCACTAACCGAGGTCCCAGCAAAATAATTGAAAGCGGCTACCGCTAAATAGAAAAGACCAATAAGAATGACGATGGCTATTACTAAAATAAATATTGGATTGGCTGCTATCGCCGCATTTAAGCCCCATGCTGCGGCTGTTGCAGCTAATGTTGCAGATACATTCGTCCATGTAGTTGCAGTTAATAGCCCAATTGCAAGCGTTCTTAGACCAGTCCAAAGCGCACTGGCCATTTCGGCTGCTTTTACTAGTAGTAAAGCAGATTCATATACCAACATTGCTGCTGCAACAGTACTTATTATAGGAACTATAAACGACCAACTATCCTTTAAACTCCCATCGGGTATAAAAAAATTCAATGTACTGGAGACAACTGAAGATAATTTCTCCATAGCAATGGTTACATTTTGCATGAGCTCCTTAAATGGATCGCTTTTTGCAATTTCACTTAATTTCGCTAATAGTCCATCAATAGCCATCCCAAGCACAGCATTCCTTATACTCTCTGCAGAAATCTTTCCACTACTTCCTATTTCTCGTATTTTATCGATTAAAATACCAAGGTAATTCGTAGTATTTTGGGCACCACTTGACGTAGACTGAAATATGGTGTTTAAATCTTCTCCTTTAAGGTTTCCACTTCCCATTGCTTGTGTAAATGGTTGCTCGGTAGTTTGTAAATCATTATTGATTAACCTAGATGTGGTATTAGTCTCGTTGGACAAGAGTACTCTCCCCACTACTTGAAAATCTAAATATTTACCTACTAACTCCTTGACTTTATTTAATAACCCATCAACTGCAATAGTTCCATCCCTAATGTTGTTGCTAAAATTTTGTAGAGAATTATCAGCCTTACGAATTTCGTTTTCAACTATGTTAAATTGCTCAGCAGTTTTAGCTAATTCTCTTTGAGCTAGTTGAACACTTGAGGTATCCATCATTTGCCCTGAAGCAACATGCATAACTTCCAATTGATTGACCATCCTAGAAACCATATGATGCATGGCTTTAATTGGTTTACTTAAACGATCTTCAATTTGAATTGCCTTACGGATTGTAGCCATGAACTCTCACCTCTTTATTAAAAAAAGCACCCTACTCGAAGGATGCTTTTTTATGGCTATTGTTTAATAATTTATCTTTTCACTTTTCAATGTAAAGTTGTATGCTTTCTGTTGCTTCAACTACATAATTCTGCATGGTTAAATTCACAAGACTCCAAAGTAACTTCCAAATCCATTAATTTAAATAATTCACCAATCTATTGAATTTTATATTTTCCATTTTTAGTTTGTTCTTCTTTCAATTTGCTCATCATCTTTTATTTCACCAATTACCTTGTCGGATGAGTTGATTATTGAATTATATCCACACACCACAGCAAAAACAGACATAACATAAGTAGATAAACATTACACCTTTACATCAATATTCCCTCTTATATAGAAACATTAATACAGAAAGATTAGCTAATTCCTAACGCTTCCTTCTTCTTCTAGACCCTCGTTTTGCCTCGCGCTCTTGCTTCTTATCTTCTTCGATTTTGACTTGTAAAGATGCTATAATACAGGCTTTGTCTGTCAAGGATAGAGACATATATTCAGACGGAAGACGACGCATCTTTTGCACCCACCAGTGCATTATATTAGCATCACCATCACCGTCGTCTATTAGTTTTTTACTTCTTCGACCATATCCTCTAGCTCAGCTTGGTACCCATTGACTTCCTGTGCCACAGCCGAGGCATCTGCCATTTCACCGATTGTTAGCATCTTTCCAAGTAAAGCATCTGCACCCATTACACCATAAGAATCCTGCAGCTCTTTATCGTTTAAATTAGGATAAACAATAGATTCAACAGTTAATAAACGTTGGTATTTAAAATGGTCAAAATCAGTATTATACTGTCCCTTACGCTTTCCTTGCGTAATCATAGAACGCTTAGTGGATTCTGACTTTAATTCAGCGTCTCGTTCTGGCGAAATTGGTGCGAACTCCCATTCAATTGGATTACCTTGCTCATCCACGAATTTCTTTGAAATAGCATGCTTAATGTTTTCATTTTGCTTTTTATTGTGCGCAAAAAATGCAGTTAAGTTTGACATATTTAATCACCATATCCTTATTATTTATATTTAAAATTTAAAAAAGACCACATAATGAGCTCTCTTCTTATAACATTTCTTGTAAAGTTGTAAATTCTTCTGGCATATCCCAATCCTCGAAAGTGAAATCAATGGAATCCTCCAGGTACTCCGCATCTGCATCTAATGCAGCGATAATGCCTCCATCCATATTACAGTCAATCAGGATTGTTGTTTGACGACCTACTGACGCTGAGCCATCTTCATTCGTCACTTGGATATCAAAATAAATATCCTCCCCTGTATCTTTGTAACGCTTTAATAACTTACGGAATATTGAAGTATTAAAGTGGAATGTAGCACTGCCTGTAAACTCTGCACCAGTAGCTTTGTTACCCTTGGATACGCGCCCCATAATAGGTACTTGGGTTTTAGTTTTATCCATCCGGGCTTCTATGTTAATTAATTGAGCGAATAAGTATCTATTTCCTTCAATCGTCACGTATGCTCGACCTTGAGCACCATGAATGGCATTGCGAGCGTGCATGGTAGCATCAGCAAAATATTGTAGATTCAGTGAAATTAATGTTTTGTTTGGTTTCATCTTCTGTTTCCCCCTATTCTACTGTTGTTGTGATGTAAAGTTGTGACATCGCAACTGTAGGATTCACGATTTCATTTACCATAACAGCTTTCTTGGAATTACCTTGTGTAATGGTTAGTTCGTCTTTGTTGTAATTTTGGATTGCTCTAATACGTTGCATTTCCATGCGATGACTACCAATGTCGTTCCATAAAGAAATTCGGCCATCTTGATCATTTGGCACCTGTCCAAGATAGCGAGTGTTAAACAATTGAGCAGTATCGATGGCAAGTTGATCAAGCACACGAATAACTTGATTCATACTGAAATCCTCGTTTTTATCAACTGTGAATGACGTAAATGTATTCACATCTTCAAGTACGCAAATGTCATCACCTACACGATGGAATACATATTTACCAGATTTCAATAAAGTTGAGAGTTGTGATTGTGTCTTGGTTTCAGACATATCAAGTGTAAATTCACCACTGTATTTTTTATTAGTATTTGACCTATTTATAAGCACTCCAGCTTGTGCGCCAGTTGCCCAATATACGGCACCGAACACTTCTTCATCAGTACCATTAGCATCGTTTTGTACGTCAATAATACCTTCATGGTCAGTGCTGCCAAGTTTATGACCTACAAGTTGGAACTTACCACCGACTTGGTCACGAATACGCTTTGTATACTCAACATACAGCGATTTAATTGAGCTTTCGGATGATAAACAACCGAGAGTATTAAAACCGTATGCTTCTAAAGCATCAAGTGCTTCTTGATGTACTCCACCTGTAATGGCCAAGCCATTGGAGCCTCCTGCTAATGGTGTCCCTGCTGTAACAGCTAATGTCGCATTCGTTTTAAATACGACAAAATCATTTGCGATTAAGTCTGCAGCAGTAGAAACCGCAATTTGTTCATCTACTAAAACATTAGCTAGTAATGTTTTAACATCGAATTTCGACGGCTCATCAACATTAGCCTGAATAATAATCGTGATATCATTACCTCGTGCACCTTTGTACTTAGCTGTGGCAAAATTATTAGTAGCTGCCTCTGCATCCACAGCAAGTTTGTACAAATAAACAGTGATGGCATTTTTAAATACATCACGGATACCTTTCAATTTTGAATCCGTATATTCATAACCAAAGATTTTGCGAGAATCCTTTTGCAAATCCTCTTGTGTTACAGCAAATACTTCGCCATCTACGCCCCAATCAAGTGCAATTGGCAAACCAACGTAACCGCGATCACTTAGATTTACAAATGCACGAGTAGAGCTAATAAAATTATGATATGTCCCTGGTAATACTTTATTTTGTGTTAAAAATATCCCTCCACCTAACGCCATATTAATTACCTCCCCTATCGAATTTTTTCAGTATTTCATCCACTTGAGCGAATGAATATGTTTTTTCTGCTTCTAGTAATGCATTGAGTGCATCACGGCGATAAATATATTTTTGACTTTTTGCAAGTTGTTCTTTTGTGAATTTAGGTAGTTTAGACATAATTACCTTTTTGACATCTTTGCTATCCATCGGCTCAACCACCTTATGAATTATTTTCGCCAACTGATACCACCTCTTCTTTGTTAATATAATGATCTAATGACCCCATAAAAACTTTCTCTTCTACTTCTTGTAAGAAGAAACTGAAACGAATATAATTATTACCAATTCCTTCAATTACTTCGCTAGTTGCTCCAGAACCACACAGTAAAGAATCGTTTAACAGTGTTATTTCTTTTATTGCTTTTTGAACTTTCAATGTCATATTAGAAGCCTCGGATATGCCATTTTTAGGGTAATACTTCACATTAAAAAGTGTTGTTACTTTCCATCGACCACCCATTTGCCGAATATGCTCTAAGCTCAAAAATTGAATTAAAAAAGCAGGTGTATTAAACCCCTGCGGTAATTCATCAATATATTTTTTATAATCTGCTCCGAAAGCTTCCTGGAGCTTAACGGATATACCGTTCTGGATATCATTAATTTCCATTGAGAACCTCCTTCAACATGTTCATTCGTTTACAATCGAATGTGGCATTACTGCATCAAAATACACATGAATGACTCACTTTCAGACGTTTTAGGAATTGTCCATGTTAAGACAGGTCCCCTCTCCATTGTCTTTTTTACAAATCCCCCAATTAAAACCACTCCTTTTTGTTTTAGCCTTTTAGATTAATTAAGATACCTCATCCCTTGAAAAATCTAGCCGGCCTAGTCATGCCACTAACAAACTTATAGGGCAATGGACGATCGACGGTAAGTCTTTCCAAACAATTTATGGTTTTTAAAGATTCCAAGGAGGAAATCCTTATCACGTCGTCCTACTTCCGAGTTTACACTAACAATTACTAAAAATGATATATTTGGAACGTTTGGAACATCTGTCACACTTGGAACATTTGACAGGTAAAATTAAATTTAAAGGTCAAATATTATTAAGTCGCATTAGTTTAGGGGAAAATATACAAAAAAGTTCCTTATTTCCGTTAAATTATAGCTAATGATTTCTGAAAAGAAGTTACTTTTTGGTTACTTCAACATCATATCTAAAACTCTTTCCCTCACTCGCTGAACACTAGTATGACTTATATTAAGCTTGGCACCAATCCAACGGAATGACATACCCTCTAGTAACCAGAAAAGTACTTCCTGTTCAAGGTCTCCAGTTACTTTATCAGCTAAATTTTGAACCAATAGCAGTTCATTTTGGATCTTGTTAATACGCCCCTCTCGTAAAGCTTTCATCTGTACATGAGCATAAACTGGGTCACTTTTATTTCCAATAGCCTTAGGCATTGTTGCCTCAAAACCATACTTAACTGTAGAAGCAGCAGTTGTTAATGACTCCAATTCTTCCTTCATTCTCATGTACTTACACATGTTGTCATGGTATTTCTTAATTGCCTGGTCTAGTTGGTACCGATTTAGTTGTGTTTTTTCTTTTAACATAGTTTTATCCTCCACTGATTAAATTACCGCGCTTTTGATTTTTATATTCTATTCGTCCAATTAATATCTTTACCTACTCCAATCATGCTTTCAGCTATAGCACATACACCCCTATTTACCAAGAATTTCTAATATCTTTAGTCTCTCCACTTCAAAATCTAGCGTGTTGTTATTAGATTCAACAGATGAAGCTGGTAAATCTTCTTTATTATTACGATTGGTAAACCACTCTGGCACTATCTCTTTTCGACTTTTAGGTTTTTGATAAGAATATTGGCTAGATTGTTTCTCTCTTTCATTCTTGGCCTTTAGTTGCTCAACATTCGTTATAAAGTCCTTTCTCCAGTTTGCTAAAATTCGTTCTGTATACTGCATTGCTTTGTGTGGTTGTTGTAGTGCGGTAATTTTCATGGCTTCATAAACAAGCGCTGGATTATTTTTTCGTACCATGTCTTCTATACGTTCACAAATATAACCAGAAGCTCTTTGTATGTTTTTATCATAGAATTGTATTAGAAATTTTAATTGTTCCTCAGTAACTGACAAATGACTGATTATTTCACCTTCTGCTATTTGTTTTTGTTTTTCTTTTTCTTTTTGTTTTTCTTTTTCTTTTTCTTTTCGTTTTTCTTTTTCCCCAAACTCTTTAGAAGGTGTATCGATATAGTATTGATATGGTATCGAGCCTATATCATTAATAGGCTGGGGTTCTTCCTGCTCATTCAATCCATTTAACAGTATTGATACGTTATCGATACTATATCCGAACAGTTCTAATGAGGTAACATAGCTCTTAACAAATGGGATATGTTTTACAGCAAGCAGCTCCTTTTCGATACATTTCTTTACTTTAGGTGAATTTATAAAATTGTATTTTGCCCAGTTAGTTAACATGATTTCTTTCGTTAATTCGTTGTAATTTATTTTTCCGTATTCAAAGAACCTTTGTAATAGCTTTTGTACTGTCTCACGGTTGTACCCTGTATGCATTTCTATTACTCTGTAAGGTAACTCGTAAATGCCACATTGTGTTGTATTACTGTTTGTCATCAAATACAGATAGAAGTATTTCTCCTCTGGCGTAAGATCTAATACAAAGCCATCATCCCAAAATGTTGTGTGTACATGTCTGTATTTAGCCATTTGTCTTCACATCTCCTTAAATCATAATTTTTAAATTTTTAATCCTTTCTATTGCATACGAGTGGAATTTATTGTGTAAGTAAAATGATAATGTTTTTCCACATAAATAATAATTTCTGAATACTCATGGTGTATGTTGATATATCCTATATCCAGCAGCCAAATAATCCATAAAATTGCATGCATTAAAAACTTCGAAATAAACATCTTCACATACTATGAAGCTACCAAAAATCAAGGTAGAAGGTTAGTCAGACAGAGAGTACCATTGGAATTTCTCTTTTATTAGAGCTTTCACGCTATCACTCCTTCTGCTTTCTTAATATTCTCCTTAAGATACTGTTACAAAGAACGTGTATCTTACATTGTCCTAAATGGCTACAAAAGTACTGTTCACCCCCTACTATATCTAAGGTAACTTTGTTTACAATAACGTTAACCATGTCCTTCTATTCGATTGAATTGAGTTAAACAATTTTAGAAATGTTTTCTAGTTTTCATTTATATTTCTTTTGTTGATATTCAAATTTTTCAAGTCTTTCAACCAGTTCACTAATAGCTGGAATAACCCCAATTACTAACCAATTTTGGACTGTTCAGCAATAACTTTAAAAGCACCAAGCTTTCAGAAATTACCTTTTACCACATCTGGTAAATTACTTGGAAGATACACTTTAGTAAGTCCCCTACTAACATAATCTTTACCTTTTCACTTTACGAATTGCTCAACGTCAAATAGATTTGCTTCACCTTCCATTTTCACTACAACATAATGTATATTTACCTGTTCAATTAAATTTTTGTAATTGCTTCATAATAACCCACTTTGTATTACTGTGTTTTATATGTGCATTTTCCGCACTTTTCTCAGCAAAAAAAATGGTCCAATCTATACCTAATACATTTCCAATGGCTTGTGCAACTTTCACACTTGGTTTTAGACCATTCTCTATTTTGGTGTAATATGAGCGGTCAATACCCACCATATAAGAAACTTGTTCGTGGGATAAATTTAAGTCTTTTCGTTGTCCCTTTATAATTTCATGAAACATGTCATTACCTCCTTTGTGCATTTATTACACAAATTATAAAGTGCATTTTTTGCACAGTCAATGTATTTTTGTGTATTTTTTTCACAAAATATTTATTGTGCAAAAAATTCACCTATAATATAAAGAATAGAAAGGAGCGTACTGTATGAAATATGGCGAGATATTAAAAAGATTGCGCACTGAAAAAGGTTTATCTCAAAAAGAATTAACTGACCTCCTTACAATCAATAGATCAACATATGCTCGTTACGAAACATCTTCCACACAACCTGACTTTGAAACTTTAAGTAAATTAGCTGACTTTTATGATGTATCTGTAGATTATCTTCTTGGTAGAACTGAAAATAAGAATGCTTTACATACACAAGCTGGCATTACAGATGAAGCATATTACAATCTAAGTGCATACCAAAAAGAAGTTATTGATTTCTTTTTAACCAGAGAGAATTTATTTTTCAAAAACCAACCGGAAAATATTCTTGATGCTTTAGAACAATTCGAGGTTTATTACGAAGTATGGAAAAAGCAACAAGAGAACAAAAAGTAATTTTACATTTTTAAGTACAATTTCCATACATTTAAAAAATTCACCTTTTCATTGGTGGATTTTTTTGTTAACATAAATAGAACATATGTTTGCAAAAGAGGGATGTTATGACTTTCGTTTATACTCATTTAGAAGATTACATAAAAGATTTATTCACTAGCATTAATGTGACCAGTCCAAAACAATTAGATCCAAGAATAATAGGTCCTAAACTTGGTTTTAAAGTCATTTACTTACCTTTCGATTCAGTAAGCTATGACAACATCATTTACATAGACTCACGTTTATCCAAGCGGGAACAATGGCAAGAATTTTGCCATGAGTTGGGCCATGTGATCTCACATTCTGGCAACCAAACAAAAACACACCCTTTGTTTAGAGAGTATCAGGAATGGAAAGCAAATAATTTTGCTCTACAAGCATGTGTACCAACATTCATGCTAAATAAAATCAAGCTTCCTATAAATGAAGAAAAGGCTATTAATAAAATTTGTCTACTATTTAATGTTGAATACGATTTCGCGCAAAAAAGGCTTAATCATTATTTTAATAATCATTTTTTTAGCAATTGTACTCTTCTTGAAAGGAGCTGTTAGCAATGGGATATGTACGAAAAATAAGTAAGAATAAATTCATACTTATCGCAGATTTAGGTTATATCGCCGTATTAGAAGAACCAGAAATGTAGAAGCCAAAAACGAAAATGAAGCGATGCTGCTATTAATACTGTTTGAA
>Ga0213822_1001293_pt1 | contig 14559 bp, 12 predicted proteins | sample MC6MC0908MG_FD_179872 | JGI IMG/M metagenome (GOLD analysis project Ga0213822, IMG submission 179872) | Enriched soil aggregate microbial communities from Iowa State University, Ames, United States - MC6-MC0908-MG | ecosystem: Environmental > Terrestrial > Soil > Unclassified | place: USA: Iowa...
CTCAATGAATTGGGTGGGCGCAGTTGTGGCAGAGGTTGAAGCTTTCATGGTGTTCACATCCTCGATGAAGATGGCCGCAATGCTGCGCTCGAGGCGGATGTAAGGGTCGAGAACAAAATGGAAATTGTTAACAGATTGATTCAAAGGCTTTCTCTCGTTCTTTTTGATGAAAAATGGAAAGCTTGTTGGGTTTTCCACCTGGTTATCAAAATACAGAGGATTTTCCAACCAGATTTCAAAAATGTCTGGGTTCTGTATGAAATCCCACGCAACCCAATTGCCGACCTTCAAGGGGACAGCTTTTAAAGGGGCTTCGGCATCAACGAATATAAATGCTGTAATGGCGCAGCATTATGAGTCCTGGGGCTAAGGATGGGATGTGGTCGCTGATCTTTTCAATCAGACTCACATCTGAGGTAGCTCACTCGGCATTGAACGAGTGATACTAAATAGCGTGCTGTGGATTCTTTGCTCGGGTACCGCATGCCGAACGTGCCGGAGCGCTTCGGGCCCTGGCCAACGATTTACCACCGGTTTTGAGGCTGGCGAAACCGAGATACTTTCGATCAGATGCTCAGACGATTACACCTCAAGTTCAACAACAAGGTTTGATCGACATGCAAACCTAGATCATTGACTCGACAGCCATATAAACTACCCCTGCTTCATCTAGGGCACGGAAAAATAGGGCCTGACGCGCCTGCTGATTATCTCAAGGCCGCAGTCGTGGCGGCCTGACTAAGAAGATTCAAATGCATCGGCGATGCCAAGGGCATGCAGTTGCGCTTACTTCCCTCTGACGGACAAGCCAGGAATCGGCTAAGCACATCCGCTGGTGGATGAGGTCAGTATCCCGACAAGTCAACATGGGCGCCCTCACAAACGTCGCAAATTATTGCTGACGGATAAAGGTTATGACGCCGAAGCTTTACGTCGTTATTTTGAACGATATTATATGGAGCTCGTGATTGAGTTGCGCTCCATAAATTTAAGAGCGTGCCTGGCTTACGGATGTTGATTGATTGACCAAGGTATTAGTAGCGCAACATCATTAAATTAATAATCGCCTGATGGAAAGACAGCCAGCGACTTGTCACACGCTTCGACAAGTTTGGAATTACCTACTTCGCGATGGTCTCTCTAGTCCTGTAGCATGCAATGTTCGCGACAATTTTTCAGGGAGACCCAGGATCTCCTGCTTTGTACCAGGGGGTGGACATTTTAGTTTTGCAAGAATGCATTGAGAACGGTTTGAAGTAAAAAACGTAACGGTTATCGGAAAAAGATAAAAGAGCCGCAGTTCGCTGCGCGGGCAGAAGACGTATCTTATTGATTTTTTTACTATTAAGTTGGCGTCAGCTGAGTAGCTCAGTGATGGGGCGCCGAGATGAGCAGCTCCTTCATTTAGTTTTTTGCCGTTCGTGGTGGACACCAGGCGCGAGTAGTTCTAGCTTATGCCCGGGACTAAGGAGTGGTTGCTCGTGGCTAATTTAAACAGCGCGTCCTCATCAATCGATATTCTCCACCATCGGCGTGCAATGGAGCGCTGGGATATCTTTCGAAGATATAAGCAAGGCGAATTACCTATGGACGTCGCCATGCGAGTCATGAATCTTAAGAAGTCTATGTTTTACAGGCTATTGGGGGTTGTTAATAGGTCTGCTAACTACGAGTGCTTACTGCCCGGCAATAAGGGGTGCAACTCTGGTTCGAGGTACTTAGGAAGTAAGGTTGAGAAGCTCATAGATGATGCTTATGAGGATCATTATGAAGGATCGTCTGCTTCTTTTGCTAATGTTTGGCGTCAACTCCAGGCGATAACAAAAGTTTCTGACTTGAAATGCCCGAGCTATCATGCAGTCCGTATTAGAATTTTAGAAAAACCTGAAATCGAGAGGTTCAGGAAGAAATACGGTATTGAAGCAGCCGACCAAAAATACTCGCCCCGTCCTGGCAGGAAGCAAACCAACAGGCCTTTAGAGTGGGTGCAGATTGATCATACTTTAGCAGACGTGATATTAGTCGATTCGCAGGACCGAACCCAGCTTATAGGGCGCCCTTGGGTAACGCTAGCAATCTGTAAACACACCCGGCTGATTCTCGGATTTTATCTTTCTCTCCTGCATCCCAGCGCTGTGAGTGTTGCTATGGTCATTGGGAATTCTGTGGCGTCGAAATCATCGCTGCTAACTGGGTTAGGAATTAGTGAAAATGCACTCCCGCGCCATGGCTTGATGGAGACAATTCATACAGACAATGCGGCTGAATTCACCTCAGATATACTCAGGAGCGCTTGCGAATCACATGACATAAAACTAGTGTCTCGGCGGCGCAAACATTACGGCGGTCATATCGAGAGACTTATTGGCACCATGATGACCACTAAGGTTCACTTTCTGAGAGGGACTACATTCTCCAATGTTCTCAAGCGTCGTGACTATTCGCCAGAGAAAAAAGCCGTACTCACATTCCAGGAGTTCTGTAAGGACTTCGTAGTTAATGTGAGTGTTTATAATTCTACAACTCATAGCGCGCTTCCAAATAAATCGCCGAATCAAGTGTGGGACGAATATTACACTAAAAATCCACGCCCAAAAATAATAGACTCATCGGAGCTAGAAAGCTTTCGAATAGATTTCTTCCCGCAACGCCTTAAAAAAATACAACCCTACGGAATCGAAATTTTGGGTCGGCGCTATTATGGCACACCCCTGAAAGGTCTAGTGGGGCGTGAAGTCTTGGTTAAGTTTGACCCGTATGATCTTACGCATGTATTTGCGCTGTTGCAGGGGGGGTATCAGCTAATTCCGCTATCTTATAATTATAAGTCGCGCAGTTTGGATTATGAGATGTATAGATACGAGAGAAATCAAAAAGGTGTTAGGGACGGGACCATTACGGAGGACGAGGCGCTGGGCCTCATGATCGAAGCTAAAGCGGACATGGAAGCTGCGCAACAAAAAACTCAGGAAGCGAAAAAGGGGCGGAAATCCGAGGCGTCTAGAACCCATAAAGCTGCGAAGGAAATTATACCGGCCGATCCAATTTCTGGTTCCATTAAGCCGCCTCTACCTGTCCAGCATGATCGGATAGGTATTCTCGACTATCTAACAGCTTCGCGGCCTGCAGACACCCACGCGGAAGATATCGACTTTAGTAGTCAACCAAAAATTTATGATGGAGACTTAAAGTGAGCAACGGATTTGAACATGTACGGCCCGAGCGTCGACACCTATTCGATCTTTCTATTGAGCTTCGCAGTCTCGCATGCCGTGCCGATCTTTGGATTAATGCCCCGCACGCCGAAAGAGTTGTTAACAAAATCGGTATGATGTTAAAGGTAAAAAATAAGGTTCAAGCGCCATGCTTATTGGTATATGGACGAGGGGGTTCTGGAAAAACCACGATTTTTCAACGCTTGCAATCTCTTTATGAAAATTCTGATGAAAAGCTTGTGTTTGTTAATATGCGGCAGAATCCGAATAACTGGGCATTCCGAGAGCTGTTATTTTCCGCGTTTGACATAGCGGTGACAAAGCGCGCACGTGCCACTCTAGATATTTCAGCACAATTGCGCATGCTGATCGAGACCCGGAATATAAAGGGTATCGTGATTGATGAGGTGCATGATGCATTGACCCTGACTGCTGTGCAGCAAAAGATAAATTTGTCGCTTTTGAAGAATTTGTCTGGCGCCGATTATAACTTGTCTGTTTTCGCATTTGGTACAGAGGGGGCGGAGGAGGTTCTCAGAGCTGACCCACAACTGGCCAGGCGTTATGCAATGCACCCTCTGCTAGATTGGCAATGGGGGGATGCGTTCCGTAATTTTGTGGCTAGCTATATTAACTTCCTTCCGCTGCGCCTAGCCACTGATCTGGGAAATAAGCAGCTCTTGGTAGCGATGTTCAGCAACTCGAAAGGGATTATGGATAATGTTGTGAAGCTCTTACAGGTTTGCGCAAGCGCTGCTGTGCTTGATGGTACAGAGCGTATAACGCTGGAGCACGCCAATAATGTTGGGCTGTTGTGCCATGACTTGGGCGTAGCGTGGGAGTAGGTTTGTTGTCAGACGCCAAAGAAAAAATCGCATCAGTCCTGTCATTTCAGCCTGTCTGGCAAGATCTAGCGCCGTCCCTTGATTTGATGGCTCGTATTGAAGAGTTTTCTGAATGCGATGCCGGGCCGAGAGTTTTCGTCGCATATGGAGAGCCAGGCTGCGGCATGACGATGGCCTTGAGTAGGCACTTCTCAAGCGCAGCACTTCATTCAGTATGGCTTGGTGCCAAGCTGTTGGGTACGAAAGCAACCTTGTATGACCGGCTTGCAAGATATATGGGCGTATATAACGCGTGCCACAAGTTGGATCGCTTGCCGAAGTATTTGCTGAGAATGCTAGAGCTCCGACGAGTGCGGATGATATATGTAGATGATGTTGATCAGTTTATGTTGGATCGCATGGCTGCTGAAAGCTTTATAGCAGATATCGCACTGCTCGCCAGGAGCTCTCCTACTTTACAATTTGTTCTCAGCATGAAGTTATCTCGGGCGAACGTTGAACGGTCAAGCTTGCTTAAAAGCCTGCACTGTGTAACCCATAATGTACAGGACCTTAGTGGCGTCAACAGCAGGGAGTTAGCTCTCGCAATGTTAAAAGAACTAAACGAGTTAAACGGTACGACGATTACCTTAGTCGGTGAGGTTTCTCTGTGGCACCCGCCGGCGAGAGGCCTGGGCGAATTAGTCGATTGGGTAAAATTGTCATTTGCAACGGCATGGATTACAGAAAAACAAATCGATCCGCATGCCTCATACCAAAAACTATGGAAGGTGCTGGATGATTTTTTTGAGTGAACCACCATTACACGAAGAAACGATGGTGTCATGGGCATGGAGAGTGTTTAATGAAGTCGACTGCCCTACCGAGTGGATAGCCTTACATCAGGCTTTTTATGTTTCGCATGGATGTGATCCTGACTTTAATTTTCTATCACCATTCGCTCTTGAGTTGCAGAGAATCACGCAATTAACCGCCAGTGATTTGCGTGAGAGGTTCTCGGTAGGAGGGGCGTTGGTGATTCCGAGGAAAGCCAGATCTGCTTACTGCTACGAATGCCTAGAGGATAGTGTAAGGCAAGTAGGGCTTCCTTCTTGGAAGAGGTCTTGGTGTTCGCCATTCATCCCCATTTGTCAAAAACACCAACATGTTCTGTCTGATACCCTCAATCGTGATGCCTCATATTATGAATTTCCTGCATTGGCTTTCATCGAAGGCGCAGAGTCTTCATATTCGGCGAATGGAGGGCGTCTATCTAATTATTCCAAGCGCTGGTATGGGGAAAGATATATGGAGCCCGCGGTTAAATCTCAGCACTGGTACTGTAATTTTCTGAGTTCTGGTACGGAATCATGGAGGTTTTCCTTAAGGCGATTATGGGAAATCATTTTTATTGCTCTGATGGGGTGCCATGTTGCTCGCTTAGGAACTTGGAAAGGCTGGTGGGCAGGCGAAACTGGACCCGGCAGATCAACCGCCAGAGAGAAACGCAGCGCAACAGGTTCCCTGTTGAAAGAGGGCTTGTACGGTTCAATCTCCACACGAATGGAAGCGTTGTTCTACTGCGGAATGGTATTCGGCGTATTCAGATTCATGTCTTCGGAAGATGACGTTTTCGGCTATGCACCAATGGATCCACTGGTTTTAGGACGCCGAATGCGCCGAGACAAACCAGAAATTTCGCTATGGTTGGTTGGATATATGGAACGTCGTCATGCATTGCTCCTTCCCGCTACTAAGCAATTTCTAGAGGGACTCAAGCTCTCATCTGGCTCTTATGACCATCGATTCAAATGGTGAGAAAACTTGCTGAATAGATTGATCACCTATTTCATTTCTAATGTCGGCCAAAATAAGGTCCGGCTAGGCTGAGCAGGCATAGGAACGCTACAAACCCTACAGCCTAATCATTCTCAACTCTGTTTGCGAGGCTCTTCCCTGAGTTGTGGTGACGCGGGATAGTCTCACCGGAGTCGGTCAGAGAACAGGTGCATTTGTTATGCTGTTCTGGGCGTCCTCAGCGTCGTCCTCTTGCGAAGATTGAGTTGTGAATAGCTGAGTGGCACGACTACCTAGCAACGATCCTGCCTGAAAATAGCCCATCACCGTACTGACACTGCGATGTTCGGTCATGGCCATGATTTCACCGAGTGGCACACCCTGACGGCCGGCTTCGGTGACGAAACCCGAGCGCACACTGTGCGCGGCCCAATCACCGTCTAGGCCGGCTAGGTGGGCACGGCGTTTGACGATCCGCGCCACCTGATCCCCTGACAATCCCTTGGTGGCGACCTTGCCACCTCTGTACAGGCGGCGGAACAGGGGGGCGGTCTGAGCAGGGGCCGCCTCCAGCCAAGTGCTCAACGCGTGCGCCGGCGCCCCTTGTATTGGCTTCACTCGACGCACACCACTGGTGTCGGTCTTGGTCGCACCCAGGGCATACAACCAGGTGTCGGCATCTAGCTGGCGCAGGTCCTGGACCTGCAAGCCCACCACTTCTGAGCGGCGCCGACCGCCAGTCCAGGCCAGCAGCACAGCGCTCGATCACGCACCCCGCGCACCCCGTCGGTGCAGGTGGCCAGCATTGCCTGCAACGGTTCTAGCACCACCGCGTCTTCTTGCGTAGGGTCACGCCCTGGCGGGTTTACGCCTTGCGCGCCTCGCGGAAGAGGGTCTTCACCGCTGAGGCCTCGCACGGGTTGTCCCACGCGTTGAGGCGGTGCCACTTGGCCAACACTGCTCGGCGGTGACTGACCGTGTTGAACGCCAATGGCCCAGGCTTGCCCTTGACCCCGGGCCCGGCCGGCAGTAAATGGCTCCAGCCACTAGCGCCATCCGGCCGGGCCAGGTGATCGACGATGAACTGCACCGCGAACTCCGGGGGCAAAGCGCCGTCACCGGGTGCCCGACTGTAGCGCAATTGCAGCCAGGCGGCCCAATAGGTGAGGGCGCTGCGGTAGCTGCGCACGGTGTTGGTGGCGATGCCAGCGGCGATGAAGGCCTCAGCGGCGAAGCGCGTACTGTCCGCTAGCCGAAACAGGTCAAGGGGGACTGGCGTAGGTAATTTCGTTTCGCTTGTACTATTCATAACGTTGCACGTATTAAGAATTGAGTGGGCGAAAAACAGGTGCGGATAACCTGTGCTTATCAGACCCAATGTTGGGGCTTACGTAGGGAGGCTTTTTGCTCCGCGTCTATAAGGTTTACCGAAGATTCATCCTGCGTTATCTTCATGGCATTGGTCACGCCGTCGAAGATGTTCGGCTCGACATATGTACCGCCGATCTTTTCGAGGACATGCTTACGACCGGCCAGCAGTGCCTGGTATTGCTTCATCAGCCCAAACCGGCCTTGATCAGCATCCTGCCAATCCATGACAGCCTATTAGCCCCAGTGGCAATCTCCATCTTTGACGCGTTCTTCCGTGTCTTCGTGCCGGCGGGCCGCCTCAAGCAACTCTCCGGCGGAAGCCAATCCCACCTTCTTCATTGCCGACGATGATGTCACCCGTGTTTACTACTACCGTCCCGCCAATCGACTCGGGGAAGTTGATGGCGCCAGGTCCTGTTTTATAGGGGCCGTAACAACGTACACGTGGCAGGGAATGTCATCAAAGCAGGCGACATCACGGATGGCATCGTCGATAACAAAGCCGACGCAGCCACATTGGAGCGCATACAGTTTGATCCGCTCATCGTGGCGACAATTTATTAATCTAAAAAGCACGGGCTGCCGCCCGGGTTCACCGGCGTTGCCGAAATATACCCTTCGCGCGATCACGAGGTTGCGTATGCAAGTGCATTGAGGTGCCGTAGCTGTTCAGTTGGTTGTAGGAAAGGGCATGATTCTTTCGTCACTGAGGGCTTTCGGGGTGAAAGAGGTCGAGGCGCACTACGATCGCACCGCCAAATGGATTGCCGACAGTTTCGAAGCGCAGGCCTCAACGCTATGATTCCAATCGGCAGCCATCCAGCAAACCGTATCAATGACTCAAAAGCCGCTCTGCATCGGTGATTGAACGCCAAGGCGTTCCCTCGCGCCGGCTACGTCCTGCGCTTTGACTTCAGATGCGGCATTGCCCCAACTGTTGCGCACATAGGTCAGTACCGCAGCGATGTCCGCATCGTTGAGCTTCCAGTCGAAGGAGGGCATGCCGGCGCCCGTGGGGTTGTGCTCAGTAATTACTGCCCGGCTACCGATCAATACCGTAGAGATCAGGTTGGTGTGGCTGGAGGCACGTATGCCCGAGTTGTCAGCGAACCCGCTGACCATGCCGTCGATGCCTTCACCGGCGACGTTGTGGCATGCCATACAGTTATGCTCGTACACTTCGCCACCTCGGCGCATTACCGGAGTCGACGCGGCGAGTACTTCGGGTGGGGTAGCTTGCGAGCCTGGTAGCGACTTCAGGTAATGGGCAATCGCGGCGAGATCCTGGTTGCTGAGGTGCTGGGTCGAGAATTCGACCACTTCACCCATGGTGCCAGAGGCCACAGCTTGGTGGTTGGTGCCGGTCTTTAGATACTGCTGCAATTGCTCGACACTCCAGGCACCGATACCGCGGTAGGGGTCGCCAGTGATTTCCGGTGCATGGATGCCCGCCACGTCGGCCCCCTGCAGGTAGCGGCCGGTATCTGCGCCGAGCAGGTTTTTAGGCGTATGGCACGAGGCGCAGTGGCCGGCACCGTCAACCAGATAACGGCCCCGGTTCCACTGTTCTGACCGCGACGGATCAACCTCGAGCGTCGCGTTGTCGAAGAACAGCAGGTTCCAGCCGAGCATCGCCAGGCGAATGTCGTAGGGGAAGCCCAAGGTATTAGTCGGTGTGGTTTGCTCGATCGGTTGCAGCGAGCGGATGTACGCCCACAAGTCCTGCAGGTCATTGTCGCTCATGCGCACGTAGGCGTTGTAGGGCATGGCCGGGTAGAGAAACTGGCCGTTCTTGTGCTTGCCGTGTCGCACAGCGCGGAAGAAGTCCCGTTCGGTCCAGTTGCCGATACCGGTCTTGACGTCGGGAGTGATGTTGGTGGAGTAGATTACCCCGAATGGCGTCTTCAAGCCGTAACCCCCGGCAAACGGCTTGCCACTGGGTACGCTGTGACAGGCCACGCAATCCCCTTGAATTGACACATAGGCGCCGCGGGCAATGGCGGCTGGGTCGGCAGGGCTGGCCTGAGCGGCGGTGATGCGGTTGTCGGCGATATCGTCGGCGCTGGTGTCGTTATTGATGTACAGGGCGCCGGCCAATCCTACAAGGGCGAGCGAGCAGAAGGCGCTCAGCAGCGTTTTCGTTTTCATGCCTGCGGTCCTCATGCCTGTACCATTGGGCCAGGGTTTTTCAGGTAATGCTCAAGGATCGCCTTGGCCGTCCACAAGGCCAGTGCGCCAATCGTCACGGTCGGGTTGTAGCCACCATTGTTGGGGAACGATGAAGCGCCTAGAACAAAAACGTTGTGCGCAGCCCAGCACTGCTGGTAGCGGTTCAGGGCGCTGGTTCGGGGGTTGGTGCCCATGACCACGCCGCCGTTGGTGTGGGACGAGTCGTTCGCGCGAAACGGCGTGTAGTGGTCTGCAGCGAAGTTATAGGACTCGATGTGCTTGCCTCCGACAGCTTTGGCGATCTGTTCGCATTTCTGCCGGATGAATTCGCCCGAGCGTTTGTCATTGAGGTTGTAGTCGAACGTCATGCGCATCAGCGGGCGACCATAGTTATCCTTGTAGGTAGGGTCGAGGTCGAAATACATGTCTTCATGGGCGTAGCTGGTGCCCTGGCCCTGGACCATCGCCCAGTTCTGGTAACTGTGCCGGAACGCCCGCTTCCAGCCCATGCCCCAGGCCGGGGCGCCTTTGGGCAGTACGCCGGCCATGCCAATCGGCAAGCCGCTGTTGGACAACGACTGGATACCCGCACCGCCAATGAATCCCAGACCGCTATGGTCGAAGTTGTCGGCGTTGAAGTCGTCGATCTGAATCGCCAGGCAGCCGGTGTTCATGAACGGGTTGAGGTATTCGTTCTCAAACCACAGGTAGGCATACGAAAGGGTCTGGAAGCTGTAGTTGCGGCCAATCACCCCCCGGCGGGTGCGCGGATCGTAGGGCTCGCCAATACCCGACAACAGCATCAGGCGCACATTGTCGAGCTGGTAGGCGGCGACGATGACGATGTCGGCAGGTTGCTCGCCGCGCACGCCGTTCTTGTCGATATAGCTGACGCCGGTTGCGGTTTTGCCATCAGACGACTTGTTGATATGCAGGACTTCGGTTTCGGTTAGTACTTCGAAGCTAGGTTGGCGCATCAATGCCGGCACGACACAGGCGTTGGGGCTGCTCTTGGACCAGTTGCCGCAGCCGAACAGTTGGCAGTAGCCGCAATAAGTGCAGGGCCCCATGCGTACACCCAGCGGGTTGACGTAGGCCTGGGATATTGTCCCGGCGGGTACCGGGAACGGGTGGTAGCCCATCTGCGTGGTCTTCTGGCTGAAGATGTCGTTCCAGTGGCTGGGGACCAGTGGCGGCGTAGGGAAGTCACGGCTGCGCGAACCCTCGAACGGGTTGCCGCCGGGGATGACAACGTCCTGGATGACACCTGCCTTGCCACTGGTGCCGGCAATGCGCTCGAAGCGATCGTAGAAAGGCTCCAACTCCTGGTAGGTGACACCCCAGTCCTGGACCTGTAGACCAGGCAGCAGGTGGCCCTTGCCGTAACGCTCCACGGTTTTGCTGTACGGCTCGAAATCGAACGGGTTGAAGCGCCAGGACGCCGCCGCCCAGTGCGTGCCTGCGCCACCCACATTGTTGCCGAGGGTCAGGTTGCTCCACTCGCGAACGGGTAGCGCCTCCTGGCGTGCGTTATTGCGCACGGTGTAGGTCTCCATGCGCGGCGCCTGGAGAATTTCCTTGCGCGTTGCCCAGCGCAGTTCGTCGGTGTCCACCGAGGGTGGGAAGTCGGTTGCGGTGTCACGCCAGGCGCCGCGTTCGACAGCAACTACCCGGAGCCCGGCCCTGGCCAGTTCCTCGGCAATAACCGAGCCGGACCAGCCTAGGCCGATGACCACCACGTCCGCTTTAGGTCTTGTTGTTTTCATGAGTGTTCCTTGGTGCGCGCGCAGCCGGGCCCCGGCAGATGCCGTGACCGCCTTGCTTGAAGGGATGTGCGATATGCCGTGATGTGCCGGTCAGACTGTCCTGTCGAGCAAGCTCACAGGTTCCAGGTGAAGCGGCTGGCCCTTTTTATGGAGGTAGGGCCGGTAGTCGTAGCGTGCCCCCGGGAAACCGATCAGGCGCCAGCCCACCATGTTGCGGTTGCCCCCGTACATGGGGTCAGCCAGATAACCTTCGCGCACGTTTTGCAGGAGCAGTGCGAAGAAGTCGGCATCCAGTGCCGATGGCAGGCGGTCTTGGCCGGCTTCCATGGCGCGAAGCAGGTCGTCTTGGCGCTCGGGTTCAAGCGCGCTGAACAGCTTGCCGTGCTGACTGCGGGAATAGTCGCCCAGACGTGCAAGGCCTTCACGGTAACGCTGGGCCGGGGTCAGCCGGAACTGCGGTCCTTGTTCGGGCGTGCCTTGCTTGAAGGGGCCAAGACGATAGGTGCTGGCAGCCTGGCCGTAGGGGCCGGCCAGTTGGCGGTCGAGAAACACCACGCAACCCGCCTGGCTGGCACTCATGCCCAGTTCGTCTTCGGGAATGAGCCGGTCGAAGATGGCGGCCACTTCGTGCGCTTCGGCAGCAGTGAAATAGACCAGTGCACCCGAGGTTGGCGGTGACGGCAGCGCATCAGCCTGGGTGCCAACAGGAAAGTGGGTATCGGAACGTATCACACCGGCGCTGGCGCTGCTGATCGCGCCAAGGGCGCTGATTTGAACAAGCGATATCAGGGCTTCACGTCTGTTCATGTCCATCATCCTCAGGACGTGCGTCGACCGCTATCGGTGCGCTGGCACCGCGCGATGACGCTTGAGTTATTGTTATCGACTTGATGCAACGTGCGCCGAACACCGCGTGTTCGGCCGGGCAGGCAGGCCCCGGCAGGTCACTGACGAGGCTGGACGTTGCTTCCAATCCAAGCGGGGCGAGTCTAGGGCTGCGACAGAACATCGTGCCACGATGCTTTTGATGGGTTTCCTTCAAAATTTTCGCAGGCTACTCTTGCGCGACTTATGGAACGCTGGATTACGAGGTAGGGCAGGTATGTCTTCAGAGGGCAAAGGGCAGGGGCGTGCAGCAGTCACTTTGAGCGATGTGGCTCGCTTGGCCGGTGTTGCGCCCATGACGGTCTCGCGCTATCTCAATCAGCCGGAAACCGTGCGTGAACCTACTCGCCTGAAAGTTCGCCGGGCCATTGAGCAGACCGGCTACGTACATAACCGCCTGGCCGGTGCGCTGAAGTCCAGCCGTACTCGGCTGGTGGCGGTGGTGGTGCCGATGGTGACCAATCCGATATTTTCGGACGCCTTCCAGGCGATCAACGAGCGCCTTGCCAAGGCTGGGTATCAGGTATTGTTGGGCGTCTCGGGTTACCAGAGCGAGCAGGAGCAAGAGCTGCTTGAAGTGATCCTCAGCCGCCGCCCCGACGGCATCATCCTCACCGGCACCCTGCATACCACCACTAGCCGCAACCGTCTGCGCGCTGCAGGCGTGCCGGTGGTGGAAACCTGGGATTTGTCAGCCGAACCGATCGATATGCTGGTCGGATTTTCCCATGAGCAGGCGGGCCGCGATGTCGCTCGGCATCTGCTTGGCCGAGGCTATCGGCACTTCGCCTTGTTTGCCGTCGATGATCCGCGCGGGTTGCGCCGTGCCGACAGCTTCTGCAAGACGCTGGCAGAGGAGGGTGTCACTGCTCTGCACCGGAGCACCTGGCAAGGTTTGCCTTCATTGGCGCAGGGGCGCGAGGGCCTGAGCGCCTTGTTGCGAGCATTGCCAAGCGAGCAGGACGGGCCCTGTGTGGTGGTGTGCACCTCTGACACCATTGCTCAAGGTGTGCTCACCGAGGCCGCCGCCCGTGGTATTCGTGTACCTGAACAGCTGGCGGTAATGGGGTTCGGTGACATGGCATTCGCGGCCCACACCTTTCCCGCCCTGTCCACGGTCAGGATCGATGGCACGCTCATGGGACAGACTGCCGCGGCGATGCTATTGCAGCGTTTGCAGGGCGAAGGCGCGCTGGTGAAAACAGTCGATATCGGGTTCGACCTGGTGAAGCGGGAGAGCACCGTCTAGCTTTGGCCGCGCGCTGCGCGGACGGGGAGACGGTAGCGTTATCAAATCCAATTCTTTCAGCGAGAAATACTTTTTACTTGTAGATCCTGATTCTATGCGCTAGGTTTTTTAGCGGAAATGGTAACGATACCATTTGGCTGGAATGGATTCAGGATAAGAACAATGTCCAAGATAACCTGCGTTAGAACCTTGCGCCTGCCCGAGCGCCCCAAGCTAATCTGGCTGGAGATCGAAACCGATGAAGGGCTTGTCGGACTGGGCGAAACGTTTCGTGGTGCTGCCACGGTCGAAGCTGCGGTGCACGAACTTCTCGCGCCCGGCCTGATCGGCAGGGACTCGCGGCAGATCGAGGCCATCGCCCTGGAACACACCAACCCGTACATCGGCTACCACAGCGCGAGCGCTGAAATCCGTGCAGCCAGCGCGGTGGATATCGCCCTGTGGGATCTGAAGGGGCAGCGTCATGGGGTGCCTATCCACGAAGCCATGGGCGGTGCCTGCCGCGACCGAATCCGTGTCTACAACACCTGCGCCGGCTACGATTTCAACACCCAGCAAGGGGCGCGTCGCGAGATCACTGCGGCCGATCGTGCGCAGGGCCCCTACGACGACCAGTTGGCCTTTGCGCGGGATGCTGGCGCCCTAGCCATCAGCTTGGTGGAAGAGGGCTACACGGCCATGAAGATCTGGCCGTTCGACCAGTTCGCCACCCAGCAAGGGGCCAACACCATCAGCCTTGAGCAAGTGCGCAAAGGCTGTGAGGCGTTCCGCCAAATCCGAGAGGCTGTTGGCGACCGCATCGAGATCATGTGCGAGCTGCACAGCCTGTGGGATAGCACGGCGGCCCTGCGCATCTGCCAGGCGCTGGAACCCTTCGACGTGTACTGGGTGGAAGACCCACTGTGCAAGATGGATGACCCCCAGGCACTGGCCGACCTGCGCAACCGCACCCGGGTGCCGGTCTGCGCCAGTGAAACCCTTGGCGGCAGCACCGCCTACCGCGACCTGCTCAAGGCCGGCAGCCTCGACTACCTGATGCTCGATCTGGTGTGGTGCGGCGGCTTCACCGAAGCACGCAAAATCGCCGCCTTGGCTCAAGCCTACAACAAACCGCTGGCGCCCCATGACTGCACCGGGCCGGTGGCGCTGTACGCCGGCCTGCACCTGGGACTGCACGCACCCACTGCCGTGCTGCAAGAGGTTGTGCGTGCCTCGCTGTCGACCTGGTACGGCGAACTGGTCACCCAGCTGCCACAGATCGAATCGGGCTTCGCCCTGGCACC
>Ga0213822_1001295_pt1 | contig 14525 bp, 11 predicted proteins | sample MC6MC0908MG_FD_179872 | JGI IMG/M metagenome (GOLD analysis project Ga0213822, IMG submission 179872) | Enriched soil aggregate microbial communities from Iowa State University, Ames, United States - MC6-MC0908-MG | ecosystem: Environmental > Terrestrial > Soil > Unclassified | place: USA: Iowa...
CGCTAATGAGCCACACCGGCAAGAGCCTGGCCCAACTGGTGGACGAGCGCATTGCGGCATTCCCGTGCAGTGGCGAGATCAACTACGAAGTGGCTGATGTGAAGGGTACCATCGAGAAAATTCTGGCTTTCTACTTGCCGCACAACCCCAGCGTCGACCGCACCGACGGCATCAGCGTCGAGTTTGCTAACTGGCGCTTCAGCCTGCGTGGTTCCAATACCGAACCTCTGCTGCGCCTGAATGTTGAGAGCCGGGCAAATGAGGCCCTGGTCACTGAGCGCGTCGCCGAAATTGCCGGCCTGATCCAGGAATAACCGGATCAGCAAATTTCTGGTGCCTCTGCGGTGTGCGCAAGCCCCTTCGCGCATACGTTGGCATTTTGGGGCTGCCATGCAGCCCCTGGCCTTAAGCGTTTGCAAACCTTTGGTACTCCCTGGTACGGTTCCGGTCCACTGACCGTCTAGTCAGCGTCTGACCGGCACATCTCTGCGCTCCTTACCACGCAATACAAGCCTGTTCATCTGGTCGTTTTCCCCACGAGCAAAAGGTAGCTCGCGACTCCTTCTAAAAATGATGTCAACATGCCATCGTACTCTCTACTGCCTTTCGTCTCGAATATGGCCAATTGGTTAGAACTTTCGACGACATCTGTAGCACCTCGCTTGACGCTTATGCCCTCTGACGCTTACCCTTCTGCCCCTTAGAACAGGGAAGTTTACGGAATAACCGTCAGAAATCGCCTCCGGGCGAGCCTTTCCTGAAGATGAATTCCGGCGTGCTCAGGCGCGCTGCATTGCTTTGCGGTCGCCATCTTGAAAGCTCGTTCGTCTCTCCAGATCCAAAAATCGGTCATCTTCGCTTTAGTCTTGCGCGAAGCGCGTGCACGCGTTGGGGGCACACGCATGGGTGCCTTGTGGATGCTGCTGGAGCCGTTGGTTCACCTCCTTCTCTTCACACTACTTTTTGCGATGCTGCGCGGCCGGACAGTGTCCGGGGTGGAATACCCGGTGTTCATTCTGGTTGGTATGGCGCCCTTCCTGCTTTACCGCAACACCGCACTGCGGATGATGGACAGCTTGCGGGAAAACCGCTCGCTCTTTGGCTACAAGCAAATTAAGCCCCTTGACACATACGTCGCCCGCGTCATTGTAGAAACCTGCATCGCAGCCACGGTTTACGCCATTCTGGTGTTCGGCTTTGCATGGTTCGGCTTCGACATGTCCATTCATAGCCCTCTGCAATGGATCGCTACCCTGCTAGTCGGACTACTGTTCGCTTTCGGCTTGGGAATGTTCCTGGCCATGCTCACCCACGCCTTGCCCAGCCTGAAGATCATAATTCGCATGGCCTTCTTCCCGCTGTATTTCATATCTGGTGTTCTGATCCCAGCCTCCTATCTGCCCCAAGCCATGATGCCAGTGCTGCTGCTTAACCCTTTCCTGCACCTCCTTGAACTGATTCGTGCCGAGGTGCTGCCGCATTACACTCCGGTCGACGGCGTGTCCGAGACCTATGTAATCAGCTTCACCCTAGTATTGCTGTTCCTATCCCTAGGTGCCTATCGCGCCCGCAGGATGCACCTGATTTCCACCAAGAACGGTTAAGTACAGGCCAAACGTGTTCGAGCTCAGAAACGTAACCAAGTCGTACCTTACGCCCAATGGTCGGCGGTATGTCTTCCGCAACCTGTCGCTGGCCATACCGCCAGGCAAAAACATCGGACTCATCGGCCGTAACGGTGCCGGCAAGTCCACACTGATGCGGCTGCTCGGGGGGGCTGACGTGCCTGACTCCGGTATTATTGCTACCGACCGCAGCATTTCCTGGCCTGTGGGCTTGACGGGCGGCTTCCAGGGCAGCATGACTGGGCGAGACAACATCAAGTTTGTCTGCCGCATCTATGGTGCGACCGGCGACGCCATGCGCGAAAAGATTCGCTATGTTCAGGACTTCGCAGAAATCGGTGACTGGATCGACGAGCCTATCAAGACCTATTCCTCTGGTATGCGCTCACGCGTGGCGTTCGGCCTCAGCATGGCTTTCGACTTCGACTACTACCTCATTGATGAAGTGATGTCGGTGGGTGACGCACAGTTCAAGCGAAAGTGCGCCGAAGTTTTTCAAGACAAACTGCAAAAATCGAACGTCGTGCTGGTTTCTCACTCCATGCCCGAAATCGAGAAGCTTTGTGACGTCGTTTTGCTAGTACGTAACGGTACCATCCAGGTGTACGACGACGTTGCCGAAGGCATCAAGGCTTATAACAGCTGAGCACCCTAATTCTCCATTATGCAGTACCGTTCGACTTCAAGGATGCATCCAACTATGAGCAGTACGGGTAAAAAGAAAGGCTGGCGCCTGGCAATCGCCATGGTGGTTTTGCCGATGATCCTGGCCGGGGTGTACTACGGCGCATTCGCCGTCGACCGCTTTGTCAGCTCCGCCCAAGTGGTGGTACGCCAGGATGGCAACAATCAAGGTGCGCAGATGCCAGGCCTTGCTACCTTGCTGACCGGCACCAACCCAGCCTCGCGGGAAGAGACCCTCTACCTGCGCGAGTACATCACCTCAATGGACATGATGCTGCTGCTTGAAGACAAAGTGCAGTGGATTGAGCAGTTCGCCGCCCAGCGCAGCGACGTGTTCTTCTGGCTGGACAAGGACGCACCGCGCGAAGACCTGCTGAAGTACTACCAGCGCATGGTTTCAGCGCACTACGACGAAACCACCGGCCTGCTGCGTGTCGAGGTTCAGGCATTTACCCCTGAACTGTCCGAGAAAATGCTGCGTGTCATCCTTCAGGCCAGCGAACACTTCGTCAACGAAGTCAGCCACAATATTGCCCGTGAGCAGATGAAATTTGCCCAAGGTGAACTGGAAACAGCGCGCGTCAACTACTCCAAGCGCAAGACCCAGCTGATGGACTTCCAGAACGAGAACAAGGTGCTGGACGGTGGCAACACCGCACAAAGCCGAGCCACCATCATTGCGGACCTGGAAGGCCAGTACACCAAGGAACAGGCAGTTCTGACCGAGATGTCGTTCAAACTGCGCGCTGACGCTCCACAAGTCCGCCAGCAAAAGCAGAAGGTCGAAGCCATCACCCGTCAATTGGCGAAAGAGAAACGCTTGCTGGTTTCGTCCCCGCAGGGTTCGCAGCTCAACGTAGTCGCTTCTCACTTCCAACAGTTGACCCTCGATGCTGGTATCGCCGAAGAAACCTACAAGACCGCTGTTGCTGCGCTCGACAATGCTCGGATCGAAGCAAGCAAGAAGATTCGCACCTTGGTTACTGTAGTCAGCCCAAATACACCACAACTCGCCCTATACCCGGAGCGCTGGTACAACCTGGCAACAATCTTGCTTGGTCTCCTGATGCTCTACGGCATTACCCGCTTCATTCTGGCTTCGATCGAGGATCATCGTGATTAAATCCCTGGCTGCCTCCAAGTCAATCAATCTGAAGCTGGCAGCTCTCGCGCTGGCAACCATTGGCCTATCCGGCTGCGGTGGTACCCTATCAGGCGCTGGACCCTACAAGGGCACGATCGAGAGCAAAACCGAGGCATATAACCTCGTCGATATCAGTGCGAGCACCATTGCACCCTACATGGCAGGAGCGCCCCGCCCTGCCCAAGCTAATGTCACTAAGCCCCAGTCACCCGAGGTGCGCTTGGCTTCTGGTGACGTGCTGAACGTATTGATCGCCGACACCGCGCCCGAGGGCTCTGCAGTGTTCGCCCCACTTGCAACCGGTGGCACTCAGCTGAAATCGCGTATCGATGCTCAGGGCATGCTGTCATTGCCTTATGTTGGGCGCCAATTTGTAGCGGGCATGACGCTGAATCAGGTTGAGAACATGATTCGTCGTCAATTGAAGGGCATCACAACCGACGTACAGACCCATGTCGAACTTGTCGGAGATCTGTCCGGCTCAGTACTTGTTGCTGGGGCAGTCAAGACCCCAGGACGCTTCAGCACCTTGCAAGGCCCACTTACGTTGCTCGATGCAGTTAACCAGGCAGGCGGTCCTGTTCTAGAGCCGCACCTGGTCAACGTTACCGTGCGGAATGGTAGCCAAGTACAACAGTTCAACTATGAAGATGTCCTCGCTGGCAACAACATGGTGCTTCGCCCAAACTCCGAAGTAGTGTTGGACCGTGCACGTCAGCGCTTCGTCGCGATGGGTGCAGTAGCCGAACCTGGTTTGAAGGATCTTCCCAGCCAGAACACAAGCTTGCTAGACGCGTTGGGTAGTGTTGGCGGTTTGCGCGAAGCAAATGCCAACCCGGAAGGGGTTTTTGTTTTCCGGATGGGCAGTGGAAACCAAACAAAGCCAACTGTTTTGCGTCTGAATATGCGCGATCCAGCAGCCATTTTCTACGCTCGCCAGATTGCAATCAAACCTGACGACACTATTTATGTCACCAATGCTGCGGTTTACGAGTGGCAAAAAATTATCGCACCAGTTGTCCAGACGATGCTGCTCGGCCGCGCCACTGGCGCTTACAATTAATTATCTGATCAAGGATAAGGAAATTAAATGATCCCCGTCATACTTTCCGGAGGCTCTGGGTCAAGGCTGTGGCCTCTATCCCGGGCTATGCACCCGAAGCAGTTCCTCGCCATCAGCGGTGAGCAGACACTATTTCAGAACACACTGACGCGCCTCGCGGGCATTCAGAGTGGACCTTTGAAACCGATAGTCGTCAGCAACGAGAATCATCGCTTTTTGGTAGCGGAACAATGTCGTGCTCTTGGAATTGCTCCGAACAGCATTCTGCTTGAGCCTGTCGGGCGTAACACGGCACCAGCGATTGCTGCTGCAGTGATTCAGTCGATGCGCGCTGGTCAAGATGAACTGCTCTTGGTTCTGCCAGCAGACCACGCGATCGACGACTTGGAGAGTCTGAGCACAGCTTTTGCTGTGGGCGCAGAAGCAGCCCGGGACGGCAAGATCGTTACGTTCGGCATTGTACCCAGCAAACCGGAGACCGGTTACGGCTACATCCGTGTTCCTGAAAAAGCTTCTGGGGCACAGCGAGTAGAATCGTTTGTTGAGAAGCCCGATCTTCCTACTGCGGAGAGCTACCTTGCAGACGGTCGCTACTATTGGAACAGCGGTATGTTCCTGTTCAAAGCCTCCACGATGCTTGAAGAGCTTAGAAAGTTCGCACCAAAGCTAGTTCTGGCGGTTGAAGCTGCGATCACACTTTCTACTTCGGATCTGGACTTCATCCGCCTTGACCCCGAAGCGTTCAGCCTAGCAGAAGACATCTCCATTGATTACGCTGTCATGGAGCGCTCTGATGAAGTAATGGTCGTCCCTTTGGACGCAGGCTGGAATGACGTAGGTTCTTGGTCTGCGGTATGGGAAATTTCGACCAAAGATGCAGACGGTAATGCGACTCGCGGCGACGTGCTATTGGAAAAGGCTTCCAATACCTATGTCCATGCAGAGCACCGCTTGGTATCGGTTCTTGGTCTTGATGACGTGGTAGTCGTGGAAACTGCCGACGCCGTAATGGTCGCATCCAAGGCTAACGCGCAGGATGTTAAAGTACTGGTAGACCGCATCAAGGAAAGCAAACGTACTGAAGCGTCCAATCATCGTAAGGTCTATCGCCCTTGGGGGGCTTATGACTCTATCGACAACGGTTCACGCTATCAGGTCAAACGTATCACCGTAGCGCCTGGCCAGAAGCTGTCAGTACAGATGCATCACCATCGTGCCGAGCACTGGATTGTAGTAACAGGCACAGCCAAGGTGACAATCGGAGATAAGCAAATTTTGCTGACTGAAAATCAATCGACATACATTCCAGTAGGTGTAGTTCATGCGCTGGAAAACCCAGGGAAAATCCCTCTGGAGATGATTGAGGTGCAATCTGGGACCTACCTTGGCGAAGATGACATTGTTCGCTTTGAAGACAGATACGGCCGTGCCCCAGTTGCACCGGCTGAAACAATTTAATTAACTTTTAACACTCGAGTTTGCGAAGATGAAGAACGGTGTATTTGAAATATTGGCCTTGGGTGATCGCTTTTCGGCGGCCTACAGAAGCATTGAGGAAACGATTCGCTATTTCGGCCAACTTACTTTCAGGGAAGAAGGGTCTTTCGAAAAAGCCGATGACGTAATATCCTTCCTCCGCAACTCATCCTTCGACATGGTCATCATGCCAAACCCATACGGCAACGAACGTCGCCGTTGGGTTTATACTCATCTGAAAAACTTCGGCTTCCCCGTTCTGGTGTTTGACCGCGGCGCACTGCCTGGATCATGGTTCTTCGACATTGGCTTTAACGCAGATAGTGCCACCTACCACCCAATTCGATGGGACAAGCCGCTCACTGACGATGAAACTGCTGCAGTTGAGGCCTACATAGCTGATGCAAAAAACCATGCTCCATTAGAAGCGCAAAGTCCAGCTATCGGCGGAGAAGCGCTAAAAAAAGAGCTGGGCCTGGAGGGCAAAAAGGTACTCTTTGTACCATTCCAGCGCCCCTCTGACACCACAATCAAATTCTTCAGCGGCCCAGTTGGAAACTATCAGAACTTCGTCAAGCTGGTAGCAGACACCAAAACGCAACTCCAGCAACTGTCTAACGATTGGGTTGTAGTTGCGAAGAAACATCCTCTTGAGCAAACGCGCCCGGTCGCAGACGTTATCTTTGTTGATGACGACACCCATGTCCACGACCTGATCGAGATGTCCGAAGCCGTACTTCTTGTAAATAGCGGCGTTGGAGTGATTGCCGCACTATTTGATAAGCCAGTACTCTATGCTGGTGACGCATTCTACGCGCACCCCAACTTCAACCGCAACGTGCAGAAGCCACACGACGTTGTTTACCTATTGCAGAACGGGTTCCACTTCGACAAAGAAACCCGCAACAGGTTCATCCACCACCTCGTTAACTCCGTTTACTCTTTCGGAACTTTCGAAACAGAACTTGTCGCACAGAAAGATGGCTCGTACAGAAACATCACTCGGAAAATTCATTTCGACAAAGTAAACCTGCCGGACGAATTTAAAAAAAAAAGAACCTTCTCTTTGTAAGTCCAGTAATCCCAATCCCGATTAACCGGGGGAGCGCTCATCGTACAGATCAAATGATCCGAGCGCTCTTGGACCTTAATGTCCGTGTAAAACTTCTATTACTGAATCAGAGCGAAGAAAAAACCTCGTCCGTTGAACTGAAAGAGCGCCTAGAGGCTCACTATAACTCTATCAATCTAACGGTCGAGGTTCGCCGGCATCCGAATTACTCGGAGAAAGGCAAGAAGAAGACCCGCATCCAAACTCTTTTGGCTAAGATCCAAGAGCGCCTAGATAAACTTCGTTACGAAGACGCCCTGATCAACAACAAACAAGCTCTTCCAGAAAATTTTGAAAAGCTTGTAAAAGATCAACTCGGCACAGGGAACTACGACCTAGTCTGGTTCAACTACATGAAGATGATGCCAAGCAACCTACCGAAAGGTCGCACCCGAGTTATCGTCGACATGCACGATATGCAGTCTGCTCGTATTAAAGCCGACGTGCTTCCCACCCTGCCAAAGCTGAGACGAGCGAAATTCCTAAAGGTGTTTACCAATAGCGAAATCAAGTCTCTAAACAAGTGCGACCTGGCAATTTCGATCTCACCCATTGAAACAAAGGCGATCGAGGATATTTACAAACCCAAAGCCAAGGTTGTAACACTGAAAGCAACCGATGATCCGCGGTTCGGTTATAGCCGAAAGCGCACACATGACATTAGCTTTATTGGCTCCAATTCTGCACCTAATGTGGACGGGCTAGTGTGGTTTATCGAGCAGGTATTGCCGATCGTCGCAGCGTCTTTGCCAAGAACTCGATTCCTCATCCAAGGGAACGTGACCCGAGGAAAAATCGTTAAAGGCGCCATCTCAAACTCTCCACATAGGCAGATGATCAAACAGCAAGGTTTTGTTGAGTCTCTGGCCTCAGTATACGCAGAATCTAAAGTTATGATCTGCCCTATCCGATATGGCACCGGCATGAAAATTAAAGTTGTCGAAGCTATGGCATACGGAAAAGCAATTGTTGGTACGAGCATTGCCTTTGAGGGTATTGATACCTCCGAGGGCTTGGTCTGCCATGATGATGCTGAAGCGTTCGCGGAGAGCGTAATCGAACTGATCAGGAACGAAGAGTCTCGTCGCACAGCTGAAAAAGCTGCAGCTTTGACGTTTGCCAATCAGCATTCGTACAAATCACTAATCGAAAGTATTCGCGACGATGTTTTAGCTGCTAAAGAGGTTTCGTGACGAAACCTTATTCCGCAGCGTCCTACCATGGACCAACTCACTCGACAATGAAGAGCTCGATCATTAAGCATATGCATTACTGTCCGCAAAACCGACGCCAGCCAAGCATATTGACAACCATTAACAGCGCCTGTAGTTAAGGCCAAGAATTTTACTAGCATATAAGCTAATCAAATCGCTTGCGAGTTTTGACAATAGCAGTTTACTTCTGCATTTCTCCGCATGCAATCAATTGGCAATAACACACGAGAGAACCCAAATTGAAAATCACACCAAACATGCAGTGCTCTAATTCCAGCCCCTTTGTACTGTTCGGCGGCATCAATGTACTTGAGTCCGAAGACCTCGCACTAACCGCTTGTGCCGAGTATGTCCGGGTTACCGAGAAGCTGGGTATTCCTTATGTTTTCAAAGCAAGTTTTGACAAAGCAAATCGCTCGTCAATTCACTCGTACCGCGGTCCAGGCATGGAAGAAGGCCTGCGAATCTTTGAAAAAGTCAAATCTGAGTTTGGCGTTCCAATTATCACTGACGTTCACGAAATCTACCAGGCCGCCCCAGTAGCAGAAGTTGTTGACATACTACAACTCCCCGCCTTTCTAGCACGCCAAACTGATCTTGTTGTGGCTTTGGCAAAGACTGGCAAACCAGTGAATATCAAAAAACCTCAGTTCCTGAGCCCATCTCAGATGCAGAATATCGTTCACAAATTTAATGAAGCAGGTAATGACCAGCTAATTCTCTGTGATCGCGGATCCTGCATGGGATACGACAACCTGGTCGTGGACATGCTTGGCTTTGGAGTAATGAAGCGCACGTGTCAAGATCTGCCTATCATCTTTGACGTGACCCATGCACTTCAAAACCGCGATCCATCCGGTGCAGCGTCCGGTGGCCGTCGTGAACAAGTTGTAGACCTGGCTCGGGCAGGTATGGCAGTAGGCCTGGCCGGCTTGTTCCTTGAGGCGCACCCGAACCCTGATCTTGCTAAGTGCGACGGTCCAAGTGCACTGCCACTTGATAAACTGGAGCCATTCCTGGAACAAATTAAAGCACTGGATGATTTGGTGAAGTCGTTTGCACCATTGACCATCGCCTGAAGCCAAGCCAATCGAAGCAAGGATTGTGAACATGGCAAGCTCTGAACAACGGGTCGCAGTTGTGATCCCGGCACGCTATGGATCTACCCGTCTTCCGGGTAAGCCTTTAGCTGACATCGCGGGAAAACCGATGATACAGCACGTGTACGAACGTGCTTTGTTAGTGGCTAACGCCCAAATTGTAGTTGTTGCCACCGATGACGAGCGTGTGGCACAGGCAGTACGCAGTTTCGGTGGTAACTGTGTGATGACGTCACCTAACCATCCGTCTGGCACAGATCGCTTGGCGGAGGTAATGGCCGAGATTGATGCTGATATATATATCAATCTACAAGGTGATGAACCACTGGTTCGTCCTGCAGATATTGAGCAGCTAGCAGAGGGCATGTTAGCGGACAAAAGCGTGAGTATTGGCACGCTGTGCCATCCAATTGACTCTGCAGAGGCTAGTAATCCGAATACGGTGAAGGTAGTTCTGGCTACAAACGGTAATGCTCTTTACTTTAGCCGTTCGCCCATTCCGTTCCCCCGCGAAAGCGAAGCAGCGACCTATCTCAAACATGTTGGCGTCTACGCCTATCGCCGGCAAGTTCTGGCTGAATATTCAGGCCTACCGCAACCGATGATTGAGAATGCTGAAAAGCTTGAACAATTGCGGCTGCTTGCTGCGGGATATTGCATCCGCGCATTCCAAGTTGAACCCACAGGGCCTGGTGTAGACACCCCAGAATGCCTGGAGCAAGTCAGAGCCATTATCAGTGGCAAACCGGTCGCTATGAAGCCTACACTGGCAGATATAAAATTAGTGATCACCGACGTTGACGGCGTTCTCACTGATGGCGGTATCTATTATGACGCTAACGGAGAATGCCTAAAGCGATTCCATGTTCGTGACGGTATGGGCATGCGCTTATTGGAAGAAAACGGCGTACGGGTTGCAGTACTTTCCGGGCGTGACTCCGCCACTTTGCGCAAGCGAGTTTCTGATCTTGGCATCAGCCTTTTTCAGTTCGGAGTGAAGGACAAACTGATCGCCTGCGAACAACTTATGGCAGAAGCGAACGCAGAGAAAACACAGACGGCCTGCATTGGTGATGACAGTATTGATCTCCCGGCTTTTGCAGCGTGTGGTATTTCTTTTGCTGTGGCCGATGCCCCCAGCTACGTGTGTAATGCAGCCACTTTCACGCTAAATTCTTCTGGTGGCACGGGCGCATTCCGAGAAGTCGCCGACGCCATATTGCATGCTCAAGGAAAAGATGACGTTCTGAGCACCTCCACCGGATACTCTCGAGTCATGGCAAAAATGGCGCAGTAGTCTCACGGAAGCGATGAATTTGTTAATATAACCGCCTCGGCACATAATGCTTGGCTCCAGCCCAGCCATTATGTGTCGAGACTTACCACCCGCTCTCCAAAATCTAGAAGCTCTGCACGTCCGACCTTTCCACTCACCACCAAACATATTTAATCAACGCCACTCACCCCCTCCTCGTACTGCTAAAATTCCAATACCCGGCCGCTGCGACGCACCCGCTCACCCCCACTTCAATTGTAACTAGTACTAATTATTTAGAACTCCATCAGCTCCTAGGTCGAAGCCCGTGTTACGAGCTCGTACTCAGGTGCTCCTAAGCAGCCAGATTCTTACTTGTACGACCTGAGATTTCTCCCCTACCGACCGCTTCCTCGGTCACAATCCGCGCTGCAGTTCAAGGCAAAGCCGAGGAATAGTCTCAACACTGGCGGCCCGGCTGACCTGTGCTCTTGAGCATCTGCTGCAATGGTTGACACTACGAAACCTTGCTTAGGATACTGGGGCAAGCTAGAGTCACGAGTCAGATGACGAAAAATTCTGACCTGAGAATTTAAGGTGGTCATAATCAACAATGAATAAAATTATTAACTGCACCCTCCTTGGGGGAAGCAACTCAGTTTTAAAGTTTGGATTAGGCTCTGGACTGGAGAGTGTTTGCCACGTAAAGAGGCTTGCACTTGGCGCAACAACATGCATTCAAAATCTTTACGAGGCCGTGAGAAATAGAGATCTGATCAAAAACTCCGACTTCGTCGTGACAGAGTCCAACGTCAATGACTCACACTTTGCCTGCATGCAACCCTTATCTATAGATGTCTTAGAAAGCGAAATAAATGAGTATTACCGCATACTTAGCGAACTGAACAGAAACGTGTACGTTGTTATACTTCCCGCTAACTTCAGAGCTCGCCACATTGAATCCCAGTCAGTAATGGACGCTATCAACAACATTCATTACTCAAACTGCCTAACCTACGGTTTCAAGGTGATCGATTTATCTTGGATTGCGCGCGAGCTACCCGAGGCCGACATATACAACCTCATTCCCCACCCAAGGCATTTAAATGAAGGTTATCTCCACTTCCTTGGCCAAAATATTGCAAAACATGCCTTGTTGCACCCGTGCACCCTAAAACCCACTCAAAACTCTGGACCAAATTATTCATTTATTTCATCAACTGAACTGGACAAAGATTGCTGCATAGAAAAGAAGAACTCGGCATTCAACGAGCAGATACTGCCACTCAACAGATCATATACCCTACCTGAATGGGCGACCGGAAAAGAAATAGTCGCACTTTCTGCCTGGTGCGACAGTTACTCCCAGTTTAGAATCACCACAGAGAGCGTCACCACTACTAAGTGTTTCTCTAAGCTCTATTCAGTATGGGAGTTTGCCACTCCAATCAAAATATCAGCGACAACAACAATCGAAACTGCCCTGGATAATCCGCCACCCACCGACATTTCGCGCATGAGCAAATATAACGCAGCAGCTAATTGCGTACCATTTGGATTTTCTGGGCTATTAGTTAGAGATGGAGCACCAAGCCAGAGGCCTCACGAAGAACACGCCAAATCCCAGATCGACATCTCGTCCGAAGTCACTCCTGATATAAGGCCCTACATCAAGGCCTGCCACTCATTAATAGAAAACCGATATCTCTACACGCAAACCGATATCGACAAGTTAAAAAATGAGATCGAAAAACTCGAACTGAAATTAGCAGCAACGCAGCAAAATCATACCCAAGACCCTTTGTGCTTACCATAATGGTCAAATCACTTTTGGTTATCGACGGGCAATAGCCAATCATGAGCCAATCGCCAGAGAAGCCCTGCAATTTACGCAGGGCTCGTGGCCAACATACTATCTCCAAGCAAATACCAATAACATATCTGACAGAAGATATAGTTTATAAAGCGTACCATGCCAAACCCGCACTTATTAACTCATCAACACCCTCAGGGAACCGCCTCATGACAGAAATACTTGTTAGCGGAAACTATGAAGATGACATGGGTAATCGAGTATTTGCCCCAGCAGGACTACACAAGGTTTACGTAGACTTCAAAGGAAATAATAATACCCTGCTGATTGATAATTCGAGCGGAATTAGAAACACACTTATAAGTTTTCCATCAAACTCAGGCTCTTGCACGATCGGTGCCAATGGAAACTACTGCGGAAAAATACGAATTGGCTGGAATTGCACAGTTATTATTGGCTCGGAGGTAACTTGCACAACTGCATGTGCTATCTACACAGCAGAAGCCACTTGCGCCCTCATTGGGGACGACTGCATGATAGCCGCACACGTTATTATTCGAACTGAAGATTCGCATGCAATATTTGACGTAGAGAGCGGTAACAGGCTAAATCCCTCAAGAGACGTTGTCATAGGTCGACATGTTTGGCTTGCGGAGGATTCGGTAGTACTTTCCGGATCTAGAATTGGGGCCGGCTCGGTTATTGGTATAAGGTCAGTAGTAAAGGCAACTATCCCAAATAACTGTACTGCGGCTGGAATACCATGCAAAGTAATCAAACAGCATACTGCATGGGAACGACCAAACATTGCATTTGGCGAACCCTGGGTTAGAAATAACGCCAAAGCGCAGAATCTTATGGAAACGAAAGACGCATGGCAGCGAACTAATAACAGCACCAAAGATATAAGCATCGGCAGATACTCATATGCGACCCTCAAAACCATTCAATCTAAAAACTCAAGTCTGATTATTACCGACCTGGTCGAGTGATTTCAGGCGCCCTTGAGCCTCAAAAAACTTGATTAACATGGGCGCCTGACTATTGGCTAGTCGAAAATTTCTACCACTCCGACCACTGCACCACTCTGATCCACCACTGCCAGCGCTCGGATTTTATTTTCCAACATGTACGCTTCAGCCTCTGAAAGCTGAGCGTCCTCTTTGATGGTATGTGGATTGGCGGTCATGAACTGCCCAACACTAGCTTGAATGATGCCTTCATCGTCAACCAGAGCACGACGCAGGTCCCCATCAGTCACTATCCCTACCAGTTTTTCCTCATCCATGACCACAGTCATCCCCAAACGGCTCCGTGTCATCACAAGCAAACAGTCATGGAAACTGGTGCTCGGCAAAACGACAGGAGCGGGAGAATGCATGACATCACGCACTCGAGTCAGCAATTTGCGGCCAAGGCTACCACCCGGATGGTAGCGAGCAAAATCCATTGGCTTGAACTGGATAGCTTCGATCAGCGCTACCGCCAGCGCATCGCCCATAGCCATGGTGGCCAGAGTCGAAGTGGTTGGCGCCAGATTGTTCGGACAGACTTCACGCTCGACCGAAATGTCGAGCCAGATGTCTGCATGCTTGGCCAGCGTAGATTTGCCACTCCCTGTCATGGCAATAATCTTGTTACCGAACGACTTAAGGCTTGGAATCAGCTTGATCAGCTCTTCGGTCTCACCGCTGTAGCTGATGAGGATCAGTACATCAATCGGCTTGAGCATGCCCAGGTCGCCGTGGAAAGCTTCGGCTGGGTGCAGGAAGAAGCTAGGGGTTCCGGTAGAGGCGAAAGTGGCGACCATCTTTTGGCCGATCAACCCTGACTTACCCATGCCACAGACCACGGTGCGGCCTTTGCAACCGAGAATCAGTTCAACGGCACTCTGGAACTCGCCATCCAGGCGTTCGGCCAGATGAGTAACGGCTTGAGCCTGAGCGATGAGGGCTTCTTTGGCGATGCTGAGGTGATTCATTTTCGTCCCTGACGACAGCTGAGTATATGCGAAGACGCGAATGTTAAGGTTTTTGTAAC
>Ga0213822_1001297_pt1 | contig 14501 bp, 14 predicted proteins | sample MC6MC0908MG_FD_179872 | JGI IMG/M metagenome (GOLD analysis project Ga0213822, IMG submission 179872) | Enriched soil aggregate microbial communities from Iowa State University, Ames, United States - MC6-MC0908-MG | ecosystem: Environmental > Terrestrial > Soil > Unclassified | place: USA: Iowa...
AGCATGACCCGCGAGCGCATCTCGCAACTGCCTGAAGACGATTGGCGCAAGGCCCGAAGTGCCGACTTCCAGGAACCCCGTTTGAGTGCCAACCTGGCATTGGTCGAGGTCATGGCGGGCATTGGCGAAAGGCACGGTGTAAGCGCTGCGGCGGTCGCCATCGCCTGGGTACTGCGCAAACCCGTGGTGACCGGCGCCATTGTCGGGGCCCGCCGTCGCGCACAAGTGGACGGGCTGATCGCCGGTTCGCAGCTACGCCTCAGCGCTGAGGAAATCGACGAGATCCAACCGTTCCTGCCGTCGGGCATGGGCACCAATGTCCCGGGCGCTGCCTGACCTTGCGGGGCCCTGAGCGGACACTTGTGCGTGTTCGCTCAGGGGCGAAAGGTTATTGCAACGGAATATATACATCCGTTTGCCATTGATCCTGTGGCGTCTCGGGATACACGCTCAGGTAATGGAAGAACAGCGGATGGTCACGCAGTTCCTCGCCACTGGCAGGCAGCCAGTCGCGGTAAACCGGATAGATCGTTTCGCCGATGTGATCCGGTGACCCTGCGTGTCGCACCACGGCGCAGCGACCGCCAGGAATGACCATCTCGTGCACGCCGAACGCATTGGACGCCACGGCCTCGTGAACCTCGCCGCAGATGGCGAAGCGGAAGTCTTGGGGAGGTGTCGTATCCGGGTTGTTATAGGGAATGCCGAAGGTACGACTCGATGCCACGGGCGACTGTCCGCTCTGCATACGCCATTCGATGAATTTGCGTACGCTCTCGTTGACGAGTCCGGTCGGTCCACAGTGCTCAAGCATTGCGACCCTGGCTTCAGGGAATTCCACGATTTTTACTTGCATGATGATCGTCCTGGAAAAATAAGGGATGGCGAATACCGCATTCCAGACCTGCCAGTTCGGTTCCCTCCTGAACGCACTCGGCGTCATGCCGAATGCCCGCCCGAACGCCCTGCAAAATGCCTCGGGACTTTCATAGCCGGCGCCGAATGCAGCGTCCAGTATCGAATGATCCGCGAGGGCGGCCAGACGATGTGCCGCCCGGCGCAGCCGCATCAGTTGCACATAACGTGAGACCGGTACGCCGACGAACGCAGTGAATTGTCGGTGGAAGTGAAAGGCCGAAAAGTTCGCCACACGGCTCAGCGTCTTCACTGACAGGTCACCTTCGAGATTGGCATCGATGTAGGCGAGTACGGCATCGAAGCGTTGGGTGTAGGCGCAATGGGTCGGCATGTCAGACACTGGAAAAGGCTCTTGGAAGTACGGTCGGCATAGCGTCGACTATAGCGGGGTAAACGCGCCTAGCCGCGTTTGCTCAAAGGAGGACGGTGAAAGCCGGCGGCTGTTCCGTCTGTCAGTACTGTCATGTCTGACAGTAGAGCGGCCATCAAGCTTGCTCTAGGTTAATCACCAGACAAGCCGTTTCATGAGTGTTCAAGACTAATCGGATTCTGCACGGCGCAGAAAAACTGGGCATGCCGGATCACAATAAAAAGGATTGGTCGTTGGGCTTTGTATCGTTGTATGAGCCGCTTGGTTTTGCAAGGGAGTGAGCAATCTCACTGTCGAGTCTCTAACGAGGGTGGCTCCATGAAAACTATTTTTTATTTTTGCGGGCTTGGCTTTCTTGCTGTTTGTGATCAGGTAAGCGCCCAGTGGGTAGCAGGGAATCCAGAGAACTCATTGGCCGAGGGCAGTGCGACATTAGTTGCTATTCGCAATCAATATGCTAATGCGGCTGAAAATTGTGGCACCGATAATAGACCAGCCTTTCTGTGCAGCGGCGTTACATTGAGAGTGACAAAAAAATCTGATCGCTATCGGGTCTGGGACCCCAGTCCACCGTCGCAACAGCGAGGAGGGGTTGCGTTTTCCTACTTGAGGGTGGATGCCAAGTTTCAGACTTTTGCCTGGGGTTATAACAACGGTTATATTCTTTATCCAAAATTTCTGGCGCCTGCTAATAAGCTCTCTCTTGGTGTTGTTTGTTCATTTCCGATGGATTCGTGGGATTGGCATCGCGACGCCCTGTGTGGCCGGGTGACGTTGGAGGAAAATAAATACTACGAAGTCAGTCGTCCCTGTCAGTCACAAGGTATTGTCAATTCGGATCAGTGGGCTAATCACTGGAACCAATCGGTTAGCGGCAATCCTCACTTGGAACAGTGCGGTTTTGATGTGGCAAGCGGTACCGCCAATGGGGCTGTTTTCTTTTATGAGTCACTTAAAGCCAAACAAAAGATAAATGGTTTCTATGAATGGAACGAAATGCAGGTGGCGACCTGGCCCCAGAACAGCGCCGGCACGCTGCCCCTCCAGGCTTTTTTTTACTCTGATCCTGCTGGTCTGGCTGATGCGCGTACTAATCAAAAAGAATTCTATACCGATACGGGGGGTATCGTTGTTCCAATTATAAACATCCGTCTCCCGACCTCAGCGACCCAGGATGTCACCTTCGATTTCTATCCCTTCGATCAGGAAGTGACGGCTGGAGTAGGGACGGTGCCGACTTACTCGCAGCGGCCCTGGATTGTCAATCCGATCGAAGGCGCCACTGTAGTGCCGCCCTTCAGAATTTCGGGGAAAAGTGCGCCTGGCGCGACAGTGGATGTATGCCTGGAAGGCGCAGGGTACTGTTTTGGCGCGCCAGTGGTCGCCGATGGCAATGGATACTGGTTTATTGATGGCGCAAAGTTGAACTCGGGTACTTATAGGTTTACGGCAAGACAAACACTGAATGGGCAAGTGTCGGACTGGGCGGGAAATAGAACTATCACGATTCCCTGAGGAACTTGAAATGAAGTGGCCAATTCGTTTTGACGATCCCCTTCATGATTTCAGGAAGAAACGCAGGGGGGCAACGGTGATGGGTGTCTTGAGGCGGAGGGTACCGCTTGGGCGCGTGTTGCAAGGCCGTTCGGTTCCTGCCTGAACGCACTCGGCGTCATGCCGAATGTCCGCCTGAAAGCCCTGCAAAATGCCTCAGGACTTTCAAAGCCGATCTACACGTGCCCAATCACCAACGTCGCGCGCGTTCCCGTCGGAGTGCGATTCTCCAGCTTTACTTTCCCTCCCAGCCGATCGGCGATGGCTTTCACGATGGCCAGGCCCAATCCGGCGCCTTGATCATTGCCGCGGCTGTAGAAGCGCTCGAGGAGCCGATTGGATTCGGACTCATCAATACCGGGGCCTTCGTCTTCGACCGATAGTTCATAGTGATTGCCGTTTTTGGTTAAGCGCACCGTAATCTGCCCCTGGGCAGGGGAGAAGTTGGCGGCATTGGTCACCAGATTGTTCAAGGCAATGTGGATGTCGGCCGGGTCCATCCTGACCGGTTCGATGTCATCGCTGACATCGAACACCAGTTCGAGCCCCTTGCTTAAAAGCCAGGGTGTCAGTTGAACCAGGCTTTCTCGGACGGTGGCGACCAGATCGATGAGCGCTGGGATGTGCGCGCCTGTCTTCGGTTCGATCCGAGCCATGGTCAGCAATTGGTTGACCAGGCGGCTGGCACGGTCAACGCCGGCGATCAGGTGCTCCAGTGATTCGCGACGTTCATGTTCGGTCCCGGCCTCCAGCAGGTTTTGCGCATGGACCCGCAGCACGGCTAGAGGCGTCCGCAGTTCGTGGGCCGCATCGGCGATGAAGCGTCGTTCGCGCTCGAGTACGTCCTGGATTTGCGCCAGCATGCGATTGAGCGCGGCCTGCATCGGTTCCAGTTCGCTGGGCAGGGGCGTCAGTTGCAGCGGCTCCAGGGAACCGCTGTGGCGCGCGCGTAGGGTGGCCGCCATGTCGGCCAACGGCTTGAGCCCCCAGCCGATGGCCAACCAGACCATCGCCGCCAGGATCAGGCTGCCCAGGATGTTCGGCCACAGCGTATGACGCACGATGCGATCCACCAGGTCGGCCCGTACGTCATCCCGTTCGCCGACCCAGATGTTCAGATCGTTCTGTTTGTCCTTGAGGACAAAGGCGCGCCAGTGACGGTTATTCAAATCCACCACGTCACTGAAACCGGGTTCGGTCGGCGGTGCGTGAAAGGAGGGGGCGCTGGCGGTATGCACCAGCACTTCGCCCTTGGCGTTCCACACCTGGAAGGCGATTTTGCTTTCGTAAGGGTGGCCGTCGCTTCGCGGCGTCGCTTCGCTCAGTGCCGTGTTGAAAGCCCGGTACAGGTCGGCGTGTGCCTGGCTCGCCAGCGGCATGTGCATTACGCCCTGGAGCAGACGGGCGTTTTGTGCCAGTTGCGCGTCGTAGACCTCGGCGATTTCATGATTGCTGTCGTGCAGGTTGAGTACGCTGATCACCGCCAGCCCAGCGAGCATCAGGCCGATGATCAGGGTCAGCGTGCGGCGGCGAATCGACGTCATCGATGTTCCTCCACCAGATACCCCACGCCCCGAACGGTGCGGATCAGGTCGGTGGAGAACTTCTTGCGCAGGTGATGGATATGCACCTCGAGGGTGTTGCTTTCGGCTTCTTCGCTCCAGCCGTACAACAGCTGCATGAGGTGATCGCGGGTCATGACGCGACCGGGGGGCGAGAGCAATTCGTGCAGCAGTTGATATTCCTTGGGCGTCAGCACCACCGGCTTGCCGAGATAGCTGACTTGCTGGGTACCGGGGTTGAGGCTGATACCGGCGTGTTCGATCAACATCTGGGCGCGTCCGGCACTGCGTCGCAGCAGGGCGCGCAAGCGGGCCTTGAGTTCGGCCAGGTCGAACGGCTTGACCAGGTAATCGTCGGCACCGGCATCCAGCCCGGCGATGCGATCTTCGGTCGCATCGCGGGCGGTGAGGATCAGCACCGGCAGGTTGGAGCCACTGTCGCGCAGGCGCTGCAGGACTTCGAGCCCGTCCATGCGCGGCAGACCGAGGTCGAGCACGGCCAGGTCAAAGGTTTCGCTGAGCAGCGCGTGCAGGGCACTCTTGCCGTCCTTGAGCCAGTCGACGGTGTAGCCTTCGCGACCCAGGGCTTGATGAATGCCTTCGCCCAGGGCCACGTCATCCTCGATCAGTAGTACCCGCACACAGCCCCCTGTCAGTTGAGTTTTTTGTTCACTTCAAGCAAAAGTGCCTGGATTTCCTTGCGGCGTCCGGCATCGGCCAGTTCGCGCCCGGGGCGTGGTGCGGCATTGAGCGCTTTTTGCAGGGCGCCTTGGGCTTGAGCGTAGCGTTTCTGACGGTAAAGGTGATCACCCCAGAAGTACAGGCTGTCGATGCCATCTGGATTGAGTTGCAACGCCTGCTTGAGCAGTTGCTCGGCTTTGTCGGCATCTCCGAAACCGATCGGCCAGCCGGGGACTCGGTCGTACAGCGCCGCGAGACTGGTATAGGCCGAACCTTGCAGGGCTTTTGGGTCCAGGGCCAGGGCTTTTTCCAGGTCGGTCCTGGCCTCCTTGACTTTGCCCAGGGCGCCGAGCCCGCCTTGGGCTCCGGCCCAACTGCTGGTGACGATGCCTGACCAGATCCAGGCTTCGGCCAGCTCCGGGCGTTCATGGGTGAACGTCGTGGCTTGCGTTGCCAATTGCTCGAAGGCGGCTTCGCGTTGTTTTTCCGGCAGTTCATATTGAATGTGCGCCCAGCTTTGCTGGATGCCGACGAGGCGTTGCTGGTCAGCCGTGTCCAGGGCCCAGGCGCTTTGGCCCATGGCGACGATCATCAGGCCGGCAAGAAGTCTTTTCATGGTTTCAGGTGCTCGTTTTCAGGTTTATGGCTCAGACGGCGGATCAGCGGCAATTGCTTGCGCAGGCCCCGATCCACCAGGTTCGGCAACAGGCTGTTGAGGCGAACGAAGAAGCGCTCAGGCCAACCTAGGTAGAGATCGCGACGGTCACCGGCGATGGCGTGGATTACTGCGTTGGCTACCGCTTGCGGATCATCGACGTTGGCTTTGAGTGCGTCATTCAGGGCCTGGGCAGCCGGGCTGTTCATCGAGGTGCGGGTGGCGCGGGGCGCGACATAGAGCACGCCGACCCGCGTATCGGCCAGTTCCCGACGCAGGGCTTCGGAAAAACCGCGCAGGGCAAACTTGCTGGCGCAATAACTGGCATAGCCCGGGTAGCCGATGGAGCCATAGGTTGAGCCCACGTTGACCACCATGGCGCTGTCGGCTTGCTTAAGTAGCGGTAGCAGCAGTTTGGTCAGGCAGATCGGCGCACTGATATTCACCGCCAGCATCGCGTCGATCTCACTGTCATCAAGCTGTTCGAGCATGGCGAAGTGGTTGATGCCGGCGGCGTTGATCAGCAGGTTGACGCCGTCCAGGGCTGTGGCGGCGGCCAGGATCTTGCGTCGGTCGCAGGCTGACGTCAGGTCGGCGGCCACCCAGCAGAGGTTCTGCGGATAGCGCGCCAGCAACGGCAGCAGCGATTCCTGGTGCCGCGCCACTGCCAACACCCGGGCCCCGGCGGCGCATAGCGCAGCAGCGATGGCCTGACCGATGCCGCCACTGGCGCCGGTCAACACCACGCGGGCGTCACGCAGCTGCATGGCGAGCCTCCGTGTCCCGTGGTAAACCACGGAACATGTCGGTGTAGAGCCGGTACACCACTTTTGAGGCGTGGATCACCGCCGCCTGGTCCGCCGGGTTATCGAGTTTGTTCATCAGGCCGCGGTAGGTCTGCATGTGCTCGATGTCCAGGGAACCGTGGGAGCTCAAATAGCTGAAGGCACTTTCTGGCAGTGCCAGGTGTTCGCGGATGCTGCCCGCCGCGTGGGTGGCCAGGGCAATGCTGGTGCCTTCCAGCACATTGACCATGCCGAACAGCCCCACCGGGTTGCCCCGGGCGATCAGGTCGTAGAGAAAACTGACCATCAGTTCGATCGGCAACGAAGGCTGGCCGTTGCGCACGGCATCGCGATTGCCGCCACAAGCGACGATATCGTCAAGGACCCACTGTTCGTGGCCGTACTCCTCGTCGATGTACTCACACACTGCCTTGCGCAGCCATTCGAGATGGTTGGGCAGGCGCGCGCCGCAGGCCATCATCAGTGGCACGGTGTGGCGCACGTGGTAGTAAGCCTGGGCGAGAAACGCCCGGTAACTCTCCAGGCTGACCTTGCCGTCGAGGGCGTCCCGGATGATCGGCAAATTGAACAGTTCGTGGCGTTCCTCTTGGGTGGCTTCTTGCAGAGCGTCGAAAAACATCATGATGCGGATTCCTCGCAATGGGTGGATGCAGTCAGTTGCGCGCGGTACTGCGCGACAATCGCGTCGCGGCGCGGGCGGCCATTGGCGGTCAGCAGGCCGTTGGCGGCGGTGAACGGTTGGGGCAGGCGGGCCCAGCGGTGGACCCGGGCATAATCGGGTAGGTTTTCGTTGGCCTCGGCTACGGCGGCGGCCAGTTGTGCGTCGGTGCAGTCCGGGCGGTGCGGCCACAGCAATGCGTGATTGCGGGGCAGCGCTTCGCCGTAGACAAAGGCCTGGGCGATGTGTCGACGCTGGGTCAGTTCGGCCTCGACCCATTCCGGGTTGACGTTGCGCCCGAAACTGGTGACGAACTGGTGTTTCTTGCGACCTTTGAGGTAAAGAAAACCCTCAGGGTCGAACTCGCCAAGATCCCCGCTGGGCCACCATTCTCCGCTGTAGAGCGCCTCACCCAGGTAGCCGAGCAGGGGCGAACCCTTGATCAGCACTTCGCCGTCATCGGCCAGGCGTATCTGGATGTGGGGCAGGGGCTTGCCGACACTGCCCGGACGCTGTGCGTCGGGGCGATTGAGGCACACCACCGAGGCGCATTCGGACAAGCCATAACCTTCGTAGACCGGCAGGCCAACGGCCTGGGCGCGCTGCAGCAGGCTCTCCGAGACCCGCGCGCCTCCCACGGCGGCAAAGCGCAATTTGTGTGGGGCGAACGCTTTCTGTTCGGCGGCGCCGACCAGTATCTGCAAGAGCTGCGGCACCAAAATCAGGCTCTCAGGAGCACGACTGGCCAGACACGCAAGCAGACGTGGTGTGTCGACGCCGCTGGCACCGAGGATGCCGAGGGTTTTCTGGCTCGGCACGCTCAGCGTGGCGCCGGCGTGCAGCGCCGCATAGCAGCCGAGGTTTTCCAACAGGATCGCCAGCGGCAACAGCGCCAGGTGATGCTGCGGGTCGGCGAGTTTGCTGGCGTGATCGAGCTCGCGCGCAACCCGCAGCAGGCGCTCGGCACTCAGGCATACGCCCTTTGGGGTGCCGGTGGTGCCGGACGTGAAGGTCAGTTTGGCGGTGCCGGCCGGCATCCGGTTCGGTCCGGTAAACGTGCGACGCCAGAATTCGCCACTTTTTTCATAGCCGGCAGCGAGTAATTCGGCGTCCAGCTCCGGCTCGGCGACGACCCGTTCCGCCTGGCTTTGCTCCAGGCAGTGGGCCCGTTGGGCCGGGCTGAAGAAGGGCGGCAAGGTCACACAGGCCAGGCCTTCGAACAATGCCGCCAGGTCCCAGAGCATCGCTTCGACGCCGTTGTCCAGCGCCAACGCGATGACGGATACCTGCTCATCGCGCAGACGTTGCTGGCGGTACACCACCTCGGCGTACAACGTGGCGTAGTCGAGTTTCAGATGATCGCCCCACAGCGCAATGCGACGGGTGTGGCGCTCGGCATGGTTACGCAGGGTTTGCCGGAATCGCTGCAGTTCAGGCGACATGGCAGCTGTCCTCCTGGCACGACGGCAAGCCCAGGCGGGCGAACAGGCCGATGTTGCGTAAATGAATAAACCCTGCGCGGATGTTGCCCACGTGCACCCAGGGTTTGCTTTCGTAATAGCTGCCCCAACTGTGGCGTTCGTCGCCCAGTCGCGCCGGGTCGGCGGCGCATAGGGTCACCGGTTTCAGCCCGAGCCGATGGAAGCTGTTGACCAAGCCGATGTTGCCGGTGAAAGCCACCCATTCCAGGCCGCCCATGGCCAATAAGTAAGTGATCGCGATGATGCTCAAGCGCGCGCTGCCGGTGTCGCTGGCGGCAAGGTTGCCGACTTCGACGATGCCGGCGCGATCCACCTGATGTCCGGCCGCCGCGCCGATCAGAGGTTCGATCGGCTCGTCCAGGTAACGCTCCAGAAACAAGGATTCGTCATTGGCCATGCGCACCCCGGCCACGGCGCACAGGCCGTTGTCGGCATTGCTCAAGCCAAACAGCTGCGGCATGAAATGGCGAATGTCGGCGCCGTGGGCCTTGCGAAAACGCTGTTGGATAAAGGCCTCGAACGCCGGCCGCTGCACGTCGTCCGCCAGGGCCGCGGACAGGGTCATCGGCGGCGCTTCAGCCTGGCCGAAGTGCAGGGGCAGGGGCAGGGGAATGTTCCAATTGACAACGGGCATGGGCAGAACGCCTCCCTCGATAGAATGGGGAGGAGTATCCGAGGCATTTCTTAACGAAGTCTGAAGGTAAGAAAAGCTTCTTGAACGTCGGTCTTCAGACTGCCTTAAGACTTTGCTGACAGGTTGGCAGGGTCGGTTCTGAGTAACCGGATCGCAGCTGCCAAATGCGTTGGCAGGCCACAGACTTTCACGAGGCGCGTTATGACCCGCGATATTGCTGTAAACCGTTATGGAAAACTGTCGATGACCCTGCACTGGTTGATGCTGGCGCTGTTCGTTGGTGTGTATGCATGCATCGAGATCAAAGGCTTGCTGCCCCGTGGCAGCACCGCACGAAGCCTGCTGCTGGGGTTGCACGGGCTGTTCGGGCTGAGCATTTTCGGGCTGGTTTGGGTCCGCCTGTTCGGTCGCCTGACGCCACGCCCGCCCATCACGCCCGCCCCGCCGGCCTGGCAGACCGGCCTTGCGCACCTGATGCACCTGGCGCTGTATGGCCTGATGATCGCGACCCCGGTGTTGGCCTGGTTGATGCTGGCCGCCGGAGGTAAGCCGGTGCCGTATTTCGGCTTCTTCCTGCCGGCCCCCGTGGCGGTGGACCCGGACCTGGCCAAACAGCTCAAGTACTGGCACGAGCTGCTGGGCAGCAGCGGCTATTGGTTGATTGGTCTGCATGCGGCGGCCGGTTTGATCCATCACTATTGGGTGGGGGACGATACCCTGGCTCGGATGTTGCCGAGCCGAACCGACCTTGACTAACTATTCGGCTGGCGGGGATTGGACACCGGTACAGGGGGCACGCTACCCCACGTAATACTTATCCCAGAGCTTGTTCCGGAATCGTTTGTCCGGATCGAATCGCGCCTTGAGCGCAAACAGCTGTTGCGCGCCGGGGTAGGCACGTGAGAACTGCTGCCGCGTCGCGTGCAATTGATAGGGTAGGTAATAGGTGCCACCAAACGAAAGCGCGATGTCGATCAGTTCGCGCGTCCATACGCCAACTTTCTCGCGGTCGGCCACGCCAACGTGTTGCCAGTAATAAAGTACGAATGAAAAAACTTCTTCCCTTGCCCAGGCTAGACATGAGTCAGGGGCCGGTGGCGCGTGGCGGATGGAGATGTTGACGGCATCGACGTTGTGCGCCATCAACACGGCGGCCATTTGTAATACAAACGCGTTGAGGTGGGCTACCGGGACAAAATACTCCTGCAACGCGTAGGTGCTGTTGCGGGTCGCAATGGGGCCGAGCGAGGCGACGTCCCTGCTGGCCTCGTAATTGCGGCGTACCACCGGGTGGCTGAGGTAGCGCAATGGATCGACCACATCATTGCGAATCAACGGCCCGCCGGGAAGCTTGGTCACGCCCCACAGGAGGGTTTGTTCAAGCGTGTACGATTGCCCCGGTGCGACCAGCCGGTCTTCGACGGTCAGCGCTTTTTCCGTGGTGCACCAGGTGACAGCGGTGGCTTGGTCAAAGTAGGGCGGCGCCAGATCGGCGTTGTGCAGGATGGCTTGATCGTTTCCGCGGATGTGCTGATTAAAGAATTCAGGATAATCGGCAACCGGCATGCGATGTACCTGGCGTTCCATCGTGACGTTTGGCACGAGGTCCAGTTCGATTTCCGTGATAACCCCCACCGCGCCATAGCTACCGATGGCTGCGCGGAACAAGTCGGTATTGGTGGTGCGCGATGCCTCCATGACTGAGCCGTTGGCGAGTACCACCTGCAGGGCTCGTACCGAGTTGCTCATCGGACCTGCACCGACGTAACGCCCATGGGCATTGACTGACAGTGCCCCGCCGACCGTAAAGTTGGCATAGCTCTGCATGATCTTTACCGAAAGGTCATGGCGGTCGATGACTGTCTGCAGATCGCGCCAGCGCATCCCGGATTGCACACGTATGACCCTGCTCTCAGGTGAGTAACGGATGACCTGATTGAACTGACGCATGTCCAGATGCAGGCTGTCTTCGGTGGCAATCTGTCCGCCCATGCTATAGCGGCCACCCCCGATACTCACCGGACCTGACCACATGGCCAGTGCCTGTCGTATTTCGTAGGTGGTACGCGGGGCAAACAGGCGATTCACCCAAATCGGGTTGAGCAACGTCACATCGTTGACCAGGACGCCCGAAGACGGTGCCGCCCATATCGACCAGGGTGACAGCACACCTGCGGTCATCCCGATCATGCCAGCTCGGAGAAGACTGCGCCGGGTGAAAGCGTGTGACGGGAGCGCTTGCGCGTCTTCGATCATGGGGTGTTACTCATCTGAGAATCGAAAATGACGCGCACGTCCGGACTTCGAAGCAGGCTTGCTGGAGTGACCGTATGACGTTGCCACGGGATTCGACCGAAGTACCACAGCCGCCAGAAGTTGAGCTTCGGATCGGCATTATCTTGCAGTAAGGTCGCGAATGTCTCCACTTTACCGAGCTGGATGTTCGTCGCTTCATCGATGACCTCACGAACGAAGCGAGAACAGAACTGGCGCGGTGAGTGTATGTTGAATCCGGTGTCGTAGAACGTGCCTAGTCGATCGCCAACCGCTGCTTGAAGTGCCTCGCGCTGTGTGTCCGTGAGAGGCAACGCAAGCCTCGCAACCGCGCAGCGTCCCTGCTCGGAGCGCTTGAGGAACTGAGTCAGCGGGGTGGTTCGCGCGAGCGGAAACGTACTTTCTGCAATCAACGGCTCAGCGCCACGGTCGTCGACCACCACTCCCACATGGTTCGTCCATGAATTCGTCGCGCTGGCGACTTCCAGGAAAGGGCGGGCGGTGACGCGGATGAACACAATGTCGCCAATCTGCAAATCGCCCGTCGGTGGTCCGTCGGGTGCTGGGGAAACGTGCGCTGCGGCGTTGATTGACATGCTGACCTCTCGGCTCTTATGAGTCCCAAGCATGGGGAGGAGGGTGCATAATTCGCAACTTGTTCGTTCATATTTCGCTAAGCTGATACCAACAGTATCGGATATCAATACTTATGACCCAAATTACCCAACTCATCTTGATTATAAAGCAACGTCTCAAGGCCGCCGGCATGACTTATCGCGACGTTGCCCGGGCACTTGACCTCTCGGAGCCCAGCGTAAAGCGTCTGCTGGCCAGCGGTCGCCTGACGGTCGAACGTCTCGCCCAACTCTGTGATCTGCTGGGCCTGACGATGGCGGAATTGCTTCAGGAGGCCGAGTTGTCGTCCCCACGCCTGCAGATGCTGACGCATGAACAAGAAGCGCAACTGGTCTCAAACGAAAAGCTCCTGCTGGTAACGGTGTGTGCGCTGAATCACTGGTCGCTGGAAGACATCGTGTCTGCCTACTGCCTGTCAAAAGCCGAGTGCATCAAGCACTTGTTGGTGCTGGAACGCATGGGCCTGGCGGACCTGAAGCCGGGAAACCGGATCAGATTGCTGGTGGCGCGAGATTTTGATTGGCTGCCGGATGGCCCTATCCGGGATTTTTTCCTGCAGCAGGGGTTACCCGATTTCATGGCAAGTCGGTTCGCCGCTCCGGATGAAACCCTGCACTTTGCCCATGGCATGCTGACGAAGCCCGCTTACGCGCAGTTGCAAGTCGAAATACACAGATTGCGCAGCAAACTGGCAGCGCTGCACAACGAATCGTTGACCGCGCCCTTGTCCGAGAAATGCGGGACTGCGCTGTTGCTGGCGATGCGGGTTTGGGAGCCGCGGGCGTTCAGGAAGCTTAAGCGGGTGTAATCGAGGGGCCGGGAGGGCGCAGATTTAAAGCTACGGATCATTTATTGGGTGCCATACGCGTCAGCAAAACGGCCAATAGCTGCCCATTCCAACCGATCGCTGTGGGTCGCCTACAATCACTTGTGTATCTGCCTTTGCGCTGCGGCTGGACGACTTTCACCCCGAGTCGCTTTCAGGACACGTTTTGTCGTCCACGTGCAACCGCCAACCCCCGGGAGTGGCAAGCTGTGAGGATGCCCCGGACCAGGTGCGCAAGACACTTGGCCGGAGAGCGAGGATGGCGATCGGATTAGCCACGCTACCGTGACGTGGACCGGACGCCGCAGCCAAGACTCCGGACGGCTGCCGCCTAGGCGGCGGTGTCGTTCGAGATGCCGAGGTACTTTATGCCTGATGAGACGCTTCACCTGCCTCTGATTCACAGCGTGTTGGAGCGCGAGAAGGACACCCCCGGTGCCTTGTTGCCGATTCTCCACGCCATCCAGGAAGGCTGCGGGTACGTTCCCGACGCCGCCGTCCCGGAAATCTCCCATGCCCTCAACCTCAGCCAGGCTGAAGTGCGCGGCGTAATCAGCTTCTACCACGATTTTCGCACCACGCCGCCGGCACGCCATACCCTGCGCCTGTGCCGGGCCGAGTCCTGCCAGAGCATGGGCGCCGAGCGCCTGGCGGCGCAGTTGCGTGAGCAACTGGCGCTGGATGACCACGGTACCAGTGCCGATGGCAGCATCAGCTTGCGGCCGGTCTACTGCCTGGGCGCCTGCGTTTGTTCGCCAGCCCTGGAACTGGACGGCGAGCTGCACGCACGGCTTACCCCCGAGCGCCTGCGCGAGTTGGTAAAAGGCTGTATGGAGGACGGGGCATGCTGACGCTCTATATCCCTCGCGATTCGGTGGCCCGCGCCGTGGGCGCGGACAAGGTGGCCGATGCGCTGGCCCGTGAGGCCGAACGTCGGCAACTGCCGCTGACCCTGCGCCGCACCAGTTCCCGTGGCCTCTATTGGCTCGAACCACTGGTTGAGCTGGAAAGCGCCGGTGTTCGGCTGGGGTTCGGCCCCGTCACGCCACAAGACGTACCGAGCCTGCTGGATGCGCTGGCCGGCGATCCCGGCAGTCATCCACTGGCCTTGGGGCCGGTGGAGGAGATCCCCTATCTCAAGAGCCAGCAGCGCCTGCTGTTCGCGCGTGCCGGCATCACCCAGCCGCTGTCGCTGGACGACTACCGTGCCCAGGGCGGGTTCCTGGGACTGGCCCGGGCCCTCCAGACGGACGGCGCAGACGTGGTGGCCAGTGTGCTCGATTCCGGCTTGCGTGGCCGGGGTGGCGCGGCGTTCCCGGCGGGCATCAAGTGGCGCACCGTCCGCGACGCGGTGGGTGCGCAGAAATACATCGTGTGTAACGCCGACGAGGGCGACTCCGGCACTTTCGCCGACCGCATGCTGATGGAAGGCGACCCCTTCCATCA
>Ga0213822_1001300_pt1 | contig 14477 bp, 12 predicted proteins | sample MC6MC0908MG_FD_179872 | JGI IMG/M metagenome (GOLD analysis project Ga0213822, IMG submission 179872) | Enriched soil aggregate microbial communities from Iowa State University, Ames, United States - MC6-MC0908-MG | ecosystem: Environmental > Terrestrial > Soil > Unclassified | place: USA: Iowa...
CAGCCCTGGCAATCGCCATTGGCGTGGTCATGGTCGGGCTGCTCGCCAGCCGCCAGCCGTTGCACCACTTCGCTCGCAGCCAGTTGACCGAGGCCGAACTGCGTGATGGCCTGGTGTTGTTGATCGCTGCGCTGGTCGTGCTACCGCTGGCGCCGGATCGTTTCCTCGGGCCTTACCACGCGATCAACCTGCGCACCATTTGCACCCTGACCGTCATGCTGATGGCGGTGGGGGCGCTGGGACACATCGCGGTTCGCACCCTGGGCAGCCGCTACGGTTACGCCCTGAGCGCGATTGCCTCGGGGTTCGCCTCCGCCACGGTGACCATCGCCGCCATGGGCGACATCGCCGCCAAACAACCAGCCGATCTCAAGGTGCTGAGCGCCGCCGCCGTGTTATCCAACCTGGCGACCCTGATACAGATGGCACTGATCCTCGGTACCGTGGAACCGGCCTTGTTGCGTTGGATGTGGGGCCCCTTGTTGTGCGGCCTTTTGATGACATTGGTTTATGCCAGCGTGCTGATGTTCTCCGTTCCACGGGGGCAGGCCGATGCGCCGATCAAGGTGGGCGGTGCGTTCAGCCTCAAACTGGCGTTGATGGTGACGCTGATGATGACCGGGATTACCGTGTTGTCATCGGCCATGCTCGACGGATTCGGACAGGCGGGGGTGATCGTGACCGCGATTTTCAGCGGGCTCGCCGATGCCCACGCGTCGACAGCCTCCATCGCTTCCCTGGCAAAGGCCGGGTTGTTGCCCTTCAACGCCATCGCCGTGCCGGTCTTGATGGCGCTGAGTGCCAATTCCCTGAGCAAATGCGTGGTGGCCTGGCTCAGTGGCGGGCGAGGTTTTGCCGGGTATGTCATTCCCGGACAGGTGCTGGTGACGCTGGCGTGGTGGGCCGGGCTTCTGCTCCCAAGTCTGTGAAACTGAGTGATGGCAGTTTGATGAAGATCAAGTCCTGCGTTGGGCAGGCGTTCATTCTGGAAGCCTCAATCCCTTAGGTGGCTGCCGCCACGTGCCGAGGTGTTCCATGTCCCAGACTCAACGATTGTTGTTATTGGCCCCTGACGCCATGATTCGTACGCCAGCGTTCGACCGCGCCACCGAACTGGCCCTGGCCATGGATTTGCCTCTGCACATCGTCGCGATCGACTATCTGGATCTGCTCTCGGTGGCCGGTCTCTTCGCGCCAGAGCAGGTCAAGAGGGCGCGTGAAGGCTACCTGGAGACGCACCGGCACTGGCTGTGGCAACAAGCTGAGTTGGCCCGCCGGCACGGGGTCGAGGTGACGTGCGAAGTGGTGTGGGGCAAGGATCCTTACCAAGCCTTGCAGCAATACGTCAAAGAGATGCCATTGACCCTGATCATCAAGGACGCGCAGCCGGAACCGGCGATGAAGCGGATCTTTTTCACACCGCTGGACTGGCGTTTGCTGCGTGACTGTCCGGTACCGGTGCATCTGGTCACGGACTCACGCCACCCCCGGCCTCGGCGGATCCTGGCGATTGTCGATGTGCTGCGCAGCGAGGATCAGGACCTGGTGTTCAACGACCGGATCGTCGATGCCGCCGTGAAGCTGGCCGAGCAATGCAACGCTCAGGTTGAGTTGCTGCACGCCTTTGACTGGACGGCGGTCTACGCCTCGGACATGGGCATGGGCGCGCTTCCCCTGGCCACAGGGCTCTATGAAGCATTGGGCGAGGCGCAGCACGAGGTGTTCGAGTCCCTGGCCGAGCGGCATGGGGTCGCGCCGCTGCAGCGCCATTTCATTGAAGGCTCACCACTGAACAGCATCTGCACGTTCGCGGCTGATGATCAGATTGACGTGATCGTCATGGGCACTACTGGGCATCGCGGCCTGGACAGACGTTTGGGCACCACCGCCGAGCTCATTTTGCAACGGGCTCCTTGCAGTGTGTTGGCAATCAAGCCGCAGGAATGATGAGGGCAACGCTGAGCGAGGCCGGATCAAGGCCCCGCGCCAGCTTCCAGGGCTATAGATAGATCCGGTGAATGACTTGTCGGGTGTCGTCGGGGTCGCTGTGGGTTTCGAATCCCAGGCTATGGGCCAGCTCCCGCATCGGGGCGTTGCTGGCAGCGTCGACGGAGTACATCTGGCGATAGCCGTTCTTGCGTGCCGTGTCGATCAGATGTTCCATCAACAACGTCCCCAAGCCCAAGTGCTGCCACGGATCGGCGACGGTCACGGCGCACTCGCATTCGTGTTCGCTGGTGGCGCAATAGCGGCTGACACCGATCTCGATCAATTGGCCGTTGTCGTGGACCAGGGCAATGTAGGCCATGCGCGTCTTGCAATCGACATCCATCAACTGATCGAGCAGCGCCGTGCCGGGTTCATTGATTTGCCCCAGGAAACGCATGTGCCGCGACTCAGGTGACAGACGCTTGATGAAGTCATATTCGCGCTGGCGATCTTCATCCCTTAGCGGTCTGATCAACACGTGGCGGCCGTCCTTGAGTGCCTGGATCCAGTGTTTACCGCTGATGCTGGCGTACAGGGCAGCGGCGCGTTCGTTGTGGTCTTTGACAGTGAGCATGATGCGATCCTCCATCGGATGGGCGCGTGCGGTTCGGCAAAAGCTACGCATTCAATACTGTTCTACGCTCGCGGTGGCGATCGGTTCTGATCTGGATCAGTGCTCATGTATTCCTTCATCGATTGTCCGCAGCTTGATTCAGATCAAACCGTTCGGGGCCTTGATGGGTGCACGCTGCAGATCGCGCCGCAACGCGCGGGTGCGAGAGCTCGACTCTGAGGTGAACAACCCAATGGAGGTGTGCGATGGGGCAATACCAGCGTCTGTTGTTGATCGTCGAACCCGACCTGCATCCTTCCGCCGCCATGCGTCGGGCCTGCGCCCTGGCCAGGGCCAGCGGCGCCGAGTTGCATTTGTGTGCTTTTGTCCAACCGCCGGCGCGCACCCACCTATGGGGTGAAAAAACCGACGAAGCCACCGTGCAGCGCTATATGCACCGTTACCGCCGCTGGATGGTGGAGGAGGCGGCGCTGCTCAAGGAAGAAGGGCTGGAGGTGAGCACGCACGTGGTGTGGACCACTCATCCATTGTTGGACATCCTTCGCTACGTCGAACAGTTCCAGCCTGACGTGTTGATCAAGGACGTCACCCTCGAACCCTTGCTCAAGCGTGTTTTTGCAACGCCTCTGGATTGTCATTTGCTGCGCGACTGCCCGGTACCGGTGCATTTGGTCAACCGGGCGGTGCATGGCTTGCCGCGTCGAGTGGTGGCTGCGGTGGACCCCTCGGACCCCGAGGCCAATGCCTTGAACGAGCGCATCGTCCTGAACGCCGGGGCATTGGCCCTGCAATGCGATGCGCCGCTGCATTTGCTGTATGCCTGTGATCTGTCGCCAGCCTTCAATGGGGAAGCTTCGTTGCTGGCCGGGGCCTGGGACGACGATTTTGCCGATGCACTGCGAGAAACCCTGCACGTGGCGTTCGTCCACTTTGCCGAGCGTTGCGCTGTACCGGCCGAGCGTCGGCACTTCGTCGTCGGCTTGCCCGTGCCGGTGATCCATGAGTTCATCGAGGAGTTCCAGGCTGACGTGGTGGTGATGGGCACCGCACAACGCGCCGGCTTTGAACGCTTGATCGGCAGCACGACGGAGCGGGCCCTGTATTCGGTGCAGGGCAGTCTGTTGGCGGTCAGGGGATGAGCACGATGGCGCCGTTGATCGCTCCATTACCAGGGCCTGGTTGGTTTGCTCCAAGGGATAGCAAGTCACTTTGTGCTGTTGACCCGAGTCAACGGCCGATTTGTGTCGCAGAAGATAAGCCGGTCAGGTAGCGCTACAGAAACGTCGGTCCGTGCCGATTCAGGTGCTGTTGGCTACAGTTCCTTGTAACTGCAGGGATGTATCACTACCGCCACGGACTCTTGATCATGACGAAACGCCCTCCGTTCCAATCGCTCGGCTGCGCCGAATGCCGCAACCACGAGGCGTTGGGGTTCGATTTCACCATGGCTTTCCAGCCAATCTTCAATGTCCGAACACGCGCTGCGTTTGCTTATGAGGCTCTGGTCAGGGGCGTCAATGGCGAGTCGGCGGGCTACATCCTTGGGCTGGTGAACGACAGCAACCGCTACCGATTCGACCAGGCGTGCCGGGTGAAGGCCATCGAAGAAGCCGCGAGGCTGGGCATTCTGGATATTCCCGATTGCTTGCTGAGCATTAATTTCCTGCCCAACGCCGTATACCGGCCAGAGACCTGTATCCGGGCCACCCTGGAAGTGGCGCGGCTGACGAATTTCCCCCTGGAAAGGCTCATGTTCGAAGTGACCGAGGGCGAGAAGGTGGTAGACCCTGACCACCTCAAGTCTATTTTCGTGGAGTACGAGCGCCAGGGTTTCATCACCGCCATCGACGATTTTGGCGCTGGCTATTCGGGCCTCAACCTGCTGGCCATGTTCCAGCCACAGGTTCTGAAGATTGATATGGCACTGACCCGAGGCATTGATCAGGACTCGGTCAAGCAAGCGATTGTCGAAGGCATCATCCTGGTCGCCAAGCGCTTGGAGATCCTGGTCATCGCCGAAGGTGTCGAGACTCCGGAAGAGAGCTCGATGCTTTTAGGCATGGGGATCGAGCTGATGCAGGGGTATTTGTACGCAAGGCCCGCGGTCGGTCATCTTCCGGCTGGAGGCTTTGACTTCAGTTGATGTGTCCAAGCCCTTCAATCCTTTTCCCTGGCGGGTGGACTGATCAGGTTGGACGCCCCCAGTAAATAAAATACGCCCCCTGAAACAATGAAGAGCGCGAGCATATAGAAAATGCAGTGGGGCGCCTGTGTCGCCAACACCAGTCCACAAAGAACCGGCCCGGAGGCGGCACCCAGGTTGCTAAGGTTCTGCGTTCCGTAGTACACGCCCCGCAAGTGATTGGGCGCGATGTTGTCGATGAACATGTATTCCGCCGGGAATACGATAATCTCACCGACAGTGAAAACGGCCATGGACATCACCCAGAACAACACCGTGTCGGACAGGGCGAAACCTGCCAGTCCCAAGAGGAACATGCTCAAGCCCGCGACCAGCCACAGATTCAGGTGCTGGCGGGAAATCCTTCTACCCACAGCGTATTGCAGGCTGATCACCATCAGCGCGTTGGTCGTCACAATGGCGCTGATGATCGAGTAGGTGGCCTCTGGCGTGGTGGTCACCACCAGGTATTGCGAGAGATAGGCCGTGAACTGGCCGAAGACCACGGCACTGAGTAACCCGCCAAGGGTAAAGCACACGAGCCGGTAGTCCTGGAGCAGCAGCTTTCCTATCGTCAGAAAGGGTACCGGCGCTTGGCTCGTGTCGATGGCAGCCATGTGCCGGTCGCCCCACACGAAGTGGATGAAAAAATACCCGGCGCCCAGCCCGGCGGACAGGAGAAACGGCAAGCTGATGTCCAGCGTGGCCACGCCCGCGCCGAGAAATGGCCCAACGGCGTAGCCGATGTTGGTCAGTGTGTATTTGATCGAGAACACTTCGCTGCGGGCATCGACGGCAAGCAAACTGCCAAACGCTGCCTTGATCGCTATGTCGATGACCGCATAAGCCAGATTGATCAGGATCAGGCACAGGTAGAACAGCCAGAGATCGCGGGCCAGGAACGTCCCGAGAAATCCCGCGGCGAACACGCCGCTGAGCCACAAAATGAGTCGGTAGCTGGGGATCCTGTCCACCAGGAAGCCGCCATAGAGGCTCAACAACGACCCGATGATCAGGGTGCTACCAATCACCAGGCCGATGTCGGCAACGCTGAGTCCAAAGCTGTTCGACAGATAAATCACCAGATAGGGCAGCGTGATCGCGCGGGCCAGCGTCAGTATCAGCGATGCAGAAAGCAGCAGATTGACGGTCGTGGGGTAGTTTTTAAGGGTGGCGAGCATCCATGCCTCATCATTCAATCGGGTCATTTGTAGGGCGTTGCCAGCGTCGTAGTGCGCAAGTGCCAAGCTTACTGAGGAACCTGATTCTGATTTATGATGATTTTTCCCAATTTTCTTGAATTGAATTCATGAATACAGGATGTCTATGTTTTCTTCTGAACGGCTGAAAGGCATCGACGTATTTGTCTGCGTCGCGGAGGCCGGAAGCTTCAAGGCCGCCGCTGAGCGAATGAGCCTCACCGGCTCTGCAATCAGCAAGAGCGTTGCGCGCCTGGAAACTCGACTCGGGGTTCGACTGTTCGAGCGTACGACCCGACGTGTCGCCTTGACGGATGCGGGGCGCGCGTTCTATGGCACCTGTACCGGTGTGCTTGCAGACCTCGAAGAGGCCGAGCTATCCCTGCAGGCCACGAACCTGGAACCACATGGCAGGGTTCGAATTGATCTACCAGGCGCCTTTGGCCGTTCGCAAGTGCTTGCGATCATCTTGCAGTGCGCCCGGGAATATCCCTTGCTGGTGCCACACATCTCGTTTTCCGGTCGATACACCGACCCCATGCAGGAAGGCGTGGATATCATCGTCAGTATCGGGGGCTCGCAGGTTTGGCCCGATACATGGGGGCGTCGCCACCTGGGTGATGAGTGGCATGTCTTCTGCGCCTCACCGGCTTATCTGGCCCGCCAGGGGACGCCCTTGACCGAGGGCGATCTTGAGCATCACCAGTGTCTTGCATACGGCTGGCTGGATGGAAAGGTCAGCCCCTGGAATTTTGCGGGGGGCTCTGCGGGCGAAACCCTCAGCAAACCGGTTTCGCCAACGTTCGTCCTGGGCGATGGTGAAGGCCTGGTTGCGGCGGCATTGGCCGGGTTCGGCATCGCGCAGTTACCCACCTGGTTGATCCAGCGGCAGCTGGAGGAGGGCACACTGGTTGAAGTCCTTGCGCATTTGGCCACCGATGGCATGGCGATCAATCTCCTCTGGCAGAAAAGCCGCGAGAAACTTCCCAAGGTCGAGGTCTTGTTGGAGATGATCACGGCCCATCTGATTCAGAAAGTGGGACGACAAGCCCGATCAGGATGAGGCCCGTGCCGAGGTGTTTCGTCCGGGGGTATGGGGCGTCAGGATGATACGAACCGCCATGATGACCCCCACCAATACGCCAGCCAGCCCCGACGCTTCCAACGGTGTTGGCAGGCGGTGATGAAACAGCAGGCCCAGTAGCGTGGCGAAGAGTGATTCCAGGGCTATCAGTATGGCTATTAGATCGGTAAAGTGGCCGCTTCCGCAGCGATGGCGGCCCGAACACTGGGACGTGCCTCGATCCGAGCCATGTACGCCGCCAGCACCGGCCAGTTTTCGATTTGGATATCGAAGAACGGCAACCATGACACGCCGAGCATCAACGAAGTGCTAGGTTGATTTGCGAGAGCCTGTCTCTCGCTGCTGAGCCTGCCGGGCTTCCGTGCGTACGACGATCCAGATTCCGACGCCGGACACCGCCATGCCCGCCGCCATTTGCCAGGACAGCGGTTCGTTGAACATGGCCCACGCCCAGAGCATCGTAATGGGCGGGCTGAGGTACAAGACGCTGGCGACTCGGGTGGCTGTCGTGCGACGCAGGCACAGCCAATAGAGTCCATACCCGCCCATCGTGGACAATCCCGCCGTCCACAAGACGCTCAATGCAAAACCGCTGCTGGGTATTGGCGCCAGGCTGCCCTGGCTCCCCTCGACCAGGGCGAACGCGAAGCCCGACACACAACATTGCAGCCACAGGTTGGGCAGCAGGCCCAGCGATTGCGAAGGGGGCAGGTACTTCTGCCACAGTGTCGCGACGGCGAGGGAAAGCATGCCCAGCAGCGGCAGGCCATAGGCCCACCAAGGGGCATTGCCCCACGCCAACGCGCCCTGGGTCACCAGTACGACGCCGAGCAGGCCGATGACCAAGCCTGCCCAGACCTGCCAGACCAGGCGCTGTCGCAGGACGCCGGCGGCCAACAGCGCCAGGCCCAGCGGCAGCAGGTCAGCGAAAAGCGCGGCCAGGCCTGCCGGTACTCCCAGGGCGATGCCTTGGGTGATGCCAGCCAGATAACCTGCCATGGCCAGGAGGCCGATGCCGGCATTTTTCAGCAGCACTGCAAATGACGTGCGCCACAGTTGCCTGGCAACGAAGGGATACAGGACCAGCGTGACCACGACACAGCGCCAGAACACCACCAGCAACGCCGGTGCGTAGTCGAGGGAGAACCGCGCGCCGATGAACCCGGAACTCCAGGTCAACAGCAATGCCGCTTCAAGCAAGGGCAGCGCAACGATCTGGCGCCAGTTGGGGCGGGAGAGGGAAGGACAGGAAATCGATTTGGTCGGATTCATGGCCCCAGACTACGAAAGCCGCCTAATCTAATAAATCAAAATAGCTTGCATCAGTCATTCACGAAGATTGAATCATGACGGCCATCCTCGATATCGATCTGATCCGTACGTTTCACGCCGTGGCGCGAATCGGCAAATTCAGTGCGGCGGCAGAACAACTGCACAAAAGCCCGGCGGCGGTGAGCGTGCACATACAGCGGCTGGAAGCGGTCGCCGGGGGGCGTTTGCTCAATCGGGATAATCAGTCGGTTTCCCTGACCGCCCTCGGCAAGCGCTTGCTCGTGTCGACGACGGAGCTGCTCAGCACCCATGATCGGGTGCTGGCCGATCTGCACGGAACCCGTCTGGCGGGACGCATCACCTTGGGGGTGCCGGATGAATATGCCGAGCATGTCATCCGCGACATCCTCCCGACCTTCGCGGACGCGTGGCCAAACGTGGTGCTGGAGCTCAAGACCGCGCCAAGCTATGCGCTACGTGAGCTGGTCCGGCGCGGCAAACTCCAGGCGGCAGTCATTACCCAGCCAAAGGGGGCGTCGGATGTAGCCGCTCAAGTGCTGGTTTCCACCTGGCCCGTCTGGGTGGGGCCGATCAACGCAGCGCTGGCCTCGGCGGATCCACTGCCACTGGCTGTACATGCGGCGCAGTGTCCTTATCGACAAGCCATGATTCAGGCCCTCAGGCAAAGCGGCCGCAGGACACGCGTCGTCCTGGAAAGCCCCTCCAACCAGGCGGTCAAGGCTTGCGTGGAGGCCGGTTTGGCCATCAGCCTGATAGACCGCGCCCGGGTGACGGATAACATGCAAATCCTCGAAGACCTGCCTTTCATCCCGGAGCATGAGGTTGTGTTCATGCGCTCCCAGGCGTCACACGCTGATGAAACGGTGGACCTGCTTTCCCATGTCCTGCAGCGGTATTTTCGGTTGTAGGGACGTTCAGAACGGCCCCAGCTTGAGCGGGTACTGGATGACGATATACAACCGGTCGATATCATCGCCGGCCTGGGCGCTGTTGGCGCGGTGGGTGACATGGGACAGTTGCAGCGACAGGTCCTTGGCCGGGCCAGACTGCACGGTGTAGCGCAGGTCCAGGTCGCGCTCCCAATGGCGTCCGCCGTCCCCTTGCGCCGGACGGTAGGTGCCGGTGTCCGCATCGAACGGGTTGTAGGCGCCGCCTCGGGGGGCATGGCTGCCGTCGATCCCGCGTCCACTCACATAGCGGGCCATGAAGTTCAGGCCGGGAATGCCCAAGGCGCCCAGATCGAGGTCGTAGCGCGCTTGCCAGGAGCGCTCGCCCGGGCCGTTGAAGTCGGCATATTTGATCGAGTTGGCCAGGTAGATGGAATCGCCACCGACGAAATCGAAGGGCGTGTCGCCGTTGATTTTCTGATAGGCCAGGGTGAACGCCTGGGCATTGATCCGATATTTACCGAGCAGGCTATAGGCTGTGGTGTCGATGGCCCCGGCGCTGGCCCTGCCTTGATCGCGGGTTCGGTACAGGTTGCCATCGAGGAACAGGTCGCCAAGGGTAGTGTGCAGGTTGGCGTAGTACTGACGCCAGGTATCGCTCAGCTCGCTGGCATAGAGCGCACCGCCCAGGGCTTGGCCGGTGAACAGGTCGGCGCCGATGAAGTCGATGGCGCCGTTGCGCGTTGTCGCCCCGTAACCGGAAAAGTCACCCTTGCCGGTCGAGGCGTCCTGATTCTTGAACGCACTGAAGTGGCCCGCTTGCAGATCGACCCCGTCGAATTCTTGGCTGGAGAGCAGCAGGCCGCTGGCATATTCCGGTTGCAGGCGCTTGTCGGCTGTATCGAATACCGGGCTCTCCACCGTCATTTCGCCGACCGCGAGGGTGGTCCGTGAGGCCTTGAGTTTCAACGCGCCGCCAGCGCTGGAGTAGTCATCTTCGCTTTGCCCATCATCATTCAACGGCAATAAGCCCGTCCCTGAGTGCCCTTTGCCGCCGTCCAGCTTCAAACCCAGGAAACCATGGGCATCGACGCCCACGCCGATCGTGCCCGGGGTGAAACCGGACTCGAACGAGGCGATGAAGCCTTGGGCCCATTCCTGTTTGTAGCTTTTGCCCGCCGCTGTCGGTGAGCGATAGTCATTGTTGAGGTAGAAGTTGCGGCTGAGTACCTCAAGCCTTGCGCCCTCGAGCAAGCCGGGAGCGCTTTGTGGGATTTCTGCCGCCATTGCTGGTGCGGTGCTGCCGCTGAGTACCACAAGTAGCCAAACGGGTTTCAGGGAGGAGGGTGCTTGCCCCGGGGCGGTGAGGTGTCTTGACGCAAACAGCATGCTTCAATTTCCGCGTGTGAAGTGACACAAACGTGTGCGATGCATGAACCGTGGCAACGTTGTGTCTCAGTGAAATAGGCGCTGGCGCACCGCGCGCTGGGCGCGGTTTCCAGCTTCAGGCTATAGGTCTGAAGGGCTGCATTCTTGATGGAGGGAAGCGGGATGTGCGAGTTAAACGTTGTTAATTGCGCTTATCTGCGCAGGCGGGTGCAAGGCACCTGTCGTCGTGCGCCAAGGGCGATGTGATAGACGGCGTGGACATCGGGGCTTGGAGGAGTAGCCTGGGTTGATCTGTACACAGCTCCATCAATTCTGGCGCGAGGCCAAGGAGTTCACTACATGATTGATCTGTCATCCTGGAATCTGACGATTCCTGAAGGCTCCCCCGCGAAGGTGATTGAAACCCCGCGGCTGGTGAAGGGCTACTCCGACAAGTATTTTCGGTCCGGCAACACCTTGTTTTTCTGGGCTCCGGTGACGGGCTCGACGACTTCCAAGTCCGAATTCCCCCGCAGTGAGCTTCGGGAGACATTCCGGGACGGGCGGCTGCGGAATTGGACCTACCCCGAGGCAGAGCATCGGCTTTCAGCGAGCCTGATCGTCAATCAGATGCCTTCCGAGGGCCGGATTGTTATCGGGCAGATACATATCTATCAAGGCAAGGGCCCGCTGCTAAAAGTTGAATACCTTTACGATCCACCGAAGAAAACCGGCAGGGTGGTGGTGAATTATCGCCTCAAGCCCAACAGTGCCGACAGGACTGTTGTCATCGCCGAGGGGGTGGACCTGAAACAGAAATTATCCTACGAAGTGCGCTTGAGCCCGGCCGGCTATTTGAAGGTCAGTGCCCAGGGGAATCAATGGGGCAAGCAGTTGAGCTCCAGCTGGAAGAACAAGCTGCTGTACTTCAAGGCGGGCGCCTACGCCCTGGACAATACCGGCTATAAAAGCGAAGGCGCCCAGGTCACCTTCAGCCGGTTGGAGGTCGGCCATCGGACGCGCTAGGTCGATGGGAGCTTGCCCGGTATCGGCAAGCTCCCGGATCGGGACCGCGATTTATTTCCCGACAGTTGACAGCGGCGGCGTCCGAGGCGGGATCAACCGCTTGGAACCCGTCGCCTCAAACGCCGAGGCCAGGCGCAGCAACGTCGAATCGTCATAGGCACGCCCGGCAAACGTCAGGCCGACGGGCATGCCGATGTCCGCCATGACACCCATCGGCACTGTCACGGTGGGGACGCCCAGGTGCCGGATGGCGAGGTTGCCATTGGCGACCCAGACCCCATTGCTCCAGGCGATATCGGCAGACGCTGGATTGACATCGGCATCCGCCGGCCCGACGTCGGCGACGGTCGGGAATATCACCGCGTCGAGGCCAAGCCTGTCCATCCACTCTTCAAGGTCGATTCGACGAGTCTGTTCAAGACCGCGCAATCCGTCGGGCAAGGTGGGGATCTGGTCCCAGGGAGTGATGCCGCGCTCGGCCATCTTCACGTACTCATCCATGCCGGCGGCGAGATCGTCCTCGCGGTTGGGCAGGGTGCCGGGGTCGTGGGGGAAGATCTTCGGTCCATCGACGTCGGCCAGGCGATTCAATGCCGGATCGCCATTGGCCCGCAGGAAATCATCGAAGGCCCAGGCCGACAGGTCCCACAACTCATGGCGCAGGAATTCCTTGGAAACCAGGCCACGGGTGAATACGGTCGGTGCGCCGGGGCGATCACCTTCACAGTTGGACACCAGTGGGAAATCCACCTCGACCACTTTGGCGCCACAGGCTTCGAGGGCCTGGCGGGCCTGTTCCCAGAGGGCGATCACCGAGGCGCGGGTGATAATGCGTTGTCCCGTCGGACCGCCGATGCCGGGCGCCTCCGCCGTGCCTGCCTCGGGATCGGCGTTGATGTACATGCGGGGTACGCCGAAGCGGATGCCGGCGAGTCCAGCAGGGCTGGTGGCCAGGCCTGGATACGAGACGGGACGCACCGACTCGACACTGGGGATGGGCACCCAGGGTTGCAGGCGCCACAAGTCTCCCCGCGTCTCAGGGTCATTCGCCACCACCACGTCCAGCACCTCGAGCAGGTCGGCCATAGTCCTGGCGAAGGGCACGACAACGTCCATTGTCGGGGTCAGCGGCCAGTTGCCTCGCACGGAGATCACGCCGCGCGAAGGCGTGTAGGCGCACAGCCCGTTGTTCGATGCCGGGCCGCGTCCACTCGACCAGGTTTCTTCCGCGAGGCCGAACGCCGCGAAACTGGCTGCGGTGGCGGTACCCGCACCGTTCGAGGAGCCCGAGGCGAAAGGCGCCGTGAGATAGTCGCCGTTGTACGGGCTCTCCGCGCGGCCATACACCCCGCGTTGCATGCCGCCATTGGCCATGGGCGGCATATTGGTCTTGCCCAGGCAAATCGCCCCGGCGGCGCGCAGCCGCTCGATCGTGAACGCATCGCGATAGGCAACCAAGTCCTTGAATGCCGGACTTCCGGAAGCGGCGGTAAGGCCCTTCACCAGATAACTGTCCTTGGCGGTATAGGGAATGCCGTCAAGCGGACCCAGCGTCTGGCCGCTGGTCCGCCGGGCATCGGATGCCTGCGCTTCCTTGAGGGCATCAGGGTTGCGAACCACCACCGCGTTGAGGGCAGTGGGCGTGTCCGGTCCGTCGTACGCATCGATCCTGGCGAGATAGGCCTGGACCAGCTCTACCGCAGTCGTCTGGCCGGAATCGAGGGCCGCACGCAGTTGGGCAATGGAGACTTCGGTGATTTCGATCATGCTATTACCGTCGCGGCAGAGGGATGACAGTGCAGGCCGTTCAAACATCAGGTCCTGGCTCAGAAAGCGGATATTTATCGGCTTTTGTCCAATGTACTACGTCTGCAGCCTGAGGGTCCATCCGGGTCTGCGTTGAAATGGATTCTTCACCCATTCGTCAACGAGACATCCAGGCATTCTTGACAACCATCGAGCCTCGGCAAATACTCGCCACATATATTCATATAGATGACTAGATGACAAGGTGAATAAAGTCGATGAAATCCCTCTCCAGTGATGTCCGCCTACCGCTTTACCAACGTTTGCGCGACCAATTGGCCGAACAGATCGCCAACAATCGCTGGCGTCCGGGGGAGGCGATTCCCACCGAGGCCGCGCTGTCGGCCGAGCACCAACTGTCCACCGGCACTGTGCGCAAGGCGATCGATGCCTTGGTCAGCGAGGGTGTCCTGGAGCGCCAGCAAGGCCGTGGCACTTTTGTTCGCCGACCGCAGTTCCAATCATCGCTATTCCGCTTCTTCCGCTTTCAAACTGCTGCGGGTGAGCGTCGGGTGCCGGAGAGCCGCATCTTGTCGATCGAGCCCGTGCCTGCGCCCTCGGCGGTGGCCCAAGCGTTGGGGCTGACGCCCGACGCCCCGGTGATTCGTATCGTTCGGGTGCGTCTGCTGGACGTGGAACCGGTGCTCGCCGAAGAGATCTGGCTGCCGCGCAGCCGCTTTCAACCGTTGCTCGAGATCGACCTGAGTCAAAAAGGGCCCTTGCTCTATCCCATCTACGAAGAAACCTGCGGTCAGGTGGTCGCCTATGCCGAAGAAACCCTCACCGCTGAATCGGTGAATGAGGTGCACGCACGATTGCTCCGTGTACCGGTAAACAGCCCGGTGGTGGTGATCGAGCGCCTGGCGCGGGACTACGCCGGCACCCCGCTGGAGTGGCGACGCTCTCGCGGGCGTGCCGAGCATTTCCGCTACAGCGTGGAAATCCGCTGATCCTCGCGGATTAGCACGGCGTACAGCGGCGAGCCGGTCGCCGCTGTCTTTATCGTTTTGTATGCCCTGACTGGCCCTGTAGCGGCGCGGTTCGCTCTCGGCTGCCTTTCGTTTCACCT
>Ga0213822_1001302_pt1 | contig 14461 bp, 5 predicted proteins | sample MC6MC0908MG_FD_179872 | JGI IMG/M metagenome (GOLD analysis project Ga0213822, IMG submission 179872) | Enriched soil aggregate microbial communities from Iowa State University, Ames, United States - MC6-MC0908-MG | ecosystem: Environmental > Terrestrial > Soil > Unclassified | place: USA: Iowa...
CCTGGTGGCCGGCCTGCAGAACGGTACCCAGCAAGTGGCCGCCGTGATGAACAACAGCCGCAGCCTCACCGACAGCAGCGTGGCCCTGACGCGCAAGGCTGGGGAATCCCTCGGAAACATCACCCGCACGGTGTCGAACATCCAGTCGATGAACCAGCAGATCGCCGCTGCTGCCGAACAGCAAAGCGCCGTGGCCGAGGAGATCAGCCGCAGCATCATCAACGTGCGCGACGTGTCAGAACAGACCGCCGCCGCCAGCGAAGAAACCGCCGCTTCCAGCGTGGAACTGGCGCGGCTGGGCAATCAATTGCAGATGATGGTCAGCCACTTCAGGGTTTGATCATGGACAACGCCCGGTTCCGATGGAATACGGGCGTCATGTATGAGGCCCCCTTCAAGCGTTCCAGGGGTTGATGACGTCAACCCCTGGAAACTCGAAGTCCCTGGTATTGCGGGTTGCAATCAGCGCCCCGTGAGTACGGCAAATAGCGGCAATCTGTGCATCAGCCATGCCTGCCGTCCTCCCCTTCGCCTCGCATGACGCAACGAGGGTCGCGTACTCAACCGCCGCATGGGCATCGAAAGGCAGGATCCTGCCAGCAAAATCCTCTTCGAACATTGCCATTGCATGGGCTTCAAGCCTTTGCTTGCGCTTGCCGGAAGGCAGCCGGGCGACACCATGAAGAATTTCCGCCACGGTAACAGCGCAAATGACCAATTCCATTGCAGGCTGCAAATCAACCCAGGCCAGGACACTGGCGTTCGGCTCTGCACGCATGAACTCTGAAATCACGTTGGTATCGAGCACTATCATTCAGATAAATCCGCCGCATTGGCCTTTTCGTCACGCGCAGGCAGATCCAGTTCCACACCGCCCAGGGCACTGAATCTGTTTCGAATGCGACTCCCCAATCCACCTTCAGGACTCACTCTTGCCAAGGCACGCCCTAAAATCAGCCGGGCCTCTTCCTCCATGGAGTGGCCGTTATGGGCTGCCGCGATACGCAGTTGTTCCTTTATCTGATCGTCCAGGTTTCGAATAGTGAGGCTGGCCATAAAACACCTGCAATCAATGAAATCATTGATTGCAAGCTAGTTTAAAGCGCTCAACTTGTCTAGCGGCCACTCACCCGTCAGCCCCCAGGGACCACCGGGAATCAAAAACCGCCCCACGCATCGCCCTTTCGTACACATCTTCCCCTGACGTCCTACCGTTTTTTTCTGCGTGCTCCTGTACGGTTTTCTCCCGAAACGCACATTTCGTTCGAACAGGAGATAGACCCCACATGGACGTTAGCAACGACTCGCTGTTGCACCGGCTCGTCGCCTTCCCTGCCGGCAAGAAAACTTCAGAAACCAAATTCAGAACAGCCCTGCAGCACATGGGTGTGACGTCGGTGTTCGACATCGTGCGCATGGACAAAGCGCAGTTCGCCCTCGAACTCGCCAAGCACAGCGACGCGGATGCCGGGCGGGTGTATGACAGCGCTGTGAGCTATGCCGGACAAATCAGCCGCCTGTACCAGGAACACCGCGTATCACCCAGGAAGGACACCCAGCCAAGTTTCCGGTACAGCCTGGATTCGGATACAACGCCAGCGTCCGCCGGCTATCAGGCACTCTTCGAAGAAAACTGGGATCAGTTCTGCGACGAAGGCGACATCGCCGCCATCGACTCACCTGTGGCGTATCTGCGAGCCCTGTACCTGTTCGCCCGGCAATTGGAGCAGCTACCGGCCCCTGTACAAGCGGCCAGGATCACCTTGGAGGAACGGCGCCCGGACCTCGGCAAGCTGATACTCGATCGACAGAGCGCCTTCGCCACGCGCCCGATGCTCGACATCATCAACGACACCCTGCGCAGCAACATCGCGGCGCACCTGGCCAGTACCGACAGGGGCAAGACCGTCCAGCAGGTGCTGGCCAGCGAACACTACCCCTTCTCGCTGCCCTACGACCTGCACCATCACCAGTGCCTGCTCGGGCTGGGCGCAGGCAAACCCGCCCTCGGCGAGTTGAACTATCGGATCAGCCTGAAAGTGCCGTTTTCACAAGACCCTTCGGCGTACGGAGGCGTATCGGAGTCTCGTCACGAGGCACAAAAACTGCTGTCCGGTCTCAGTCCAGAGCAACAGAACCTGCTACTTGCACCGATCGCTTCAGGCGCCCGGCTTGACGCCCTGAAGAAAAGCTATGGCACTGAAGACATGGCAGGCCTGCATAAGCTGGAGTTCTTCAAAGAGCGCACCGGGCTGACGACGGATCAGGTGGAACAACTGTTGGCGCAAGGTAGATACAGCTCTCGAGGTTCAATCAATAGCCCGGATTCCACCCAGGCTGTTTACGGGGCCAGCTACATCAACGGGCCCGTGCCGGGCCGGGCCCTTGATATTGAAACCCAGGCGGGAGAAAGGGTCTTCGCCAACGCCTCCCCTGAACGTTTCGACCGCATGCAGCGAATTATCCGCCTGCATCGCTGGACCGGTATCCCCGTTGCCGAATTGGATACGCTGGTCTTCAATGCCCAGCGCTCAGAGGGCAACGACTCGCTCAGTGCCAACACGTTGCGAACCCTAGGGGTCTACCGCTACCTGAACCGACGCCATGGCATCGCGCCAGAAGAATTTGCCTGCTTGTTGCATGACATGCCGATAAAGGCGTGGGGGGAGTCTGTACCGCTGTTCGACCAAGTATTCAATCGCACCCGACTGCTCGAAAGCCCTGTGTGGCAGGCCCCGAAAGCACCCTTGCTCGCCACGGATCTGCAAGCCCTCAACTACTTGAGTGCCGGTCTCGGAGTTCCCATTACCCGGGACTCACTGTTGTTGCTTATGCACCAGGCCGAGACATACCTGCCTGCGCTGGAACACGATTTACCCACCATCTCTTCGCTTTACCGCCAGGCCCGTATCGCCCGGATGCTGGGCCTGTCCCCACTTGAGTGCACGGAGCTGGCGCGACTGCTGGGCGGGGACGATTTCTGCAAGGCACTGGTGACCGGGAAACTGAGCGCTTCGGGGTCGTCGCAATCCGACATTCTCGACGTCCTGATGGCATTGGACTGGGCAGTTGACTGGCTGAGGCAAAACGATAGGGACGTGTTGCAATGGTGTCGTCTGTTCGATGGAACGACAGGTGACTTGCCGCTCAACGAAAATCTGGACCAGCACCTGGCGAAACTCCGAGCGGACGCCAGCGCCGACCACGACCCTCAGCGCCTGATAGAAGTCCTGTTGCATGACATTGCGGACCTGCCCGCCGAGTACGTCCCGCACACCATGCAAATGGCCGGCACCGACGCAACGGCAATCGTCGTGGCCATCAAGTCGTCCTCCGCAATCATGCCTCCTTTGCTGGCAACGCTGCTTCGCACCGCCGAGGCTTGCCGGCACTTGCACCTGAGCAGCAGCACGCTGGCCGCGCTGATGGAGAACCCGGCATGGCTGGCCTCGACCACCTCAAAAACCTTGAAACCTCAAACGCTCTATCTGCTCGAGCGTTTCAGTCATTGCGCCCGTCATCAGGCACGGTCGGAGGAAAACCTGCTGCACTACCTGCAAGTCGCCAATCAAGACGGACCGCACCTGGAAAAAGAAGCCAATCACCTGCTCGCCAGCCTCCTGAACTGGAGCACTGAAGAAGTCAGCAACCTGACCGCACAACTGGCGGCAAAACGCGCTCAGTCAATGGAGGCGGTGGACTGGGTCATGCGCTGCCAGGCGTGCTGCGTGAGTACCGGGCTGTCGGCCGAATGTCTGCTCAAGGCCACCGCCCTGAAAAGCCAGAGCCCTGCACCGGATTGGAAAATAGTCGGGCAAGCACTGATCGCTGCCTGCCATTGAACCGGCGCCGCCACTTCAACATTCAAAGGAATGAATATGACCGTTGCCATAAAAAAACAGCTCGATGAAAGCCTGCGCGACGCGCTGCTGGCGTTCTACCTGAACAAAGTCTTGCCCAACCAGGCCACAACGCGGTCCTTGAAGCTCAAGACGGCTCGGGACCTCTACGAATACTGGCTGCTCGACGTACTGGTCAGCCAGGATGTGCCCACCACGCCAGTGGCCTGCGCCATCGCCAGCCTGCAGCAGTACATCAATCGCATCCTGATGAACCTGGAGCCGGGTTACGACTCGGCGAACATTCCCGCCGAGTACCCACAAACCTGGCGCAACGAGATGCATCGGTACCCGACCTGGGCCGCTCACCAGAAGCTGCTCTATTTCCCCGCCACCTATCTGGACCCGGCGCTGAGGACCACCAAGAGCGAGAACTTCAGGCAACTGGAAAACGCCCTCAGCCAGAACCAGATTCAATCCGATGCGGTTCAATCGGCGATCATGACTTACCTGAGTCGATTCGAAGAAATTGCCAATCTGAATATCCTCAGCGGTTACATCGACGGCGAGGACTTTGCCAACAGTACCTGGTACTTCATTGCAAAATCCCGCTCGGAAAACACCTATTTCTGGCGCTCACTGAACATGGCGCAACGGCCATTCGATGGCACGCCTGCAAAACCGCTCGCCACCGCGCCGAAACTGGACCAACCAGATCCGCTCGCCTGGTCGGACTGGGAAAAAGCCGATGTACCCATTCCCGAGAGTGCTGCCGAACAGACGATCCGACCCGTCTGGTTCAACAATCGCCTGTTCGTGATCTGGGCAGAATGCATACATCAGGATCCGTCAGCTTCAAGCAGTGCCTTTCAGAATGCCAATATCGCGCCGCAAGGCACGAACCATCCGCTATTGCGTTTGAGCTATTGCTTCAAGAAACACGATGGCATCTGGAGTACGCCGCGGGTTGGTTTGCAAGGTTATTGTGAGGACAAAGTGCTTGGCAGCATGGACGTGGATGCGATCAAGGCGTTGCTCGGAACTGTTGCGGTACAACAGAGCAAAGGCCCGCGAGATTCACTCTATCTGGCCTTATATGCACGCCAGCCCAACACCGGCTCGACACCTGGGCCCGCCGGTACTTTTAGCTTTATTAAAAAAATTCTCATCGGTAAAAATCTCGTGGAAGAGCCTCACCGCTCGACCGCAAAAAAAACCGAAGAACAAAGCTCACTTCCCGTGGAGCAACATTCAACGGATTATTCGCAGGCTGACATCAATGATCAGCGTGTTCAGACAAAATTGCAGTTCTCAAACATCTCCAGCTCTTCAGCGTCGTTACCTGCAAACATTTCGAGCACCCTATCGAATGTCGACGAAAAGTTGAATGGAACACTCTTCAAACCGATCGATTCAATGTACAGGCTGTCACTCAGCGCCGAAGATTCGAACATCCCTGCCCCGCCCGGCAGCATCGGCTTTTCTTTCTCTGGTCGCCTCCAATTCAAGCTGGCACCTCCCGACGACAACTTACCGCCCACCGCCTATGTAAGACTCAACGATGACTCGTACCTCAATGAGTTCTATCAAAGTGATGACTCCGACAGTGAGTACCGGTTATCGATAAATCACTTGAGCGATGTCATCAGAGACACTGAAGGCTTGCCTGGCTTCACCCTCCCTGACCACAACAGCCTTAGCGGAAAATTCATTTCCGTCGCAGCGGTAAGGTATCTGCTCACGACAAAAGACAATCGCTCCACTGATACCTCTATCAGCAGAATGCGGATACTGCTTCAGACCTCAGAACAGCTCTTTACCTTTTGGAGTGAATTCACTTACGAAGAAAAACTGGCATACAAAAGATATGTCGTTTTCCGCCAACCCGACACATTGGACGGTGGCTCGCTAACCTACGAAGACCTGAAACCCTTGGCGGCGTCCCCCCTGGCGAAGCAGCTGCCAGCGCTCTATGAATATCCATTGCGTATCGAAGACCTCGGTGAAGCCGGGGAAACCTTGCTTTATGGGGTTGCGCTAGCTCGCCCCGATGAACCGGATAAAACTATTTCCTTCGCCCTTAAAGCTATCAAACTGACCCTGGCTCCTGCATTCCGCCAACCTCCAGATATCACCTCGGTAACGACACCCGGCCTGGGCACCACCCAGTTCATCGACTTCACTTATTCCGCTATTAAAAACAGCGACGCCAAAAGCCAATTGCGCCAACCGATCCGGTTGAACACGGTGTTCGCCGCCGAACTGATTCGTCGCACCGAAAACAGCCTGGATGAACTGTTCGACTGGACGACACAGCAACTGCCAGAACCCCCGATACCCGGTGATTCAACCAACATGCTGGATTTCCACGGACCTTACGGCCGTTACTTCACCGAGCTGTTCCTCTACGTGCCATGGCTGGTGGCCCAGCGATTGAACACCGAGCATCGATATGAAGAAGCTGAACGCTGGCTGCGCTACACCTTCGATCCAAGTCGCACGGGCGATGAACGCTGGAGAAGCGTGCCGTTGACCGATAACAGCATGCCGTCATACTCCAATCAGTCGCCCGACGATCCACACCAAATCGCCCTCAGTCATCCCGTGCACTTTTGCAAGGCGCTGTACTTTCTGTACCTCGACATACTGATCAACCGAGGCGACGCCGCCTACCGCGAACTGACATCCGATAGCCTCAGCGAGGCAAAGCTCTGGTACGTGCGGGTGCTGGACCTGCTGGGGCCACGCCCCATCGTGCAACCGGTCGACCATTGGACGCCCGTCAGTCTGCAAGCGTTGGGCGAAACACCCAGTGCCGACCTGCGCACCTTCGAAAATGCAGTGACCCGCTTGGCCGGTGCTCAGGTATCGCCCCCCCGCGAAGACAGCTCGCGGTCGTCCTTACCGGCTCTCGATAGCCCCTACTTTCATTTGCCATTCAGCCCGCAACTGCTCAAATGCTGGGACATCGCCGAAAGCCGCCTGTATAACCTGCGGCATAACCTCGACATCGCCGCAAAGCCGTTGCATCTGCCGGTCTTCGGGGCCCCGCTGGCCCCTCGCGCCATCTCCATTGCCAATGCCCTGAGCCTCTCAGGCAGCCCGGTGACAAGCCTGCCGACCGTCGCCATTCCCCACTATCGCTTCACGACCCTGCACAACCAGGCCCAAGGTGCGGTGGAAAGCCTCAGCCAATTCGGCGCCCTGCTGCTGTCACTGATCGAGCGCAAGGAACAGGCTCAGTTGCAGGAACTGCAGCAACAGCAAGCCTGGGATCTGGCAAAAGTCTCCGTCGACCTGCAGCGCCAGGCCTTGAACATTGACCGTCAGAACCGCCAGGCGCTGTTAGCCGGCAAAGCGATCGTCCAAGGCCGCGGCAACCATTACAAAAAATTGTTGGAGGACAACCTGAGTGAGCCCGAGAAAAATGCCGGTTACTTATACCTGGCCACCGGCTCGTCAGAGTTCGCGGCTCTAACCTACCAAGTCGCGGCGGGTGGAATGATGATGGCGCCGAACGTCTTTGGCTTCGCCAATGGTGGCAGCCGTTGGGAGGGGCCGATGCTAGCGGCCTCCGCAGCGGCCCATAGTGCCGCAGTCATCAGCCGCACGGCAGCGGACCAACTCGACCGTCAGGCATCGTTCAATCGTCGTTGGGACGAGTGGTACCAGGCATACGAACAGTCACAACTTGAACTGGCGCAGATCGACGCGCAACTGGCGCACTTCGCCGAGCAGGAAACCGCCACCCGCCTGCAATTGCGCCTGGCCGAATTGACCCTGAACCAAGCCAGGGCCAACTACGACTTTCTCAGTAAGCGCTTTACCAAAACGCAACTGTACCAGTGGCTGAACAGCCAGTTCGCCGCGTTTTATCGCCAGGCCTACGACGCGACCCTGGGCCTGTGCCTGGCTGCCGAGGCCTGTTGGCAATATGAAATTGCTGACTTCAACACCCGCTTTGTCCAACCCGGAGCATGGCATACGACCTATCGAGGGCTCGGGGCGGGCGAGCTGTTGAAACTGAACCTGCTGAAGATGCACACCGAATATCTGCGCCGTCATGAGCGCGAGCTGGAGATCCGCAAAACGGTATCGCTGCGTCAACTGAAGCGCAAAACCAAAACCGGTTCCATCAATAAAGAATGGTCAGGGATCCAGGCCGATTTGAAGAACGGCAAGTACGAGTTCGAGCTGACCCACGAACTGTTCGAGAACGATTACAGAGACCAGCAGCATTATCTGCGGCGTATCAAAACCATCAGCGTCTCCCTGCCGGCCATTGTCGGCCCTTATGAAAACATCCGGGCCACGCTGACCCAGACCGCCAGCAAGGTGTTCATGTCTCCCGACGATCAGGGAAGCGCCATGGAGAGCCGACGCGCCCACCAACAGATTGCCCTTTCAACGGGTGTCGACGACAACGGTTTGTTCACCCTGAATTTCAACGATGAGCGCTACCTGCCTTTCGAATACACCGGTGCAATCTCCCAATGGCAACTGACCTTCCCGAACCCCGAAGCACAAAAGGACCTGCTTGAATCACTGACCGACATCATCGTGCATGTGAGCTATACGGCCCGGGTCGGCGGAGGTTCTCAATGAATGAACAACACTCACTGCCCGTCACCGCGCCGTCACTGCCCAAGGGCGGCGGTGCCATTCAAAGCATAGGCAAAGGCTGGGGTCCCGTCGGCGCCCACGGTACCGCCACCTATGAACTTGCGTTGCCTGTTTCGCCGGGGAGGGGCTTTGCGCCGCCCTTGTCCCTGAGCTATGCCAGCTCGGCCGGCAATAGCGTGTTCGGCATAGGCTGGGGATTATCCCTGCCCAGCGTGACGCGACGCACCAGCAAGGGCGTACCGGCCTATACCGAAGACGATGAAATCGTCGGGCCCGGCGGGGTGACATGGCTGCCCGAGCGAGATTTGCAAGGCGCCATCGCCTCGGCCCGCATCGATCGTTACAACGACCTGGAGCTGGGCACGACCTACAGCGTTACACGCTACTTTCCCAGAATCGAGAGCAGCTTCGATCGCATCGAGCATTGGTCGTCGCAAAGCGACAGACCGGGATTCTGGCTGGTGCACGGTGCTGATGGCAGCCTGCACCTGTTCGGAAAGAACCTCGCCTCGCGTCGGGCCGATCCCCAGGATATGAGCCGTGTCGGCGAATGGTTGCTGGAGGAAAGCCTGAACGCCCGCGGTGAACACATTCTTTATCGATACAAGGCCGACGCAACGGCCCAGCGCTATCTGAGCCAGGTGAGCTATGGCAACTTCGAAGCCGATGAACATCTCTACTCATGGAAAACCGAGCGGCTTGAACCGGTGCAATGGCACTTCGAGCTGGTGTTGGACTATGGCGAACGGACCACCGGCTACGCACACAAACCGATATATGAAGGCCAGCAATGGCAAACCCGCAGCGATGGCTTTTCCAACTTCGCCTACGGCTTTGAATTACGCACCGAACGCCTGTGTCGCCAGGTCCTGATGTTTCATCGTTTTCCCGATGAATTGGGAGCCGATCCCGTGCTGGTGCGGCGTCTGCTACTGGATTATAGCCAGACCTCCCTGGGCTATCAGCTCCTGAGCGCCGCCCATGAGCAGGGGTTCGGCGAATCGGCCACCGTCGAGAGCCGCCCGCCCATCGAGTTCAGCTACAGCGAATTCCAGTTGCGCCCCGACACCCTCGCCTGGCAGCGCTTTGAGAACCTGCCGGGGCTCGACGACCACGGGTATCAACTGGTGGATTTGTACGGCGAAGGCCTGCCGGGCGTGCTCCATCGAACCGACAGCGGCTGGCATTACCGCGAGCCCGTGCGGGCCAAGGCCAAAAGCAAAGACGTGGCCTACGGACCGTGGCGAACGCTACCCAACATCCCCACTACCGACACTGCGGCACCGGTGCATCAGGCACTGAGTGACCTCACGGGTGACGGTCGTCTGGACTGGATCGTCGCCCAGCCTCAACTGAGCGGCTTTTTCTCCCTCGATACCGATCGAAGCTGGTCGGACTTCGCAACGTTCAATGCATTTGCGCCAGAGTTCTTCAGTTCACAAGGACAGTTGGCCGACCTGATGGGCGACGGGCTCAGCGATCTGGCGTTGATTGGCCCGCGCAGCATTCGCCTTTATGCCAACCAGCGCGAACAGGGTTTTTCGTCCCCTTTGGAAGTCCCTCGCGAAGCGAATGAAGACTCCCTGCCCGTATCCGGAGGCTTACCCGGTGAGCTGGTGGCGTTCAGCGACGTCCTGGGCACCGGCCAGCAGCATCTGGTGCGCATACGCCATAACGAAGTGAAGTGCTGGCCAAACCTGGGTCGTGGGCGCTTCGGCAATGGCAGGCTGCTGGACTTCGCCGGGCTTGCCTACGAAGCCTTCGACGCCTCGCGTATTCGCCTGGCGGATCTGGATGGCTCCGGCGCCGCCGACCTTATCTATCTGCAAACGAACCAGGCATTGATTTTCATGAATCGCTGCGGCAATGGCTTCGACGCGCCGCAGGCCCTACCCTGGCCACGGGGCGTGCGCTACGACGCCTTATGCCAGGTGCGCATCGCCGACCTGCAAGGACTCGGCTGTTCCAGCCTGATCCTGAGCGTACCGCACATGACGCCCCGCCATTGGCGCTACGACTTCGTCCGAGCGAAACCGTACCTGCTCACCGGCACCAATAACAATATGGGGGCCGCCGACACCCTCGACTATCGCAGCTCCGCGCAGGAATGGCTGGATGAAAAGATGGAGCGAGTCCAGGCCGGCAAACCCGTCACCTGTCGCCTGCCGTTGGCCCTGCACCTGATCTCGAGCCAGACCCAACTGGATGAGATAACCGGCAACCGATTGACCCAGACGTACGCCTATCGCCAGGGCTATTACGATGGCCATGAACGGGAGTTTCGTGGCTTTGGCCTGTTGCTGCAAACCGACAATGAAACCAGTCCTGGCGATGCTGACTCCGAGGACTTCACGGCACCATGCCTGAAGAAGACCTGGTTTCACACCGGGCGCAAGGTGAACCTGCCACGTTTGGGCTACAGCCGCGCCGACAAAAAAGCCGTGGGCCTGGGCAAGGCACTGCTGTGCCAATACCAACCCGAATTGCAGAACGACTCGCTCATGACCCCGCCAGACGCGACCACCGAACTTGAAATGGCCCACGCCTTGAGTGGCCGTCTGTTGCGAAGCGAGATATTCGGTGTCGATGAGCGTTTGAAAACCAGAACCTTGTACTCGGTCCAGGAATATCGCTACGGCGTACGTTTGCTACAAGTTCCCGACACCAATCGACGCTACGCCCGGATGTTGCCGCTGCTGCTGGAGTCGATCACCTATCAGTATGAAGGCGTTCCCCAAGACCCGCGATGCCGACACACCCTGAACCTGCAACATGACCAGTACGGTGCGCTGACCCACAGCGTGGATATCCATTACGCCCGACGAAAATCCCCCGATGATCCCCCTCCGTTCAGTGACCCTGACCAACAGCAATGGTGGCGTGATGCTCATGACCCGGCGCAGCAGTTCTACTACCTGAACGAAACCCGCGCTGAATTCATCCACTTGCCTGTGCCCCAGGCATGGCGCCTGGGCCTGCCTTATCGCCAGCGCACCAACGCCTCGCAACGTCCCAAGGCCCCCGAGGCCGGAGGGCTGGCTACACAGGACCTGACATTCGAAACGCTTTCGGGACTGGTGATGCAAGCAACCTGGACCACTGCAAGCGTAATGACCAGCCTGTCGGTGCAACGCTACAAACACGCCGCGAGTGCCGCAACCCTGCCGGACGGTGTCGCCGGCTTCCAGGCCCTGGCCGACCATATGGAAACCGCCGAGCTGGACGAAACCGCACTTGAAGCCTTCCAACTGTTGCCACAAGAAAAGCGCCCGAAGGGCCGGATGCTCGAACGAAACCACTATCACTCCATGGTCGATTTTTTGCCCGCAAGCCACCTGCCCAAGCGCCTCTGGTCAGTCAAAAGCGGCTTCACGACTTATGCCCAGCGAGAGGGTTTCTACAGAATTCGGACCCTGCAACCAAGTGAAAGCCACGGCCTGATCGAGATCAGCCACGACGATCACCACTGTTTCCTCAGGCGTTTTCAACTGCCTGATGGCTGCGCCGTCGAAGCCACCTACGACTACCGCTCGCTCCAGCCCCGGCGTATCACCGACCCCAACGCCAATGTCCAGGAAGGCCTGTTCGATGCATTCGGCCAGGTCGTTGCCACCACGCTGTACGGCGACGAGGACGACAAGCGGGTCGGTTTCAGTCCCCTGGCACAGTTCGAACGGCCACTGTTCAGCGGTCCGGTGGACGCAATCGAACAGGCCAAGGAGGCTCTGCGGGGGGCCGCCACTGCCGTCTATCCTGCGCCTTTCAGTTGGATGGGTTGCGTATCCAGGGCGGCATTGGCAGACGCCGACTGGCTGGCGCGTTGCGTCACCAAGGGTGACCTGCTTCCTGACGGCCATATCCTAGCGTCGGCCCGCGCACGGCTGTCGAACCTTGAAACGCTCTCCACCGATGACCTGAAGCTGAAACTCGAACTCGACGCCTCGACACGTGAGCCCGTCCACATCGCCACGCTGGTCGCCGACCGCTATCCCGATGACCCCCAGCAACAAATCCGCATCGCCGTCACCTGCTTCGATGGCTTCGGTCGAACGCTACAAAGCAAGCAACGGGTCGAGTCGGGCCAAGCCTACGTCGTCGATGCCAAAGGCGATCTGAAGTTGCTGGATGCAAAGCCCAAGGAGCAGATCGCCGAACTGCGCTGGCGAGTCAGCGAACGGGTGGAATACAACAGCAAGGGATTGGCGATCCGCATCTACCGGCCTTACTTTGCCGATCAGCATCGCTACATCAACGATGCGGCCTTGCGTCCGTTCGGCCATTGCGACCAGCAGTTCTACGATGCGCTGGGACGCCCCACCCGCACGCGCCTGGCCAAGCGAGACGGCCTCTCCTACATGCGCCGGCACACCCGCCATCCCTGGTACAGCGTGGACGAAGACGAGAACGATACATTGCACGAAGTCATGTCCGAGCAACCCGCCACTGCCGGAGGTGCGGCATGAGTGCACGCCTTTATCACAAGACCCCCACGATCAAAGCCTTCGATAGCCGAGGCCTGCCTGTGCGACAGGTCGCGTACTACCGGCACGACGCAGAGCAAATCCCTCAATCGCGCATCGTCCGGCAAGACTACGACACCGCCGGACGGCTGGTTGCGCAGCGCGACCCCCGGCTATCTGCCAACGCATCGAATGCCAACCAGCGGACGATTTACAGCTTGTCCGGCAAGACGCTGCTGGTGAACAGCGCCGACGCCGGGTGGCGACTGAACCTGCCGGGCGATGCCGGGCAAATCCTGCACTGCTGGGATGAACGAGGAACCTGGTGGCGAACCACCTATGACAATCAACTGCGCATGACCGCCATCCACGAGCAAGTGACGGGCAAAAATCCGCGCAGAGTCGAATGCCTGCGCTACGGCGATCATTCGCCGGCGTCGGCGGCGCATAACCGGTGCGGCGCACTGATCCGTCACGATGACAACGCAGGCACCCTGCTCACCCCCGCTTATGCGCTCTGTGGTAAACCGCTGCGCCAGACAAGGCATCTGTTGGCCGACCTCAGACAACCGGACTGGCCAAAAGTAGAGCAAGAGCGCGATCGATTGCTTGAGCAGGGGAACGGCTACACGACGAATTGGCGCTACGACGCACTTGCGGAACTCATCGAGCTGTCCGATGCCGCACAACACCAACAGCGCTACTCCCTGGATGTTGCCGGCCAGCTCAGTTCCATGAGCCTGAAGATAAGGGATGCGGCGAACGAAAAAACCATTCTCACGAATCTTGTCTACAACGCATTCGGCCAGGTCGAATCCCAAACGGCCGGCAACGGGGTCATCAGTCGCGCGGTGTTCGATCCGGCCAGCGGTCGACTGACCGCACTGCGCGCATCGGGGCCGACTGGCACCCTGCAGGATCTGCATTACACCTACGACCCGGTGGGCAACGTGACGCACATCGAGGACAAAGCCCAACCGGTGCGGTTCGGCAGCAACCAGCGGGTCGAAGCCCTCAGCACGTTCACCTACGACAGCCTTTACCAACTGACCAGCGCGACCGGTCGTGAAGCGGCGGGCCTGAGCGCCCCCCCGGACTTTCAAGCCCCGGGCAAAGCGCCTATCGACGCCAGCCAGTTATTCGGTTTTACCGAGTACTACACATACGATGCAGGCGGTAACCTGACCGGATTGCGCCATGTCCGCGACCGCAACAACTACACCCGGACCCTGAACGTGGCAGCCACGAGCAATCGCCTTCAATCCTGGAACAAGGGTCACTCGACATCGGACGTGGCAGTGAACTTCGACGGCAATGGCAACCAGCAAGCGCTATCGCCGAGCCAGGCCCTGGCCTGGAACGCCCGCAACCAACTCGCGAGCGTGACGCTGGTCCAGCGCGATGACGCTGCTGACGACGTCGAGCGCTATCACTACGACAGCGGCGGTCAACGGGTGCGCAAAATCCAGACCACCCATACCGCGACGATGACCCACACCCGGGAAGTCCGTTACCTGCCGGGCCTTGAAATCCGCACCC
>Ga0213822_1001306_pt1 | contig 14436 bp, 22 predicted proteins | sample MC6MC0908MG_FD_179872 | JGI IMG/M metagenome (GOLD analysis project Ga0213822, IMG submission 179872) | Enriched soil aggregate microbial communities from Iowa State University, Ames, United States - MC6-MC0908-MG | ecosystem: Environmental > Terrestrial > Soil > Unclassified | place: USA: Iowa...
GCGGCCGAGTGGTTCATTCCCGCGGCGAACACCAAGACCCGCACCGAGCACCGTCTGCCACTGACCGCCCAGGTCGAGGCGCTGCTGATCCGGTACCGGTCCATTCAGCAGGCCGGAGGCTACGAGGGCGTGTACCTGTTCCCGAACCGTCGCGGCTTGTCGTTGAGCGAGACCCAGGCCAGCGCCGTGTTCACCCGCCTGGGGCAGGGCGAATGGACCAGCCACGACCTGCGCAAGGTGTCCCGCAGCACCTGGACCGACCTCGGCATCGACGGCCACATCGGCGAGATGCTGCTGAATCACACGCTGGGCAAGATCGCCAGCACCTACATCCACACCCAGGCCATGCAGCAGCGCCGGGCAGCGTTGGAGAAGTGGCACGCCTGGCTTGATCAGGTTGGATTCGCAGCCATCCACGGCCTTACCAAGGCCTTATCCGAAATTTCGCAGAATCCGCCAGAGGCCACAGCAGCCGTGGCGCCGAACGACCTTACCGCATTTGTAATTAGCGAGGATTCGAAATGAGAAATTCGGAGCACAGCGCCGTCGCCTTCCTCTATGGCCTGGAAGGTCGCGCCATTGGGCAGGTGATCATTGATGAGTGGTTCGGCGTGGACCTGGGCGAGGAAGTGACCGATGGGCCGCGGCCTGTGGGCTTGTTTGGCCAGGGCCAGCCGGAGGTTGTTCAGTTCGACAAGTTGACGGTGGCTAACAGCGCTGTCGCTCCGCGCATCCGTTCGGCAAGGCCTTGGCTGCGAGCCAAGAAGGGGCGTTCAACCCGATGAGAAAAAGCCACGGCCCGGCTTTCAAGAAGGCCGTAGTTGAATTGGATGTATGCCCTTTGTGCCGTGGGAGAGCGGTCACCAAGGGCGTGTTTCACGAACTGCCGTGCGACCACTGCAATGCCTCGGGCTGGGTAGCGGCTGCAACTGGCGAGGCCCTGCCCCTGGATGAACTGGTGACCCAGCTCAGCATGAGGCTCCGGGCATCGCTCCGGCAGATCGAGCAGTTGAAGAACCCTCAGGCATCCGGGCCTGAGGCGACATATCAGGGAAGCAACCGGCGCGGCGCCGGCGGCACCAACTTCACCGGGGATTAGGGGGAAGGACATGATCTACAGCAGCGTATCGGGTGCAGTGGTTGCCGCTTTGGCGGCGGGCGAGAAAGGATCGGCGAAGGCCCAGGCCTGGCAGAAGCTGTACAAATCGGCAGAGGAAGAGGGTGGCTGCTTGGCGTCATTGGGAGGCCGCTCTGGGGGAATCGACCGCACCCAAGTTGATTACTGGCTCTCGGCGCGGCTGCACCACATGCTCAAGGGCAGGCACTGGGATGCACTGGTCGCGAAGTACAGCACCAACAAGGCGAAAAAGGTGCAGGCGATCACGCTGGTACGCCCGCTCATTGCGAGCCCGGCGCCGGCATTGTTCATCTACAAGGCGGTGACCGCTTGGGCTATCCCAAAACTCAAGGGTGCACGCCGCAAAGCGCCGCAATCTGTGTCGGTAGATATCCCACTGGATGCATCTCCTTGGCGGCGTGAGGCGGCAGTGAATGCGGCGGTTGCCGCCGGCCAGTCAGCAAAGAAGCGGATCGAAGCGCTGGAAGAAGATGTGATCATCCTGCCGGACAGCTTTTACGACATGAACACTTGGGATCTTGACGCCACCCCGGAGTCCACCCGGCGACGCTGGCGACTGGACATCAACGAGAAACTGGATGGCATGATCGACGATGCGCTGGAAGAGGTTCGGGTGATTTTGGAGGCTGAGGGGTTGCTTATGAGAGAGGCCGCATGATTGCCTGTTGACATCAGTGAGCGACTGAGCGAAATTATCTCCATCCTGTCATTCCTGCGCGTGTTGAGGAGTGACTATAAGAAGCCCAGCCATCGAGCTGGGCTTTTTGCTTTTAGGCTCGACTCGCGCTTTCGCCATTCGCAACGATTAAGAACGAGCCGTCTTTGCCTAGGTTTGCATTGCCGCCACCAATCACTTGGTAGGACTTCATTCCATCTTCCCACGTCCTTGAAGTTGCGCTAAGGCTGGTGGTCTCATGCTGCTCGGTGCGCTCAATCAGTGTGTATGTCCTCCCGGATGTTCCTTTCACTTCAAAGCGATCCGTCTCAATTGTACGTGTGCGAGTCATCGTGATTCCCTGTTGAGGTGTGAAGCCCAACGATATCTCAGGCCCGAGGAAAGGGCTCAATTTTTGGAGCAATAAATGGACCCGACCGACCTCGGCCCAGGCACAGCCACCTGGCTGACCGGATCGGGCACCGTGCTGCTGGGCGGCTTCCTCTGGCTGCGTAAATGGCTATCGAAGGATGCGACAGACCGCGCCATGGACGCCGCCGACATCGGGGTTGTCCGGCGCTTGAACGAACTTCTCGACATCGAGCGAGAGGCGCGCAAAGAGGCTGAGGCCCGCGCAGACCAGTTCGCTCGGGAGCGCAATGAACTTGCGGCTGCTGTTGGGCGTATGGAAGGGAAGATCGAGACCCTTACCAACCAGGTGTCCCAGCTCACTGAGAAGGTGACAACCCAGAGTGCCGAGATTGCTCGGCTTCGCTCACAGCTTGGAGGTGCAAGCTGATGGACAGATGTGCATTGGAATTCATAGCGCGACGCTGGTGGCGCCGGGCTGAGGTCTGGGTGATTGCTGTGCTGCTGATAGCAGGTGGTGCAGTCCTGGGTTGGCAGTCGGCCTACTGGTCGATGGCCAGCATCCAGGCAGGCCAGGTAGCAGAGATCCGCAAGGCTTACGACGCTGCGATGGACGAGCGAGACCAGCGCCTCGATGAGCTTACCCGCCGCACTGACAGCGCTGCTGCCAAGGCTTCGAAGGCAGCAACCACCGCGACTCAAGCGGCTGACAAGGCCGACGAGGCGCTCAATCGAGTGACGCAGTGATGGCCAGGCTCAAGACGCTGGGCTCGCGCATCAAGGAAAGCGCAGGGTCACGGGTCAAGACGGTCACGCCAGGCAGCTGGCGGAGCGGGATGACCAGCTCTCAGCGAGGCTACGACTACAAGTGGCAGAAGGCTCGCGAGCAGTACCTGCGAGACAGCCCGCTGTGTGTCTACTGCGCCAAGATTGGCAGGACCACTGCGGCAAGCGTCGTCGACCACATCGTTGCGCACCGTGGTGACAAGGATCTGTTCTGGAATCAGGCCAATTGGCAGTCGCTGTGCAAGCTCTGCCATGACTCGGTCAAGCAGGCTGAAGAGGCTTCCGGGATCTTATAGCGCCATAAGAATCTTATTTTTCTAAGAAAAAAAGCACGGCGAAGGCTCCAGATCGAAAAAACGGGTCATGGGGTGGGGGGTACCCAAAATATTGGGATTTCGCCGTAGCTAGACCGCCTCCGATCCCACGTACAGATTTTTTCCCCCACAGGATTTTTGTTAAATGGCTTTAACATCCCGCAAGCGCGCTTTCATTGCAGCGCTGAGGGAAGGTGCGTCCAATCGTGATGCCGCTGTGGCGGCTGGGTATTCGGAGAAGACCGCTTCTGCGGCGGGCTCTCGGCTGGTGAAGGACAAGGACGTGGCGGCCGAGTTGGCCAAGCTGCGTGCCCTGGGTCTGATGCCGTCAGATGTTAAAGCCAATGTTAAAGCGCATGTTAAACCCAGGCATGCGCCGGATTCGTCCGCCAACAGTGAGCCGGCGCCCGAACCGGACGCCGCGAAGGACGAGCACGCCGATCCCGAGCCTGCCGGTTTCGATCTTATGCAGGCGCTGTTGCACCGCGATCCGAAGGACTTCCTGCTGTCGGTGATGAACGACCTTGAGTCCGAGCCGAAGCTGCGCGTCGATGCAGCCAAGGCCCTGATGCCCTTCGTGCATCCGCGCAAGGGGGAGAGCGGTAAGAAGGACCAGGCTCAAGCCAAGGCTGAGCAGGCATCCACCGGCAAGTTCGGCGCGCGCCGCGGCCCGCTGAGGTCTGTCAAATGATGGCGTGGACCACTGCGTGCCCCGACTGGGAGCAGCGCATCGTCAGCCGGCAGAGCCTCATCCCGTTCAAGCCGTTGTTCCCGGCCGAGGCTGAGGAAGCCCTGGAGGTGTTCGGCGCGCTGCGCATGGTCGATGCCACTGGCAGCCCGCTGATGTCCGAGACCGTGCGCGACTGGGTCAACCAGTTCGTGGCCGCCATCTTCGGGGCGTATGACCCCGACGAAGGCCGGCGCCTGGTCAGCGAGTTCATGCTGCTGATCAGCAAGAAGAACGGAAAGTCCACAATCGCCGCCGGCATCATGCTCACGGCACTGATCCTGAACTGGCGACCCTCGGGTGAGTTCATCATTCTGGCGCCGACCAAAGAGATCGCTGACAACTCCTACATCCCGATCCGCGACATGGTGAGGGCTGATGAAGAGCTCGATGCTCTACTCAAGGTGCAGGACCACCTGCGCACCGTGACCCACCGGCAGACCAACGCCACCCTCAAGGTGGTGGCTGCCGACAGCGAAACGGTGTCTGGCAAGAAGGCCATCGGCGTGTTTGTCGATGAGCTGTGGGTCTTCGGCAAGCGCGCAAACGCCGAGGCGATGCTTCGCGAAGCTACCGGCGGCCTGGCTTCCCGGCCCGAGGGCTTCATCATCTGGGCTACCACCCAATCCGACGCGCCGCCTGCCGGCGTGTTCCGGCAAAAGCTGCTGTACGCCCGCAAGGTGCGCGACGGCGAGATCGTCGACAAGTCGTTCCTGCCGGTGCTGTACGAGTTCCCGAAAGCGATGCTCGACGCCGGGGCGCATCGAGATTTCTCGAACGCCTACATCACTAACCCGAACTTGGGGCTGTCTGTCGATGAGCCGTTCATTGAGCGGGGCTATGCCCAAGCCCAGATGGACGGAGAAGAGTCATTCCGCGGCTTCCTGGCCAAGCACCTCAACGTCGAGATTGGCCTGGCGCTGTTGTCCGACCGCTGGGCCGGTACCGACTTTTGGGAGCAGCAGGCTTCTGAGCTGTGCCGCACGCTGGACGACCTGATCGAGCGCTGCGAGGTGATCGATATCGGCGTCGACGGCGGAGGCCTGGATGACCTGCTGGGTCTAGCAGCGATTGGCCGCGAGACAGGCACTCGTCGCTGGCTGACGTGGACCCATGCCTGGGCACACCCCTCGGTGCTGGAGCGGCGCAAGTCTGAGGCACCCCGCATCCGGGACTTCGCCAAGGACGGACACCTGACACTGGTCGAGCGGATCGGTGACGACATTGAGGACGTGGCCCAGCTGGTGTCACGGGTTGAGCAGGCCGGCCTATTGGACAAGGTCGGCCTGGACCCGGCCGGCGTAGGCGCCATCCTCGACGCGCTGGAAGCTGCTGAGATCCCACGCGACAAGATCGACGGGATATCGCAGGGCTGGCGCCTGGGGGGAGCCATCAAGACCGCCGAGCGCAAGCTGGCCGAAGGCACTCTGCTGCACGGCGGGCAACCGCTTATGGCTTGGTGTTGCGGTAACGCCAGGGTCGAGCCGCGCGGTAACGCCATCCTCATCACCAAGCAGGCCAGCGGCTCGGCCAAGATCGACCCGCTGATGGCTCTGTTCAACGCGGTCACGCTGATGGCGCTCAACCCTGAGGCGAAGGGCGGCATGGACAACTACCTCAACAACGGCTTCTTTGACCTCATAGGCTGACCATGTCATTCAAGTGGTACAACCCGAGCACCTGGCGGTTCTTCGGCTACACCGACCCGACCACCGGCGACTACGTCGAGGTCGACATGGAGGTAGGCGGAAAAACCACCGCCTCCGGCATCAAGGTCACGACCAAGGCCGCATTGTCGATCAGCATGGTCTGGTCCTGCGTCAAGATCCTGTCCGAATCGCTCAGCGGCTTGCCGCTCAAGCTGTACGACGACAAGGACGGCAACCGGGCAATGGTGGACGGTAAGGACCGGGCGCAGAAACTGCTGAACAAGCCCAACCCATACATGACCCGGCTGAATTTCTTGAAATTCGTGGTTGTGAACATGGCGCTGCGTGGCAACGCCTTCGCCTTAATCGAGCGCAACATTCATGGCGACCCCATCGGGCTGATCCCGCTGGATGGAAGGACGGTCAGCATCGACACCGATGATGATCTGCTCTACATGGTGACGCCCAGCAAAGGCGATCGCTTTCCGGTCTCGCCGGAGAACATGCTGCATTTCAAGCTGTTCAGCATGGACGGCATCACCGGCCTGTCACCAATCGAGCACCAGGCCGAAACCATGGGTTTGGCCAAGGCCGGCCAGCGCTGGTCGGCGCGCTTCATGCGCAAGGGCGGCTTTACCGGCGGTTATGTCATTTACGAGCAGTTCCTGACCGAGGCCCAGCAAGCCATGGTCATGAAGAAGTTTCCCGACGTGCGTAAGGCCGACGCCGACGACATGGGCAAGATGGCCGTCCTACAGGGCAACCCGAAGATTGTCCCGGCCGGTATCAGCCAGAAGGACGCTCAGTTCATCGAGTCGCAGCAGTTCCAGGAAGAAGCACTAGCGGGCATCTACGGCGTCCCGCTGTGGCTGGCCAACCGTGCCGGCAAGACCTCGATCATGGGTTCGAACCTGGAGCAGCAGCTGACCGGGTACATCACCTTCGGCCTGAAACCCTACATCGACGCCGTCGAGGACGAGCTCAACGACAAGCTGTTCCGTACAACCACGCGCTTCGTCGAGTTCGTCGTCGAAGGGCTGCTGCGCGCGGACAGCGCCGGCCGGGCTGCCTACTTTCAGGCTGCGCTGGGTGGTTCGGGCGGCTCGGGCTGGCTGTCGATCGACGAGGTCCGCGAGAAAGAAAACTACCCGCCTCTGGGCGGCGACTACGCCCGGGTGACCCGGTGGGAGATGAAAAGCAATGGCGAGCCTTGAATGCCCGTTCGAACTCAAGTCCGTGGACGAAGCCGGCAATTTCGAGGGCTACGCCGCGGTTTTCAATAACGTGGACCTAGGCGACGACGTGATCGTGCCGGGGGCCTTCACGCGGGTGAAGGCGACCCGTGGCGGCAAACTCAAGCTGGCCCTGTACCACGACCTCACCCGCTTGGTGGGCGCCGCCGACTTCACCTCGGATGATCATGGCTTGCTGTTGAAGGGCCAGGTCAACCTCAGGGTGAGTTACGCCCGCGATGCTTACGAGCTGATGAAGGACGAGGTGCTCGACAGCATGTCGATTGGCTTCAACACGCTCAAGGCAGATTTCGAGGAGCGCGCTGGGCGGCGCGTACGCGTCATCAAGGAGGCCGAACTCTGGGAGGCCTCCTTCGTACCGTTCGGCATGAACCCTGAGGCTCAAGTCCTCAGCGTTAAATCGGACATCAGGCTTTTCGAGAAGGCTCTTCGCGAACGCATGGGCCTCTCGCAGAAGGAAGCGGCGGCAGTCGCTTCGCTCGGCTACACCGCGCTGCGCCGTGACGGCGGCAGCGAGGCCACGGCGATCGTGGATGAGCTGAAAGAAATTTCCACCCTGTTCACCCACCATTTCGGAGTATCGCCATGAGCGAAGTGAAAGACATCAAAGAATCCTTGGAGCTGCAACTGAAGACTGGCTTCGGTGATCTGCAGAAAAAATACGACGCCGCCATGGCTGAGGTCGAAAAAGGCAACCAGATTACCGGCGATCTGAAGAAGCAGATCGAGGACCAGAAGGGCGAGCTGCAGAAAGTCATCGACCAGGTTGTCGACCTGGAGCAGAAGGGCGTCAAGCTGCGCGGCCAGCCGGGCGAAGGCAAGAGCTTCATCGACTTGGTGAAAGGCGACGAGAGCTACAAGAGCCTGCAGCAGAAGGGCTCCAGTCAGGCCAAGATCGAAGTCGCCAAGTCCGACCTGGCCAGCATGAAAGAGATGAAGGTCACCAGCGCTGGCATCGTGGCGCCGAACTATGACCCCGTCATCCAGCCTGGCCTGCGTCAGGAGCTGCGCATTCGCGATCTGCTGACTGCGATTCCCGTCAGCGGCCAGAGCTACACCTATTTCCGCGAGAACCTGCACACTCGCGGCGCCAAGCCGGTGGCCGAGGGCGGCCTGAAGCCGACCAGCAACGTGACCTTCACCACCGAAACCGACCGGGTGAAGAAGATCGCGGTCTGGATGCCGGCGACCGACGAGGTGCTGTCCGACGTGCCGCAGATGTTCGCCTACCTGCAGCAGCTGCTGCGCTACGACCTCAAGCTCGAGGAAGAGGCGCAGATTCTCAAGGGCGACGGTACTGGTGAGAACTTGAACGGCTTGATGACCCAGGCCACCAGCTACAACACCGCGCTGAGCAAGGCGAGCGATACCGCCATCGATTTGGTCCGCCGCGCGATCTACCAGGTGCGCAAGCAGTCGCTGATGTCGGCCGACGGCGTGGTGATGACCGAGCTCGACTGGATGAATATCGAACTGCAGAAGGACGGCGAGAACCGCTATCTGTTTGCCAACCTGCAGGGCCTGGTCACGCCGATCCTGTGGGGGCGTCCGGTGATCACCTCGGACAGCATGGACGAAGGTGATGGCGACGCTGGCGGCGAATTCCTGGTGGCGAACTTCGCGCGCTCGACCACGCTTTTCGACCGCATGGCCTACGAGTTCAAGATGGGCCTGATCAACGACCAGTTCATCCGCAACGAGGTTGCGCTGCTGGTCGAGGAACGCCTGGGCTTGGGCGTTCGCCGCAAGGAAGCCCTGGTCAAGGGCAACTTCCCGGTCGCCGCCTAACCCATCCTTCAAGGCCGGCGTATCGCCGGCCTCTTTATTTCAGGAGGCTGTATGCACATCAAGGCTCTGTGGGGTTTCGTCGGCAACGCTGATCTGCTGGGCGCTGAGTCGCCCAAGGTAAAGCGCGGGCAGGAGTTCGAGAACGCTGACGACGAATACGCTCATACGTTGTTGGGAAAGGGCCTGGCCGTTGAGGTTGGCGCCAATGGCAAGCCGCGCGTGGCGAAGCCGAAAGAAACGAAGCCTGCCGCGCCCAACGAAGATAAGGCCGCCGCCGAGAAAGCAGCAGCTGAGAAAGCCGCCGCCGAAAAGGCTGCAGCAGAAAAGGCGGCGGCAGAGAAGGCAGCTACCGATAAGGCCGCTGCCGAGAAAGCAGCGGCTGAGAAAGCAGCAGCTGAGAAAGCTGCGGCCGAGGCCAAGTAAATGCTCGACCTGGCCAACGTGAAGATGCACCTCCGGGTCGACGGCGATGAAGAAGACGCCCTGATCGGCGGCTACGTCGAAGCGGCCAAGGCCCACGTCGAGCAGCACTGCGACCGAAAGCTGGTCGATGCTGATCCGGTAGAGCCCGAAGAGATGGGCCTGACTCGTGATGTCGAGCAGGCCATTCTGCTGATGGTAGGGCACTGGTACGCCAACCGAGAGGCTGTGGCGGTAGGCACCATTGCCACCGTCATGCCGCTCGCGGTCGAAAGGCTGCTCTGGTACAGGAAGCGCTTCTGATGAAAGCCGGACCAATGCGACACCGCTGCCGGGTGCTCAAGCCCCATCGGGAGCAGAACCGCTCAGGCGGTTTCACCGAGACCTGGTTGGAGGTCGGCGAGCTTTGGGCCGAGGTGACCACGCCGACCGGCAGAGTTTCATCTGTCGCCGAGCAATTGCAGGCGGTTATCAGCGCCGAGATCCGCATCCGCCCACGCTCGGACATCGTCGCCGGTTGGAGGCTGGCCGAGAAACGCACAGGCACGACCTACCTGGTCGAGGCTCCACTACTCAACAACGAACGGGACATGCTGAGGCTTCTGTGCTCCAGCGTCCCAAACCCATGAGGTGAACTATGAAAATTCGAGCATTGGGCCCGCTGACGGGGGCCTCTGGCGAGCGCGAGAAGGGCGAAGAGTTCGAAGTAGCCAAGGAGTACGGCGAGGGGCTGATTGCCCGCGGCTATGCCGAGGCAGTGGAAGAGAAAGCCGCCAAGCCAGCGAAGGCCGACCAGGCCAAGGAGTGAATCATGGCCCGCCGGTCCAGCATTCGCGGTGATATCCGGCTACGCCGGACGCTGCGCAACATCCACCGAACGATGGATAACGAGCTCCGGCCGGAAATGGAAAAGGCTGCTAACCGAATCCTTGAAACGCAACGGCAGCTGATGCCAAAGGACACCGGCGCCGCTGCCGCTGCGCTGAGGATATACGTCTCGCCCAGCGGCCTAGATGCTCAGATCGGCATCCGCGGTAAGCGCGACAACCGCAAGTTTTTCTACCTGCGCTTCATTGAGTATGGGACCAAGGGCTACATGGGCGGCAAGCGTGCTGGCGACCGCAACCGGCGCGTCAGCAACAAGAGCGATGGCACCCACTTCTTCGGCAAGTACCCGGACATTCCGGCCAGGCCGGCGCACCCGTGGTTGCGTCCTTCGATGCAGGTCAATCGGGAGTACGTGATGGCAGACATCGAGACCGCTGTGCGCCGCACGCTACGCAAGGCAAGCCAGGGGGTAGGCAATGGCTGATCCGTCGCTGGCCCTGCAGGTGGCCATCTTCGCCAGGCTCCAAGCCGAAGTCAGTTGTCCAATCTACGACGGCGCGCCGCTGAACGCTGACATGCCTTATGTCTCCATCGACCGTGAGTTCTCGGTTAATAGCAGTCCGATCTCTGGACGCAAGCGCGAAACCCGCCTGCTGTACCTATCGGTCTGGTCTGATGCCGTGGGCCAGGCCGAGGTCAAGCGCATCAATGGCGAGATCATCGCCGCCCTGGACGAGCGCAGGCTGCCGCTTGAGGTGGGCCGCGCCGTCTCCGTTCGTGTCGAGCAGTCTGACGCCCAGCGCGATGCAGACGGCATCACCTACCAGGGCTCGATCACGGTCCGCGTGATCACCACCCACTGAATTACCCACGGGCCGCGCAGCGGCTTTTATCCAATGTGCCTTTGGAGGAACCCCCATGGCCGACGACAACCTCAATACAGCCGCCGGCTGCCGCTTCTCCATTGGCGGCAAAACCGGCGCCGACACCCAGACCGAGTACGAGGCCGACACCTACGTGGAAGTCGGTGAAATTGAAGACCTGGGCGAGTTCGGCGATACCTTCAGCAGCGTGACCTTCACCTCGCTCAAGGATGGCCGGGTGCGCAAGTACAAGGGCACCGCCGATGCCGGTGACCTGACGCTCACGGTAGGCCTCGACAACGGTGACGCCGGCCAGAACGCCGTCAAGACCGCTCACAAGGACCGCAGCAAAGGCGACTACAACATCAAGATCACCCTCAACGATGGTGATCCAGATGCTTCGCCGGTGATCAAGCCGACCACGTTCTACATGCGTGGCAAGGTGATGAACAACACCGTCGCACCTGGTGCTGCTGACAACGTCGTGCGCCGCAACGTCACCATCGGCATCAACTCGGACATCCTCGAGCTGCTGCCGGCACCGGTCACCCCATAACCGCGCCGGGGTTCCGGCCCCGGCCTCATAGGATTGAACGATGAACAACACTCTGCACGGTACCGTGATAGTGAAATTGGGAGGCGAGGAGTTCACCCTCCAGCCCACCCTGAAGGCTGTACGTGCAATCGAGAGCCGCTTCGGCGGTCTCCGCGGCGCATCAGGAGCCCTGCATGCAGTCGGCGTAGATGCGGTGGCTGTCATCATTGCCGCCGGCGCTGGCCTGGAAGGGAAGGCTGCAGAAGCGCTGCCCGAAAAGGTCTGGCAGGAGGGCGTGGCCGGGCTGACACCGTTAGTCACCACATACCTTGGCGCTCTCTACAACCCGCGAGGTGCTGACCCGGGAAACGAACAAGCCGGGACGGGGTAAGCGCTGTCGAGGACGGCAGCTACGTCGACCGGCTGTACGCGATCGCTACCGGCTGGCTGGGCTGGGCTCCTGATGTGGCATGGTCTACGCCGCTCCCGGAACTGTTCATGGCCATGGATGCCAGGATTGAGTGGGCGCAGATGACCAACCCGTTCGGCAGCGGGAGAAAGCAGGGGGTGAAGGAGAAACCAAGCGCTTCGAATGTGGCCGACAAGCTGAGGATGGCGTTCACAGGGAGAAAAGCGAAGTGATCAGTTGGCTGACTTTGATACCCTTCGCGTTTTGAAAGGGAGACTGTCATGCGTGAATGGATTTGTGCTGGGGCCTTACTGATCCTGGCGGGCTGCGGGGCGGGCGATTCGGAACCGAAAACTGCTTCAGGTTCCTCAGGAGTTATTGATGAGTGGATTCTTGAGGATTACAAAGACAATTCTTTAATAATCGGAAGCGACAAGGCTGATCCGACATACAATAAGTTCAAGGATGATATTTCTCGTGTTAACAGTGAGAAAAATGAAGCTGCTGCGTTGGTGGCAAAAAAATGCAAGCATGTTGTTAGTGTTCTTTTTATTCGACGAGAAAGCTCGGCTGATAACTTGAAATTCATGGTGGATTGCGAGAATCGCGAGCGTTACGAGGTGACAAGCTCCGACTTGGCCAAGAACGGTTCGGTTCGTTCGAATTCCGACAAATCGATAGGTAGAGCTGATGCAATCCAAAAATGCAAGGATTTAGTCAATGCTCAGAATCAATCTGGTGGCTCTTTGAATTTCCATGAACTGTCTGACTCTAGTTATCACAAAGCCCAGAACGGTAACGTGAGACTGGTTCTTGGGTTCGAAGAAACGAGCCGCTCCGGAGCTAAAAGAAATTGGCGAGCGGCCTGCACTTTTGACCCAGACTGGAAAAGCGATCTGACCATAAATCCGATCTGATAAATTTTTGACATTTAAGCCTGGCTGAGAGCCGGGCTTTTTTTTGGGTGGAGCGACCATGGCCGATCAACAAGTACAGGGTATGCTGGTTCAAATTGAAGCAACCACTGCCCAGTTGAGGCGAGAGCTGGCAAACGCTGACCAATTAGTGTCCAAGACCAGTCAATCGATAGACCGGAATCTCGCAACGGTCGACTCAGCGTTTGATCGTGCAGGGGCTGCTGCCCAGAGTGCAGGGACTCTTATGCGAGGGGCATTTGCAGCAGTTGCGGGCGCAGGTCTTATTGGCGGCATCATCAAGCAGGTTGATGCATACGGCCAGATGTCTGATCGAATGAGAGCTGCAGCCGGCAGTGCCGGCGAGTACCAGATGGTGCAAGAGCACCTGATGCAGACCGCTCAAGAGACATACCGGCCACTTGCGGAGGCCCAGGAACTCTACATCCGCACTGCCGATGTGATGCGCACCCTCGGATTCAACACTCAGCAAACGCTCGACATCACAGATAGCTTCAGCTTCCTTCTGGTCACCAATGCCGCTTCCGCTGATAAAGCTAGCTCGGCGCTGGATGCTTACTCCAAAGCGCTGGCGACTGGGAAAGTGGATGCGGACGGCTGGATTTCTATCCAAACGGCTATGCCGACAGTGGTGGAGGCGATTGCTAAAGCCACCGGCAAGAGCACCGACGAGGTGCGCAAGCTGGGCAGCGAGGGCAAGCTCGCTCTTGATGACATCAACATCGGCCTGCTGAAAAACGTTGAGGTCAACCGCAAAGCGGCAGCAGACATGTCAACCAGTGTTCAAGATGCCTTGAACAACATCAGCAACGCCACTGGCACCTTCCTGGGCAAGCTGGAGGAGCAAACCGGTGCCGTCGCAGGGTTGTCTAAGTTTTTGGTGCTGCTGGCAGATAACGTTGACCTGGTAGCGGTAGCAATGGGAGGTGCAGGCGCTGCAGCTCTCACCACTTATGCCGCAAAAGCCTACGTCGCTGTGAGAGCGCTGTTGGCTCAGCGTGCTGCTGCGGTTAGAAGTGCAGAGGCTGCTGTAATCGCCGCTGATGCTCAAAGGCTTTTCGCTCAAGCGCAACTTCAGCAAGCTCAGGCTTCTGTGGCCGCCGCTACTGGCCTGCAGCGTTTGGCTCTAGTCCAGACACAGTTAATCCCAAAACAGGCCGCGCTCACTGCCTCAACAGAGGCGCTGGCCATTGCTCAAGCTAACTTGGCCCAAGCGACCGTCCGAGGCGGCCTTCTCGCTGCGCTGGGTGGTCCAGCGGGTCTTGCCGTGCTGGCCGGTACTGCCGCCGCGAGTTTCCTGCTGCTGCGAGACAACTCGGATTCGCTCGAAAAGAAGCTGGGCGACCTCGGCGACCCGCTCGACAAGCTGGTCGAGCGCTTCAACAAGCTGAACAGCGCGACCCAGGCCGTAGCGCTGCGCGAACTTCAGGGCAAGATCGAAGACACGCAGAGCCAACTTTCTCAGGTGTCGGGCTCAATTGCTGATCGCTTCGAGAATGACCTTCGGGGTGTTGGAGCGGCTGGTGTCGACGGCCTGATGATTGGTCTGGCGCCCATGCCTGGGGAGGCTCAAAAAGCGCTCGACCTGGTACGGTCTGCCGCGGAAGATTTTGCCAATGGCGCGGTTGTGGACTGGAAGGCAGTCGCCGACCAGGTGCGCGGCATCCCTGGCGTTACCGAGGCTATGGCCCAGGCTATCGAAACCGGGCAGATCAAAGCCTCGGACCTAAGTGGCGAACTGCAGAACCTGAAGACCAAGCTCGCTGA
>Ga0213822_1001309_pt1 | contig 14426 bp, 9 predicted proteins | sample MC6MC0908MG_FD_179872 | JGI IMG/M metagenome (GOLD analysis project Ga0213822, IMG submission 179872) | Enriched soil aggregate microbial communities from Iowa State University, Ames, United States - MC6-MC0908-MG | ecosystem: Environmental > Terrestrial > Soil > Unclassified | place: USA: Iowa...
ATTGGAGTGGAGACTGTGCGACTCCTTGGGGTGAGCAATTAGAAGAACGAAGGCTAAGAGCATCACGTCCTGTGATAACGCCTTCGTGACCAACATCGTGTCGGCCCAATCGGCTCATCGGACGCCCCAGGAAGCTTTGTTCTGTGCGAAAGCGAAGCGGCAGCAACAAATGTTTTATCTGCGCGAAAGCGAAGCGGCAGCGGCAAAGCGCTCAGTCGGAACGGAAATCACCCCCTCATTTTGCAGAAGAATCTTACTTTATTTAATACGGCACGTTAATTTCTCTGACCTAATAGTTTTTCAACAACATGAAAAGTCCAATAAACTCAATCTTGGGTTTATTGGACTTTCTTTTTATTTGATTGTTAATGTATCAAGTTGCTTAAAGTCTTTTAAGCGATAACTCTTCACTTCATTACGTGCAACTGTGTAAAGGGCGTCATCTATATAGACTACACGCTGTACAAGCTGCTCCCAATTTTCATACTGCTCGCCAGTGCTTTCGTTAATGATATTTCCTTTTAGCACAATCCCTTTATCTGCAGTGATTTCATAGATTTGTGCGCCTTGACCTTTGTAGACAATTTCATCGCCCTTCCCTGCCTCATAAAGGACGACTGGGAAACCATAGTAATTGTATTCCTTATTGCGGAATAACGCTTTAGGATTGTATTGAACATCCGAGTACGAGCCCTTACCACCGATTTTCACTGATGATTGTTCCTTTGGATTTTGGAAATCTGAAACATCAAACAATGACATTTTCATATTTGTTGTAACTGTAAAATTACGCTTCGAATTGGCATCATATCGTTGCTCTGTATCATAGCCAATGCCAATTAAATGCGTATCGTCTAATGGATGTAAATAGTTACTAAAGCCTGGAATCTTCAGTTCACCTAACACAGTTGGATTCTTCGGATTTGCTACATCAATCACAAACAGCGGATCGACTTGTTTAAAAGTTACCACATATGCTTTTTCACCCATAAAGCGTGCAGAATACACTTTTTCACCAGGAGCTAAATCTTTTACTGCACCAAGCTGTTGTAAATTTTCATCTAAAATAAATAGGTGGTTACGTGATATATTTTGTTCATCCCACATGTTCCCTTCCGTTGTAACGATGCGGAAATTGCCCTCATACTCATCCATTGAATATTGGTTTAACACGGATCCTTTTACTTTCGTAGTACCTACAAAATTCATGGCAGTTCCATCAACATTCCATTTAAAAACTTGTGTATCCGTTGTTCTTGGCATCCAGATCATATCCGTAATGCGACCAGCAGCAGGAACAGCTGCACTTCCATCATAAATTGGTGTTGTTAAATAAAGTGCATTCTCCGACATATAAAGCCCACTACTGCCACCTAAATATCCCTTAGTATTTGCAGTTGTCTTGGCACCATTTTTTAAATCTATAGCTGTAATCAAGCTATATGTTCCATCCATAGTATTTGGTAAAATAGAAATTTTCTCTAAAGGTAAGCTTTTGTACTCTTTACCTTCTAAACTATCAAATGTTTTTGGTTTTAAATCTGGCGCTTTTTGCTCTCGAAGCATCCAATAATTCGGATACATATTACCGATTAAATATAATGTGTCGTTTGTTATTCGAATATCCTGTAAATATCCCTCTTGCCCCACTTCACGTATAAACTTAGGATTCTTAGGATTTGAAATATCATACAAAGTGGCTGTCGACATACTTGTGGCTGCTTTTTCTAAATATTCATCTCCAATCGCTATTAATAAATTATTATATAATGCAAGCTTCGAAATATATTGTGATCCTTTCAGTTTGATTGTTGTTGCTAATTTTAAATTTTTCGGATCTTTCGCATCAACTACCGTAATACTTTGATCCTTTACAGCATAAATAAAGTCATCTTTAACAACAACAATATCACCTTCCTCCACTCCCTCTACTTGATTATTTGTTGTGGAGGCATCCTTTGCACTCGCTTTATCTTCACTGCTTGCCATTTCTACACTTGTTTCATAGTCCAATTCTTTTTGTGAGTGGTTGGCTAAAAGTGCTTCGAAATATTGTTGCAGCTCTTTTTCAGATTTTACCGCTTCTAGCTTTTCAATGATGGTAAATGGTATTACTTGTGAGGCTGTTTTAGTTCCACTTAGTGCAAACGCTTCTTTATTCACATGTAATTTATAGCTACCAGGTACTAAATCGCTAATGATTAGTGTCTTTTTATCGTCCTCCAATGTTATTGTTGCTAGCACCTTTTTATTTTTGCTATTTGTTACGTATACATTGTCACCCGTTATTTTGCTTTCCTTTATTGTCTCTATAAAGGACACTTGCCAGCTATGCGTTGTCGTACTCGCACTTGCAGTCTGTGCCTCGACTTTTGGGGGCACCATCAACGAAAAAGTTCCTGGCAGAATAGCTAGTACGGCGATGAGTAAAATGGCTACCCACTTATTTTTCATCATTTTTCCTTCCTTTCATAATGTTGTTTATTAATTAGACTACCAAACAGCGATAAAGTTACATTATTCTGAAATTTTTGCAGTGAAAAACGAGAGGGAGTGAATCCCTCTCGTTTACTCTTCAAATGGCCATCTCGGTAGCATTTTTGCTAGTGGCTTATCTTGACGTTTTCCTAATACATAGTCCGCCTGCATAACTGTATGAATCTCACGCGTACCTTCATAGATCACTGGAGCTTTCGAGTTACGTAAATAACGAGCGACTGGGTATTCATCCGAATAACCATATGCACCATAAATTTGTACAGCATCATCTGCTGCTTTATTGGCAAAATCACAAGCCTGCCACTTTGCTAATGATGTCTCTCGTGTATTGCGTACCCCTTTGTTTTTCAACTCACCAACACGATATACAAGCAAGCGACTCATTTGATAGCCTGCTTCCATTTTGGCAATCATTTGCCCAACTAGCTGATGCTCTCCAATAGATTTTCCAAATGTTTCGCGTTCATGACAGTATTTCACGCTCGCCTCGATACATGCTTGAATGAGACCGACAGCACCTGCTGCTACTGTAAAACGACCATTATCTAGCGCAGACATGGCGATTTTAAAACCTTCTCCTTCTTCTCCTAGACGATTCTCTACAGGTATACGTAGATCTTCGAAAAAGAGCTCCCCAGTATTGCCAGCACGAATACCGTATTTGCCTTTAATGGCCTTTGATGTGAAGCCCGCCATGGATCGCTCTACGATAAAGGCGCTAATACCATGATGTTTCTTCGCTTTATCAGTGTAGGCAAAGACGATAAAGTGGTCAGCTATATCACATAAGGAAATCCATGTTTTTTGCCCATTTAAGACGTAGTCATCTCCATCACGTACAGCTGTGGTAGACATCGCCGCTACATCTGACCCTGCGCCAGGCTCTGTTAAACCAAACGCCCCAATCCGAACACCTTTCGCCTGCGGAACAAGGTATTGCTGTTTTTGAGCCTCTGTTCCCCATTGCATTAAGGTCATACTATTCAACCCTGTATGAACTGAAACAGCTGTGCGAAACGCTGTATCTCCACGTTCAAGTTCTTCACAGACAATGGCCAGCGCATTGTAATCCATGCCACTGCCACCGTATTGTTCAGGTACGCAAACCCCCATTAGTCCAAGGTCAGCAAGTCTTGACCAAATCTTCGGATCAAAGCCACCTTCAGTATCCCACTTCGCAATATGTGGAATGATTTCATCATCTACAAACTGCCGGACTGTTTTTCGTAGCATTTCTTGCTCAGTAGTAAATTCGAAATTCAAGACCTAGCACCTACCATTTCACGATCATTGTAGATTTATGAGAGGTTTCCTTTATAACAACACCTCGTTTTGCCATCTCTTCAATATAAGTATCACCTGGTACAATTGATTCAGGCGCAAATACACCGCGCTCTGTAATTTTATCTTCACCAATCATCTGTGCAACGACAGAAATTGTATTAGCTGTTGAACGAGCCATAGCTGTTTCATTAATCGTCATATCTTTACGCACAATCATTTCGTACTCATAAGTCACCTGCTGTTGTGCTTTTTCACCTGCTACAATAACACGCAGTAGTACTGCATCTTGTTTTGAACCAAGTTCAAGCTTCTTCTTAAGTGCCTCACGAACAACTGCACGCACAGGAACTTCCTGATCTTCTACCGCTACCTTATTACCAGCATCAAGGAATCCTAGGTCTGCTAATAGCTTAAATTTCTCTGCATGTCCCTTATAACGAATTGTTTTATATTCTAATGTGCTGACATTTGGGAATGTCTTATACAATGTCGATATGCCGCCAGATGTATAAAATGCCTCAAGCACACCAAAACCTTCGAAATAAATAGGTTCAACACCTGATAATGATGGAACTTCTTGAAGTTTGCCTTTTTGAATCGTCTTTGATGGCTCTGTATAATGATCAAAGACACCATCTAGAGAAAATACCCGTGTATAATGAAGAGGTGGCTTAGGCTCTGTAGGAATACCGCCAACAAAAAGTTTAATCGATTCTACCTCATCTAATTTCGAAGCACCATAACCCGCTAATATGTTGACCATACCTGGGGCAACACCCAAATCTGGAATAATTGTTACACCTTTTGCTTTTGCCTCTTCATTGAGATCTAATATTTTTTCCGTTACACCGCCAATATGACCACCTAAATCTACGGAATGAACACCCGCCTCAATGGCCGCTCTTGCTACACGCTCATTAAAAGAATAGAATAAAGCATTAACGACGACATCGCCTTTAGAGATGACCCCCATTAACGAGTCATCACGCTCCGCATGAAGCTCTACAACTTCAACCTTATCTGTATTTAACGAGTCCACAAAATCTTGCGCTATTTTTACGTCTATATCCCCTAAAAACACACGCTCTACTTTGCTATTTTTTATTAAATCACGAGCTACCTCTTTCCCCATTAAACCTGCACCTAATACAACAACTTTCATCAAGAACATCCCCTTTCATTGATCTGTTATTCTGTATCGATTTGTGCTCTTTGTAATTTACCGCTATAGTCTACATAAATACTTTTCCATTCTGTATAAACATCCAAAGCAGCAACACCTGAATCACGGTGACCATTCCCCGTACCCTTTGTGCCGCCAAATGGTAAATGGATTTCAGCACCCGTTGTGCCTGCATTCACATAAACAATACCTGTATCTAAATCTCGTTGTGCGCGGAAAATCGTATTAACATTTTGTGAGAAAATTGAACTTGATAAGCCAAATTTTACGCCATTGTTTACTTCGATTGCTTCATCCAAACTTGCTACTTCAATTAGCGAAACGACCGGACCAAAGATTTCTTCCTGTGCAATAATCATGTCAGGCTTCACATTAGTAAATAGCGTAGGCTCATAATAAAACCCTTTATCATAAGGAGGCTCAGATAAAATTCTACCTCCAGCTAATAATGTCGCCCCTTCTTGTTTGCCGATTTGCACATAGTGATTAATTTTTTCCAATGCGGCTTTATTAATGACAGGTCCGATTTTTACGCCTTCATCTAGGCCGTCTCCAATTGTTAGCTTTCGCATTTCTTCCAATAGACGTTTTTCTAATTCCTCTCTTACATCTTTATGCACGATAACACGACTACATGCCGTACACCTTTGACCAGCAGTGCCAAATGCACTCCATAAGATGCCCTCAGTAGCTAGCTGTAAATCGGCATCATCCATAACGATGACTGCATTTTTTCCACCCATCTCCAATGAAACCTTTTTCAGATGTTTACCACCTAGCTCTGCCACCTTACTGCCTGTTGTTGTAGAGCCGGTAAATGAAATGACCTTGACGTCAGGGTGTTCAATTAATGCAGATCCTACTGTTGGGCCTGTACCAAAGACAATATTTGCTACTCCGCCTGGTAAGCCCACCTCTTCAAAAATTTTGCCCATTTCATACGCCATCATTGGTGTCTCATTAGACGGCTTCCAAATAAACGTATTACCCGCAACAATTGCAGGGAACGACTTCCATGTAGCAATGGCAACAGGGAAATTCCACGGAGTTATTAAACCAACAACTCCAATAGGTGTTCGTACACTCATAGCAAATTTATTGGCAAGCTCAGACGGTGTTGTTTCCCCAAACAACCTACGCCCCTCACCAGCCATATAATAAGCCATATCGATTCCTTCTTGTACTTCACCTCTAGCTTCTTCGATGACCTTCCCCATTTCTTTTGTTAAAACGGTCGCCAAATGCTCCTTCTTCTCTTTCATTCTTTGACCGATGGCATATAAATAGTCAGCACGTCTAGGCGCAGGTACTAATGCCCAGCTTTTTTGTACTTGCTTCGCAACTGCTACCGCTTCATCTACCTCACTTGCCGTAGAACGCGGTATTGTAGCTAGCTGCTCCCCATTTGCAGGGTTGGTCACGACTATACTTTGTAAATGTGAATGTGATGTTACCCATTCACCACCGATATAGTTTTTGATTTCCACTACAAACACCCCCTGAAATATCTATGATGCCTCTGCTCCGTTGTTACCAGCCGCATCGCTTCGGACAGATATCATCTATTACAGAATAAAATGTGTCAAAATTCCGAATTTTCAATAGATGATAATCTATAAAGCTATACTTTCAGCTTAACAACATCGATGACAATCGCCAGAGGCTTTATTTTCTTTTAGCTAAACATAGATGAAGAGTCACTGATGGAATTCTTTTGTGAGCACTGGATATACAATCACAAAATTTTAGCTAAACGAAAATAAAATACACATTCTAGTTTTTTATATTCGACATTTCCTATCTTAATCCCTTTTTTTCTAAATTAATTAATTATACATTGAAACTAATGTGACTTATAATCGTATATATAACAAAATTACTTTTTTTGGAGGAATCCTATTATGAATAATCATGAAATTGACTACAAATTATATGGCGATGATATGCAATACGTGCAGGTTGAGCTTGATCCACAGGAAACAGTGGTAGCTGAAGCTGGCGCTTTAATGATGATGGATGATTCTATCCATATGGAAACAATCTTTGGTGACGGTTCACGCGGAAGCCAAGAAAATGGTCTTATGGGGAAATTATTTGGAGCTGGAAAACGCCTAATTACAGGTGAAAGTTTATTTATGACGACATTTACGAACGTTGGTTCAGGTAAACGTCATGTGTATTTTGCTTCTCCATACCCTGGTAAGATTATACCAATGGATTTAAGTCAATTAAACGGCAAAATTATTTGTCAAAAAGATGCGTTTTTAGCTGCCGCAAAAGGAGTTTCAGTTGGTATTGAATTCCAGAAAAAAATCGGTGCAGGGTTCTTCGGTGGTGAAGGCTTCATTATGCAAAAGCTAGAAGGAGATGGTATGGCTTTTGTACATGCAGGTGGAGCAATTCACGAAAAAACGTTACAACCTGGTGAAGTATTACGTGTGGATACAGGTTGCTTAGTTGCTATGACATCCGATGTAGATTACAATATCGAAATGGTTGGGGGCGTAAAAACTGCATTATTCGGTGGTGAAGGTATCTTCTTTGCGACTTTAAAGGGTCCAGGTAAAGTATGGATTCAATCATTACCATTTAGCCGTTTAGCAAGCCGCGTCTTCGCTGCAGCACCAATTTCACAAGGCGGTGGCGGTCAATCCAGAGGTGAAGGCGGCATCGGCGGTTTATTTGATATGTTTAATAAATAATAGACGCATTAGCCCTATTTTTAAAAGGAGCACATCTTTTTTCGATGTGCTCCTTTTCTTATAGATGAATAAAACAATTGTTTTCCCCGTTTTTCGGTACTTCTATCGTTACGTTTCCCTTTACGCCTTGTTAGAAAAAGCACCCTCCATCTGTTATCTTCTATGTCATTAATCTATTCGATTCGATGGAGCCTTGCCCTGCCCAAATGCAGTAAGAGCCTTAACGTTCAGCGTCAGCATAGCCGTTCTAGTTTGAAGCGAAGCACTACCGATATGCGGAAGTGCCAAAACATTTGGAAGCGTCAATAATGGGTGATCCAACGCAATCGGTTCATGTTCAAACACATCTAGACCTGCTGCCCACAGCTTACCACTTTTCAAAGTTTCATATAGTGCATTCTCATCAATAATGCCACCACGTGATGCATTGATTAACACCGCGTCATCTTTCATTAAAGCAAGTTCCTCTGCTCCTATAAGTCCTACCGTATCATTATTATACGGCGTCATAATCACAACAAAATCCGATTGCTGTAAAAGATCCTCCAACGACACATACTCAAATCCATACATTTCCTCAGCCTCATGGCGACGTCTACGATTGTTATATAAAATTTTCATATCAAACCCTTTTGCTCGTCTTGCAACAGCCTGTCCAATACGCCCCATGCCAATAATTCCTATAGTAGCTCCTGACACATCTTTACCTACTAATTGCATTGGATACCAGCTTTTCCATTTACCTTCACGTAAATATCGTTCGCTTTCTGGTATTCTACGAGCAGTCGCAAGCAATAATCCCATTACAAAATCAGCAGTTGTATTTGTTAAAACTCCTGGAGTATTTGTCGCCATTATTCCGCGCTTACGCAAAGCTTTAATATCAATATTATTAAATCCAACCGCTAAATTGGTCACGAGTTTTAAATTGGGTGCGTGTAATAATAACTCTTCATCGACTTGATCAGCAAGCGTTACCCACAATACTTCACAATCCGCGACAGCTGCCAGTAGTTTTTCTCGCGGTATAACAATTTCCTCTTCCTCCCATTGCTCGATATCATAATACTCTTTTAACGGCTCAACTATATGCGTTGGGAACTTACGTGTAATAAATAATTTCTTTTTCATATTCCGAACACCCCTCTATTTAATTCGCCTATAGCGTAACACTTAGAACGCGCATTTTCTAGGAATTTCTTATCTTTACTTATGTGATTCTATCCCTTCGATGATTCTATCTGTCACTTTGGCGGTTCTTTCCGTCGTCCTTGCAGTTCTTTCCGTCGCCTCGACTTCTATCCGTCGCTTCGGCTGCTCTATCCGTCACTTCGATGATTCTATCCGTCACTTTGGCGGTTCTTTCCGTCGTCCTTGCAGTTCTATCCGTCGCCTCAACTTCTATCCGTCGCTTCGATGATTCTATCCGTCACTTTGGCGGTTCTTTCCGTCGCCTCAACTTCTTTCCGTCGCTTCGGCTGCTCTATCCGTCACTTCGATGATTCTATCCGTCACTTTGGCGGTTCTTTCCGTCGTCCTTGCAGTTCTATCCGTCGCCTCGACTTCTATCCGTCGCTTCGATGATTCTATCCGTCACTTTGGCGGTTCTTTCCGTCGTCCTTGCAGTTCTATCCGTCGCCTCGACTTCTATCCGTCGCTTCGGCTGCTCTATCCGTCACTTCGATGATTCTATCCGTCACTCTGGCGGTTCTTTCCGTCGTCCTTGCAGTTCTATCCGTCGCCTCGACTGCTTTCAAAGATTCTGCATTTTGCTCAATACTATTGTTCTCCGTTCTTGTATTTCATAGATCGCTTGAACAACATGTGAGATAAACAAAAAAGCCACTCAATTCTTTAACAGAAGAGTGACTTTCTAATTTACATAAAGATAATAAAAGCCAATACAGCAGCTAGTACTAAACGATAAATAGCAAATGGCATTAATTTCACTTTTGAAACAAGTGCTACGAAGAATTTAATAGAAAGTAATGCAAAAATAAATGAACTAATGAAGCCCACTGCATAGAAGCTAAAATAATCCATAGATAGCGTATCCCAGTTTTTCAGTACAGATACTAGACTAGCACCTGCCATAATTGGTACTGCCATAATGAAAGTAAAATCTGCAGCCACACGGTAACTCATACCAAATAGTACACCACCAGATATTGTTGCACCCGAACGAGAGAACCCTGGCCAAAGTGATAAACATTGTACTAAACCTACTTTAAATGCTAAACCATAAGAAATCTTATCTAGCGAATCCACTTTTGGTTTTTTCGGTGCAAATTTATCTGCAATAATCATTAAAATTGCCCCTGCTATTAAAGCATAAATAACATGTTCTACTTTAAATAAATGATCATCGATAAAATCTTTAAATGCAAAACCTAATACAGTTGCCGGTAACATGCCCACAATAACATGCATTAAATTGAAGCGGCCTTTCATCGAAGTAGATTGTCCTTCAATTTTATATAGCCCTACTAAGCTTAACATTCGTTTCCACATCACAACCACAACAGCTAATATGGAGCCTAATTGTACAACGATTTTAAATGTATTGGCAGGATACATTCCTAAAAACTCTTCTGTTTTTAGCCACATATCGTCCACAATAATCATATGACCTGTCGATGACACTGGTGCAAACTCTGTCAATCCTTCGACCATACCTAAAATTAACGCCTTTAATAACTCTATGATTTCCACATCTTCACCTTACCTTTTATTAATTAAATATCCACATATAATAAAATACTCTTTTTCATGTACATTGGCTATAGTCTTCAGCTGTGTGTAGACAACATTTATTCAAAAAATATAATTATAGCTGTTTAACACCGAACGGTCTAAACACCAGCCTCCGCCGCCTCTATTATTTAATGGAAATTGATATCTATCACCCATAATTCAGAACGGCTACCTATTCGCATTGGCGGACCCCAAAAGCCAAAGCCTGATGAAACAAGTGTATGCATTTTCCCCTTCATCTTATAACCATAATCAAGCTCAAATACACGAGCCGTTATATACTGATTAGGCCATAGTTGACCTTTATGTGTATGACCTGACATATGGAAGTCTACGCCTATTTTTGCAGGCGTTATTAAATCATTTGGGGTATGATTCATTACAAACCAAGGCAAGTCATCTGTTAACTTCAATGCATCTAGTTGCTTTCTATCCTTGTTTGTCCTATCCTCTTGACCCGTTAATAGTAACGCATTTTCGATTCTAATAGTTTCGTCCCTCAAAATTTTCACATTTGCGTGTTCCATTTCTTCAACAAATTCAGAGATTTTCTTGCCGTAATATTCGTGATTACCAAGTACACCATATACTCCGTATGTAGAAGTTAGCTGCTTCATCACATCCGCCATTCCTTCTTGAACAAACCATTTAGGATCATCATCCACAATATCCCCAACTAAAAAGACGATATCCGGCTTTGCTTCATTCGATAAAGTAACAAAGCGTTGTAAATGTTTTTTATGTGAGAGAACACCTAAATGAAAATCTGATGCCACTACAACTCTCAACGACTCTAACTCACTACTCTTTTTATCCATCGTTATTTCTAAATGACGGACAACAGGAGAATACGCTAAATAGGAGCCTACAATACTTAATAAAAGCAACATTGAAACTGCTATACTGCCAATTATCTGTACACTATTAAAGGGACTTAGCCAAATAATAATATTTGCTCCCAAACAAATTAATAATCCATATTCAAAAATAAACATCCAGTAATTACCGATAATTGAAAACACTCGTAAAGACTCATGAAGTCTACCAATCATAATACTAAATGCAATGATATATAGCACTAACCAATATAAAATTGGATAACGGAACCATTCCATTGCCACAAGCCATTGCCTTAATCCCCACCCTAAGTAAAAAGTTAATGCACTATATATACTTATTAAAAGAATTCCACCAATTACTTTAGGCATATTTTAGTCCTCCACTTTTATATTTTCTTAGTCGATTATAGCATTATACTTAATATTTATATTTGCACTAAGTACTTTCACTATTCGTCTTTAGAAAGTAAGGGAGAAAGGACAACCAATTGACACCTTATATCAAGTGTACATCTTCCTCGGAATTCAATCGTATGATTTACATGACAATCCCTAATAGGAAAGTGACAATTTCGTAATCTAGGTGATTACTTACCACTTTAGCTATTGGAATGGAGACTGAGCGACTCCTTGGGGATCAGCGGTAGAGGAACAAAGGCTAAAAGCATCTCGTCCTGTGATAACGCCTTTGTGACCTACATCGATGCTGTTGCCGCAGCCGGAACGGAAATCAACCCTACATTATGGTAATGATCCCTACTTTTTGATTAATACACTTTAATTTCGCCCATTTTTCCAGTAACATTATAACAGTAAGAAAATTTACACATTTACGAGCGAAAAAGGGGTGCTGTTCCAATGACAAGATATAAATTCGAATCAACAGAGCATGAGTTATTTCGTAAAACCTTACGTAAGTTTTTAGCAGAAGAAGCTGAACCACACTATCCACAATGGGAAAAAGATCAACTTATTCCACTTGAGTTTTGGCGTAAGCTCGGAGAAATGGGCTATCTATGCCCCCAAGTAGAAGAACAATATGGCGGTCTCGGGCTCGATTTTAGCTTCGGCGTTACTATTCAAGAAGAGCTAGAGCGAGTAGGTTCAAGTCTTATTGGCGTTGGTTTGCATAACGATATTGTCGTGCCGTATATTGAGGCATACGGCTCAAATGAGCAAAAATCACGCTGGCTACCTAAATGTGTTACAGGTGAATATATTACAGCGATTGCTATGACAGAGCCAGGCGCAGGTTCAGATTTAGCAAACCTCCAAACAACTGCCATTCGTGATGGCGATCATTACATCGTCAACGGACAAAAAACATTTATTACAAATGGTATTCATACAAACTTGGCGGTTGTTGCTGTCAAAACAAATCCTCAGGCAGAAAAAAAACATCGTGGCATTAGCCTTCTTGTCATAGAGGACGGGACACCTGGCTTCACGAAAGGCCGCAAGCTCGAAAAAGTCGGAATGCACGCACAGGACACAGCTGAGCTATATTTCGAGGATTGTCGAGTACCTGTAGAAAATCTCCTCGGTGAAGAAGGTAAAGGCTTTACCTATATGATGGAAAAGTTGCAGCAAGAGCGTTTAGCAGTGGCCATCGCTGCACAAACGGCTGCTGAGGATATGCTAGCCTTAACGATTGATTATGTAAAATCACGCGAAGCTTTTGGTAAATCAATTAGTGACTTCCAAAACACACAATTTAAAATAGCGGAAATGGCGACAAAAATTGAGCTTGGCAAATCTTTTTTAGAATCTTTAATAGAAGAGCATATCGCAGGAAATGATGTTGTGACAAAAGTTTCAATGGCAAAATACTGGATAACAGAAAATGCACGTGAGCTTGCTATCCAATGTATGCAGTTACATGGTGGCTACGGTTATATGGAAGAATATAAGATTGCTAGAAGATATCGAGACATACCTGTAATGTCCATCTATGCAGGTACCAACGAAGTCATGAAAATGATTATCGCCAAAAATTTAGGGTTATAACTAGAAAACAGCGGCAAACTAATTGCCGCTGTCTGATTATACTGCCGGAATTCGAACGATTACCTTAAATAAATCTCCGTCTATTTCTATACTCATACGAGCACCATGTAAATCTACGATGGATTGCGCTATGGCTAAGCCGAGCCCCGAACCATCTGTATGGCGTGAAGCATCTGCTCGCTTAAAGCGTTCAAATAATTCCTCGGCATCCTCGCTAATTTCATACTTTGCGACATTCTTTACCGTGAATTCCGCATCGCCCTCAGGAGTATGTTTTAATGTAACATAGACACGTGTGCCTTCTAATGCATATTTCAATACATTGACAATTAAATTATCGATCAGTCTCCACCATTTTTGACCATCTACATATGCGTAAATTGGCTCATGAGGCTTTGTCATTCGTAAATCTAAACGCGCCTGCGTTAAATCTTCCTCATGCTCCCCTACAGCCTGCTGCACCAGCTGATTTAAATCAACTCGACTTCGATGGAGCTCAATATTACCACTCGCCATTTTTGATACTTCAAAAAGATCCTCTATTAATACTTTTAAACGCTCCGATTTCTTATCGAGAATATGAATATATTGCTTACGCTCTTCCTCTGTAATATCAGGATTTTTCAGTAAATCGGTATACGTAATAATGGACGTTAACGGTGTACGTAAATCATGACTAACATTCGTAATTAACTCTGTTTTTAATCGCTCACTTTTTGCCTGCTCATGCATGGACGTGCGTACGCCTTCTCTTAAATGATTAAGATTCTCTGCATGCCCTGCAAGTGGTGATTTGCCCATTACCTTCACATCACGATTTAAACGTCCTTCCGCCATGTCTTTTGTATCCTTCATAATTCGGTTTAAATAGCCCATTCTAGAGAGGAAGACAATCATGGCTGGTATACCGATCATTGCGCAGATGACAAATACAAAGAAAGGAAAACCCCCACCTCTTAACATTGTAGCGACAAGACTTCCACCACCGAAAAACGCTGCTCCAATCATCACAATGGAATGCAATGCAATGGAACGATTTATAAATAAATCTGTAATTGATTCTCCTAGTGACCATAGATAGCTAGCTTTTAAATTCTCTTCTAATTTCCGTGCTGTATTCACTCGATCATACAACCAAATTAACTGAATAAAGAATGC
>Ga0213822_1001310_pt1 | contig 14421 bp, 11 predicted proteins | sample MC6MC0908MG_FD_179872 | JGI IMG/M metagenome (GOLD analysis project Ga0213822, IMG submission 179872) | Enriched soil aggregate microbial communities from Iowa State University, Ames, United States - MC6-MC0908-MG | ecosystem: Environmental > Terrestrial > Soil > Unclassified | place: USA: Iowa...
CGACAACAAAAGCAGCGACAGCAACTGACCCAGGTGACCGATCATGAACCCCAAGGAAAACTATCTGCACGAGTTCTTCAGGATCTTCTTCGCCAACAAGCAGTGGGTGAAGCGCGTCTTCCTGATTTTTGCCGTGATCGCCCTGGTGCTGCCGTTGATGCTCAAGCAGAGCTTCGACATCACCGCCCAGGTGATCGTCCAGTCGAAAAAACTTTCCCAAGGCGACGCCACGACTTCACTGAACCAGGAAAACGCGACGTTCGTTCCACCGTCACTGGCGGACATGGAAACCGAGAGCAACATCCTGCGCTCGCCGGCGTTGATTCGCGAAACCATCAAGACGCTGCGCGACCAGGGCGAGTACACCCCAAGTCCGGGCATCCTCAACAAGTGGGTGAGCGAACCGCTCAAGCGCTACGTCACCCAGCCATTGCGTGAGTACGTCATCAATCCGTTGCGCGACGGCTTGGGACTCGAGGTCGATCCGGTACGCGACACCGTGCTCGATACGCTGACCGACGAGGCCATTGAAAACCTGAAGATCGAGACCTTGCCCGGCTCCAACGTCATCTCCATCGTCTACAGCTTCGGCGACCCGGCCCAGGGCACCCGTTTCGTGGCGCAACTGCTGGAAAACTACCTCACCGGTCGCCAGGACCTGCAATCGATAGAGTTGCCCCAGACGTTCTACGAGCAGAAAAAAGTCCAGTACCAGACCCGCCTTGACGGTTTGGAGGGCAACCGCCTGACGCTGCTTGAAGGCGTGGGTTCTTCCGATCCCAAGGAAGAAATCACTTTTCGCTTGAATGCGATCAACACCGAGGAGCAGGCCCTGAATCTGTTCCAGGACCGTCTGCTGCAAGGCCAACGCTGGCTGGATTACCTCAAGACCAGCCTGGCGGCGGCGAACAGCGCGCGATTCAACGACTACACCTTCCCCTTCACCTTCACCACCACCATGGACAACATTGCCTTCGAAGATCGGGAAATCAGGCAAATGAGCGAGCAATTGACCAGCCAGGTCAGCCGCTACCTCAACGATCTGGCGATCTTCCAGCCCAGCAGCGAACCCATGCTGCTGGCCCGGGAGCAGATCATGCGCACTCGCCAGCAATTCCTCAAAGTGGTGAACAACCGCATCCAGGAACGCACCACCGACCTGGCGGTGGTCAGTTCGGTGATCAACCAGAAGGTCGAACGTATCGCCGCCTTCAAGGAGCGCATCCACCAACTTCAGGAAACCCAGAGCAAGCTGCGGCAGATGGACACCGAGATCAACGCCCTGCATGCGGCGTTCTCCACCTATGCCCAACGGTTCGCCGAAGCCAGCTCCGCCCGTTCGCTGGACAACGACCTGTCCAACGCCCGGGTACTGAGCCCGCCATTCGAGCCCACCTCTGCGGCGTTTCCCAAGCCGATGCTGATCATCCCCTTCGGCTTGTTCAGCGGCCTGCTGTTGGCGATCGCCCTGGTCTATGTGCGTGAGTTCTTCGACCATCGCTTCAAGCATCCGGCGCAAATCGGCCACCAACTGGACCTACCGGTGCTGCTGGTGATCAACGAGCAGTCGCCCGAGCAGATCAACCCGCACCGCAACTGGAGCGTGCCCAGCCTTGTCCATTGGGTGAAAAATTGAACGCGCCGTTCAGCCCGTCCCACCGCAGCCGCCCCCTGTCGATCATTCATCTGCTCGGCAGCAGTGGCTTCTATGGGGCCGAGCGGATGCTGCTCGATCATTGCGTGGCGACACCCGGCCAGCATCAGGTGCTGTTCCTGGCGGCGCCGCCGACCTTGATCACGCGGTTCCGCCAGGCCGGGATCGACTGTCACCCCTGCGCCAGTTGGCCCGAACTGTTGCAGCATCTGCGGCAACGGCGCGCCGAGCGACCGCTGATCAATACGCACAACTTCAAGGGCCTGTTGTTCGGCTGGGCCGCGGCGACCCTGTTGCGCCTGCCGTTGGTGATCACGCAGCACGGCTTTACGCCGCGCAGCCCCAAGCAGCGGTTCTATACGTGGTTGAGTCTGCAACTGTGCCGTACCGCGCCGGTCAAGCGCGTGGTGTGCGTGGCCGAAAGCATCGCGGCGCTGCACCGCCAGGCCAGCGTGAACGCGGAAAAACTCGACGTGATCCCCAATGGTCTGCCGGCCGTCACGACGCCGCTGCCCCATCGCGACGACAGGCAACGCTGGCGGGTCGGCTACGTCGGCCGCTTGAGCAACGAGAAAGGCCCGGACCTGTTCCTCGACGCGATGATTCCGTTGTGCAAGCGCCATGCCTCGCTGCACGCGGTCATGCTCGGCGACGGGCCAGAACGCCAGCCCTTGCTCAAGCGCATCGTTGACGCCGGGCTGCCCATGCGCATCGAATTGCCCGGTTATCAGACGGACATGAACGACTGGTGGAGCCGTCTCGATGCGCTGGTGATCAGTTCACGCACCGAAGGCACGCCGATGATCCTGCTCGAAGCCATGCAGGCCGGCGTGCCCGTGGTGGCGTTCGGCGTCGGTGGCATTCCCGATATCCTGCAAGACCGCCACAACGGCCTGCTCGCCGCGCCGGCCGACAGCAAGGAGCTGGCCCGCCAGATCGAAACGCTGTTCAGCGAACCGCACTTGGCGCGGCTCCTCGCCGACAACGCGCGCCGCACCCAACGCGACCGCTACGACCTGCGCACGCTGACCGAACGCTGGTCGCAACTCTATATCCGCACGGCACGGGAGGCTCGGCCATGATCGTCCCGCTCTCGATCGTCGGTCTGCTGGGGCTGGTGTGCCTGGCATTGCTGGCCAGTCCTTATCCGTTTCTCGCACCGGGTGCAGTGCTTGGGCTGGTGGGTGTCGCTGTGCTGTACCGCAAGCCCGCCTGGGGTTTGCTGGGCATTGCCGCGCTGCTGCCGTTCGAAGGCCTGTTCAAGGACAACGCGTTTTCCGGCAGCAAATTTCTCGGCGTGGCGCTGATCCTGATCTTGATGCTGCAGTTGGCGTTGCACCAGATCCCTGCGACGCGCTTGCGTAGCAATATCTGGAAGCCATTGCTCGGCTTCATGGCGTTGTACGGCCTGAGCCTGTTGATCTCGGAAAACATGGACCTGTCCCTGACACAAATGCGTGAACTCGCAGTAGGGCCGATTTTGTTCATGATCACGTTGTTGATCGGTCGCGAGCTGAACCTGGAGATGTTCGCCCGGCTGATGACAGTGAGCGTCGCCGCGACCTGCGTGCTCGCGATGTTTTCAGCCAAATACCAGGAACAGGGCCGCGCCTTGGGTTTGCTGGAAGACCCGAACGCCTTTGCGTTGTTGATTGCGTTTACCGTGCCGCTGGCATTGTTGTTGACAATACGCAGCCAGAACCTGCTGCACCGGTTGTTCTGGGGTGGCGGTGTCATCCTGTTGTTGGGTGGAATGACCAAGACCGAATCGCGTTCAGGACTGGTCGTGTTGTTGCTGACGCTGATGATCGGGTTGTATCACTATCGGGCGCAGCTACCGCGCGTGCGTCCTCGTCACCTGGGGTTCGCGATGCTCGGCCTGGCACTCATGGTCCCAGCGACTATCGCCTTGATGCCTGCTAGCTACGTGGCACGCATCCAGTCATTGAGCATCCTCAGCTCCGGCACCAACGACCACAAGGACGGATCCCTGGGGCGCCGCGCCTCCTACATTGTGGTGGGCAGCCAGATGATCCGCGAGAAACCAATACTCGGTTCTGGCCCCGGGACGTTTCCGCAGCACTACGCCCCCACCGGCTACGCCAAGGCGTTCTCGGCCAATCGCAAACTGGGGGATCTGTATCGTGAGGCCCATAACACCTACCTGCAAATCTTCAGCGAAATCGGCGTACCAGGCGGCTTGATGTTTGTCGGCATGATTGGGCTGGGCCTCTACAACCTGGTGCGCGCGCGCCAACTCTGGCTCCAGCGCCGGGACTGGGCCCAGGCGGACCTGTTGACGCACCTGGGCATGAGTTTCCTGTCGCTGGCGTTGTTCCTGATGTTCCTCAGCGCGCCGAACCACAAGTTACTGTGGATCATGCTCGCCTTGTCCAGCATATTGCGCTACGACGCCGAGCAGGCCGCGCCGCAGGAGGCCCGTTCATGAGCCGCGTCAGTATCGTCATCCCGATGTACAACGAGGCCCGGCACATCGGCCGCACGCTGCTGGCCGCACAACGGGCCGCCAATGCCGCCAGTCTTGCGTGTGAGTTGATCGTGGTCGACAACGGCTCGCAGGATCAGGGCCCGGAGATTGCCCGGCAGTTCGGTGCGCAGGTCCTGGTGATTCCAGGTGTGCTGATCGGCGCCCTGCGCAATCGCGGCGCGCAGGTTGCCAGCGGTGAATGGCTGGCCTTCATCGACGCCGACATCGAAATGCCCGAGGACTGGCTGACGCATTTGCTGGAGTTGGAGACCGCAGACGTCGCCGACGTATTCGGCCTGGACTTGTACACCCCCGCGCAAGCCCCCTGGTACGCCACGGCCTGGCATCGGCGGAGCTCGCTCCCCTTGCGACATACCATGCAGCGCGTGGATTGGCTGCCCACCTCCAACCTGCTGATGCGCCGCCAATGGTTCGACAGGGCCGGCGGGTTCAACGAGACGCTGCGCACCGGTGAGGACAAGGACTTAACCTTGCGCCTGACGGCCAAGGGCGCACGGTTATTGTCGGTCAATGAATACACCGCCCTGCACTGGGGCTACGAAATGAACTGGCGCGAGTGGATGGGCAAGGAGTTGTGGCGCCAGGGCAGTCTGGTGCAATTGCTGCGTACCAACGGCGTGAGCCTGCGCCTGTTGCGCTTCCCGATGTTGGCGATGCTTGTCTGGCTGCTGGACTTGCTGGCGATCTTCGCGCTGGTCGCTGGCGTTCCTCAACATGCACTCATGCTGGGGCTGTTGACGACCGTGCCGGGGTTGGTGCTGAGTTTGCACCAGAGCCACAAGCACCGTAACCCGCGCCTGACCCTGCAGCTCTGGGGCCTGCACTGGGTACGCCTGCACCTGGCCGGCGCCGCGCTCATCCTCAGCCTTTGTCATTGGAAAGCAAGGAGGCCTGCCCGTGGCTGAGTTCATTTTCTGGTTGTGCCTGTTACTACCGGTATACGCCTACCTGGGTTACCCATTGCTGCTGACGCTCGCCGGGCCATTTTTTCCCAGACTCAGGCCCGAGCCTCTGCCTGCGCAACGGGTCAGTGTGATCGTTGCCGCGCACAACGAACAACGCAATATCGAGAACAAACTGCGCAATCTGCTGGCCCAGGACTATCAGGCCACCAGCCTGCAGATCGTTGTCGCCAGCGACGGCTCCACCGACCAGACCGTGGCCCTGGCGCGCAGCTTCGAAGATCCGCGCATCGAGGTACTCGACTTGCCGCGCCAAGGCAAGAACAGCGTGCTCAACGCCGCGGTCAGTCGTTGCACCGGCGATATCCTGGTGTTTACCGACGCGGATGTTCACTGGCTCGACGGCACGTTGGAGCGCCTGCTGGCACCGTTTGCCGATCCTGGGGTCGGCGGTACTGTCGGTAATATGAACATTCCCGTCCCGGGCTCAGGCCTGAGCGTGGGCGAAAGCCTGTACCGCCACTACGAAGCCTGGCTGCGCCGGGTGGAAAGTCGCACCGGTTGCACGGTCTCGGCCGACGGTGCGCTGCAGGCGTTGCGCCGCGAGCTGTACCAACCGATTCCAGCCCTGGTCAACGACGATTTTTTTATCAATACCTGCGCACCGATCACGGGCAAACGCGTCGTCTACGTCGACGACGCCAAGGTGCTCGATCAAGGCGTGGACGAAGCCGGCCGACAGTTCAGCCGCCGCCAGCGCGTCACCGTCGGCGGCCTGATCAGTCTGGCGGCCCGGCGTGAGCTACTCAACCCGCTGTGCCATGGCCTGTACGCCATCGCGTTGATTAGCCACAAGCTGATCCGCCGGCTGGCGCCGGTACTGTTGCTGCCCCTGCTGGTGGCCAACCTCTGGCTGCTCGATGAGCATGGTTTCTATCGCCTGACCCTGTCTGCCCAGCTACTCGGCTACGCCTTCGCCGTGGCCGGCCTGCTGGACGTGCGTCACCGCTTGCCCAGACCGTTTCGCCTCGCCGCGTTCGTGCTGGTGACCCTGGCCGGCATGGTCGCCGGCCTGTGGCAGTTCCTGCGCGGGCACAGCTACAACCAATGGACCCCCGATCAGACTCGATGAGTGCCTGACATGCCGATCAATACCCACATCAAGACCACAATCAAGCGCACCGGCGGCTGGCTGTACCTGAACACCTCCCTGGGTCGCCATGCATTGCGCGGCGCCGGCGTCATTCTGATGTTGCACCGGGTACTGAACAACGATGGTGCCGCCGAACTGCCCCATCGCAACGAGCTGTGCGTAGGGCCCGAGGCGTTCGAACACTTGTTGATCTGGCTGCAACAGCATTTTGAATGCGTGCCGTTGATGACCTTGCTGCTGGCCGATCCTGAAAGCGTTCCAAACCGTCCCCGAGTGGCCCTGACCTTCGACGACGGCTGGCGCGACAACGCCATGAACGCCTTTCCCCTGTTGCGCCAATACCAGGTGCCGGCGAGCATTTTCCTGTCCACCGATTTCGTTGGCAGCCGGCAGCATTTCTGGTGGGAAAGCATCGGCGAAACCCTGTGGGGCAGCCATGGGCAGGTAGCGCGGCGCTCGCTGATCGAGCACTTGCAACACGTCGGTCGACCGTTGCCAGTGCTGCTTGATGACATCGACGACGAGCGTCGCAGTCTGGCACTGCTGCACTACCTGCAAAGCCTCAAGAGCCTCGATCCACGCACTTTGAGCGACCTCTCCGAAACCTGCCCGCACGGTTCCCAACCCCAAGCGCTGGACTGGCCCCAGGTGCGCATGCTCGAAGATTCCGGCCTGGTCCGCTTCGGCCCCCATGGCGCCAGCCACACGATCCTGACCGGGCTGGACGACCAGCGCCTGCATGAAGAACTGACCCGCAGTTGGACGGCCTTGGAAAATGGCTGTGCCCAACCCTTGCCGGTGTATTGCTACCCCAACGGTGACAATGACGCACGTGTGCGCGAGCAGGTAGCGGCCCACGGTTTTCCGTTCGCGCTGGGCACCGAGGCCGGACTGTATCGCCATGACGGCGACCCTCTGAACCTGCCACGTTTCGGCGTCAGCCAACGCAACGCCTGTCACCCTGAGTTATTGGCCTGGCGTATTCGCCGAGGAGCCCGTTCATGAACCGCGCACGTTACCTCAGGCTCTTGGTGATGAGCATGGGCACGAGCCTGGCGATGATCGGACTGCGCCTGTTGCGCAACGTGTTGCTGGCACGGATCCTGGGGCCCAGCGAACGCGGGCTGTTGGCGCTGCTCAGCACCCTGCCGGACCTGATCAGTGCCACCACCAGTGGGGGCCTGAATTCCGCCGTGGGTTATCAGGCGGCGCAGCATCGCTCGATGAGCCTGTTGCTCAGCCACGTGCTGGTCTTCGGTTGTCTGCTGGCGGGGTTGCTGACGCTGCTGGTGGTGGCGCTGGTACGTGAGTTCGGCGCCGAACTGGACGTCACTACACAACTGGGACTGCTGGCCTGGCTGCTGTTGCTGGCCGTGCCGCTGGCGGCGCTCAAGACCGGCCTGCTGACGCTGCACAATGCCTCCGGCGGCGTCGGCGTGTTCAACGCCTTGCGCCTGATGGAATCCCTGGTCCCACTGTTGCTGTTCGTGGCGCTGTTCTGGATGTGGAAAGACACGGCGCTGGAAGCGGCGCTGATCAGTTGGCTGGCGGGCCTGAGCCTGGTGGTGCTGGCGGGTTGGATGTGGTTACGTCGCGATCACGCGGTCACCCTGCGCTGGGATCGCACCGGCCAGACCGAACTGTTGCGTTACGGTGTCCGCAGTCATCCGGACCTGTTGTTCCAGCAACTGATGATGCGCTCGGATTACCTGTTCATCGGCGCGCTGTTGGGCAGCGCGGCGCTGGGGCACTACGCCATGGCCAGCGCGGCGGCCGAACTGCTGCATATCGTGCCGGAAGCGGTCACCACGCCACTGATGAAACGCCTGCTGCAGCAAGACTCAGACATGAAGCGCCTGACCCCGCTGGCCTTGCGCCTGACCGCCACGGCCATGCTGGGTGCCTGCCTGGGCATGGTACTGGTCGGCGAATGGCTGATCGTCACTATGTTCGGCATCGCCTATCAACCGGCGTACCCGGCCCTGCTGGCGCTGCTGCCAGGGGTGTTCGGGTTGTGCTACGCGAGCATCCTGCGCCTGGACCTGCTGGGCAAGAATCGCCCCGGTACCGTTTCGCTGCTGATGGGCGGGGGAGCGCTGTTGAACCTGATGCTGAACCTGATTTTGATCCCGCGCTACGGCATCGTCGGCGCTGCCGCCGCGTCCTCGATCGCCTACCTGGGTGTCACCCTGGCAATGCTTGTCATGTATTGCCGCCTCAGCGGCGTGGCGCCGTGGCAGACGCTGATCATCCTGCCCAGCGATTTGCTGCCAATGCGTCAAATGCTGTTGGGGAAATCGGCATGAGCATGGTTGCCCGCCAAGCCGCCATCGCGAGCAAGCTCGCTCCCACAGGGTGCGGGGTTGTTCTTGCGGAAGCGGTGGGTCAGCTTGCATCAATGGTGGATGTGCAGCCCTCTTCGCGAGCAAGCCCGCTCCCACAAAAGCCTGGTGCCGAACACACTGTCCGCGACCACCACAAATCAACTGTGGGAGCGAGCTTGCTCGCGATGGGGCCAGTACGGCATGGATGGAAAATGGCCGCAGGCCTGTGCCTCTGGAGCCTGGCCTTGTTGGCCCAAGGCGCGTCCCTGCAATGGACCGGCATCCGTGACGGCAGCCTGTACCTGCAAACCGACCGCCAGGACACAGTCACCGTGCGCTGGGTGCCCGCCTGGCAAGCCGAGGCCAATACCGAACACCTGTATCTGCTCGACGGCCAGGGACGATTGGCGGGTGAGCGCCTGGTCAAGGCGGATCAACCCCGTGGCGAACAGCAGTGGCCGCTGCCGCCGGGTGCCGCCAATTATCGCCTGGAAATTCCCGGCTATAGCTTCCGTCGCTACACCGTTGAGCACGACGCGCGCACCCGCGCCCTGTTTGCCCCGGCAAAGGTGCATTTCAATGCCGAAACCCACGACGGCGACGAGCTGTATTTCAAGGTAGCGGCTGGCGAACAGGCGGTGCTGGCGGGCAAGTTTCACGGCGGCGTACGTGCGCTGCAAGCCCGGCGCGTCGGCGACGGCAAGCAGTTGCAACTGAACCTCAAGCCATACCGGGCTTACTGGCAGTTCGATCAGGTCGCCCTGCCGAAAGCTGACGTCGAACAAATCTGGCGCTTGCACCTGCAGGGCAACGGCAAGGCCGCGTTCTGGCTGGACGGCACCGCCAACCTGTTCGCCCAGGACCCGGCGCACCTGCTGCCACTGCGCCAGGATCCGGGTCAGACCCACCTAAAACTGTACGACGAGACGCTCGGCACGACCCCCAAGCTGGGCATAGCTCTGCCCTACGAATTATTGCCGCCGTCCAGCTACGCCGTGCTCGATGCGCTCAAACCCCAGGCGGCAACCCTTTACAGCTTCGTCGATATCACGGCGGCCAGGGGCACTTATGAAGATGCCTTCCGACGCTTGTACCAAGACCGGTTCGCCATCAGCCAAAACATCACCCTGTTGGCCGCCAGCCAGCGCCGGTCTGATCTAAAGCCCGATCGAACCAGTCACAGCGGCTTGCAAGCCTGGCTCACATCGACTCGCGCTTTAGGCGGCAAAGGCCTCCATTACCTCAGTTTTGCCGATGAGCCGAACCTCAATTACCCAGACTTCGCCAGTTTCCAGCAAATGTTCCAGAGCATGGCGGCCCAGGTCCGCGCCGATCCTGCCAACGCACGTGCCGGTGTCCGCATCGCCATGCCGGCCAGCTCCCAGTTCAGCAACGGGCCCTTAATCGAAAATGCCGCTGACAAGCGTGGGATCGACTGGGCACGGCGCCTGCTGGCGACGTCCGACGACCAGATCGACGCCCTGGCCTGGCATGAATGGATGATCCGCGACCTGCTGGCGACCCGGGTCTACCGCGACAGTGTCCGTCAGGCCGCCAATCTGGTGGGACTGGACAGCCAGGGTCGGCCGCGCAAGGCCTTGCTGTTGGACCAGACCAACATGTCCGGCGGCTCGGGTCTCAGCCCTTACGATCAGGAAACCCATTACGCCGCCCTGTGGTGGACGTCGGTGGCCATTAACGCCTCGGCCGACGGCTGGCTGGACATGCTCAACTGGTTCATGGCCGCCGACGAACCGGAGTACCCCAAAGGCATGGTGCGAGTGCTGGACGATCAGCGCTTCGAGCTCAAGCCCGTGGGCCTGGCCCAGCAGTTCATTCAACAGCATTGGCTCGATCAGGTGCTGCGCCTGGATAACGACGCTTTTGAAGTCGACGTATTGGCCATGGCCACCGGGAAGCAACGCAATCTGCTGGGCGTGAACAAAAGCACGCGAGCCCATCAAGTCAGCCTCGACGGCACGGCCTGCCCTCAGCCAGGCATGACCCTGCTGTATTTCGGCCCGGACAACCGCAGCCACCGCGCTCCGTTTGATTGCAAGGCTGGCCAGGTCGGGTTTCTCCTGCCAGGGGAAACCGTGTTCGCCCTCAGTTGGACAGCCCCTCTTCCCCCCAACCCTGCCACTCGTCAGGAGGCACCATGAACGCTCTGCAGACATTGCGTGATCGCATTCAGAAAAAAGGTCTACGCGCCGTTCTAAAGCAGCTATGCAGACGCTACATATTTTCCCACACCCGATTGGTGTGGCTGGAGCACGATATACGGACCCCGCTCCCCCCCCATAATCTCAAGCCCTACCCACCGATGCGCCTGGAGTTCATCACGGTCAGCAATGCCGATGCTTTTGCCCGGCACTTCGGCGACCGTGTCGAAACCATGCGCGAGTTGGCGGCCGAAGGCTACACAGGCTTGATGTACCTGGATGATCAGGGCGACACCGTGGGCTTCGCCTGGGCCAGTACACGGGACTATTTCGACCACCATTTCTATCGCTGCAACTTTCCGATCAAGCCTGGCGAGTACTTTCAGTTCGGTGGCGAGGCGATTCGTAGATACTGGGGTACCAGTATCTCGGCGGACATGCAGTTGGAGATATGGAAAGTCATGGCGGACCACGGTTGCAACACAATGGTCGATGTCTGCGATTTGCAAAACATCCAAGCGATCAAGATGCATATCCGCATGGGCTTCCAGGAGCGCGGGCAGATCACCCACTTGTACCGTTTGCTCGGTCATTGGCGGTTCCTGCGCAATACGTCTTACACCGGCACGGCACTGGACGCCTTTCGTAAACCGGCCCAGCCGGCTGCCTCGACTTCGGCGGCCTGATCCCCATGGCGATCCGGTTCCAATGGTGTCGCTCCCTGGGCGCGGCGGACTTTCCTGTATCAGCTTATGAACAGCTGCGAACCCAGGTGGCCGACGCAACACCGTTCAACACCCTGGCCTGGCTGCAAGCGTCGGAAATTGCCCTGTTGCCCGAGCAGCAACTGCATGTGCTGCTGGGCTGGCAGGACCAGACCTTGTGCGTGTGCCTGCCCTTGGTATCAGGACCTGAACATATCGGCGGGCTGCGGTTCCGGGTGTTGCATCATTTGGGTTTTCCAATGGCCGACCGTATCGCCCTGCTGGCGCGCCTGGACGCCGAAGACATGGGCCTGGCACTGATGCAGATCCGTCAGCACTTGCCTCACGCGTTGCTGCAATTGAATGAAGTGATCGAGCCGGTCGGTGAGCAAAGCGTCCTCAGCGCCTGGATGGCAATGAGCTCCACCGGAGAGCGGCGACTCAGTTGCCGGGTTCCGGTGCACCTGATCAGCGACAGCGACCATCAGGAAATCTCTGGCGACCCACGCTACAAGCTGCGTCGGGCGCGCAAGCGGATCGCCGCTTGCGGTGCCGAAATCCGTCGAGTGACGCCGGACGCCATTAGCATGGGACAGCTGTTGCGAGCCCTGGCCGACGTCGAGGCCGCCAGCTGGAAAGGCGAGGAAGGCGTCGGCATCTTCGCCGACCCCAGGCGCCGTCAATGGATGAATCACGCCTTCACCGCCCTCGCCGCCCAAGGCCTGGTGCGGGTGGTGCTACTGGAACTGAACGGCGAATGCATCAGCTATCGCCTCGGCCTGCTGGACCAAGGCCGATTGTATGACTACAACCTGGCGTTCCTGCCGCAACACGCCGACCTGGGCAGCGGCCGGGTATTGCTCGAAGAGTGGATTCGCTGGGGGCTGGACGAAAACTGGCGCTGGATCGATGCATCACGGGTCAGCCTGGAGAACTCCAGCCATCAGTTACACGAACGCATGACCGGCCAACTGGAACACTGGCGCTGGAGTTTTTATTCATGGCAGCCCGGTGGCTTGCTCCTGGGAACTGCCTTGCGGCTATGGAAAAGCTTGAAGCCGTGGCTTGGCAAGCGCCGGCCCAAAGCGACCGCGACGGCATCGTCCTCCTCAAAGCAATAGGGGGTAAGACACAGAGATAGGGAATTTTCCAACGTCGAAAAGCGCACTTCAGACGAATGACAGTCGCAAACCCCTGCGCCGTTTTCAGAGAATCTGCTACAAGGCATCTTCGGTTTCGACTAGCGAATGGCATCGATGTCTTCACTCTTACTTTCTGGCCTGAAACGCCGCGGGTTGGCCTGGCTGTGCATGGGCGCGTTAGTGGTCGGCCTGCCGCTGGGCTGCGCTGTTTTGCAGCACAAGGAACGGGAGTTGGTCTTTCGGATCGAGCCGGGCACGGCGACCTGGTTCAGTGGTTTACCCAGCGGTGTGCAGGAGTTCGATCTCAAGCCAAAAAGCTTCAAGGCCGGGGAAAATATCCACGGCTGGTGGTGGCCGGCCGAACAAAAAAACGCGCCGGCGATTCTGTATTTGCACGGTGTGCGCTGGAATTTGACCGGGCAGTTGTTTCGTATCCAGCAGTTGCGGGCCCTGGGTTTTTCGGTGCTGGCTATCGACTACCGTGGCTTCGGCAAAAGCCAGGGCAATCTACCGTCGGAAGCCAGCGTCTACGAAGACGCGCGTATCGCCTGGAAGCGTCTTGAAGTGCTGCAACCGGACCCGGCCCGGCGGCTGATCTACGGCCACTCCCTGGGCGGCGCCGTGGCCGTGGACCTCGCGGCGGAACTTGGCCAAAAAGCAGCCAAAGACGGCAGCATCGTCCCGGCCCGAGGCTTGGTCATTGAATCCACGTTCACGTCCCTGGGCGATGTGGCAACCGCCATGGCGAACACCACCCTGCCGGTGCGCTGGCTGCTGTCGCAGAAGTTCGACTCCATCGACAAAATCCATGAGATCAACATGCCGTTGCTGGTGGTGCATGGCTCCGCCGACCGCTACGTCCCACCGCGTTTCAGCGAGCAACTGTTCAACGCAGCCCAAGAGCCCAAGCGTCTGCTGTTGGTGCCCGGCGCGACGCACAACAACAGCATGAGCCTGGCGGGCCGATCCTACCGCCAGGCACTGGATGCCCTCATGAAACCGGCGCCATCGCCGGTGGCAGGAAGCACCCAGCCAGGCTCGGCCAAGGCTGGCTGATCCACAGATCCTGTGGGAGCTTTCTGCCCACACTGGTTTCGAGTCGTTCAATCACCTTGCGTACACCGATCCCACAGGTATGGAGCCACCATAAGAGGGCCGTAGAGTCCTTGTGTCGCAAACAAAAACGGCACCTTTCGGTGCCGTTCATTCATTGCAGATGCAGGTTTATTTGCGGGCCGCCTCCCACGATTTCAGCAGCTCGTTGTAGTTCACCGTTTCGCCTTTAGGCTTCTCGTTTGCCAGTTTCGGCTTCGGTGCGCCCGGCTGATCGAACCAGTATTGCGCGTCGCGCTCGGGATTCATTTTCGGGGCGCAGGTGGCCTGGGCCTTGGAGCGTTCCAGGCGGGTCATGATCGCGTCCTGATCCTTGGCCAAGCCGTCGAGGGCCTGTTGCGGGGTTTTCTCGCCGCTGGCAGCTTCGGCGATGTGGCTCCACCACAGTTGCGCAAGACGTGGATAGTCCGGCACGTTGGTCCCGGTCGGGGTCCACTGCACGCGGGCCGGGCTGCGGTAGAACTCCACCAGGCCACCGAGTTTCGGCGCCAGGTCGGTCAACGCCTGGGAGTTGATGTCCGACTCACGAATCGGCGTCAGGCCAACGATGGTTTTCTTCAGCGACACGGTTTTCGACGTCACGAACTGCGCGTAGAGCCAGGCCGCCAGTCTTTGTTTCTCAGGCGTGGACTTGAGGAAGGTCCAGGAGCCCACGTCCTGATAACCCAGCTTCATGCCCTCTTCCCAGTACGGACCACGCGGCGACGGCGCCATGCGCCATTTTGGCGTGCCATCGGCGTTCATCACCGGCAGGCCTG
>Ga0213822_1001311_pt1 | contig 14419 bp, 13 predicted proteins | sample MC6MC0908MG_FD_179872 | JGI IMG/M metagenome (GOLD analysis project Ga0213822, IMG submission 179872) | Enriched soil aggregate microbial communities from Iowa State University, Ames, United States - MC6-MC0908-MG | ecosystem: Environmental > Terrestrial > Soil > Unclassified | place: USA: Iowa...
CTACGTGCTCGGCCTCCAGGAGGCCTCCGTCGTGGCGATGGCCGACGGTTATGCCCAGGCATCCGGCCGCCCCGGTTTCGTCAACCTCCATACAGCAGGAGGCCTTGGCAATGCGATGGGCGCCATCCTGAACGCGAAGATGGCGAACACGCCGCTGGTGATCACCGCGGGCCAACAGGATACCCGCCACGGCGTGACCGACCCGCTGCTTCATGGTGATCTGGTCAGCCTGGCCCGACCGAGCGTCAAATGGGCGGAAGAAATCCAGCACCCCGAACATATCCCGATGCTGCTGCGTCGCGCTCTTCAGGACTGCCGCACGGGGCCGACCGGCCCGGTTTTCCTTTCGCTGCCGATCAACGTGATGGAGCAGCACACCGATGCCGATGCTGGCCAGCCGTCGCGAATCGAACGAGGTGCGGTGACCGCGGCGATTGACCCGTTGGCTGACGCCTTATCGACGGTTACCCCCGGCCGCCTGGCGATTATCGTCGGGGAGGAGGTCTTCCAGTCGAATGCCCAAGTGGAAGCGGTGAGACTCGCCGAAGCACTCGGCGCGCCGGTCTTCGGGCCATCCTGGCCCGGGCATATCCCCTTCCCCACCGCTCATCCTCAATGGCGTGGAGCCTTGTCGCCCAAAGCTGCCGATATCCGCGAAACGCTCGCTGACTTCGAAGCGGTCTTGCTTCTCGGCGGCCATTCGCTGATCAGTTACCAATACTCGCAAGGCCCGGCGATTCCCCCTCATTGCCGTCTCATTCAATTGACCGGCGATGGCCACCAACTGGGCAGAGTGCATGGAACGGCACTGGGATTGATAGGCGACATCAAGCTGTCCTTGCAGTTGTTGCTGCCGTTATTGGATCAGGCACTGGCCCCACACAGCCAGGCAATCGCGACGCTGCGAAATGTCGCTGCGCACGAGCGCAGTACCCGCCGAATCGAAGTGGCCGAGCGCGCGAAGCGCGAATTCAATACGCCCGTGACCACGCCTTTCGTTGCGGCCCATGAAGCTGTCCGGGCAATCGGCCCTGATGTGTGGATTGTCGATGAAGCGCCGGTCACCATCGCTCATGTACGTGCGTGCCTGGATTCTCATTCGGCCCGCCAGTACCTGTTTACGCGGAGCGCCATCCTCGGCTGGGGCATGCCGGCGGCTGTCGGAACATCCCTTGGCCTGGACCGCACCCCGGTGGTCTGCCTGGTCGGCGATGGCTCGGCGATGTATTCACCCCAAGCGCTTTGGACAGCGGCACACGAGCGTTTGCCCGTCACCTTTGTGGTCATGAACAATGGCGAATACAACATCCTGAAAAACTACGCGCGTAACCAGGCGCACTACCGAAGTGCCGGTACGAACCAGTTCATCGGCATGGACATCCGGGACCCGGCCATCGACTTCCAGGCCCTCGCCTCCTCCCTGGGGGTTGCTTCTCGCAGGGTCGAGCGCGCCAGGGATATTGCTGAAGCGGTCGAGGATGGCATTCGCTCAGGCCGCCCCAACCTCATTGAATTACCGATCATGGCTTGAAGCTAGCGGGCCTTTCGAATACTGAGTTGCACTGGCTGATGTGGCCCAAAGCATCGGTAAGCAAGCCAAAGTTCGCAAAGTGTTTGGCATCGGTTGATCTTGATTAGATTGAAGAGATGCAATTACTCCCCAATCTGTGGACGTTCGATCTACCAAGCTTCGTGGTTGCCTCGGTCAGCACAATAGCTGTAGCTTCGATCTTCAGTTAGCGAGGATATGTAATTGAACGACTCTGAACATCTGAAACAACTGTGCGCCCGTTTCAACTCTGGAGAGTGTCTGAGCTTCACGTTTTTCTGGGGGCACCAGCGCAGTAAAACTGTCGTCACGGCTTCGTGCTTCAGCCAATGGTTCGAAGCCGGGTTCATTGTCGAGGGGCAGCATTACCCGACAGCCGAACACTTCATGATGGCCGAGAAAGCGGCCTTGTTCGACGATCAGGAAATTCGTGCGCAGGTGCTCCACGCTCCGACTCCAAATGCCGCCAAAGCACTTGGCCGCAACGTGCGCGGATTCAATGATAAGGTTTGGCTGCAACACCGATACGACATCGTCGTTCGAGCGAACCAGGCCAAGTTCTCTCAGAATCCGCAGTTGAACGAATATCTTCTACAAACCGGTTCGCGGGTTATTGTCGAAGCCAGCCCGGTTGATAACATCTGGGGAATAGGGCTCGCACAGGACAGCGCGGATGCGAACAATCCGAATCTGTGGAAAGGCTTGAATCTGCTGGGATTTGCGCTGATGCAGGTGCGGGACGGGACGGGACGGGACGGGACTGGTATGCCAGCCCCAAGGTGAGTGATGGCCAGAAAAATAGTTGGTCCATCAGGTGACGTTGGCGCTCGATAGCAGCCCAGTGCGTTCAGGTGGTGCACCGCGACAGCGGCCAGCTCCCAAGCAGTGTCCTCACCTTCGAGGGTGATCGCCTCTTCCGCGCCAAAGCATTCAGCGCCCGAGAGAATCTGCAGTTACTTGAGCGGCAGTGCTTTTTCACGAAGCGCATTAGGCACCATGGGGTTGTTCCAGGCCCACATCCAACTATCTGCGTCGAAGTCAGTGAAGGCTTTGGACCAAACCGTACGCCTCGGGCTTTGGCAGCCTCCGGCCAGGAGCGGACAGTGGCCATGCATCCAGGTGAGCCATGCTCACTCTGCTGCTACGACGGTCAACATCTTCATCGAGCGCTGGGCTGCTTCATGGAGCGCTTGCTCCAACCTCAGTACTGCGGCGCTGCGAGGTTGATTTGCGGGATGCTCAAGATAGTAATTCCCTGGTCCGGGAGTCACGGGAATGAGCGGGCATATCTCTAACCCAAGCGAATCCGCTAAAGGCAGACAAACTGGAACGGGACCAATAGCGAGTCCTAGTCCTTGGCTCACCATCATGAAGGCTAGAGGGGTCGTATCTACGGGCTCCAACTTCAGACTGTGAGCACGCATTGGGCCAAAATTGTGATTGAGCAGCCCCATCCATCCCATTGAATGCGGCACCATTTCCAGCAGCCGATATTTCAGCAGGGCTTCCAGTGATGTCAGCCCAGGCACGTCGGCTTTGCGGCACATGGCTACGTAGGAAAGTCCCATCAGACGGCCAGGATGACGCACTAAATCAGGATCCTCACCGAATTTTATCGCTAGATCAGGTTCCATGTTCCGTTGTTGCGCACCTTCCATCCAGAGTTCGACCCGAATACCGGGGTTACCCTGCTCAAAGTCCGCAAGCACTTGAGGAAGCCAGCTCATCGACATCAGATGGCTGGCCTGCAACGACACACGTTGAATACGTTGAGGGGAAAAGAGCGCCGCCGCCTTGCTTTCCATTGCACTGATGGAGAGTTGTACGGTGGGAAGAAAATCCCTGCCTTCTGGTGTGAGCAGAATTCGGTTCGCCGAGCGCTCGAACAAAGGACGGCCAAGACTGGCCTCTAATGACTGAACCTGCTGGCTTACCGCAGCCCCCGTCATGCTCAACTCTTGCCCGGCCTTCGAGAAGCTTTGATGTCTAGCAGCGGCCTCAAAGACACGAAGCCAATTCAGTGAAGGAATAAGTGATCTGCTCATCACTCAAGCATAAGTTCAGCTTTCGCTCAGGTCAACTAGATGACGTCTGTAGCACCTCCTGATCCGTGGGTATAGTGAATCCACAACGACTAGTAATTGATTTAAATCCTTTCGCTATCTGCCCTTTTAATAACCTGAATAAAGCAGGGAGATGGAAATGTTGAAAAACCGTGCGTGGCTCGCTTTGGCGCTAATGCCAATGTTTGTAGGTATAGCCAGTGCTCAGGCTTTGCCAAGCGAAATCAAAGTTGCAACAGAGGGCGCCTACCCTCCTTGGAATTATACGAATGCCGATGGCTCGCTGACCGGTTACGAGATCGAGCTGACCCACGTGTTATGCGAACGAATGAAGGTCAAGTGCACCATCGTCAGCCAAGAATGGAACGGAATTATTCCTGGCCTGACAGTTGGTAAATATGACGCGATCATCGCTTCGATGGGCGTTACTGCCGAACGCAAAAAGGTCATCGCGTTTTCTAAATCGTACGCCAAAGCACCTAATGGCTTTCTCACGACTTCAGACAATGAGCTGAAAGGCCTGGCAGATGCGGGCAATAGCTACGATCTGACTGACTCGCCAGCCAGCGCACAAGCTGCGATTGATGCGCTAAAAGCCAAATTCAAAGGCAAGGTAATCGGTGTCCAGACCGGGTCGACTGCGTCGAATTTTGTACGAGAGTATTTCAAAGGTTTGGACATTCGTGATTACCCGACATTTGAACAACTCGCGTTGGATTTGGCTAATGGCCGTCTGGATATCGGCGTAGCGAACGTCACGACCTTTAAGCCCGTCATAGAGGTGAACAAAGGCGTATTGGTTTCTACCGGGCCGACCTTCGCTGGCGGCGTCTTGGGCCAAGGGACGACCAACATAGCGCTGCGACAAGGCGACGAAACCCTTCGTCAGGCATTTGATGCCGCCATCACCGCAGTCAACAGCGACGGCACCAACAAAGCGCTGACTGAGAAATGGTTCGGCACGGACATCTCGACAAAAGACTGATCCAGAAAACCTCTCTCGGCAAACGGGAGAGGTTTTCAGCCGCTTGCCCATCAAACGCAATTTCACAATTTCATCCTGGCAGGTACAGGCATGTTTATCCCCGTGGGCGCCGTCGAGGCAACAATCACCATTTATTTTAATGACCAGGCGATCACCGCTCGCACAGGCGAAACGCTTGCGGCGTGTTTGTTGAGGGCTGAGATATCGGCATTTCGCACCACCCCTGTCACAGGTTCAGCTCGACTGCCCTATTGCATGATCGGTCACTGTTTCGACTGTCTGGTCGAGGTCAACGGCATTGGCAACCGGCAGGCCTGTCTCCAGATCGTTGAAGACGGCATGAGAGTCACCACCCAACAAGGTGTGGCATCAATTGAGTGGGGGGTGTGATGCCTGATTTATCGCAAGAGTCTCGTGCTCCAGCAGCAGACAACCCTCGTGCTCTAGATGCGGATGTCATTGTTATCGGCTCAGGTCCGGCGGGAATGTCCGCTGCAATCGGAGTCGCTAAAGCTGGCCTGAAGGTCATTGTGCTCGACATGCAGCCAACGCCTGGAGGGCAGATTTTTCGCGCTCTCGAATCCAATCTTCTCGCCCGCCCATCGACTGACAAGCTTCTGAATGCCTTGGGTCCGACCTATCTCGCAGGACAAGCGTTGATAGAGGAGTTCCGCTCCGTAGCTGCCATCGATTACCGTCCCGAAACAACGGTGTGGGAGCTTCGCGCGGAGGCAACTGTAGGATGGCTACGCGGTAACTCTGCCGGGTATCTGCGGGCACGACAAGTAGTCGTAGCCAATGGCGCCATGGAACGCCCGATGCCGTTTCCAGGTTGGACCTTGCCAGGCGTAATGACAGCAGGCGCCGTACAAACGTTGCTCAAGGCTGGGCGGTTACAGCCAGATGGCCGAGTGGTATTGGTCGGAACTGGCCCACTCATTTTGCTGTTGGCCGAGCAACTGCGCAGGCTTGGCGTCAGACCTAGTTTGATTGGTCGTACCGACACGATACGCGACAAGCTCGCTGCGGTTGGCTCGATCAAACTCAGTGCCATGGCTCCTCTCGCCAAAGGGTTTGGATGGCTCTCTCGCCTCAAGCTCGCTGGTATCACCATGCGCACAGGGGTATCTGATCTCACGGCCTACGGACGTGACAAAGTTGAATCGGTCAGCCTGTCTGTCGCCGGGCGCACTATTGAACTGCCTTGTGATCTTTTGGTGGTACACGACGGCATCGTACCCGCGACCGACGTTGCCCACTGCGCTGGGCTGGCGATGGAATGGCTACACGATGACACGAGCTGGAAACCTAAAACGACTGAAGATGGTCGAGCAGAGTTAGCTGCGGGCCCTTCACTGACGGAACGTCCCTGTGCCATCTGGATTTCCGGTGATGCTCGACGCATTGGCGGAGCCGACGCGGCAATCGCCCATGGACGACAGGTTGCTGCCTGCATCGTGGCCGAGCTTCTTGGAGTAAGCCTAAGAAGTGAGCTGGTTAAAGGAGCTTCTCACGTTGCTCGGACACTCTCCGCTCGCCCATTCATTGATAAAGCATTTCCTCGCGGTATCGCCGCACAACTTCCTGAAGACTCCACGATAGTCTGCCGCTGTGAAGAGTTGACCGCCGGTGATATTCGGTCAGCGATTCATAACGGTGCTACTGACATGAACCATCTTCGAGGAATCATGCGTTGTGGGATGGGGCCATGCCAGGGACGTAGTTGCGCAGTGACCGTCGCCCGCCTCCTGGCTGAAGATTCCGGTACTGCCTCCCCAAGCCCTTTCAGGGCTCGTCCCCCTCTGCGCCCTCTGCCCCTTGTCGCACTGGCAAATCTCACAGGTCTGGATCCCGATCTAGCGCAAATCGTCTCCTTGGAAGATAAGCCTGTCGACGGAGTTGAGGTGCACGCCCATGAATAAGCGAACAGATGACGTTTTGATCATTGGTGGTGGACTGCAAGGGTGCTCAATTGGTTTGTTCCTTGCCCGGTCGGGTTGGAAAGTGACCCTCATAGATAAGGGCTTACCGGGTCGCCATGCTTCAGGTGTCAACGCGGGCGGACTTCGCCTTTTGATGAGAGATGTTCGGGAATACCCGCTTTCCATTCGTGCCATGGAGATGTGGAAGGATCTCGGAAGCATCGTTGGGCATGAGCAAGCACTAGCCTGCGAGGTGCAACTCGGCTCTTCCCAGATTGCTCTTGCGCTCGACGATGCGGAGATGAAATGGGTGCGTGACCGGCATCAAAAAATGATGCGTCGGGGCTACACCAGCGAAGAGTTCATAGACGCTCATGAACTGCATCAGATGCTTCCTGGCTTAGCCGACTCCGCATTGGGCGGTCTCATTTCCCGGGGTGATGGTCATGCCAATCCTGCCAGCGCTTCACAGGCGTTCCGGCGAGCGGCGGAAACAGCCGGGGTGGTGATCCATGAGAGATGTGCAGTCAAGGCGCTCGATCAATATTCCAGTGGGCGCTGGGCGGCGCGAACCGAACGAGGACTCATTGAGGCCAATTGGGTTATCAACTGCGCAGGGGCTTGGGGTTCGCAAGTTGCGGCGTCATTGGGGGACGAGCTTCCCATGAGGGTGTTGGCGCTCAGCATGATGGTGACTGCTCGGGTAAAGCCATTTATCGAACCCGTGGTGATAGGCATTGATCGACCACTGTCATTCAAGCAAAGCGCGGTGGGGTCATTGGTCATCGGTGGCGGCATATCTGGCAAGCCCTGCCTGGACGACGGGACCTCCTTCACCGTCATGGATCGCATGGCATCCAGCGCCGCCGCGACGCTTGAGGCCTTTCCTGTATTGGCAGGTGTGCCTGTGCTTCGCACCTGGACAGGGCTCGAAGGAGCAACGCCGGACGGCGTCCCCTACATAGGGCCGAGTGCCACGCACAAAGGGCTATGGCACGTGTTTGGTTTCTGCGGGCACGGTTTCCAATTAGCACCGGCTGTAGGTGAAACCGTAGCTCATTCGTTGATCAGCGGTTCAGTCCACCCGCTGATCGAACCTTTCAGCACGACACGATTTACCTCTTCTCCCTCTGCGCAACTACAAGGCCAAAAACAATGACGCTGAGTATTTTTGAATTGATTGGGTTCGGCCCCCATGGGTGGGGTTTGCCATTACTGACTGCCGCTAGCATCACCCTAGCGGCTGCTGTTAGCGGATTCGCCCTCGGCAGTTTGCTAGGGGTCATCGGTGCTGCATTGAAACTTTCGAGAAGCAGGATTCTGCGTGCTGCGGGTACGTTTTATACGACAGTTTTTCGCGGCATCCCGGAGATCCTCATCGTTTACCTCTTTTATTTTGGCGGCAGCGTAGCGTTCACCAAAGTCATGAACATGAGTGGGTTCCCTGGCTTTTTCTCTCTACCGGCATTTGCCATCGGCGTATTGGCGGTGGGAATAGTATCCGGCGCTTATCAGACCGAAGCTTATCGTGCAGGTTTTCTTCGACTTGATCGCGGACAGATCGAAGCGGGGTTGTCGTGTGGTATGTCCGACTTCTTGCTGCTGCGCCGAATCATCGCCCCTCAAGCCTTGCGTTTCGCATTGCCTGCATTGGGGAACGTCTGGCAGTCGGTATTGAAGGAGACCGCCCTGCTATCGGTAATTGGTCTGACCGAGTTACTTCGCCAATCAATTACTGCTGCTGGGTCAACACGTGAACCGTTGCTGTTTTACGGCGTGGCAGCTGCGATGTTCTTCATCATTGGCCGTTTAACTGGATCACTGCTGAGCCGCACGGAAAAACGTCTTGCCAGACCGTGGAGTCGTTGATGATGGATTGGAATTTTCTAACGGATGTATTTCAGCAGTTACTGACAGGCTTACCGCTGACTCTTCAGCTTTCGGCAATGGCGCTTGCAGTGGGCTTTGCGTTGTCGATCCTGGTGGCGGCTGCGGCAGGGAGCAGCTTTCGGCTCTTTCGGTGGATAGGCAATGCCCACATCGAACTATTCCGAGGAACCCCGTTGTTAGTGCAGATCTTTTTGATCTATTACGGGTTAGGTCAGATTCCTGGGTTGCGTCAGTCGTTTCTCTGGCCTTTTTTGCGTGAACCCTATTGGTGTGCGGTTTTGGCGCTTGCGCTCAACACTTCGGCATATACAGCAGAGATCATCCGTGGGGCATTGCAGGCTGTTCCCCTTGGAGAGATCGAAGCTGGCCGGTCCTGTGGGATGTCCGGGCTGTTGCTGCGGCGCAGGGTCGTATGGCCAATCGCGGTTCGCCAAGGGCTTGCGGTTTACGGCAGTGAGGTGATTCTCATGCTCAAGGCCACATCGCTCGCGAGCATCATCACTCTGACAGAGGTGACCGGGATTGCTTACAAGCTGATCTCCTCCTCCTATCGCGTCATGGAAGTGTTCGCCGTCACGGGAGCGCTCTATCTGACGCTGACCTTCCTCATCAGTCTGGCGTTTTCGGTCATCGAGAGCCGACTCAATAAACATCTTGCCTATCGCCGCAATTAACCCTGCCGAGCGCTGGGAAGGAGCATTTAATGTCTGTTGCTGTTAACGAGTCATCGGCTCGCGCCACTGCTATCGCGACGCAGGGGCTGCGTAAAAGTTATGGTGAAATCGAAGTGTTGAAAGGTATCGATTTTACTGCTCGCGAAGGCGAAGTGGTTTCGATTCTTGGAGCCTCTGGATCGGGTAAGTCGACGTTCCTGCGCTGCCTTAATTTACTGGAGCTTCCCTCCGCAGGATCACTTGATGTTTTTGGGGAGCGCGTAAAGCTGAAAAAAGGCGCTTCGGACGCCCATATTGCTGACCGCAAACAAGTGGACCGTTTAAGAACCCAGGTCGCCATGGTCTTCCAGAACTTCTGCCTGTGGAGTCATATGACCGTTCTGGAAAATCTGATGGAAGCCCCTGTTCATGTCCAAGGGCGAAAAAAGGCTGAGGTCCGTGACGAAGCGCTGTCGATTCTGGAGCGCGTTGGCCTGACACATCGAGCTGATGCATACCCAGCACAGCTATCGGGTGGGCAGCAGCAACGAGCGGCCATTGCACGCGCTCTGGTGATGAAGCCTCGCGTGCTGCTGTTCGATGAACCGACGTCAGCTTTGGACCCGGAACTGGTGGGTGAGGTGCTCAAGGTCATGCGCGATCTCGCGACTGAAGGTCGAACAATGTTGATCGTCACGCACGAGATGGCTTTTGCCCGCGATGTTTCTAATCGGATTCTGTTCCTTGACCAAGGGCGCATCGAAGCCCAAGGGCAGCCCCAGCAACTTTTTGCAGGCGGGGTCAATGAACGGTTCGATCAGTTTGTTCGCCGCTTCAACGAAAGCGCAGCTCATTGATTAAGTAGATGACGTATTCGTGCCAGGCAGTCGCCCAGCGAGACTGCCTGGTGCGCGGGGGGCGTGAGGGAAATATGACAAAAATCACCACACGATCCGCTCACCATAGCGAGTAACGTTCGGAAAGTAGATATACCGTTGGCGGGCTCAGGTATGAGGCGGCTGTATTTGTTCAGTGAGCCACTGCAGGGCTAGACTGGCGCTAGCCCAGTCTCTACGCCGGTCAACCAATGCCTCTCCTTCCGCCAGATACCGCCGAACAGACAACGTTGACCCTCGAAGTGGTGCTGCGTTACCACATGGCGTGGAAACGCCGCGACTTGGAGGCGATTCTCGCGATGTATCACCCGCAAGTGCAGTACAACGATTTCTTCCAGAACCGCAGCATGGGCCTGACCGAGTTGCGCGCTTACATCACCAGCACGTTGCCGCGTCATCCCGATGAGTATCTTGAACACAACGACCGCATCCGTGCAGATGGCTGTACCGCATTCATCCAGTACCAGACAGCGCTGAAAGGCAGTGGCGAGCGGGTGGTTTTTCGCACCAGTGAAGCCATCACGGTATGTGATGGCCTGATCCTTCGTATAAACGAATATGCCTCACTGGTGCGCGACAGCGAGCCCCAGACTGGGCGCCACGCGCCCGCCATCAGTAAACTGGGGCTCTCGGCGCGTCAGCTGACTTTCATGGCGCGAGACTTGGCCGACTATTTTACGCGCCAGCAGCCCTTCCTCGACCCGGATCTGGACCTTACACGGATTGCCAGCGCCACCGGGTACAGTCGCAATCAGCTGTCTTACCTGCTGAATCAAGTGCTGGGACAAAGCTTCTATCGCTACGTGACCCAAGCCCGGTTGGCCTACCTGCTTGAGCGCCTGATCCATCACGGTGAAAACGCGCCCATCGATGCCCTTGCGGCGAGTGCCGGATTCAATTCCACCTCGGCGTTCTACAAGGCCTTCCGTAGTCATACCGGCAGCACACCCAAGGCGTGGTTGAAAGCCAATTGCGCGCGTACCCGCAGATAACACAGCACCCGTCGCAGCGCATTAATCTCTGTCGGCAATCAACCGATGGAGCATGGGATGTCTGGCTGGGGTGGTGTGAGTTTGTGGATGGAGCAACTCGGCGAGGCGCTGATGCCGCGCCCGGCGTTGTATCAGGATCTGCAAGCAGACGTTGTGATTATCGGCGCCGGTTACAGTGGCCTCTGGTCGGCCTATTACCTTAAACAGCAAGCACCGCACCTGAACATCGTCATCGTTGAAGCACAGATTGCCGGCTTCGGCGCCTCCGGCCGCAATGGCGGCTGGTTGATGGGCAACCTGCTGGGCGAAGACCGGCTCCTGGGCCCTTTACCTGCCGCGCAACGCCACGCGGGCTACCAACTGCTGCATGCAATCCCCGACGAGGTGGCGCGGGTGTGCCACCTCGAAGGCATCGATTGCGAACTGCGCAAGGGTGGCGTGCTGTACTGCGCGGCGCGTTATCCCGAGCAAGAACGGCGCCTGCGCGAACAGCTCGATGCTGTCCGTGCGCAAGGCCTGGGTGAAGACGACTACCGCTGGTTGAGCCCTCAGGCTTTACGTGAACAGTTAAATGTGGCCCAGGCGTACGGCGCCCTGTACTCACCTCACTGCGCGACCATCCAGCCTGCACGGTTGGTACGGGGCCTGGCCGAAGCCGTCGAACGGATGGGTGTACGCATTTACGAGCAAAGCCCGGTGCTCGACTGGAAGCCAGGCCAGGTCCGAACCGAGCACAGTCGGGTGAGCGCCGATTGGGTGGTGCCGGCGGTCGAAGGTTACGCCAGCACCCTGCCCCCGTTGAACAAACATCAACTGGCCGCGCAAAGCCTGATCGTCGCGACTGAGCCACTCCCGGCCGATGTATGGGCCGAAATCGGCCTGACCCGTGGCCAGGCTTTCAGCGAAAACAGCCGACAAGTCACCTACGGTCAGCGCAGCCGAGACGATCGCCTGGTGTTTGGCGCCCGCGGTGGATATCGCTTTGGCGGTCGCCTGCGCAGTGACTTCAACCTCACTCAGGCCGAACGAACATTGCGGCAACACCTGTTTAGTGAACTCTTTCCGATCTTGCGCAATGTGCGCCTGACCCATGCCTGGGGCGGCAATCTGGGGGTTGCCCGGTCCTTTCACCCGCACATGCTCGCCGACCGTCGCCAGCGGATCGCGCTGGCGGGTGGCTACGGGGGTGAAGGTGTAGGCGCCAGCAATCTGGGCGGCCGAACCGTGGCGGCGTTGATTCTTGGCCAAGACAACGAACTGACTCGCCAGCCCTGGGTGCTGGATGATCGACCCCTGGCCTCGTTGCCACGATGGGAGCCCGAGCCTCTGCGCTGGCTGGGTTACAACGCCATTATCCAGAGCTTCGTTCACGAGGATCAGGTATTGGCCAACCGCCATGCGCCACGCTGGCGTCGCCGGATGGCTGAAGGCCTGGCCGGTTGCATGGAACGTCTGATGAAGTCCAAGGAGCCGTTTGCATGAAGATCGATCATTTTCGCGACACCGCCCGTTTGCCGCTCGGTGAGCCTGGCGCTGTTGGTGTACCGCTGGGCGAGCCGCTTTCACAGGTTGCCACGGCATGCGTCGAACGCGACGACGGCGTCGAGGCCGGCGTGTGGGAATGCACCCCCGGCCGCTGGCGGCGCCAGATCGTGCAACAGGAGTTCTGCCATTTCACTCAGGGGCGTTGCACCTTCACCCCGGACGGTGGCGAGACCCTACATATCCAGGCCGGCGACGCGTTGATGTTCCCTGCGAACACGACGGGAATCTGGGATGTACAAGAAACCGTTCGCAAGAGCTACGTGCTGATTTTCTGAACTGCCTTCATCCATAACGCCTAGAACAAAGGTTGAGGTCTCGCATGTTGAAGTCGATCGTTCCGTTACTGTTGATCGCGTCTACCGCTCAGGCAGCAGACACCGTCAGGATCTACAACTGGAGCAGCTACATCGCTCCAGATACCCTGCAAAACTTTACCACCCAGACCGGGCACCAGACTCAATATGACCTGTACGACAGCAACGAGGTGCTCGACGCCAAACTGATGGCCGGCCATTCAGGGTATGACGTGGTGTTTCCGTCCAACCACTTCATGGCCCGGCAGATCACGGCCGGCGCACTCAAACCGCTGGACCGCAGCAAACTCCCGAACTGGCACAACCTCAACCCGACGCTGATGAAGGTCCTGGAGGCCAATGACCCCGGCAACCGCTACGGTTTTCCCTACCTGTGGGGCAGCACCGGCATCGGCTATAACGTGGCCAAGGTCAAGGCGGTCCTGGGCGATGTACCGATAGACTCGTGGGACATCGTGTTCAAGCCGGAAAACATGAAGAAACTCGCCCGATGCGGCGTGGCGATGCTCGACAATGGTCCCGAGATCCTTCCCATCGCCTTGAACTACCTTGGCCTGCCGCATCACAGCAAGGACAAGGCCGACTACGAGAAGGCGCAGGCCCTGCTACTCAAGGTGCGCCCCTATGTGAGTTACTTCCACAACTCCAAGTACACCAGTGACCTTGCGACGGGTGACGTGTGTCTGGTCGTAGGATTTTCCGGCGATGTGATGCAGGCCGCAGCGCGCGCCAATGAGGCCGGAAACGGCCAGCAGATTGCTTACGCCATACCCAAGGAAGGCTCACCAATGTGGTTCGACATGGTCGCCATGCCCGCCGATGCGCCGAATGAAGGCGCCGGCTACGAATTTCTCAACTACCTGCTGGACCCCAAGGTGATGGCTGGCATCAGCAATCATGTGCACTATGCCAACGGCAACACCGCCGCCGAGGGGCTGGTCGACAAGGCCATCCGCAACGACCCGATGGTGTACCCGCCTGACAGCGTGATGAAAAAACTCTTTGTGCTGGAGGCAATGCCATTAGAGAACGACCGGCTGCGCACGCGGGTCTGGAGCCGGATTAAAAGCGGGCAATGAAACCTGTCGCCGATGAAGCAGGCACCCGGATCATCGGCGACATATCCTAGTCATTTGCCCCTGAAGCCAACCTGATCGGCTCCTCACGACGGCGGGCACGCCGATGTCCGCCCATCGAATTCAAGGAACGCCATAAAGATTCGCAGAATTAGAACGCAGTTGCGCGATGGTCACTCAGTACCCGATCAACCTGTAAGACAAAGGGCCCGGAGGGCAGTCACCTCCGGGCTCTTTTCATTTTTCCCGTGCGCGCTTGATGTCTCTCGAGGGAGGGGCTCCGAAACGCCGGGCATATTCGCGGCTGAATTGGGCGACGCTTTCATAGCCTACTCGCAACGCGGCGGTGTTCACGTCTATGTGCTCGGTCAACATAAGGCTGCGCGCGGCTTGCAGCCGTAGCGATTTTTGATACTGAATGGGGCTCGTGCCTGTCAGCTTGCGAAAGCGGTGATGCAGCGTGGAGCTGGCCATGCCGGATCGTTCGGCGAGGTCGGCCACCTGCAACGGTTTATCGTAGTGATATTTCAGCCA
>Ga0213822_1001313_pt1 | contig 14409 bp, 13 predicted proteins | sample MC6MC0908MG_FD_179872 | JGI IMG/M metagenome (GOLD analysis project Ga0213822, IMG submission 179872) | Enriched soil aggregate microbial communities from Iowa State University, Ames, United States - MC6-MC0908-MG | ecosystem: Environmental > Terrestrial > Soil > Unclassified | place: USA: Iowa...
ATTAGCCTGAACGGAAAGACGGGTGCCATTCTGTTTTCGATTATCTCAGGTGTTGCCATAAGTGGAGTTGTTTTTAAAATGGTATGGTTTAACTGCCCGCGCTGGATTTCTACCGCCTTGTATATCGCCATGGGCTGGATGATTGTGTTTGTTTTTTCACCGTTAGCAGGAAGCTTAAACCCCGTTGGTTTGTTTTTACTGATCCTTGGTGGAATCTTCTATACTATCGGCGGGGTCATTTACGGGGCAAAGCCAAAGTTCTTAGAAACTAAATATTTGGGCTTTCACGAGATTTTTCATATTTTTATTATGCTTGGAAGCTTGGCACACTTTTTTACTGTGTACCTGTACGTCATTTAAAACGCCTGATAAGAAGGCGTTTTTTTGTTTTATCATTAAAAAACGAGAGTAAAGATTTTTTAAACAATTTTGTGACATTAAACATTTTAAATTGACTCACAATAAAAAGAGGTGTTTAATAAAAAAGCACAAAATTGTATAGAGGTGTTTTGCTTGTTTCGATTACTTTTTCAAATGATCATCATTGGACTGTGCTCCATACTTTTTGGATTTGCCTTTAATACTTTTCTTATTCCACATCAACTAACGTCAGGTGGTGTAACAGGCATCGCCTTTTTTATACACCATTTTTCCCATATCAATACTGGGTGGATTATTTTAGCGATTAATATTCCATTATTTTTATTCGGAATGAAATACTTAGGAAAAAGATTTGTTTTGCTGACTGGTTTTGCTGTTATTGTTTTATCGTTTAGTATGAAGTTTATTCCTATTCATGCTATTAGTCCTGATATTCTTCTTTCATCGATCATAGGTGGTGCACTCTACGGGATTGCCGTTGGGATTATTATTCGCCTAGGAGGATCGACTGGCGGAACCGATATTATCAGTCTATCCCTATCGAAAAAAAAGAACATACAGGTTGGCTTTTTAAATACGTGTATGAATCTTTTAGTAGTGGGTATTTCCGGACTGATTTTTGGATGGAATATTACACTCTATACGATTATCGCCATTTATGTTGCCGGCCGTGCCGTGGATATGGTGTACACCACTCAGAATAAATTGACTATAACGATTGTAACAGAGAAATATGAGGAGCTTAGTGAGGCACTAATTCGGCTGCATGCTAGGGGAGTCACAATCACAGATGCGGAAGGGGCATACACCCATAAACCTAAAAAAGTGTTAACTACCGTGATCACCAAATTTGAACTTAACGAAACGAAGCATACCATTAGAACAGTGGATCCAAAGGCATTTGTAAACATTACGCAAACTTTGGAAGTGATGGGGCGTTTCCGAAAGAACTAAAAAGCAGTTGGGGCGTTCGATCCCAACTGCTTTTTTAACATTCCACTTCCATTAATCTAGTAAGTTCATCCATTAAAACTTGAGCATGGTTATAGACCGGATCCTTTGCCCCATATAGAAGTGTTACCCTTTCACTTGATGCAATCTCAAAAATTTGCCTGATATACTCTAACTTTTGTTCATCGGTACGAAGTTCATCAAGATATTTGACTTTAAATTCCTCAAACAGCTCAGGTTTATGACAAAACCATTTCCGAAGCTCACTGCTCGGTGCAATCTCTTTAAACCAATACGTCAGTCTCGCTTCATCTTTAGATATCCCCCGCGGCCACAGCCGGTCAATCAAAATTCGACAGCCATCTATCTCCACATAAGGTTCATACACTCTCTTAAGAAATATATTAGACACTTAAGCACCCCACGCCTATTTAATCCTCATCCTTCACGTCGATACTTTCTGGAATTGGCTCATTCGCTAATTCCTCCACTAATTTTTTATATTTCTCAAGCTGTTCAAAATGTGTCTTAAACTGATCCTTGTAGATTAAAACGTCACCTTCACCGTCACGCAAAACTCGTATTTTTCCTTGTAAAATTAAACTCTCCACATATGGTACAGATACCGATAAATAATCAGCCGTCTCCTCTACTGTTAAATACATTTATTTCGTCACTCCTACTACTATCTTAATAGAACCTATTATAGCTTATTTTAGCAGAAGTTACTTATATCCTCTTTTCTCGTTCCTGTCATATTATCAAATTAAACCCATTTACTAATACAGACTCTGGTTAAACAAAAATTTAGAAATTTATATAAGAAACCAGAAAAGGACCCGTTAAGTCTCTCACCTTCGCCATTGCCACTTATTTTTGAACCACGAAGTTCTCCACATATCGATAAATCGCATAAGCGACCCCATTCTCATCATTTTTAAGGGTTGTGGTAGTACAAACAGCTTTTATGACATCTTTCGCATTTCCCATCGCTACGCTATGTCCGACTTTCTGGAACATGGATAAATCATTGTTGCTGTCCCCGATTGCCATCGAATACTCTAAGGAGCCATTCATCATGTAAGCCAATTTTTCAAGAGCATTTCCTTTTGAAGCACTTTTACTAGTAATTTCAATGTTATGATCAGCAGATGAAAAAACCATCAACTCATCAAACCTTTTGAATTGGTTCCATGCTTCCGCTAATTTCTTTTGATCAAAAGAGCAGGCTAGAATATTATAATATTCCTCCTCCTGTTTCAATATCTCATGATAGTTTTCAACGAGAACATAGCCAAACTGTTCAAATTGTCTTTCCGCTGCTGCCACTACTTCTTTTCGATCCGTATCCAAATCCGCTTCTTTCAAGCTCTGAATCTCTTGATAAAAATGTTCTCTCCTCTTTTTAAGCGTATAAATGGCTTTGTTCGTAAACACTTCGTAATAATAATCCTGTTCATCTAACCACTTTAGAATCGATTCGACACATATTTTCGAAATCGTAATAGAAGAAAGCACCTTTCCGTCCTTTGAATGAATGGTTGCTCCATTTGTCCCGATGATCAATGGAACAATCCCGGCTTTTTTACAAATGGTCTGAACATCAAAATAAGCCCGCCCTGTGGATATAACGACTTCAAAACCCCGATCTTGCGCAAATTGAATTGCTTTTATATTTTCTTCACTAATTTCATTCTGTTCATTTAATAATGTACCGTCTAAATCAATCGCAATGAAACTCATATGTGATAGCTCCTTACTCATTCATCTATTCTAGTTTTTTTGCTAAAAAAAGAGAGAACCCCCTCTTTTCGTAACTATATGTCCTGTTCTAGATCGACTATGCCTGAATCCAATTGAGTTTACCTAATTTTTGATGATTCCTCCATGTCTCTGGAATCGGCTGCTCAGAGACCACTACATCGAGTTTTTCGAGAGGACAAACTTTACAAAAGGTATCGACACCCATTTTAGAGGAATCCGTTAGCATGATCACTTGCTTTGAAACCTCGACCATCTTCCGTGAAACCATTGTTTCATGCAAATGATAATTACTAACCCCATTTTGAATTGAGACACCACCAGCAGAAATGAACGCTTTATCAATATTAAATTGATTTAACATTTGTTCAGTAAGACTGCCGCTAATCGACTGCTGCTTCGGATCCAATTGTCCACCTAATAATAAAATTTGGCCGGTAAACTTATTTTGATTAAACGATTCGGTCAACACAGATGAAACCGGAAGAGAGTTCGTGATAATGGTTACGTCTTTTTTATCATGAATACAATTAGCAAATTCAAGCATGGTGGTCCCAACATCAATGACGATCACATCACCGTTAGAAATGAGATCTACTGCTTTTTTTCCAATCTTCTCTTTCGCTTCCTGGTTCACTGTTGTTCGATTTATAAACGGAGGTTCCTCAAATGGAAAGACTGATTTAATCGCTCCACCATAAACCCTTTTCAAAAGTCCTTTTTCCTCTAATAGCATCAAGTCACGACGAATCGTTTCCTCTGAAACCTGAAACTGCTCCACTAAATCCGTGACTTTTACGGCTCCCATTTGGTTCAGTTCCTTTAAAATTTCATTCTTTCTTTCTTCTGGCAAAACAGACATAATTCTTCCTCCTATTAAGAAAAGCGCAAGGCGCCCGCCTAGCGGCGACAAGCACAAGACGAGCCGGCCGAAAGGTTGCTTTTTAACCTTTTGGACGGATTGGCTTGTGACCTCGAGCCGCTGGCGCCTGGAGCTGGACAATTCTCAAAGTAAAAATTGTATACATTCTTATCTACTAAGAAAAGCGCAAGTACATTCTAATTAGCTAATATAATGCATTCTTTCTTTGGTACAAGAATGTGAACCTGTGCTCCTTGTTCAAACATTTTACCTTGATGATGAAGATCATCTACAATGAAAGCGGACGCTTCTGTTTCTACTTCATATCTTAATACATTTCCTGTCATAGAAACATCTTTAATAAATCCTTTAATACCCCAGTTCGCTTGTAAATCCAAATGATCTTCACCAGCGGAAACTAGTTGTAAAACTTCTGGACGAATGGCAACCTCATTCCCGTCTAACTCTGTCCTTTGAACAAGTTTACGGAAAACGTCCATATTTAAAACATTGTAATTTCCGATAAATTTCGCCACAAATGTATTGGCGGGCAAGGTATAAATTTCTGTTGGAGAACCTGATTGGACAATTTTCCCTTTATTCATGACAAAAATCCGATCCGACATTGTCATTGCTTCTTCCTGATCATGGGTCACAAAAATTGTGGTAATATCTAATTCTTTCTGGATTCTCTTCAATTCTTTTTGTAAGTTTTTTCTAATTTTTGCATCCAATGCACTTAAGGGCTCATCCAAAAGCAGGACCTTTGGTTCCATAACAAGTGCGCGGGCAAGAGCCACCCTTTGTTGTTGTCCACCGGATAATTGATGAGGATAGGACTGTTCTTTTCCAATCAAATCTACCAGTTCAATCATATTGGTTACTCTTGATTTAATATTCTTTGCCTTCTTCATTTTAAGACCGTAAGCGATATTTTCAAAAACGTTCATATTCGGGAATAATGCATACGATTGAAACACCATACCTACTTCACGGTTACGTGGTGATAATTGAGTAATATCTTTTCCATCAATGAAGATACTTCCTTTATCCACATCTTCAAGTCCGGCAATGGATCGTAATAAGGTGCTTTTTCCGCACCCGCTTTGTCCAAGAAGGGTCGCAAATTCTCCCTTTTTTAATGTCAATGAAATATTTTCTAACACGACTTGATGATTATAACCCTTCGTCACTTGATCAATCGTTACATAGCTCATGAATTTTCACCTTCTAAAGCTGTATTTTTTTGACGGTATGATTTCTTTAAAAATGAAAGAGATCGTTTCTTATTAGAAAAGACAGAAGCTTTCTCTTTTCTAAACGTAAGTTTTAATACAGTCCCCGTTAAAAGTAAAATGATAGAGTAATACGTAATCACAATGGCACTTGTTAAGTGACCACTGCTGTTGAGTTTATCGGCAAGATAAATTTGAATCGTTTCAAACCGGCCCCCGACAAGCAAATTGGCAAACGCAAACTCACTAAATAAAAGCGCGACGGATAATAAGGTAGACACTAAAATACCAGAGATAATATTGGGAAACACCACTGTACGAAACGCTTGGAATTTTGTGGCCCCAAGTAATTCGGCCGCATCGACAAGCTGGACCGCATTCACCGTACGAAGGCTGTTGCGAATACCTTGGTACATAAATGGCAGAATCGTGATGAAATAAGCACCAACTAAAATCCATGGTGTCCCAGCAATTTGAATCGGTCCATCTGAATATACTTTGATTAACCCTACAGCTCCAACAATGGGTGGAATGCCATAAGGAAGCATTGCAGCTGCTTGAAGCCATTTTTCCCATTTACCAAAATAGACAGTGATAATAAAAATCGTTGGAAGCATAATTACCACACTAAGGCCAACCGTCACGACAATTAAAAACAGCGTATGCTGCAGCGCCAGATAAAACCGTTCATCTTGAAATAATTCGATATACCATTTCAACGTATAACTCTCTGGTAGAATCGTATGATCCCATTTTCCTGCCATCGAGAATAAAAACGTTCCTACTAGCGGGATTAATAAATAGATAACAAGCAATCCCACGATCACTTTATGAAAAACTAATGAAGACTTCATCGTAAATCCCTCCTAATGCGACGCATCATTCGTTCATTGAACCACATCGCCCCGATCATGGTCGCTGCTAGAAGAACACCCATCGCACTACCCAACTGCGGATTTAAGGTAACGTCACTCGATACTAAAGAGGCAATTTGCAAGGATAATAAATTATAGTTGCTTCCGACAAGTGCATAGGCTGTCGCATATGCTCCCATTGCATTCGCAAACAAAATACTAAATGTACCAGCAATGCTAGGTAAAAGAACCGGGATTCCGATGTGACGCCAAAAGGATAAGGTCGTTCCACCTAATAAGGAAGAAGCTTCTTTCCATTGCTTTTTAATTCCCTGATAGGATGGGTATATAAGCATAACAGCAAGCGGAATCTGGAAATAAATATAAACCAGAATGAGACCTGTCCAAGAATATAAATTAAAGTCTGCAAATACATCCAAACCAAGCTTAGAAAAAAGCAGCGTAAACAATCCATTGTTTCCAAGTAAAATAATATAGGAAAAGGAAAGCGGAATTCCTTCAAAGTTCGAAGTCATATTGGCAATCATCAGTAAGCGATTTTGTATTTTTTGTGAGAACTTTGTAAACGAATAGGCGGCAATTACCGCGATAATCACAGAAATGACAGCAGAGATCAACGAAATGACAAGACTATTTTGAATGGCTTGTAAATAAAATTTACTTTTAAATATGGTTAGGTATTGTTGAATCGTCACTTGAATTCCATCGCTTGCATAAAAACTATCCTTCAACATGGCCACTAATGGTCCTATTTCAAACCCAATCACAAACAGAATAAATGGCAGTAAGAGAGCTAATAAGTAAAATTTTTGTTTTTTTAATTTTCTCAAGACTTCTCGCTCCTCTATATTTGCTAACAATGGGGGAATTGGTTTCATCGTACGTACGTTACACCAATTCCCGGTAACCTTCATTTTTCTAAATAGGGTATTTTCTTTAAACGGTCATTTTCCTCTTAAGACCTGGCAGTGAATAGTTCACCATTTTATCGGATGGCTCAATTTCTAACAGTTCACAAACGAGCGGTGCAAAAGCTAATTGCGGTATCACTTCAGTGTAAACGCCAGGCTCAACTTTTGGACTAATGATAAAGAGTGGTACATCACGCTCACCATCTGTGATGCCGCCGTGATTGCCATATTCACTCATGCCATGATCAGATGTAATTAAAATGTGGTAACCTGCTCTTATCCAAATTGGCAAAAGTTGTGCCAACAAGCTGCCCATTTTTAAGATTTGTTCACGATATTCTTTCGACTCTGAACCGAAAGCTTCTCCTTTTACATCCACTCCCATCGGATGAATGTATAAAAAGTGCGGGTCATATTTTCTGCGCAATGCTTCGGCATCCAATAACAAATGACTGTCCGGATAATCATCATCCCAATAAAATTTCCCATATTGAATCGGCTTAGACTCATCCTCTTGCTCACGGTCTTCAACGAAATGGAATGGGGCGCGATTATACAGTTCACTTACCCAATAATAGGCTGCCGCTCCATTCCTTAAACTGTTCTCCTTCGTCAGATGAAAGAGACTTTTCTCGGTAGATAGTTGAACAGCTTGATTGGATGTAATGCCGTTGATAGATGCCGGTGTACCAGTAAGCAATACTTCATATAATGGACGGGAAAGACTTGGCAGCTCCGATTTAACCTTGTATAGTGCTGCCTGATTGGTTTCCACAAGATGTTGAATATATCCGAGAGTTTCACAGGCTTTATCGTATCTCATCCCATCGACAACAATAGCGATTACTTTATTTGACATGGACTAACACCTCTTCTTGCCAAAGCTGCGGCAACGTTTTAGCCGTTTCTTCCCAGGCTTTGTAATCTTTAATTGGTTTCGCATTCTTGTATTCTTCTTTTGGAATCATTTTATCCGCTACTTCTTTCGGAAGTTTTACATTATCGCGAATAGGGCGAGCAAACCCTTTAGCCAAGTTAATTTGTCCCTCGTCACTTAAGATATATTCTCTAGTGGCCATCGCTGCATACGGATGCTTCGCATATTTGTTAATAATCGAGGTATAGCCGCTTACGACTGAACCTTCCTTTGGAATGGTGACATCGAACTGTTTACGATTGATTTGTTCAGCATAACCAAGGGCATTGAAATCCCAAACAAGGGCCACTTCCACTTCCCCTTTTTCGATGTTAGCCGGCTTGGCATCCGTTAAGCTAAGACGTCCTTGCTTGGCAAGCTTAGCAAAAAAGTCAATTCCTGGTTGAAGATGTTTTTCATCACCGCCGTAAGCCATTGCAGCAGCAAGAACGGCCATTTGGTTCTGTGTACCACGCTGAACATCTCCAACGGTTACTTTATAATTTCCTTTTAATAAATCATCCCAAGATTTTGGCGGGTTTTTCACTAATTCTTTATTCGTTAAGAAGGCAATCGTTCCTTGGTAGCCGACAACCCAATCCCCGTTGTCATCTTTTGCCCACTCAGGTACATCGTTCCAATAGGACGTTTTATAAGGGATTGTTAATTTTTTCTGTTCGGCAATAGGCCCGAAGGAAATCCCTACATCACCGATATCCGCGGTTGCATTCTCTTTTTCAGATTCCATTTTGGCAATCTCTTCGGCACTAGATAAATCTGTATCATTATGCTTCAATGTATATTTTTGCTTCACTTCATTCCACGTTTCTCCCCAGTTGGCCCATGAATCAGGCATACCAACACTATTAATTTCGCCCTCTTTTTTTGCTTTTGTTTCAATTTCTTTCAATGATAATGAGTTGGGATCCTCAACAACTGAAGCAGCTGGCTCTTTTGTCGTTCCACAAGCAGCTAATCCTAGTACGCTCATTCCTAACACCACAGCTTGAATCGACTTGTACCACTTCTTACTAATCATAAAAAGTATCTCCCCTTAATGTGGAATTTTGTAAGTTTGTTTACTGTTTGTTACGGTTTAATCATAATTGAACAATATTAATCCCACATTAATCCGATATTAAGTTATTGTAAATCATCTCTTTATTTATCTAATTCATTAATATCTGAAAAATTAGGACTTATCTTACGGACTTTGATGTTCCTTCATTAACTTTACTACGTCACTGTTTTCTTCCTTAGGGTTTCGCCATTCGGCGAGTTTCCTTATCATAAATATGAAGCCAAAAAAAAGGAGAGGAACACTTTGCGTTCATCTCCTTTTATTAACATCCCTATTGAGATTATGTTTATTGCTTCGGATCGAAACTGAAATAAATCCTTTGAGTTTCCTAAGTTTAAAGATTCGATTCGTTTTTTTCCGATTATGTCAATCTGTTTTTGTAAGCCTGTTAAGAAAGAATTCCTTCTTTTTCTTTATCATATTCTTTTTTCCCTTTTTTCTCTTTTTCCTTTAAGACATAGCTGAGCAAATCCAGTATTATACGGGCTGCTACTTGGCCGGTGATGCCAGTAGGATCATATGGCGGAGCAACTTCCACTAAATCAAAACCGATGACTTCTCCTCTTTTCGCAATCCCTTCTAGCAATTCATTGACCTCATCGTAGAGGAGGCCGCCTGGTGAAGGCGTACCTGTTCCAGGTGCGATTGATGGATCGATTCCATCAATATCAATCGTTACATAATATTTTTCTCCTGCAGGAATATGCTCGAGCACTTCCTTAGGCCCCATCTTTCTCATTTGACGAGGAGACAAGATCACACTGCCATATTCTCTTGCTGTGTCGACATCTTCTTTTTTGCTGCTGCTGATCCCTCGTATGCCAAACTGAAATATTCTCTGAACATGATCCAGCTCAGATAAGCGGCGAATGCAATTTCCGTGGCCATACCGCATTCCCGAGCGGTGATCCGCCCAGTCTAAATGGGCATCAATTTGAATCACATGAAACGGACCCAAGTCTTCTAGTCCTTTCCCGACCGCTGCTGTAATGGAATGATCACCACCCAACACAACCGGCATAGCACCTTTGGAAATAATTTTTCGGATCGCTTCTTCTGTATTCTCATGACATTGCATTAAATCCCCATGAACCATGTCTACATCACCACAGTCGACGACTTTCCAGTCAGGTCCAAGGTACATAATATCGTTTTCAATATCATAGGCACCATCCAGCCCGAAACTATATAACGTAGAACCTTCACGGATTCCTCTAGGACCCATTCTTGCACCCGATTTCCATTGTGTCCCCATGTCATTAGGCACCCCGATGACGGCTACATCTGCGTCAAGCTGATCCAGGTCCGGACACATCGGGTATTTTCCAAAAGTACAGATGCCTGTAAAAGGTAAATTTAAAAATTGCTTTTCATCATGATTAGACATACATGCTGCCCCCCTCTATCCCCGCTTTTTCAAAGTTTCCTGCCGGCGGACCATACTTTAACCGGGGATTTTGAATTTTTCTCCTATACTTTTTTACCCAAATTAATTTTCAATTAAAGTTGTGGTTTTCACCTCATAAGTCTTTTGAAATAAGTTTAGATAGTCTTCTCTTGTTAAATCTCTTGAATTCGCCTGTGTACATAAATGGTTAAAGGCTCCTTCCGCTAGGAATGGGAAGTCTTCGGGATTTACATTACCTAAATCTCTAAAGCTAGGAATGCCGATTTTATTTGCCAGCTCTTTTAACAGCAAAACACCTTCGTACGCCGTTTCTTCAATTGTTTTTCCTTCAGGATTTGCCCCAAGCTTGATTGCTACCATTGCGTGTTTTTCTGGATTTGAAGGAATATTAAATTCAAATACATGTGGAAGAAAAATCGAATTCGCCACTCCATGTGGAGTATCATAGAGTCCTCCAAGTGGTTCAGCCATCGCATGTACAGCCCCAAGATCCGTGTTATCAAAGGCGATACCTGCAACTAAACTGCCCAAAAGCATATTTTTCCTAGCCTCTAAATCATGACCATTTTCTACTGCTAATGGAAGGTACTTAGCTATTAATTCAATGGCATAAAGACCCAAAGCATCTGATAGTGGTTGAGCAACTTTGCAAGTATATGCTTCGATTGCATGTGTGAGTGCATCCATTCCTGTGGCAGCAGTAATAGATTTCGGTAGCGTTAACGTTAATTCAGGATCGACAAGTGCCAGTTTAGGAGCGATTTTCAAATCTAGTATCGCCTCCTTCTGTTTCGTCACGGTATCGGTAATGACAGAACCTCTTGTAACCTCACTACCAGTACCTGATGTTGTCGGAATACAAATTAGTGGCGGGATTTCCCGTTCTAGTAAATTTACGCCGTAGCGTTCTCTTAGTTCTCCTCCATGTGTTAAAAGTGTCCCAATTGCTTTGGCGGTATCCATTGAACTACCGCCGCCGAGACCAATTAAAAGATCGATGTTCTCGTCTTTAAACTGTTGATAGGCGCTCTCGCAATCTACATCTTTTGGATTAGGTGATACTTCATCAAAAACAATATAATTGACACCTTCTTGATCTAATGACTGTATGATTTTTTCCAAAATTCCTGTTTGTGCAAGTCCTTTATCGGTCATAATAAGGGCTTTTTTTCCACCTAATTCTTTGGCCCTTTTCCCAATATTCTTTACTTTGCCATTCCCAAACTCTATAGAAGTAGGCAGATTAAAATGAAAATCCCATAACATAATGAATGTCCTCCTTTATTTTTTGAAATATTGTGAATTTAATAACGGTGATTCCTCTATTTAATTGCTAAACCATTCAGTTGGCTTAACATCTAAATTAATGTTGATTTGTTTCACCTCAGTAAACGTATCTAAACCAAAAGTTCCTAACCCGCGGCCAATTCCGCTCTGCTTGTAACCTCCCCACGGCGCTTCATTATAGGCGAGGTTATAGGCATTAACCCACGTAATTCCGGCTCTTACTTTTTTAATAACCCTCAAAGCTTTTGCACCATCTTGTGAAAAAACACCTGCTGCAAGGCCGTATTGTGTATCATTTGCCAGCTGGATTGCTTCCGCCTCATCTTTAAACTTTTGAACGACTAGGACTGGCCCGAAAATTTCTTCCTGAACAATTCTCATATCAGATTTAGTGTCAACAAAAATCGTTGGCTCTACATAGTAACCATTTTCATGCCCGCTATCTGTGATACGGTTGCCGCCGCATGCTAATTTCGCCCCTTCTTTCAAGCCAATTTGAATGTATTCGAGCACCTGATTCATATGCCCCTCACTAACAAGGGGACCCATCTCTGTAGACGAATCATCCCCAGGGCCAACCTGAATCTTGTTCGCTCTTTCTATCAATCTAGCAATAAACTTGTCATGGATACTTTCTTCTAACAGCAAACGGGATCCCGCATTACAAACTTGGCCGGCATTGGTAAAACTCCCATTCAACGCATAATCTACTGCAGTCTCAAAGTCGGCGTCGGCAAAAACGATGTTAGGTGACTTTCCGCCTAGTTCGAGTGAAATGTTTTTAATATTTCCTGTTGCTGAATTCATGATGCTTCTACCCGTTGCTGTACTACCTGTAAAAGAAATCAGATCCACCTTTTGGCTTTCCGCTATTTCATTTCCTACTGTTGAACCACCTCCCAAAACTAGGTTTGCAACACCAGCTGGTATCCCCACTTCTTCAATAATCTCAAATAATTTGTAAGTGGTGACCGGAGTGATTTCAGCTGGTTTAAATACAAGCGTATTTCCCACAGCAAGTGCAGGAGCTATTTTCCAAGCTCCCGTCAACAATGGATAATTCCATGGAGCGATAAGTCCGCATACACCGACAGGTTCGCGAACAACAATGGCCTGCACGGGATCGGCAACAGGATAGGTTTGACCATTTGGCTTTGTCACTAACCCGGCATAGTAGCGAAAACAATTCACGGTATCAGCAATATCAAACTCTGATTCTTTAAGGGGTTTTCCGGTATTCTCTGTTTCGAGTTTGCTAAGCTCGGCTGCCTTTTCTTCAATCTTATCTGCTATTTTAAATAAATAAGATGCACGTTCAGATGCCGGTAAGTCTGACCAAATTCCGGAGTCAAAAGCTGTTCGTGCTGCATTAATCGCCATTTGGGCTTCTTCTCTACTTCCCTTCGGAGCTTCAGCCATGATTTTACCGTTTGCGGGATTCACAACATGACTCTTTTTTTCGCTTAATGAATCCATCCATTCTCCATTAATAAACATTTTCAACTTCAACATTTTGACAAACCTCCAATATGTTATTTTTACGTTACTTGTTGAGGGATAACCTCTTGATCAATGTCTTGGACATTTTCTGGAATCATTTCTTTATCAAAATGAAACTCAGGAAGTGGTATGCGGAACCATTTCGTCATATAAACAAGATAAGTCAAGCCGCATGCCATCCAGATGCCCCCGAGAATCAACGCCTCCATTTCTAAATGCGACCATAACCACATCGTAAACGCTGCTCCAATGAGTGGTAATAATAGGTACCGAATGTAATCCGTAAAAGAACGCTTGTGATTTCTGATAAAATAATGGGCAATAACAGACAGATTTACAGATGTAAAGGCAATTAACGCTCCAAAATTGATAAACTTAATAACTTGTTCCAGTGTTAACGGAATTGCGAGTAAAGAAACTACTCCAATCACAATGATGCCAAGTGACGGTGTTTTAAATTTAGGATGAATATATCCAAATATATTTTTGGGTAATACGGAATCACGTCCCATCGCATATAACACTCTTGATGCGCTTGTGATTGAAGCGATTCCTGAAGAGAAATTACCAATAATCACCGCTGTAATAAAAATGGATTTAAATAAATTTCCTCCGATAAGCACAGCTATTTCAAGGGCTGCAGAATCAGGATTCTTGAATAAATACCCCGGATGCACCAATTGTGCTAAGTAGGAAGACCCTATATACAAAACTCCAATAATCAATAACATAATAATAATCGCTTTTGGAATCGTTTTTTCGGGATTGATTGTTTCCTCTGATAAAGTGGTGAGGGAGTCAAAACCAAGAAAACTAAAACAAAGAATGGTAGCGCCTGCCAAGATGACGGACAAGGAAACATCTGCATCAAACAATGGCTTAATTGAGAAAAGACTACCCGTCCCTACTCCTTCAGATAAACTTTTGAAGGTTAAAATCCAGAAAAGGCAAACAAAAATGACTTGAGCAATAACAAAAATTTTACTAGCTAAAGCGGAGATCTCGACACCTAGTATACTCGGTGCCACTATGCTGGCAGTCAACACAATTACCCACACATAATGCGGGATTCCCGGAAATACCGCATTTAAAAAAACGGTAGACATCAAGCACGTAACCATAGGTGTTAACAAATAATCAAGCATTATTGTCCACCCGACAAGAAAGCCAACCTCAGAATTAATAGATTTTTGCGTAAAGGTATAGGCTGAACCTGAGATTGGGTACGCTTTCGCCATTTT
>Ga0213822_1001318_pt1 | contig 14337 bp, 12 predicted proteins | sample MC6MC0908MG_FD_179872 | JGI IMG/M metagenome (GOLD analysis project Ga0213822, IMG submission 179872) | Enriched soil aggregate microbial communities from Iowa State University, Ames, United States - MC6-MC0908-MG | ecosystem: Environmental > Terrestrial > Soil > Unclassified | place: USA: Iowa...
CCTGTGATAACGCCTTCGTGACCAACATCCTGTTGCCCCGAGACCCTGCAACGAAGCGAAGCGGCTCATCGGACGGCCCCAGGAAAGCGCCCAGTTGGAACGGAAATCAACCACACGTAAATGGTTATGAGACCCAAAAAAAGATATAATTACTATCATATATAGGAGGGGTTGTCAGTGAGTAAGGTTGAATTGCTTGAATTAAATCCTGAAATTTTAGAGGGGGTAGGCAGCTTTTGTCTTAGAAGTAAGAAGAAATCAACGGGCTATATCAATAAAAATAAATGGCTACATAATAGATTTGAAGAGGGCTTGAAATATGTGCAAGTAATCGATAATAAAAAACAAGTAGGATTTATTGAATATACTGAAGCAGAAAATTCCTCAAGAGTCGTTCACGCTGATGGTTATTTAGTGATTCATTGTTTGTGGGTAAGTGAAGTTGGAAAAGGTTACGGGACTCGATTGATCCGTAAATGTGTAGAAGATGCAAAAAGCTAGCAAAAAAAGGTGTTGTCGTAATCACGAATTCAAAAACATCTTGGACGCCCAGTAAAGAGATATTTTTAAAAAATGATTTTCAAGTTATTGATTCGGCGCCATATGATTTTGAATTACTAGTCTATCCATTGAGCATCGAAGCCAAACAACCATATTTTCCAACCGATTGGGAGGAGAGAATAAAAAAATTCAATCATTTAACGATCCTACGTTCATTCCAATGTCCATACGTTGAAATTGCAACTGAAAATATTATAGCTGGTGCCAATAAATTGAATATACCGGTTGAACTCATTGATTTCCAAGATAGAGGAGAGTTGATGGCATTATCGCCAACTCCGTATGGTATTTTTTCGGTCATTTATAAAGGACAGCTTATTTCATTTCATAGGCTAACAGTTCATTCAGTAATAAAAAAATTAAAAGCACTTACGTAAAAACTTAGTGCATTTACTATAAAAATACTAGTAAATTCGGTTGAAACTAGTGTGGTTATTAATGCTTATAAAAACACAATAGAAGTTACAAAAGGTGCATAATATAGAGTGAAATCAATTATCTATCTTCGGCACGAATGATAAGATAGTTTGATTTTTTACAAAGTATTTTCAAACGTCCTGCTTTTTGGCTATAGAACAAAGAGAAGGGAGGGAAACCTTTTGGTAACGATTCGCCAAAAATTAGTATCAGCTTCACAAGCAGTTAAAATTACAAGTGGTAAAAATAATGCAAAAAAATATATTGTCGTTCATGAAACCGATAATACGGGCGTTGGAGCCGATGCGGATGCTCATGCTCGCCTACAGAGTAATAGCAATAGCAGGCAAGCTAGCTGGCACTGGCAAGTGGATGATAAGGAAGCTATTCAATCATTTGAACATTTTTGGGAGTGCTGGGCGGCAGGAACATATACCGGTAATAAGCAAGGCATTCATGTGGAAATTTGCGTAAATAGCGATGGGGATTATTATAAAGCTGTGCAAAATGCTGCGAATCTTATTGCAAAAATAATAAAAGATGAAAATATCGCAATTCAGAATATTGTTCAACATAATTATTTTAGTGGGAAAAACTGCCCTCGAAATATTCGCGCTGGAAAAATATCTTGGTCTCAATTTATTGAAATGATTAAAAATGCTGGAGATATTCCAAAATCGCCAGCGGAAACGTCGAAATATCGTATCATGACGGGAATCTATAGTACACTGAAAGCAGCAGAAAGCGCGGCACAGGTGATGAAAACAACATTTGGTTGGGTTGTTTACATTGAGCAAGATGACACAAACTATCGAATTAGAACAGGAACTTTTACAGGGATCAATGCAGCAAAAAATGCTGAAAACAAAATAATAGCTGCAAAATTGGCGCAAGTTACGTATATAAATGATGCATAAGAGGATATTTGATTTCTATTAATCTATGAGGATTTTAGTTGACTGCTTCTAAGAAACGAGTAAAATAGAAAAGCAGTACCATTATATACCTTTAACTTAGCAGCGTGTAAAGGTGCCTTAGAAAGTGCTTCTAAAAGCACCTTTACTTTAACTAAAATCTAAAGCAATAACGCCTACATAGAATAAAGTGGATGAGCAATATAAGCGATTAAGTTGAAAAGTTGCTTTAATATGCTGGATTTTATGAAGATCGTTGAAGGTCGAGATTTGTCTTGAAATTTTGACAGTCTTTTTCTTTTCGTCTTCTCCATAACCTGTTAAGATGGTAATAGTGTGACAACAAGTTAGTGTATATGAGAGTGGTGACAATCAAGATGGATGAACAGAAAAAAGATGGTATAGAACAGCAGCAAGAACAAACACCAACTGAAGTAAAACCGGCAGGGAAATTTATTCAATTAAAACCGTTTAAATTTATCATGCTGATGTTCTTTACAATCCTTATTACTTCAGGCTTAACGATATTTGCGTTAACATTCGGTGATAAGAATGTAGTTGAAGTGAAAGTACCGACTGAACGTGCAGAATTTAAAAAATTATACGAAGCCTTTGATTTACTTAACAACAAATATTACCAAGATATCGATGGTGAAAAAGTGGTCGATGGTGCTATTAACGGCATGTTCGATGCTTTAGATGATCCGTATTCTGATTTTATGGTGAAGGAAGAAGCAGATCAATTTAATTCTGGATTATCTTCTAGCTTCCAAGGAATTGGTGCGGAAATTCAAGAGCGTAATGGCTTTATTACAGTAGTGTCACCTATAAAAAATTCTCCTGCTGAAAAGGCTGGCTTATTACCGAAAGATATTATTTTAACGGTTGATGGGAAAAGCATTCAAGGATTCAGTGCTTCAGAAGCGGTAGCACTTATTCGTGGTGAAAAAGGAACATCTGTGGAATTAACCGTGAAACGTGGCGAAAATACTGAGCCTCTTAAAATGACAATTGTTCGTGATGAAATTCCAGTTGAAACGGTTTATGGTGAAATGCTTGATGGCAATATTGCTCATATCCAAATTACATCTTTCAGCGAAGAAACTGCAAAAGAGCTAGAAAAAATCCTTGCAGATTATGAAGGCAAAGGGATGAAAGGGATTGTCCTAGATTTACGTCAAAACCCTGGTGGTTATTTAAATGCTGCAGTGGAAATTTCGAATCTATTCGTTCCAGAAGGTAAACCGATTGTTCAGGTACAAGAAAAAGGTGAAGAACCGAAAATCACAAATGCAGTTGGTGGTAAAAAATATGATCTACCTGTGACAGTTCTTGTCGATGGTGGTAGTGCATCTGCATCTGAAATATTAGCTGCTGCATTAAAAGAATCTGTTGGTGCTAAAATTGTTGGTGAAACATCATTCGGTAAAGGTACCGTGCAAAATGTGACACCACTAAAAGATGGCTCTAACCTTAAATTCACAACAGGTAAATGGTTAACACCAAATGGTAACTGGATTAATGAAAAGGGCATTGTACCAGATGTTAAAGTGTCATACCCTCCTTATGCATCATTACCATACTTGGATCCATCTATGGAAATGAAAAAGGGCGTGCAGTCTAACTCTGTAAAAGCGGCACAAGAGATGCTAGAAGTTCTAGGATACAAGCCTGGTAAAGCAGACGGCTTTTTTGGTCAATCTACAGAACAAGCAGTGAAAAAACTGCAAGCTGCAAACAATCTTGAAGAAACTGGTGTTTTAACTGGCGATACAACGTATGCTTTAATGGATGCATTGCGTGTAAAAATAAAAGCAGAGGATCCTCAATTGTTAAAAGCAAAAGAGCTGCTTACTGGTACGCCAGCAAAAACTGAGTAAACTACAAACTAACAAAGTAGCTGTCGCAGCAGGCGTTTCTAACGACCTATGACGACAGCTTTTTTCATAGGAGGAAATGATTGTGAAGGACGTATACTTATTTAGTGGCTTTTTAGGCAGCGGGAAAACATCCATGTTAACAGATGTTATTCGACAACTGAAAGAAAAAAATTTAAAACCCGCTGTCATCATGAATGAGCTTGGAAAGCTGCCATTTGACTCACAGGCTGTAGAAAAGGATATCCCGCTTAAGGAGATGCTAGAGGGCTGTATTTGCTGCTCAGGCGCTGAAAAAACAGAGGCGCAGATTCAATCTCTTCTTTTTGATAGTGACTTTGATGTCCTAATTATTGAAACAACAGGTGCTGCACATCCTGTAGAAGCATTAGACGCTGTTTATTCACCGTTATTTGCGGAAAAGTTAAATGTCAAAGGAATTGTCACAGTTGCTGATTCAAAGCTGTGGCTGGATCGTGAGACCTTAACCCCGCAAGTGCGTTCCTTATTTATGGAACAAATCCGTCACGCGCATTTATTACTGGCCAATAAAACGGATTTACTTACAGAGGCAGAGCAAGCCAAAGTCGTCTATGAGCTACAAGGTTTTAATCCTCATGCCTTTATATTGCAAACAACCAATGGCCGAGTACCATTGCGTTTATTAGAAGATTTAAAAGCAACTGCACAGGTGGACACACAAGATATTGTGAAAGCTCCAATAGCTTCGATGCATTTAGGCTCACGATTAGTTGAATTTAAGGACGTTGACTTTACGCAAGAGCAATTTGAAGATTGGATACGTACATTACCTGAAACCGTATATCGAATGAAAGGCTACGTGCCAATTGAAGGTGTAAAAAATCCAATGTTGTTTCAATATGCTTACGGCATGGTCCAATGGCTTCCAGAGTACGTAAAAATGCCTGCAAAACTTGTCATCATCGGTGAAAATGTAGCTTCTTTACAAGTAATAGGGATGGACTAAGGGTAAAAAATAATGCTCAAATTTGCTGAGATCTACTCGTGGACTTCAATATTATACTTATAGAAATTGATATGCTCTCCAATAGGTAGACAGATGAAAAAATAAATCTGTTTATCAAGGGAGAGCATTTTTTAATGTCTCGAAGTAAGTGCTTAAAAGATGAAGAGCTAGACATTCTTAGGCTTCACCACAAAGATCATGATTTCTAGCTACTATGTTTCACATTCCTTATTAAAGATTGAATAATGGAATTACTAGTATGAATTAGATGAAGAAGTTGACCTTGAAGTTTCTTCTTCTTCTCTATCGAGAATGTGAAGGAGAATACTAAAGTAATAAAAGGGCTTTCTTACGGAAAGTCCTTTTCCATTGATCATTACACAACGATCTTTTTTGCTCCTACTGAAAAATCCTTCAAAAAACGACCGATTTCACTTTGAATAAAAGCTTTTTTACTCAATTTTAGTCTGATAATATTATTTGAATTTTGAAAATAATTACTAGTTTTCTAGGGGTGTCAACCCTATTTATAACGTAAGTATTTCATAGATTGGTGAAACCTGTTAAAAAATATAGCAAAAAAACGCTTATTTTACGCGAATCTGTTTCTGTAATGGTGTTGTTAGCAGATGTTGGCAAGAAATTAAATAAAAACGTCCTTTACGATTAGTTGCAGAGAAGGAGGAATTGCAAACATGAAAAAAACACTAACTGCAATTTGTGCAACATTTTTATTAGCAGCTCCAATTCAAATGGCTTCTGCTGCTTCAAATACAACAGAAGGGAATACTGTTCAACAAACGAATAACTGTAAAGTCTATTATTATACTTGGTCAAATAATAAGTGGAATGTACAACTACCACAAACATCAGCACCATCAAAAGGAACAACAAATAATAATACACAAACAACTCAAAAAGAAAATACAGCAACTGCACCATCTAAATCAACACCATCTACAACTACTTCAGATGTAAATGCTTTTGAACAAGAGGTAGTAAAATTAACGAATGCTGAACGTACAAAAGCTGGTTTAGCACCTTTAAAAACAGATAATCAATTGATGGCTGCTGCTCGTGAAAAATCACAAGATATGCAATCTAAAAAGTATTTCTCACATACGAGCCCGACATTTGGTTCACCATTCGATCGTATGAAAGCTTTAGGTATTAGTTATAAGAGTGCAGGTGAAAACATTGCACAAGGTCAACGTTCACCTCAAGAAGTAGTACAAGCTTGGATGGATTCACCAGGTCACCGTGCAAATATTTTAAACGCGAAATTTACGCATATCGGTGTTGGTTATGTGAAAACAGGTAACTACTGGACACAACAATTTATCCAAAAATAATAGTGTAAATTGAATAGCTTCATTGAATAAAAGGATGCCCACTAAGTCGTAAAATACTTAGTGGGCATCCTTTTTATTTTGACTGAAAAACAAGCGAGTACATTACCAGGGATAATTGAATACATTAGATATGTGAAAAAATGGCTTCAGGATGCGATCTAGCAAATAGTTGAATAATTTACTGTAGCGATGAACAAAATTCATTTAAGAGGCTATAGGGCTGCGTTAACAAACTGAAAAAGGAGAGTGGTATATGATTTTAATAAAATGTGGCGAATGCGGTAAATTAATAATAGATAGAGCAAAAAGCATTTATAACACTCAAGCTGATAAATTTTACTGTAATGAAAGTTGCGAAAAACAGGACTTGGAAGACATGAACAGTCGAGTTCCTCCTATTAAAAATAATAATAATGGGCAATTGTATTGGGATTTTCGAATAGAGCACCAGAGCGATGAGAAAAGCTTTTAAGGAAATACTTTGTAAATGAAGTTTCCCTCTTTAGAAGAGGGGATATTCAATGTTGATGAATGTTTTGGGGTTTTTCTTCTATTATGCAAAATAGCAAACTAGAACAATGTCTAGTTTGCTATTTTTACTTTGGACGTGCTTGTAAATCTTTTTTGAACAAGTAACAACCTGATTAATAAAGTAATTGCTCCTGTTGTCAGGCCTGCAACAAGTCCAATCCAGTAACCAAACGGTCCGAAATCTGTATGCGTTGCAAGCGTATATCCGACAGGTAAGCCGATCACCCAATACGAAATAATAGCCATAATAAAAGTGATCATCACATCCTTATAACCTCTCAAAGCCCCTTGTACTGGCGCTTGAATAGCATCAGATAGCTGGAAAATGGCTGCGAATACTAAAAATTGTACGGCATATTCTATTACTTCACGATCTGTTGTATACATATTGGCGACGGGTTCACGCAGTAAAAAAAGGATACAAGCTGATATAAAGCTAAATAAAATCGCAGTCGCAACACATAAATAGCTATAGATTCTAGCATCTTGCATTCGACCTGCACCTATTTCAAAACCTACTAATATCGTAACGCCCATTGAAATGCTAAGTGGTACCATGTATAGCAGGCTGGTGAAATTTAATGCGATTTGATGAGCGGCAATGATTTCTGTACTAAAGCTACTCATCATCATTGTGACTGCCGAAAAAATACTTGTTTCTGCAAATAAGGATATACCGATTGGTACGCCGATGATTAAAATTTCCTTCCAACGAAGCCATTCTAATTTTGGCCAATCATGGAATATACGAAAACGTTCAAAGGGCACATGTTTTGCAATAATCCAAACGGTTATAAAGAAAATAAGCCAGTAGGTAATTGCTGTTGCAACCCCTGCACCGATTCCACCAAGCTCGTGCGCTCCAAATTTCCCGAAAATAAAAATATAATTTAACATAATATTAATCGGTGTAGTAAGTAGCGTGATCATCATTGTGACGCGTGTTTGTCCGAGAGCATCAATAAAGCAACGCAATACACAAAATAAAAAGAGCGGTAAAATACCAGCACACATCGCGTAAATATATGATTTAGCAATGTTATGTACAGAGGTTTCTAAATTCATATTCCCTAAAATCCAATCAATTCCAACTAATAGCACACAGAAAATAAGTACAGCTAATAGAATGGCTACATAGATCCCTTGCTGGACAGCCTTTTTAGCATCCAGTTCTTTTTTAGCACCTACAAGCTGAGAAACAATTGGTGTAATGGCAAGAAGAATTCCGGAAAGTCCTATGTAGATAGGCATCCAAATGGAAGAACCGATCGAAACCCCGGCTAGGTCTGCTGTGCCGTAGCGACTCGACATTAAAATATCGAAAAAAGAAATTAGATACATCGCTACTTGCGTAACTAAAATGGGTACAATCATTTTTAACATTAGTTTATATTTATCTTTTATCGTCGTTGTTTGATACATTTAGTCTAACTTCCTCCATTAACATAATGAATAAGTATAGCATACTTAAATAGGTATAAATTGAAAAATTAAAGGCTTCATCTATATCTTTTCGTTCGCATATAGTAAAATAAAAGACTGTAAACAAAAAGTAGTGACGGCTTTTTAAGGAATAGGAGAATTTACGTGAAACAACAAACAATCATTTTAACCGGTGGAGGGACAGCTGGTCATGTATCGCTCAATCAAGCGATACTCCCGTCTTTACTAGACCTAGGTTATGATGTCCACTATATTGGGTCTGATCAGGGCATTGAAAAAGAATTAATAGGCGAGGCATTTCCTGATGTTCCGTTTTACGGTATTTCAAGTGGAAAATTGCGTCGTTATTTCTCAATGAAAAATTTTACTGACCCATTTAAAGTGCTTGCTGGATTGATGCAGGCTTTTCGTATTATTAAAAAAGTGAAGCCGCAAGTTATTTTTTCAAAGGGCGGCTTTGTTTCTGTACCCGTTGTCATGGCTGCGAAACTTGCTGGTGTTCCAGTGGTCATCCATGAATCAGATGTTACACCGGGCTTGGCCAATAAAATTGCGCTACCATTTGCATCACATATCTTTACGATTTTTGAAGAAACATTACAACACTTACCGAAAGAAAAGGCAACTTGCACAGGCTCCATTATTCGTGAAGAGTTATTTATGGGTGATCGAGCGGAAGGATTATCTCTCTGTAGCTTTACAACATTAAGACCTGTTCTTCTTGTAATGGGGGGGAGTTTAGGTTCAGTTGTTTTGAATGATGCACTTCGTCAAAATTTACCAGAGCTTGTCAAACAGTTTCAGATCATTCATTTGTGCGGTAAAGGAAATTATGACAAATCATTCGAGTCTATGTCTGGTTACAAGCAGTTTGAATATGTAACAACAGAATTACCAGATTTATTACATGCGGCAGACTTTATCGTCTCACGTGCAGGCTCCAACTCGATTTTTGAATTTTTAGCACTTCACAAGCCGATGTTGTTAGTGCCATTATCTGCACAAAAAAGTCGTGGTGATCAAATATTAAATGCCAACCTATTTAAAAGACAAGGTTATGCAGAAGTATTACAAGAGGAAGAGTTAACAAAGGAATCGTTTAAAAAATCGGTGCATGTGTTAACGGAGCGCAAAGAAGAAATGGTGGCAACGATGCAAAAAACACAAAGACCTAAAACGCCTGAAGAAATGGCGAAATTGATTTTACAATATAAAAAGTAAGCTCTTTACTCGATATGCTTTAGACAATACCCACAAAATAGGGGCCTTACTGCATGTAAAGCCCGAAAATAAAAGCTATGTGCCTGTCATAACGACAGAACACATAGCTTTTTTTTATTGGTAGATTACATCGCTTGCTCTTCGCCTTCTTGCGTCTGATTGGCTGTTGTCAAATAGAACAAGTCTTTTTGAATTTTAAATAAATTAAATTGCGCTTCGCCTCTGTTTACCTGTGCTAATAACGTCGGGTGTTCTTCATTTGCACAAACGACATAAGGTAGCTTTAAGGCTGCACGCTGTGATTTTATATTTTCAACACGAATACGGAGAAATACCGTATGGAAGTTATAATCAAAAAATAGTTCATTCAAAAAAAGCATCTTTGCCTTTTGGTTATATCCTTTACCTTGATAAGGGAGTCCAATCCACGTTCCTAAAAAGCCTGCACCTTCCTCAACATCATGAATGCTAATGGTGCCGATTGGTTGACCCCAATCATCAGTAATGGTCCTAGAAATAGCGAGTCCCTTCGCTTCCTCTTCAATCAGTTGCTTTGTCATAAACCAGTATTCATCAGCAGACGTGGCTTTTTGACGGACAAATGGGAAAACAGAAGGGTGTGATAATAGCTCATAAAGCTCTGTACATTCATGAAGGTCTCGATGTTTAAGCATACGAAACGCCTCCTTTACTAGGGTAGTTAAAACAATTCCGTTGAAACATAAAGAAGAAAACTACAATTCGTACTGGAATTAAAACCCAAAGAACTAGACGTTATAACTATGATATCCATAATTTCCCGCTGTCTTACTGATTTTTCGCCCATACCGAAAAAAGGCTAGCTTTTTTAATATAATATAACATTCTTACTGCTTTATGCAATCATTTTCCACGAAAAAACAAAAAATAAATATATTAGTCAGTAAATTCCGAAAGGTGAATTGTTATATTCTAATTTTTAGGATATTTAAGTCTAAAATAACAATTTTCTGTATAAAAATATTTAAATAGTGTTTCTTTAGCATTATATTTTTTCTTCAAAAGAGGTAAAATATCAAAAAAAACCCTGAAAAGGATACAATTTTTTCGATTTGGAAAATGTGATTCCTTGATATTATGTTATAATAGTAGTATTGATTTTTTTGTATAAACAAACAATATAAATAAATTTTATCAGTCGTGTTGATTAGGAAAAAATAGGTTTATTATGGAGTAATAAAAAGTTTTTTTGCTGCTATTTTGAAATATATTCCTATTTTCAACTAATTGTAGTGTAGGGCTACTCGACTCCCGCAGGAAAGCGAGTAGTCCGTAGCGGAAATCAGCACCTTCTTATTAATTAGGATGGATAAAAAATGGTTAATCAACACACCTGAAATTTTATTTATATATGATCGACTTATGGGGGTGACAGCATGGAATATCTATTAAGCGAAGATTTTTTTAATGAATTGTTTATTGGCAAAGATTTTGTCTTTCTAATGAAAAGAGTGGGAGACGATTATCAATATATTCGCTTAAATCAAGCAGCTCGAGCTTTGTTATCACATGAGGCGATTGGGAAAATGCTTTCTACCATTACCTCGAGTCGTAATTTTTCGATAATTCTAGAAAATTACCATCAAGCAATAGCGAAGCATAGTCAAGTTGATTATGTTGATTATGCTTATGTTAAATCTGAAGTTCGTAAATATGAGACATCTGTTCGTCCGTTTAAAAATAATAATGAAGACTATATTTTAGCCATAACAAAAGAGATTCTTTATGATCGCAGTATTGAAGATAAGTTTTTATTTATGCGCTCAATGTTTGATCATGCCTTTTTCTCTACGGTCATCCTATCAGCTGAAGGGGCTATTTATGAAGTGAATTCCAGCTTCATGGAGGACTTTAAATTAGATAATGAAACGGTCAAACACAAATTATTCGTGGATCTACCAATTGTTCCTAAAGATGAGGTAGAAAACATTCAAAACTATTTACAAAGGGCAGCAATGGGCGAAAATATTGGAGAAAAACTCATCAAGCTTCATACACTGGATAAAAAAGAGCGCACGTATTTACTTTCACTCTCTCCTGTGATGCAAGGAGATAACTCTTTTGCTATTTTTCTTATCATGCAGGATTTCACACAATTCACTCAACAAAAAGCGGAGTTACGCTCAAAATCGCATGGTTTAGAGGTTTTTAAAGCTGCTCTAAATTCTGCAACGTCCATTGCTGTTTTTGATATGGATGGAAAAATTGTAGAAGTTAATGATTTATTTTTAAATGCGTCTGGTTTCACGGCAGAAGAACTAATTGGTCAATCTTATCATTTAATCAAACCTCGATATCATACGGAGGACTTCTTACAATCGATCAATGCAACAGTTGGAGCGGGGGGGATTTGGCGAGGGGAATTGTGTTACCGTACAAAATATTACGCGGATTACTGGGTAGAAGCAGCTATAGTTCCATTAAAAAATGAATTTGGTAAGACAGAACAGTACTTATCCATTAACTATGATATTACAGACAAGAAAAGAATGTTCACGGAATTGAAAAATATTGAACGAACATTTCGTCTCATAACAGAAAATACAAATGATTTGATTGTCATTACTAACGAGGATGGCATCATTATTTATGCCTCGCCATCCTATAAGATATTCTTAGGGTACGAAAATGTAGAATTACAAGGTCAGTTTTACAGTAACATGATCGAGGACGAAAGTAAGAAGGCATGGCAAACGTTTCTAAATAATTATTCGGGTCAAACAGAGACGCAGTTTGAGCTACTGCTTAAAGCAAAGGATGGTACGCCTGTTTGGACTGAAGGAAATGTAACAGTTGTACATGATCCTGAACGCGAAAAAGTTTCACAAATTATGATGGTGTCCCGTGAAATAACCCGTCGTAAGGAGCGGGAGAATGATCTATTATATTTAGCTTACCACGATACGTTAACACAGCTACCAAATCGTCGTTTTTTACAAAAGGAGTTCCCGAAATTACTGACACAAGCACAAGAACATCATGTGTGTTTAGCTATTCTCTATATCGATGGGGATGACTTTAAGAATGTTAATGATTGCTACGGCCATGATACAGGGGATGATTTTATCCGGAAGTTTGGCCAAGTTTTAAATACAGCTGTACGTAGTCATGATTTAGTTATTCGCATTGGCGGCGATGAATTTATCGTAGTCTTAACAGGTTTAACTCGGGATGATGACAAGAGGCATACTCAAATCATGCACATTTATAATCGCATCCGTCAGGAACTTAAAAAAGGTTGGACCATCGAAAATCATCATTTTTGCCCAACTGCCTCTATTGGGATCGCTTATTATCCGGATCACGCTACTACATTAAATGAATTGCTAGAAATAGCGGATCAAGCCTTATATAAAGCGAAGGAATTAGGGAAAAATAATTTCTATATTGCTGATGCACAGTAAAAAAGTCTGTACAAACAAGTAATTGCTTGTGGTACAGACTTTTTGTTTGATGTTATGCTATAACAGTGCTAAGGAGGAAATCCTTATCGTTATTTTTAGAAAAGAAGGTGATGGAATGCCTAAAAAGATACTTTTGGTGGAAGATGAGAAGCATATCGCGCGCTTTGTGGAGCTCGAATTAAAGCATGAGGGCTATGATGTATTGGTCGTTTTTGATGGACGTGAAGGACTTGCACTAGCGTCATCTGAAAATTTTGATGTTCTGTTATTAGATGTTATGCTTCCGGGGATAAATGGTATTGAAATTTGTCGCCGAATACGTACGCAATCAAAGGTACCAATTATACTGTTAACGGCACGAGATGCTGTGATGGATCGTGTAGCCGGCTTAGATGCTGGTGCAGATGACTACATAGTAAAACCATTTGCGATCGAAGAACTACTAGCTAGAATTCGGACTATTTTACGTCGGGTAACACCAGATGAAAAAAGTGCAGAATCATTATATTTCCGTGATATCGAAATCGATCTAGCAGCCTATGAAGTATCCGTGCAGGGGGCTAAGCTTGATTTAACGAAAACGGAATACGATTTACTTAAACTATTAATCGAGCATAAAAATAAAGTTTGTACACGAGAGCTCATTTTAACCTCTGTTTGGGGGTATGATACGGATATAGAGACAAATGTTGTAGATGTATATATCCGACATTTACGAACAAAACTACCGGGAGATATGAATGCCTATATAGAAACCGTTCGTGGGGTTGGGTACGTGATGCGTGAATGAAAAGATTGAGAGATTATTTAGTTCATCAACCCTTACAAAGAAAATGGATGCTAACATCTAGTGCTGTAATATTTTTTAGCTATACGATTATTTGTATTGTCGTTTATATTTCGCTCCATACATGGCTATTACATGACGAGGAAAGTAAAATCAAACGGACAAGCGATGATTTGGTGTCTTTTTTAGAGTCGCAAGGACCCAACCTTACAATTCAGCAAATTCAACAAAACACAGGGCTATTAAATTCCATTGTGGATCGTGATCAAACTGTTAGAGTGTTTAATTTAGATGGTGTAGAGATTTTACGTATTAATAATGCTTCACAGGCTGCACCCATTACCTCAATGCGAGAAATTATGGAAGTGACGATTGATAATGAGGATGCCTTTGTCATAAATGTACCAATTCAGCTAGGTTTCTTTCAAGGCTATATTCAAATTATTCATCCACTGACAGGGTTCCAATCATTGATGCATTATTTATTAACGGCGATGCTTATAGCAGGTTTAGGAGCATTGTTGTTATCAGCCTCGATTGGCTATTATCTTGCTAACTATTTAATGCAACCATTACATGCGTTACGTTCATCCATGAAAACGGTTATGGATAAAGGATTTAATGAGCCAATTCAATTAACATACTCTTCTCATGATGAGATTGGTGATTTATTGAAGATGTACAATGCAATGATGGACGAACTGCAAATTTCATTTACAAAACAACAGCAATTTGTCGCAGATGCTTCACATGAGCTACGTACGCCAATTCAGGCCATCGAAGGACATCTCTCACTATTGAAA
>Ga0213822_1001322_pt1 | contig 14248 bp, 10 predicted proteins | sample MC6MC0908MG_FD_179872 | JGI IMG/M metagenome (GOLD analysis project Ga0213822, IMG submission 179872) | Enriched soil aggregate microbial communities from Iowa State University, Ames, United States - MC6-MC0908-MG | ecosystem: Environmental > Terrestrial > Soil > Unclassified | place: USA: Iowa...
CTAGCATGGGCAACGAGATCCATTGTGGGAGCGGGCTTGCTCGCGAAAGCGGTGTGTCAGTCCACGTTGAAGTCGACTGGCACACCGCTTTCGCGAGCAAGCCCGCTCCCACACTCGTTTGCGGTGACTTTACTTTTGGCAGTCATACCCCTTCCTCCATACGCGTTGGCTACCACGGTTGCGCAATGAACCCTCTGGCCTAAGCTTCAAGGCAGGCAGGCGTAGTATTGATCGACTCGCGGAACAATCGCCGCCATGCGCAATCAGTACAGCGTAAATATCAAAAGGAGAGGCGCATGCTCATTCGGTCATTGACCTTCGCTACCTTGCTGGCTGTCGCCGGTCCCCTGTTCGCCGCCGATGGCGATTCACCTTTGTTGGCGGAGACGGGCAAGGCCCGCCCCCTGATCGTCATCGCCCCCAGCACTGTCGACCCTGCGTGGGTCAGCCTGAAAAAAGCCTTGGAGGAACCCGCCGGCAAGCAGGGTTTTTCCGAGCGTAATATGGTGCTCTATACCATCCTCAACACCATCGGGCAGCGCGACGGTAAAGACCTGGACCCGCAAAGCACCATGGCGTTGATTCGCTCACTCAAGTTGGGAGCCGGTGCCCAGACCAAGATCATCCTGGTGGGCAAGGACGGGGAAAAGAAGCTTGAGCATTCCGGGGCGATCGAGCTGAAAGAGATCTTCGACACCGTCGATAAACTGCCCGCGGCAGAAAAAGAAGCGGCGCCTCCGCCCCCACCTCCCGCGCCGGAGCCTGCGCCGGCCAAGGATGCGAAGGGTGCCAAGCCTGGCAAGGCGAGCAAACCGACTGCGGCGAAGCCGTTGGACGATTGATCTAAAAGTCGATGAGATCCCTTTTGTGGCGAGGGGATTTATCCCCGTTGGGCTGCGCAGCAGCCCCCAAACCAGACAACTCGGTGTGTCAGGAAGATTGAGTCCGCTGCTTTAGGGCTGCTTCGCAACCCAGCGGGGATAAATCCCCTCGCCACAGTGCTTGCTCAATCTTCTACTGCGCTTGCAGCGCCGTCAGGATCCGGTGCGCCGCCTTCACCCGCTCCTCAATCGGATAATTCTTGTTCGCCAACAACACGATGCCCATGTTTTTACCGGGCACGAAAGCCGCGTAGGCGCCAAACCCGTTGGTCGAGCCGGTCTTGTTGATCCAGGCATCGTCCGGTGCGGGGCGGGGCGGATCAAGCGGTTCTACCTTGTTCGGCGTCATGGCCATCTGCGGTGCATTGCCGGCCAGCAACTCATCCAGGCTGATCGGATAAGGGTAGAACTCCCAGCCCAACCCTTGGGTCATCCCGCCAACCGAATAGAACCCCGTGTGGGTCGTGGCGATGGCCTTGCGCAGATCGGCGTCGAGTTTTTCCGGCTGCAAGTTGGCCTCGATGAAGCGAATCAGGTCCGATGAACTGGTTTTCACCCCGTAAGCCTCGGAATCCAGCGCACCAGGCCCGACCCGGACGGGCTTGCCGTCCTTTGCGTAGCCTTGGGCATATCGACCCAACTGATCCTGCGGCACCCGCACATAACTGTGCTTGAGGCCCAACCCTGGCATCAGCGTGTGCTCCATCACCTCATCGAATGGCTGTCCCAGGCTGCGGGCCGCCAGGAAGCCGAACAGGCCGATGCTCGGGTTTGAATAGACCCGTTGGGTGCCGGTCGGGTAGAGCGGCTTCCAGGTCTTGTAGTAATCGAGTACCCGGCCTGGATGGTCCGCCTCGTCGGGAAACTGCAACGGCAGGCCACCGGGGGTGTAGGTGGCGAGGTTGAGCAGGCTGATGCCGTCGAAGGCGCTGCCACGCAGCTCGGGGGCGAAGCGACTGGCCGGGTCCGACAGGGACAGTTTGCCCTGGGCCTGGGCATAGGCGCCCAGGGTCGCGGTGAAGGTCTTGCTGACCGAGCCGATCTCGAAGAGGGTTTGGTCGGTGACCGGTTTTTTCGAGTCCTTGGACGCCACGCCATAATTGAAGAAATGGCGTTGACCGTTGTGGGTGATCGCCACGGCCATGCCCGCGACGCCTTGTTGCTTCATCAGGGGCTCGATGGTGGCATTGACCGTCTCTTCAATGCGTTCCTGGGCAAAGCCGGGAGTCGTCCCGCAGGCCAGCAAAAAAGTACCTGCGAGTAGCGCTTTGGCAATGTGCATGTCGGACCGTCTCCTTGGATTGCGATGGTCAAGCCGCCTGCATCCAGCAGCTTTGAGTGCCTGAGTTCACCTGAGGGGGAGGCCAATCTAGGAGGTTTTCGGTTATTCGGCAATCGGACGTCACCCGGCCCAGGCCAGGTTCCGAGTTGTCCGACTGGGTCGCAGGAGCGTTCCTACGAAAATCTTTGGCCGTTGAGGTTTCGGCCGTGCATGGCAAATCACACAAACCTGCGGCTGCCGGGTAAACTTGCGCTCTTTCTAAAGGAGCCCACATGAGTTACTACCAGCCCGGCATTCTCGCCACCCCTGTTCCGCCTCAGGCCCGCCATTTGTTTTTTGCCCTGGAATCGGTCGAGGCGCTGCCGGCTGCGATAGACAAACTCCTGCTGCAGCTCGATGGCCGGGCCGTGATCGGCTTTGGTGAATCGCTGGTCCAGGCGCTGGGCGCCCAGGTCGAAGGCCTGCGGGCGTTTCCTGCGCTGGCCGGCGTCGGCGTGGACAATCCCTCGACCCAGCACGCGTTGTGGTGCTGGTTGCACGGCGAAGACCGGGGCGAGCTCATGCACCGCAGCCGCGCCATCGAGGCGGCGTTGGCCCCGGCGTTGCGCCTGGTGCAGATGAACGAAACGTTCCGCCACATGACCGGCCATGACCTCACGGGTTACGAAGACGGCACCGAAAATCCTCACGATGAAGCCGCCATTGCCGCCGCCCTGGCCCAGGGCGTTGACGGGGTGCGCGGTGGCAGTTTCGCGGCGATCCAGCAGTGGCAACACGATCTGGATGGTTTTGCGGCGATGCAGCCCCATGAGCGCGACAACATCATGGGTCGACGCCTGAGTGACAACGAAGAAATCGACGATGCGCCGGAATCGGCCCACGTCAAACGCACCGCCCAGGAAAGCTTCGCACCGGAAGCCTTCGTCGTGCGCCGCTCCATGCCCTGGATCGAGGGTGATCGCGCGGGCCTGATGTTCCTGGCATTTGGTTTCTCCCTCGACGCCTTCGAGGCGCAACTGCGCCGCATGAGTGGCTTGGAGGACGGCATCACCGACGGTCTGTATCGCATGAGCCGGCCGATCACCGGCGGTTACTACTGGTGCCCGCCGCTGCTGGACGGGCGCCTGGATTTGCGCGCCCTGGCCCGGTAAGCGCAGCGGTTTGTGCAAAGCTTGGCGTGAACGCTATCCTTGGGGCGCACGTCATCCGTGGAACGGGAGAAGCAAGCGTGGATAAAGTCATCGTCATTACCGGTGGCGGCCGCGGAATCGGGGCGGCCACGGCACTGTTGGCTGCCGAGCTGGGTTATCGGATCTGCATCAATTACCAGTCCGATGAAAGCGCCGCGCAGGATGTGCTCGAACAAGTCCGGGCCAAGGGTGCCCAGGCGATCGCCGTGCGGGCCGACGTCAGCATCGAAGACGAAGTGATCAGTCTGTTCGACCGGGTGGACGCCGAGCTGGGCCGTGTCACCGCCCTGGTGAACAACGCCGGCACGGTGGCCCACAAATCCCGGCTCGATGAAATGTCCGAATTCCGCATCCTTAAGATATTGAAGACCAATGTGCTGGGGCCGATTCTCTGCGCCAAGCACGCGGTGCTGCGCATGTCCCCCCGGCATGGCGGGCAGGGCGGGAGTATCGTGAATGTCTCCTCGGTGGCGGCCCGCCTGGGCTCGCCGAACGAATACGTTGACTATGCCGCTTCGAAAGGCGCCTTGGACACCTTCACCATCGGCCTGTCCAAGGAAGTGGCCGGCGAGGGCATTCGCGTCAATGCGGTTCGCCCGGGTTATATCTACACCGATTTCCACGCCCTCAGTGGCGACCCGGACCGGGTCAGCAAGCTTGAATCGGCGATCCCCATGGCCCGGGGCGGTCGTCCGGATGAAGTGGCCGAAGCGATTATCTGGTTGCTGTCGGACAAGGCTTCGTATGCGACCGGGACGTTCGTCGATCTGGGCGGCGGCCGCTAAGCCTTGGGTTGTCGGGTCTGGCCCCATCGCGAGCAAGCTCGCTCCCACAGTTTGATCTACGGTGAGTCGTATATCTCCCATACCCAGCAGAGCCAGTGTGGGAGCGAGCTTGCTCGCGATGGCGTCCTCACCGACAACCCCTATCAGAACGATCGAATAATCCGCCCCAACGTCTCCATGGCCTGTTCCGACGCCTCGGTCCACGGGCTGCCGTAGTTCAGGCGGATGCAGTTCCGGAACCGCTGGGTCGGTGAGAAGATCGGCCCCGGCGCGATGCTGATGCCTTGGGCCAGGGCCATCTGGAACAGTTTCAGCGAGTCCGTCTGCTCCGGCAGTTCCAACCACAGGAAGTACCCTCCCGTCGGCCGGCTGACGCGGGTCTGGGCCGGAAAGTAGCGGGCGATGGCGGCGAGCATGGCGCTTTGCTGTTCTTCCAGGGCATAGCGCAGTTTGCGCAGATGACGGTCGTAGCCGCCGTGTTGCAAGTAGTCGGCGATGGCGGCCTGGGCCGGCATCGAGGCGCACAGTGACGTCATGAGCTTCAATCGCTCGATCTTCTGCGCGTAACGTCCGGCGGCGACCCAACCGATGCGATAGCCCGGTGCCAGGCTCTTGGCGAACGAGCCGCAATGCATCACCAGTCCTTCGGTGTCGAACGCCTTGGCCGGCTTGGGGGCCTGTTGACCGTAATAGAGTTCGGCATACACGTCGTCCTCGATCAGCGGCACCTGATGGCGGCGCAGCAGTTCCACCAACGCTTGTTTCCTTTCCTCGGGCATCGTCGCGCCCATGGGGTTCTGGAAACTGGTCATGCACCAGCAGGCCTTGACCGGATGACGCTCCAGCGTCTGTTCAAGGACTTCCAGATCGATACCGTCGCGTGGGTGCACGGGGATTTCCACGGCCTTGAGCTTGAGCCGCTCCAACACTTGCAGGCTGGCATAGAACGCCGGCGCCTCGATTGCCACCAGGTCGCCGGGTTCGGTCACGGCCTGTAGGCACAGGTTCAAGGCTTCCAGGGCGCCGTTGGTGACCAGCAGTTCTTCCATGGGCAGCATCAGCCCGCCGACCATGTAGCGCAGGGCGATCTGCCGGCGCAGTTGCGGATTGCCGGGGGACATGTCCGTGACCACCACCCGCGGGTCCATGTCCCGGGTGGCGCTGGACAGCGAGCGGGACAACCGTTGCAGCGGAAACAGCATCGGGCTGGGGAATGCCGACCCGAACGGTATGGTGGTCGGGTCCTTGATCGAGTCCAACACTGAGAACACCAGTTCGCTGACGTCGACTTCGGTGGACTCGTGCACCTGGCTGCTGATCGCCGGCTCGGAGAACGGGCTCGGCGCATGGGTGTTGACGAAGTAGCCCGAACGCGGCCGAGCGCGGATCAGGCCGCGTCGCTCCAGCAGGTAATAAGCCTGGAACACAGTGGACGGGCTGACGCCGTAGGTCTGGCTGGCATAACGCACCGACGGCACGCGCTGGCCCGGCCCCAGCATGCCGGAGCGGATCAGTTCAGCAATGTCGTCGGCGAATTTCTCGTAGCGTTTCATGGCGGGCCCAGTCTTGAACGATTCGGCGGGAGCCGCGTGAGATGCACTCGGCGCCCGGCATCTTAAAGCTTCACCGATTCATCGGCGCGACAAAACGGCTCTTGCCCAGGCTGTAGATGCCGGGCTCATCGCTGTCGGTCACCTTGAAGGTCATTTCCTGGGAGCCACTGCGGGGCCGTTCGCTGAGCATCGCCACCGACACCGGCACATCGACGATTTCCCCCGGCGCCAGGCTCAGTTGCGTCTTGCCTTGCAGGACAAAACCGTCACCGTCCACCAGAGACAGCTGATAGTCCTGGCGTTGCTGGGTCTTGTTGATGATTTTCAGGCTGTAGATGTTCTCGATCTGGCCTGCGCTGTTTTCGCGGAACAGGCCGCGGTCCTTGCTGACGTCCAGGGACACCATGGGCCGCTCCACCAGCGCCAGGGCCAGTGCGCCGATCATCACCAGCAGCACGGCGGTATAGCCGATCAGTCGAGGCCGCAGCAGGTGAGTCTTGCCGCCTTGCAGCTGATGCTCGGAGGTGTATTTGATCAGCCCGCGGGCGTAGCCCATCTTGTCCATGATCGAGTCGCAGGCATCGATGCACGCCGCGCAGCCGATGCATTCCATTTGCAGGCCGTCGCGAATGTCGATGCCGGTGGGGCAGACTTGCACGCACATCTGGCAGTCGATGCAATCGCCGAGGCCGACATTGGCCGGGTTCACTTCGCGTTTGCGCGGGCCACGGATTTCGCCACGGGCCGTGTCGTAGGAAATGGTCAAGGTGTCCTTGTCGAACATCACGCTCTGGAACCGTGCGTAGGGGCACATGTGCATGCACACTGCCTCACGCAGCCAGCCAGCGTTGAGGTAGGTGGCGGCGGTGAAAAACAGCACCCAGAACAGACTGACGCCGGCCATTTGCAGGGTCAGCAACTCTTCGGCCAGGGGACGGATAGGCGTGAAGTAACCGACGAAGGTCAGGCCGGTGAGCAGGCTGATGGCCAGCCACAGCGTGTGCTTGGCCGAGCGGCGCAGCAGTTTGTTCAAGCCCCACGGCGCTGCTTGCAGCTTGATCCGTTGGTTGCGTTCACCTTCGGTGATTTTCTCGCACCACATGAAAATCCAGGTCCAGGAACTCTGTGGGCAGGTGTAGCCGCACCACACACGCCCGGCGAACACGGTGATCGCAAACAGACCGAAGGCGGCGATGATCAACAGGGCCGACAGCAAGATGAAATCCTGGGGCCAGAAGGTCGCGCCAAAGATGTGGAACTTGCTTTCGGAAAGATCCCAGAGCACCGCCTGGCGGCCGCCCCAGTCCAACCACACCGTGCCGAAGAACAGCAGGAACAGAACACCCGCACCGCTGATGCGCAAGGTGCGGAACAAGCCGGTGAAGCTGCGGGTGTGGATCAGGTTATCGGTGGTCCTGGCCTTGATTTTCGACGGCGCGGGTTCGAAGGTCTGTATCAACTGGACGGGGATTCTATCGCTCATGGTCGGTCGCTCATCAGCCTCTATCTGGCCGACGCACTATGACCATCGAACTGTTTGCATAACAGACTCAGGTAAATCGTTAAAAACCGGATCAGATGGTGTTAAGTGCCGCCCCTGCGACACTTTGATGCAGTCTGGAGATTGCTAAGCATCTTTGTGGCGAGGGGATAAATTCCCTCGCCACAAAATCTTCCTGGGCAAATCTTCAGATAACCGAATCACCATCGGTGGCCTTGACGTGGCGGCGTCCATCGACCGCGCCGGCCACAGTCAAGGCATCGGCTTCAGCCTCGGTGATGTAGACCCGCCCGCCATTGAGTTCCACGGCTGACATGGCTTTGTCCGGGTCGGTGATAACGGTCAGCTCGCTGGCGGGGCGTTGTTCCGTGCCGTTGGAGAGCTGGAAATGGCAGGTTCTTTTGTCTTCATCGATACGTACAGTCATGGTTGCACTTCCTTCTGGATGTCCTGAACGTTAGGCGCCGCCCCAAAGCCAGGGTTCGTCGCGGCTGATCAGCGGTCGGGCGCACCTCTGGCTTCGCTTGCGGTCCATCATTTATTGAATGGAAAAAGGAGCGATTCATGGATGCCTGGTGGCATGAAGTCTGGGTGACCCTGCAAGCGGAATTCGCCGATATCACCGATGCCCAGCAGATGACGCGGGTCACGGTGCGTCTGCTGATGGCCGCGCTGCTGGGCGGTATTCTTGGTTTCGAGCGAGAACACAAGGGCAAGGCGGCCGGCGTGCGCACCCACATGCTGGTGGCCCTGGGGGCTGCGTTGTTCGTGCTGGTGCCGCAGATGTCCGGTTCCCAGGCCGACGCCATGAGCCGGGTCATCCAGGGAGTTGTCGCGGGCATTGGTTTTCTCGGCGCGGGCACCATCCTGAAAAGCACCGACGGCGATGAAAGCCATGTCAAAGGCCTGACCACTGCCGCCGGCCTGTGGATGACTGCTGCTATTGGCGTCGCCGCCGGGTTGGGTCGGGAAGCGACGGCCGTGCTCAGTACGATTCTGGCGTTGGCGATCTTCAGTGTGATGCCGGTGATTGTCCGGGCGCTGGAGAAGGAGGACAAGCCGTGACCGCGATCTCTAGCCAAAACACACCATCCGATGTGGGAGCGGGCTTGCTCGCGAAAGCGGTGTGTCAGTCGACGGAAACCTTGGCTGACACTACGCCTTCGCGGGCAAGCCCGCTCCCACAGTTTTTTGTTATCCACTAGGCTGTTGATCAAGCCCGCTCCGGCGGCGCTTCGCTCGGCGGGTCGCCCAACGGCGGCTGAGGATCGAGCGGTGGGTCTTTTTCGGGAATCGGCTCCGGGTCAGGGCCGGGCGGCGGTAGGGTGGGATCATCGATGTTGGGATCGGGTGTTTCGGCCGGGATGGGAATGTTCATCGGGACGGGTCTCCGTGACGCACATGGCTTGAGTCGTGCTTATTGTTGTTGACCACCCCGCGCCGGGTTTGATCCACCGGATGCCTCCGGGCAAATCCCTCTGAACTTTTAAGCGCTGGTTCGGTTCGGAGTTTAAGTGAGTTTTTTCAGGGACCCGTTGGGCCTTTACCGCCACAAGCGCGTCCATGGGGCGTAAAAGGAGTGATGCTCGATGACTGCTGAACACCCGACTGACATGGCTTATAACCCGCATTTGCCATTGTCCCAGGCTTTGTTGCTGCCACGTATCGCGATTGAAAACACGATGCCGGTGATCGACGGCGGACAGTTCGCTGCCAAGGCGGTGGCGGGCCAGGACGTGACGGTGACCAGCAAAGTGTTCGCCGATGGCCATGACAAGCTGGCCGTGCGTATCCGTTGGCACGCGTTGGAGGACGAGATATGGAACAGCGAGGTCATGACCGACCTGGGCAATAACGGCTGGCAAGGCCAGTTCAATGTGCCGAAACAGGGCCGTTATGTCTTCTGCATTGAAGCCTGGATCGATCAGTTCGCCAGTTTCTGCTATGAGCTGGAAAAAAAATTCGGCGCCGGCGTTCCCATCAGCCTGGAGTTGCAGGAAGGCCGCAACCAGGTGCAAATGGCTGCCGAGCGCAGCGACGGTGAACTGAAGGCGCAACTGACCGCGTTGCACCATGAGCTCTCGGGGTTATTGCCCGCCGAGCAGGTGGCGCTGTTCCTGGCGCCGCGCAGCGTCGATCTTATGTCCCTGGCCGATCATCGCCCCTACTTGAGCATCAGTCCCGAATTCCCATTGGATGTGGAACGCGAGTTGGCCGAGTTCGCCAGCTGGTACGAACTGTTCCCGCGCTCGATCACTGATGATCCTGCGCGCCATGGCACTTTCAACGATGTGCATTCACGCCTGGAAATGATCCAGGACATGGGCTTCGATGTGCTGTACTTCCCGCCGATCCATCCCATCGGTCGCAGTTTCCGCAAAGGCCCGAACAACTCCCTCACAGCCGGCCCCGACGATCCGGGCAGCCCTTATGCCATCGGCAGCGAGGAGGGCGGACACGAGGCGATTCATCCGCAATTGGGTTCCCGTGAAGATTTCCGACGCCTGGTGGCGGCGGCGGCCGAGCATGGCCTGGAGATCGCCCTCGATTTCGCCATCCAGTGTTCCCAGGATCACCCTTGGCTCAAGCAGCATCCGGGCTGGTTCAGCTGGCGGCCGGACGGCACGATCAAATATGCGGAAAACCCACCGAAGAAGTACCAGGACATCGTCAACGTCGACTTCTATGCGGCCGATGCGATTCCCAGCCTGTGGCTGGAACTGCGGGACATCGTGGTGGGCTGGGTCAACGAAGGCGTGAAGATCTTCCGCGTCGACAACCCACACACCAAGCCGTTGCCGTTCTGGCAATGGCTGATCGCTGACGTTCGGGCCCGACACCCTGAGGTGATGTTCCTGGCCGAAGCCTTCACCACCCCGGCGATGATGGCGCGCCTGGGCAAGGTCGGTTATTCCCAGAGCTATACCTACTTCACCTGGCGCAACACCAAGGCCGAACTGGCGACTTATTTCACCGAACTGAACGAATCGCCGTGGCGCGAATGCTACCGGCCGAACTTTTTCGTCAACACACCGGATATCAACCCAGCGTTTCTCCATGAGTCGGGACGTGCGGGCTTTCTGATCCGCGCGGCGCTGGCGACCATGGGCTCGGGCCTGTGGGGCATGTATTCGGGCTTTGAACTGTGCGAATCGGCGCCGGTACCGGGCAAGGAGGAATACCTCAACTCGGAGAAATACGAGATTCGCCCTCGCGACTTCACCGCGCCGGGCAACATCATTGCCGAGATCGCCCAGCTCAACCGTATCCGTCGACAGAACCCAGCGTTGCATACGCACCTGGGGCTGAAGGTCTACAACGCCTGGAACGACAACATCCTGTACTTCGGCAAGCGCACCCCCGATGGCAGCAACTTCATCCTGGTGGCGGTGAGCCTTGACCCCCACAACCCGCAGGAAGCCAATTTCGAGTTACCGCTGTGGGAAATGGGCCTGCCGGACGATGCACAGACCCAGGGCGAGGATTTGATGAGCGGCCACCGCTGGACCTGGTATGGCAAGTATCAGTTCATGCGCATTGACCCGGCTTACCAGCCGTTTGGGATTTGGCGGATCAGCGTGGCTTAAGGCTGAACCATTCTTTTGTGGCGAGGGGATTTATCCCCGTTGGGTTGCGAAGCGACCCCCATGGATCGCACTGGGTACGTCAGGTTGGCCGTGTTGGAAATGTTGGGGCTGCTTCGCAACCCAGCGGGGATAAATCCCCTCGCCACAACGGCCCATCAAAAGCCTTTGTACAACGGCGGCTTTATAGAATTCATCAGGAGTTGCAAATGGCGAAGAAACCCCGGTCTGCCACCTTCATCAAAGACCCGCTCTGGTACAAGGACGCGGTGATCTACCAGGTTCACGTCAAATCCTATTTCGACTCCAACAACGACGGGATCGGTGACTTTCCCGGCCTGATCGAGAAGCTCGATTACATTGCCGACCTGGGCGTCAACACCATCTGGCTGTTGCCGTTCTATCCGTCGCCTCGGCGCGACGATGGCTACGACATCGCCGAATATCGCGGCGTGAGCCCCGACTACGGGACCATGGCCGATGCGCGGCGCTTCATTGCCGAGGCCCACAAGCGCAACCTGCGGGTGATCACCGAGCTGGTCATCAACCACACCTCGGACCAGCACCCGTGGTTCCAGCGGGCGCGCAAGGCCAAGCCGGGTTCGGCGGCGCGGGATTTCTACGTGTGGTCCGACAACGACCACAAATACGATGGCACCCGGATCATTTTCCTCGACACCGAAAAATCCAACTGGACCTGGGACCCGGTGGCCGGCCAGTACTTCTGGCACCGCTTCTATTCCCACCAGCCCGACCTGAATTTCGATAACCCGCAGGTCATCAAGGCTGTGCTGTCGGTAATGCGCTACTGGCTGGACATGGGCATCGATGGCCTGCGCCTGGATGCCATCCCGTACCTCATCGAGCGCGATGGCACCAACAACGAAAACCTGCCCGAGACCCATGACGTCCTGAAGCTGATCCGGGCCGAGATCGACGCCAACTATCCTGATCGCATGTTGTTGGCCGAAGCCAACCAGTGGCCGGAAGACACCCAGCTGTACTTCGGTGATGTCGATGCCCAGGGCCTGAACGGCGACGAATGCCACATGGCCTTTCACTTCCCGCTGATGCCGCGCATGTACATGGCGCTGGCCCAGGAAGACCGTTTTCCCATCACGGATATCTTGCGTCAGACGCCGGAGATCCCGGCCAATTGCCAGTGGGCGATTTTCCTGCGCAACCACGATGAGCTGACCCTGGAGATGGTCACCGACAAGGAGCGTGACTATCTGTGGAATTACTACGCGGCCGACCGTCGAGCGCGAATCAACCTGGGGATTCGCCGGCGCCTGGCGCCGTTGATGGAGCGTGATCGCCGCCGCGTGGAGTTGCTCAACAGCCTGCTATTGTCGATGCCGGGCACGCCGACCCTGTACTACGGCGACGAAATCGGCATGGGCGACAACATCTATCTGGGCGACCGCGACGGCGTGCGCACGCCAATGCAGTGGTCCATCGACCGCAACGGCGGTTTCTCCCGGGCCGACCCGGCCAGCCTGGTGCTACCACCGATCATGGACCCGCTCTACGGCTACCTGTCGGTGAACGTCGAGACCCAGGCCGGTGACCCGCATTCGCTGCTCAACTGGACCCGACGGATGCTGGCGGTGCGCAAGCAGTCCCAGGCCTTCGGCCGGGGCACGCTGAAAATGCTGTCCCCGAGCAACCGTCGGATCCTGGCCTATACCCGGGAGTACACCAGTCCGGAAGGCAAGCACGAAATCATCCTCTGCGTGGCCAACGTATCCCGCAGCGCCCAGGCCGCCGAGCTGGACCTGTCGACCTATGCCGGCATGGTTCCGGTGGAAATGCTGGGCGGTAATGCCTTCCCGCCTATCGGCCAGCTGAATTTCCTGCTGACCCTACCGCCTTATGGCTTCTATTGGTTCGCCCTGGCGGCGGAAAACCAGATGCCGAGCTGGCACGTGGAACCGGCCCAGAGCCTGCCGGACTTCACCACCCTGGTGCTGAAAAAACGTCTGGAAGAGTTGCTCGAAGCGCCGTCGCGCACCACGTTGGAGCAGACCATCCTGCCGAGCTGGTTGCAGAACCGTCGTTGGTTTGCCGGCAAGGACAGCGCCATCGAGAAGGTCAACATTGTCTACGGCATGCGCTTCGGTGACCCGCAGCATCCGGTGCTGCTCAGCGAGATCGACGTCACCAGCGCTGGCCAGACCCTGCGCTATCAACTGCCGTTCGGCCTGTTGCCTGAAGACCAGTTGGGCGCTGCGTTGCCGCAGCAGTTGGCGTTGTCGCGTGTACGTCGGGGTCGCCAGGTCGGCTTGATTACCGATGCGTTCAGCCTCGAAAGCTTCGTGCGGGCCGTGCTGCAAGGCATGCAGAACGCCACGGTGCTACCGTTCACTGAAGGTGAGTTGCGCTTCGAACCCACCGAGGGCTTGGCCGCATTGAACCTGGGGGCCGAGCCCGAGGTGCGTTACCTCTCCGCCGAACAATCCAACAGTTCGGTAGTGGTGGGCGGCGCGCTGGTGCTCAAGCTGATCCGCAAAGTCGCCTCGGGCGTGCATCCGGAACTGGAGATGAGTGCCTACCTGACGGCCGCCGGCTTCAGCAATATCTCGCCGCTGTTGGGCTCGGTGGTGCGGCGTGACGCCCAGGGCGAGGATGCCCTGCTGATGATTGCCCAGGGCTACCTGAGCAATCAGGGCGATGCATGGGAATGGACCCAGAACAACCTGGAACGCGCATTGCGCGATGAACTGGCCAATGCCGTGTCCGAGCAGGAGCAGCATTACAACGCCCTGGGCGAGTTGAAGGATTTTGCCGGCATGCTTGGCCAGCGCCTGGGGGAAATGCACCAGGTGCTGGCCCAGGCCACCGACGACCCGGACTTCGCGCCCCAGCCCACCCATGCCAAGGAAGCCCAGGCCATCGGCAAGGACGTGGTCGCGCAGGTGGAAAACGCCTTGCGTCTGCTCAAGCAGAACCAAGGCCAATTGAACCCGGCAGACCAGGCCATGGTCGCACGTTTGCTGGAGCACAAGAAAACCGTCCTGGCCCATATCCAGGCGCTGGCCGCCAAGGCCGTCGGTGGCTTGCGCATCCGCGTCCACGGCGACCTGCATTTGGGGCAGGTGCTGGTGATCAAGGGCGACGCCTATCTGATCGACTTTGAAGGTGAGCCTGCGCGGCCATTGCATGAGCGTCGGGGCAAGCACAGCCCGTACAAGGATGTCAGCGGTGTGCTGCGCTCCTTCGACTACGCGGCCGCCATGGCGATCCATTTGAACACCGTCGACAGCACGGCTGATGCCGATGCCGCCCGGCAACGGGTGGCTGATCGTTATTTGAAAGAGGCCCGCGAAGCATTTGTTCAGGCGTATCGACTGGCGGCAGCTAGTCTTGCTCATGAATGGAAGGATGCTGAAGGCGAAGACGCCGCGCTGGCGTTGTTCGGCCTGGAGAAGGCGGCCTATGAAGTGGCTTATGAAGCCGAGAATCGCCCCGC